>Ga0181597_10001893_pt1 | contig 23177 bp, 12 predicted proteins | sample 041ome_5_FD_148647 | JGI IMG/M metagenome (GOLD analysis project Ga0181597, IMG submission 148647) | Coastal salt marsh microbial communities from the Groves Creek Marsh, Skidaway Island, Georgia - 041403US metaG (spades assembly) | ecosystem: Environmental > Aquatic > Marine > Intertidal zone...
ACGTTCGTCTCGTTCCTCTTTTCTTTTTTCGCGCGAATGTGGTTTCAAAGCGCGGATTTCGCGTTCGCGTTCGGGTTGCCGGTGGCGGTTCTGTGGCGCGTAATTTTGCGCGCTAAATTTTTTTTTTCGATTGAGAAAAGCGGATTGGCTGCGCTTTTCCAGGCACCCCTCGACTCTCGCCTCGTACCACTCGGCGGCGGCGAGCGTTTTTGGTCTCGCGAAGCTTTCGGAGCGCATCGAGCGATGTTTTCGCGAAGAAACGATATCGTTCGGTGCTCTTCGGTCGTTCTTTCGATGGTTTAAGGGGTGAGCGTCCACTGCGCGCGGAAATGGATTTTATCTAAAAATTGACGGGTCGTGGGTAAAAACCTTATAACCTGAAGAGAGAAGCTTTCGTCGATTTGATTTTCTTTTCCGTGCTCGCCGCGCTCGCGCGATGCGGAATGCTTCGTCGCGCGCGCACTTCTCGCGACTCGCCCAGAGGAGCGTTGTGTTCGTAACGCTAACCAATCTTAACGTCTCTCATCATCACACTTTCACGATAATAAATCAAACAGGCCTTAGCCGGTTCGACTCGAATGGCTTCGACTTCTCAATCGAAAAAGGTTGTCCGAGGCAGAGGCCAACTTTCGGTCACGAACATGGCCGCGAAGGATTTATACTTTAACGCGCAAGACGGTTTGGCGTTGAAGAAGATGCAAAAAGGGGTCGATAAGCTCGCGCACGTCGTCGGCGTTACCTTAGGACCGAAGGGGAGAAACGTTGTTTTGGAATCCAAGTTCGGTTCGCCGAAGATTGTGAACGACGGGGTGACCGTGGCGAAGGAAGTTGAATTAGAAGATCCGGTGGAAAACATTGGCGCGAAGTTGGTGAGACAAGCGTCGCAGAAAACAAACGACCAAGCTGGTGATGGTACGACGTCAGCGACCGTGTTGTCGGCGGCGATGATCACGGAAGGTATGAAGATTGTCATGGCGGGTACGAACCCGGTCCAGTTGACCAGAGGTATGGAAAAAACCGTGGCCAAGTTGGTGTTGAAATTGAAGGAGTTGTCCAAGGAAGTCGCTGATGAGGAATTGGCGAGCGTTGCCGCGGTTTCTGCCGGGGGTAACTTGGAAGTTGGTGAAATGATTGCCGCTGCGATGGCGAAGGTTGGTCGCAAAGGTGTGATTACGCTCGAAGAAGCGAGATCGGTCGATAACAACTTGATCGTCGTCGAAGGTATGCAATTCGAAAGAGGTTTCATCTCTCCGTACTTTGTCACCGATCAAGAAAGAATGATTTGCGACTACGAAATGTGCAAGTTGCTTTTAGTCGACAAGAAAATCTCCTCGGCGAGAGACATGATCAACATTCTCGAAGCGGCGATCAAAGACTCCTTTCCGCTTTTGATCATCGCGGAGGACATTGAGCAAGAAGCGATGGCGACTTTGGTCGTGAACAAATTGAGAGGTGCGTTGAAAGTGTGCGCGTTGAAAGCCCCTGGTTTTGGCGAGAGAAAATCGCAATACTTGGAAGATATTGCCATTTTGACGGGCGGTACTGTCGTCAAGGAAGAGCTCGGCTTGTCTTTGGATAAGGTTGGCACGGAAGTTTTGGGTAACGCGGCGAGAGTCACACTCGGCAAAGAGTCTTGCACCATCGTCGGTGACGGGTCCACGGACTTGGAAGTCAAAGCGAGAGTGAAACAAATCAACCGCTTGATTGAAGTTCAAGAAGCAGAATACGAAAAGGAGAAATTGAGTGAACGCGCGGCGAGACTTTCCGGCGGCGTCGCCATCATCCAAGTTGGCGCGCAAACCGAAACTGAACTCAAGGAGAAAAAGTTGAGAGTTGAAGATGCGTTGAACGCGACGAAAGCCGCGGTCGAAGAAGGCATTGTCATTGGTGGAGGCACAACCTTCTTGAAGCTTGGTCAATTCGTCGACGGCATCAAGGAAGAATTAGACAACGACGAACAGCGATTAGGTGCGGACATCATCAAGAGAGCTTTGTCTTACCCGATGAGATTAGTCGCGTACAACTCTGGTGTTAACGGTTCCGTCACGGTCCAAAACGTCTTGAGCCAAAGCGACCCGGATTATGGTTTTAACGCCGCCACTGGTAAGTTTGAAAACTTGATGAAGTCTGGCATTATCGACCCGACTAAGGTGATCCGTTGCTGCTTAGAAAACTCTGTTTCCGTCGCGAAAATCTTTTTGACTTCCGACGTTGTCGTCTGCGAAATCCCAGAAGACGAAGAAGCAGCGACTGGTGGTGCCGGCGCTCTTGACAACTCCGGTTATGGCATGTAATTCGTTTTCTCTAAATAAATTCTAGCGAACAACTAATACAAGAGAGAAGACACGCAGTAGAAAGAGAGACGGAGAGGGGAAGATAAACATGAATAGCAGATTTAAATAACTAATAATAAGAACCAAATAAAAAACTAATGTGAATACACCGTGCAGTACGATACCGAGCGCCTAACTAACGTAATCTATCTAACTCAGCTAAAAACGAAGCAGACAAAGGCGCTTCCACCTTCAAGATTTTTGATGAATCTCTCGGATGCGGCACTTCAAGCGATCTCGCGTGTAGGAAAAACGTTGACGTATTTGCTGCTTTGTCGTCGGATTTTCGAATTTTCTTCGGGGTATATATCGCATCATTCACGAGCGGGTGCCCGATTGATGACAAGTGTACTCGAATCTGGTGTTTCCTTCCCGTTCTTGGTAAGATTTCCACGAGACTTGAATTTTGCAATCTTTCCAACACCGCATAATTGGAAAACGCTTCGCGATTATCCACCGGAGAATCTATCTCTCCCTCGCCGTTTTCAAAAATCCCACTCGCAATTGCGTTGTACACTTTCTTTGTTTTCCTCCTATAAAATGAACTCACCAGTTCGCAATGCGTCGCATCGTTTTTTGCCAACAGCATTACTCCGCTCGTGAACTTGTCCAATCGATGTACCACGCCTCTCGCCTCTGCACCGTTCATCTCGCTCAAAGAGAAGGAAGCGTCATCCTTCTTCATGGTCATTAAAAACTCCGACACCGAAGGCGTCGATGGATCGCTCGTCGATGGAATTCCGCTCGTTTTATTCACCGCAATCACATCCTCGTCTTCGTACACTACGTCCATTGGAAGCAAGCCTTCTCGCTCGTATTTATTCACGTTGATCTTCTTCTTTGCCACTTTCTTGTTCGGGCGTTTTAACAGACTAGATTTCTGCTCAGAAACGAATCGCTCGACATCTGCAAAGTCATCTCGCATTCGGCGCAACGCCGTCGCGACTAAAGATACCGATACCAAATCTACTTCCACGCGCTCAAACTCGTCTCGCCAAATACAAAACATCTTCTCAACTTCTTGATACCTCTCATTTTCCAACAAAGCAGAAAGCGCGATGTTGAACGAACTCAGCGCCCGCCCAGAGACACTTTTACTCAGTTTCGGTTCGTTCTTCTTCTTTTTCCCGAGTGCGTCCGGATTGTTTCTGGAAATGGCGTCCGCAAACTCCCTTCCCGAGATTGTTTTCCCGCATTCAAACAGTTGGACGTCTTCTTCGTCCGAGATGAACTTTTGGCTAAAAACGCGCTGGAGAATGTCACCGTGATGGTGGTAGTCGTCGTCGTCGCTGTCACTCGCGAGAACTCGAATCGAAAATGTTCCGCGATGTTGTTTGTTCGCGAAGCATCTCTTGACGTCGCGCGAAAACGCGCGACGAGAGAAGGAGCAGAGGTGACAAAGCGTTTGGCTCATGTTTGTTGTGATGTTGTACAAATGCTTTTCTGATGTGAAAAAAAAAATCGTGTTTTTCTCTCTCTAATACTCTTGACTATTCAATCCGTGCTTCTCCCACGTGATGTCTCTCCCGATGACGTTGGTCTGATGGCCAACGCGTTCTCTGAGCGCGTTCGCTTCGTACGGTCCGACCGAACCGTACGGGTACGGGTACGGTTTCATCCCGCCGGCGTCGATGTATTTCAGAAGCGGAGTGAAAATCGTCCACGCGGCGACGAGTTCGTCTCTCCGGACGAAATGTTGCTGGTCGCCGTTGATGCAGTCTAATATCAAACGCTCGTACGCCTCTGGGATGGCGACGCGTTGGTAACGAGTGGTGTACAGAAGTTCCAACTCGCTTTGCGCTAAATTCATATCTAATCCGGGTTCTTTGACAGTCATCTTCATAAAAATAGTCGGGTCCGGTTGTAAACGAACGACGAACTCGTTCCGGGCTTGTTTACCTTGCACGCGTCGGCTTTCGAATAAATCACCCGGGACGTCCTTGAACTGCACGCGAATTTCACATTTTGCTTCATTCAACGCTTTACCGGCTTTAATAATAAACGGGACGCCGTCCCAACGTTCGTTTTTAACGTACATTACGCAAGTGCAAAACGTCGGCGCCGTAGAATTTTCCGGCACGCCCGGATCGTCCACGTACGCCGGTTGCCCGTGAGGACCGGTCGAATACTGCCCAACGACCACGTTATCCGTCGACACCGGCGGAATACATCTCAGCACCTTCAACTTCTCGTCCCGAATATCGTCTGGAGACAGAGAACACGGTTTCTCCATCGCCACTAAACACATTATTTGTAATAAATGATTTTGAATCACGTCGCGAATGATGCCGTAGTCGTCGAAATATCCTCCTCTTCCTTCGGTCCCAAACGGTTCCTTAAATATAATCTGGACATTTGCAATATTATCTCGATTCCACAGCGGGGAAATAAACCGATTCGCAAATCTCATGACGACTAAATTTTGTACCAACTCTTTCCCTAAGTAATGGTCAATTCTATATAACTGCTCCTCGCTAAACAACGCCGATAAGCTTTGGTTCAATTTTTCGCTACTCTCTAAATCTTTCCCGAACGGCTTCTCGACGACCACTCTCGTCCAGCTTCCTTTCGTGCTCGACATTGCGCACGCCTTGATTTCCGCGCACACGGACGGATACACCACCGGAGGTAACGCTAAATAAAAAATTCTATTCCCGACCACTCGCTTATACTTCTTATTCTCCGCCGAGGACGACGACGGAGTGGTGATAAACGCATTCTCCTTCCAATTCATCTCCACCTCTCTCTCCAAACGCTCGATGACTTCGTTCAGCCCGGAAAAACACGGTGGACCTTCTTCCATCGATGAATAGTCCCCCTGCACGTAATCGCAAATCGACAGAAAATGTTCGATTTTCTCGCTCGAAGAGTCTTTCAAAAACGACCGGATTTTGCTCTTGAATTCATCCAGTTGAAGTTTCGATCGCGCGTAGCCTATGATCCTCGTGTTGAACGGCACGTGACCGGCTTTCCACAGCGAAAATAACGCCGGGTACGTTTTCTTCCTCGCTAAATCGCCAGAGGCACCCAAAACGGTAATGGTGAGGCATTGCGGATGGCCTTTGAGTTTCGAGGACGAAGAAGGCGTTTCCGCGCCGAGGGAGTTGTTGATGTTTCCCGACGAAGAAGGCGGGTCTATCGTCAAGTCTGGTTTCATGGTTATCGATCGACCGAAAGATCTCTCGTTGATCGCTCTTCTGTTTCCTCTCTTTCTTTTAATCGCAGCGCTGCTAAAGTATGCGCTCAAAGAGAGAGTGGGAAAGAGTAGGAGAGAGCGCGCGGTTTGTTTTTGTTAAAGAGTGAGGACAAAATAACAATATGAGAGGAAGCTTATTTAAACGAAGAAGCGAGACGCGAGCCCAAGTGTACGGTGCAACAGCACTTTAAAATGTAATTTAGATATATATATTGATATGTTACGGGTATAAAAATTATCAATCGACGGAGAACTTGGCGTCCAAATCTTTATCGCCACCTTTCGGTCGTCCGCCTCGAGCCGGCGTCGCGCCGCTCTTCTTCGTGTCTTTCAACTCCGTGGGTCTAAATCCAGGCTTGAATTGGCCTCTCCCCGTGGCGGCATCTCGAACGGTCGCAGCTAAACTCTTCATTTCGACGATGTTTTCGGCGATCTTACCGGTACCACCGCCGCCGAGTTTGGCAGAGTCGAGAGGGGATGCGGAAGAGGACGGACCAGACGCCAAGCGTTGGTTTTCGATGTCGCCCGGTCTTTGGTACCCGGGGACTCTCGTCGCGTCGTGGGTAATAATCATACCGATCGAACTGAAAATCGCGAGCCAAATAACGCTGGCGACGATCGCACCTAACGCCGCGGCTTGCTTGAAATGCGCAGATGCGAACGCGGCAGCGGAACCAGTGGTCACCGCCGGTCCGATGTACGCGTGTTGCAACGCGTGCCAATGCAAACGCATGGACTCGAACGTATCATCCGCGCCTTCCGCCGCCTTCCTCGCCGCGACGACTATAAAAATACCGCACGGAACCGAAATGAGCAAGTGTAACGCCAACAAACGTCTATCGTGCTTCAATGTTCCATAAATCCCCGCCGCCGACGCAATCACTACAAACACAGCTGCTCCTCCCAACGTTTTCGCCGCGTGTTTTCCGGCGATTGGATGTTCAGCGCCTTCCTTTGTCGACAAAAACTCCACGTCGGACATCTCTACAGCGGCATAATCCGCCACTTGGAACTTAATCCAATCCACAAAGTCAGTTGACACTCTCCCTTCCGTGTGGTTCACCCCAGTCAGCGCCAATCGGCACGACACGTCGTGTTGAATCTCGCTGACTTTTGTCATTCTCGCGTACTCGACCCACACGCCGTCGGCGTACCACTTGCCGACCGGTGCCGGAGGCGAGTCAAATGCCGGTGCTGGCGGTTCAATCTGATCCGGCGCTAACGGAGCAGGCGGAGGCGAGTCATATAATACCGGTGGTAAGAAAATGTCCTCCGGGTACTGCTCCAACGTCTCCTTCAATGTAATCGCTCTCCACGGGTCAACGCCGATCTCGTGCACAAACTTCGTGTTCAAATCCACCGCGATTGCATCGTTCACCCGGTACGTCGACCTCGCCACCGTGAACGCCAAAACCGCCAAAACTACGCCAAAAATCCACCCAGCGACGTTTGAAAAACCACCCATTCTTCTCGCCGTATATCTCACCCCCATAATAAAGCTCGCGCTAAACATTGCGACCAAAATAAACACCACGCTCGTCTTTGAACTCGCATCCACGCGGTCGATCCACGAGATCGCATCAATAGTCGTCAAATTTTTTGCTTGATCAATTTGGTCTATCGTGGAAATGTTGAAAAATTCAATCTCCTCTCCTTGTCTCGTCACGGCTTCGTCGATGTTCACCTCCTCGCCGTTGTAATACGACTCCACCATAGCCGGAGCGTTTTGCCGGTAAATTTGAAACACGCAAATCGCGTACACGAACCCAATCAACGCGAAAAATGTCCACCCGTGATACAAAATCAACATCAACTTATTCCTGGTGTACACCCCAGCTAAACCATACACGCTCGTAATCAGCAACAGCGCGCCTAACACCGTCGCCGCTCTCGCCGGGTCGTCGAACACCGTCGCCTCGTAATCTGATCCTTCAAAAATCTTGTTCAACAAAACAGCTTTTTGCCCACTCCTCGTCCCGTACGCGACTAACGCGATCCCAGAGCACACGGTCGCGATGTTCGCGCAGAGCAATAAAACAACCGCCAAGAGCATTTCTCTGGTTAACCCGGGGTGTTCCGGCGCCGCCGTCGGTTGGATGCCCACCATTGTACCGTATTATATCTCGCTCGATTTTAGCGCGCGATTCTCTTTCCTAAAAATTCGATTGCCGAAACACACGCACACGAAAACGTTCCTCGACAAAAGTAACCAAAGGTTGTGAGATATCCGCGCGTCTCGAAAGTTCTTCGTATCTCGCGGTCGGTGTCTCTTCCTTTATTTCGACGAGGATTTCGTCCCGATCGACTCTTTTGAAGAGAGGTGATGTGATAAAAAGAACGCGCGCGCGCCGATCTCTCTCTGAAGGAAGCGCACGACAAAAGGCAACCTTTCTTTTTTGCGTACTGAAACCCTAAACATGTAGGTAAGAAAAAAGTTTCCAACACGAAAAGTTGTTTTCCCCGGGGAAAAAAACGTCGCACTCCCGCGACGCACGTAACGAGGGACAGAGAGGGATACACACAGAGAGAGAGAGAGAGAGACCTCAAAGACAACAACGATGGACGCTCTCGGGCAGTACGTGACGCAAAAGCAAGTTTTGATCAAATCCAAGTCCTTGGGCGTGCTCTATTACTTTCTCGTGGCGTTGATTTCGATGTACATCGTCGGTTTCTTGTTACTCAAAGAAAACGGGTACCAGAAGACGGTGCCGGCGGAGGGCGTTTTGGCGATTAAGGTGAAAGGAACCGCGGCGACGAACGATACGGCGACCGGGGAGAGAAGGGTGTACGATGCGAACGATTTGGTGCAGTACTCGTCGGACGGTGTTTTCGTGGCGACGAGATTGGTGAAGACGATGCAGGCGAAAGGGACGTGTTTGGGAGTCTCGAAGGACGAGGTGTGCGAGAAAACGAAGAACACGTGCGTGAAAGGATTGTTTAGCAGAAACGGAAGGCAGACTGGGAGGTGTTTGCCGAGCACGAGCGATCCAAACAGCGCGCACTTTTGCGAGATCAAAGGGTGGTGCCCTCCGGAAGCGGAAGAGGACGACGACGTGTTGCCGTTGGAGAACGTCGGCAACTTTACGGTTTTTATTCGCATGAATGTGAAATTTCCAGGAATGTATAACGAGAATGGGGAAGAAATGCGATGGGATAACGCGAATGGGACCGAGCCTTTGATGGGTTGGAATTTGTTCTCGTTGGAGAACATCACGCAAACGGACGATAAGAACTTTACCGAGATTAGCACGTACGGGTCGGATCAAATGTTGAACGTGTATTTCGACTGTAATTTAGACGAAGGCGTGAAAGTACCCAAGCCTCAGAGCGTGTTGAATGGGGATAACGAGACGCTTGCAACGGTGGCGATCGAAGAAGGTGGCGTGCAGACGTGCTCGCCAGCGATTCCATTTGTGATTGATCGCGTAGATAACCCGCTAGCTGAGCTTTCTAGCGGATACAACATGCGATGGATATCCGCGGTGAATCATTTTACGACGCCAAACGCAAAGCTGAAAAATATGACGGATATGTTTCCCGTAAATCCGCCGTACAACTGTCGATTTGACACTAAACATCCAGAAACGCGAATGTTGACGAAAGCCTACGGCCCGAGATTGCGCATCCAATTTTCCGGCGTCGGGAGACGATTCGACGTCGTAATGTTAACGCAGACGATTGGTGCTGGCATCGCTTTGTTAGGAATAGCGGTGGTCGTCACGGATGCTTTTGCAAAGTACATTCCCGGTTTTAAGAAGAAATCGTACGACGTTTGGAAATTTGAAGAGCACGTCGACGAGGAGGGCGATTTGCTGAGATCGTATTTCGGCGACGCAAAATTGAATAGTCAGCAACAACAACAGCAACCGATGCAGCAGCAAAAGAGCTCGTATAGACGTAGCAGTAGTACTAGTAGTAGCAAGTCGCAGCAACAGCAACAACCACCGAGTATTCCCGGGTACGGAGCGACGACGACGACGACGACGAGTCCACCGACAGCAACAGCGCAATCGTCGGAAGAGAAAGCGCAGCAGAAGAAAACGGGGGGATTCTTCCGCTCGCGGAGTCTCAGAAAGAGTTGAGTGTTATTAAATGCGTATAGCGTATACATCTCTGTATTTATGATAAAAAAGTAAATAGATTAATCGAGCTTATCTACGCGCCAGTGCTCATGTGAAAATAAAGCGCTTTCGTCTCCTCGGAATCGTTTGCGTTGTTCTCAATTTCTGTCGCCGTTGGTACCGGTTGATTTCGGCCATATTCCCAATTCATGCTCAATCGAACGGATGTCGTGCACGAATATTTGCCTTTCAAAAGCCGCATGCCCGTCTCTAGCGCGGCTCGTTCGCACTTGGATTTCAACTCCACGTTTTCTATGCCCTCCATGTCCGCGACGTGCGCAATTCCTATGATACGTCGAATAATCTTTGCGCCAGCAAAGCGGTGCGCGTCGTAAATGACTCTACTGATGAACTCCAACATGGATTGTTGAAAGTGTTCCATATCGTGCGAATTGTCGGAAAACGACTGGTTCGCACCAGTATTAAACACAAACGGGTGCGTTAATCCACCAAAATCTTTTCGTATTCCGTGCATGCGCCACAATTTGCTAAAGTCATACGAGAACCGAATCAAAACGTCTTTGATCATGCACTGCAAGTACTTTTTGTGATCCTCCGAATGTCCTAAACCGTCAGAGGCATAGTAGGCTAAATATAAGTTTGCGATGAATGCGCCAATGTCAAACGCCATGGGTCCATAAAACGCAAATTCGTGGTCGATGACATACGTGCTCTCTTTTCCACACATGATACTTCCAGTGTGCAAATCTCCGTGCAAGAGCGCTTCGCATTCGTTTATGAATTTCGCTTTGAGTTCAGTGATAGCTATTTTCAGTTCGCCATCACTTTGTATTTCTTTCACAATATCATCGAGTTGCGGCGATGTCCACTTGTTATTGTCGAAAACGCCGTATGGCTCGGTGAAGATGACTTGCTCGGTGAGCGCGCACATGGCTTCGTTCGCGCCAAACGCGATTCGTTTCTCGCGGAACTTTTTCGCGCCAAGGCATATGGCGCTCGATTTGAACAGCGTCTCGGCTAAGTACTTGCCCACGTGTTCAGCCATTCTCACGTACGTCGTACCTTCGCATATTCCAACTCGCGCAATTTTGTTCGGCGGTTCGATGTATCGCATCGCAATCGTCGACATTTTTGAGTCGTATAAATATACCTCCGGCACGTGTTCGGGACAGAAACCGTGCGCAGCGATGAGCGCTTCGGCTTCATATCGCACGCGTTCTTGCGTCAGCGGCCACGATTCGCCCACGCATCTCACGTAGGGTAACCCTTGTTTAAGAACAATAGCCGCGTTCGTTTTCTGGTTCGTTATTATGTACACGAAATTGATATTTCCATCGCCAACTTCCTTGGAGACCCAATCCTCTTTGCTCGCCTTGCCGCCGATGGGAGCGCATACCTTGGGATATTGCGAGACGTAGTCGAGAACAGTACTTGAATTCAAAGCGTAAAATCCATCACCATCCATATCCACGTCGCCATTCTGTTCAGCCCCTTCATTTGCGTCCACTTTCTTCTTCTTTTTCATGGTACCGTCCATGGCCTCGATCTCTTCCACGTGCCTTCCGATATCAAACGCCGCACCAGTTTGATCTTTCTCCCCTCTTTTATTTTTATACAAGCACGTTCGTTCTGTCACGATACCTTCAATTAACCACGCAGGAGTGACGTCAAACGCTGGGTTCCACACGTTTATTCCTTCGGCAGCGACCCGTTCACCTTTATGCATGCACACTTCATCGCCCGGTCTCTCTTCGATTTCAATCAACGTCCCGCACTTGGTCGACACGTCCAAAGTCGTCGACGGCGCAGCAACAAAGAACGGAACGTCGTGATGCTTAGCCAAAACAGCCAAAGAATACGTCCCAATCTTATTTGCCGTATCTCCATTCTTTGCCACGCGATCTGCGCCGACAACGATGGCATCCACCTCGTTTTTCTGCATCAAAAACGCCGCCATGTTATCGCAAATCAACGTTCCGGGAATATTTTCATACACCAACTCGTACGCCGTTAATCGACTCCCTTGATTATACGGTCTCGTTTCCACCGCATAACACATCTCTAGTCGCCCTTGTTCGTGTAAACTTCGAACTACTCCGAGAGCGGTACCGTACCCCGCCGTCGCGAGCGAACCGGTGTTGCAACACGTCAATACCCTCAATTTTTTCTTGTTGCAACACGCTTTCAACATCGCCTTCGCGCCAATCTCCCCGATCGCTTTGTTGTGTCGAATGTCCGTTTCGAGCATGTTTTCGCACCACTTTACGATCAATTCTTTCGCGTTTTTCCCGTCGTCGATCATTCCGCTTTCTTCTCCGCCGCCGTCGCCGCCGTGTTCGATTTCTTCGCAATACTCCCCCAAAGCTTTCACCATGTTCCCCAAGTTCACCGCCGTCGGTCGACTTTTCAACAAATACTCCGCTTTCTTCTTCACGAACGCGCACACGTCGCTCGCGCTTTTCTTCTCGATGCCATCGTCATCACCAAAACGCGTCTCCAACTCCACCGCGATCGATAAAGCCGCCGCGATCGCAATCGCCGGCGCGCCTCGCACGTTCATGTCTTTGATGCACTCGAAACATCTCTCGCAACTCGCCACCGGCACGAAGGACGTTTCCAGAGGTAATTTCAGTTGGTCCAACAGTTGGAGAGAACCGCGGGAATATTTGATGGATTCCAGAGCAGTGGTGGTAGCGGAAGAAGAAGGAGTCATTTTTTCTTTCCGCTTCGTCGAGGAGGACGGTTCGTTCGTTCGTTGTTGTTGTTTTCGTCGTCGTCGTCGTCGTCGTCTTCTTTGGCATATATTCTCTTTTCTTCTGGGGAAAAGTTGAGGAAAACTTGGGGAAAACTTCATTTTAATGAGCACGTCTGTGCGTGCCGGTCGTCGCGGACGCGCGCGATGACGACGACAAAGTGAAGAACACACAGAGAGAGAGAGAGAGAAGAAGAGAGAAGATGGGCAATGCGCTCAGTGCTCGCGAGATGTACGAGGAGGAGGAGGAGGAAAAGAAACAGCGCGAACGATACCAGCGACTGTTACTCTCGTTGAAGAGAAACCAAAACCGCTTGTTCCTGTCCGGAGAGGTGACGCGAGTGAACGAGGTGACCAAGAACGGGAGGATTTTTACCGCGCGCGCGATGGCGAGGGCGATGGAGAAACTGGAACTGCCCGTGTGTGGACGGTTGGAGCACCCGAAGTGCCCGGACGACGCGAGCGACGCGAAGGCGGTGGAGAGGTACAGGAAGGAGGCGTGCGGGAGTTTCGCGGAGGCGTCGTCGACGACGAGGGTGGATGCGAAGACGTTGGACGATATGCGCGTGTCGCACGTGGTGCACGATTTATATTTTAACGGCAACGCGGTCGTGGTTTTAGTGGAAGTTTTGGAGTGCACGGAAGCTGGGAGGAAAGTGAGAGAGGCGTACGAAAAGACGGGGAATCTCGTCGGCGCTTCGATGCGAGCGTGGGGGAGTTCGACGGAGGCGATTTTAGATGTCGATTGGGGCGGCGGCGTGGACAGGAGCGCTGGGAAAGATATCCGGGCGGTATGCGAAGAGGATTTTGAACTCATCACGATTGATTTAGTCGCCAATCCTTCGCACGCTTTTGCGTATTTAAAGCCGCACTTAGGTAAATTAGGTGATTAGGTTGCTTCTTAGAATAGTTATTCATTCGCACGCTTGGTATCATGTAAAAGTACAACAACATTACCAACGAGAGTTTTTACAAACGACTATACACCGGCTTCCTCTTCTCGAAGCGCGCATTCATACTCTCCTTCAAATCGTCCGATATCAACTGCGCTGCGTTCTTCAAAGCCACGTATTCTAAACCTTTCTCGACGCTTTCCGAGTCTCGAGAGTTTAGCAAAGAACGTTTCGTCCCTTGCATAGCTAACGGCGACAAACCCGCCATTCTTTTCGCTACTTCTACGCACGCCCTCTCTAATTCCTTATCATCGCTAAAACACTTTGAAACTAATCCCATTTTTTCAGCTTCCTCGCCATTCACCGTCCTCGCGGTCAGAGCCATTTCAGACGCCCGGCCGTGCCCGACGATGGGCGGGAGCCTTTGCAAACTTCCGATATCCGCCACGATCCCAAGCTCAACTTCTTTGACGCTAAAAAACGCCGAAGCGTCGCAGTACCGCACGTCGCACGCCGCCGCTATGTCCAAACCACCACCAACGCACGCCCCTTTGATCATGCACACGACTGGTTTCCTGCACCGCTCGATGCTCGTCACCGACGCTTGCAATCTCTTGATGTGCCTCAACAAATATTCACCTCGTCTCCCTAAATCCGCGACGGTCTCGGTATCCCCGAGCGTTTCAAAAAGCGTCTCTTTACTCGAAACATCGATCCCAGCGCAAAAATGTTTCCCTTTCCCGGTTAAAACGATCGCGTTAACCGACGCGTCTTCGGACAGTTCGTCGAAAACGAGTGGAATATCTTTCCACATTTGACTGTTTATGGCGTTCAGTTTGTGCGGTCGATTGAGAGACACGACGGCGTATTTGCCGACGGAATCGCGGTGAACTTCGAGAGTTTCGCACAACATCATCCTTCGCGCGTGCCCCTCCAGAAAGGATTTTTGCGTCCACGCGATTAAAGAATAAAATCGATGCGTGTGTGTGTATATCTATGCGTGTGTGTTAGTGTGTATATCAAAGCGCGTTTCCGAGAGAGTGAAGATGCGATTTTTTTCCAATTTGCGCTTCACTTTTTAAACTCTCTCGCACGCGCACGCACACACTTACACACGCACACTTTCTACTAAAGCCGCGCATTTATCGACGGACCCCCCCTGCCACCGACCGCGCGCTCTCGGTCGAGTCTCTCTCAGAGCGAAAAGAGAAGAAACAGAAGAAGTAAAAGAAGAAAAAGAATGTCGACGTGTCAGAGAATGATGACGACGCGCGAAGCGTCGTCTTCCTCGTCGTCGTCGTCGTCGTCTTCGCTCGGGTTCCGGCGATTCTCGTCGGCGAGGGCTGCTCGTTCTGGTCCTCGAAATACTGGCGAGAGGAGGAGAAGAAGTAGTAGAGTCGTGTGCGCCGCTTCAGGCGGCATGTTTGAATCCTTCGACGGGGAATCCGTCACGCTCGTCAAGGAGGCGATGGACAACGCGAAAAAGTTCAACAGCGGGAAAGTGGACACGGAACATCTCCTGTACGCGTGCACGAAAAAACGAAACCCGACGACGAAAGCGTTGCATAAAGCCGGCGCGACGGAGGATGCGGTGAAGAAAGCTCTGTGCGATCGAGCGGGAGTGTCGGACGTGGACCTCGTCAATCCGTTCAGCGGGTTGAACCAGAAGAAGAAAGCGGACGGATTGGTGCCGTTAGGGGACGATTTGAAAAAGTTATTCGAACGCGTGGCGAGTAAGAGCGAGGTGACGATGAAGGAGTTGGTGCTCGGGATGGTCGCGGACGATCAGTGCACGGCGTACGACGTGTTGACGAATCCGAAATACGGGATTGAAGTGGACGTTCCTTTGTTGAGGGATTTCGTGAACGGCGTTGGCGACGAGAAAGAGTTAGTCGGAGCGGGTGGGAAAAAGATCGATAAAAAGAAAGTGAAGAACATTTTAGCGCAATGCTCGGTGGATTTAACCGCGCTGGCGAGGAAAGGCGAGTTAGATCCCGTGTTTGGGAGAGACGAGGAGACGAAGAGAGCGGTGAGAATTTTAGTGAGAAGACGGAAATCTAATCCGTGTCTGATTGGTGATCCAGGGGTAGGGAAGACGGCCATCGCGGAAGGATTGGCGAGTTTGATCGCGGAAGATAGCGATATCGTCCCGAGAAGGTTGAAGAATAAAAGAGTCTTGTCCTTAAACGTCGGTTTGTTACTCGCGGATACGAAGTACAGAGGGGATTTCGAAGAGCGCTTGCGTTCGGTGTTGGAGGAAGTAAAATCGGCTGGCGATATTATTTTATTCATCGACGAAATTCACACGATCGTAGGCGCCGGCGGCACTGGCGACGATGGCGGTTTAGATGCCGGCAACCTCATGAAACCAGCGTTGGCGCGAGGTGAAATTCAAGTCGTCGGTGCGACCACGGTTGAAGAGTATCGCAAATACATCGAAAAGGACGCGGCGTTGGAGAGAAGATTTCAGCCGGTGCGAGTGGACGAACCGTCGCCTGAGAACACCTTGAAAATATTAGCCGGATTGAAAGAAACGTACGAGAAGCACCACGAGGTTTCTTTTTCAGACGACGCGATTCAAGCGTCCGTGGTGTTATCCAGCCGGTACATCACGGATCGATTTTTACCGGATAAAGCTATCGATGTTTTAGATGAAGCCGGAGCGTTGGTACAATTGAGAGATAAAAGCAATTCGGGCGATAGTGAACAAGCGCTTCGAGTGTCTGTGTTGGACGTTCAAGAAGTCGTTTCGGAATGGACTGGTATTCCCGTAAAACAATTATCCGTCGAAGAATCGAAGAACTTGCTCGGTTTGGAGCAAGAGTTGACGAAGAGAGTGATTGGTCAAAACGAAGCCGTCGTTTCAGTCGCTCGCGCCGTTCGAAGAGCTCGGTCCGGTTTAGCCGACGCGAGCAAGCCTGTAGCTTCGGTCATTTTTGCCGGACCAACTGGCGTTGGTAAAACGGAACTCTCCAAAGCGTTAGCGACGGTATATTTCGGCGCCGAGAAAAATCTCGTTCGCATCGACATGTCTGAATACATGGAAGCAGTGAGTACGTCGCGATTAATCGGTGCACCGCCTGGATACGTTGGGTATAACGAAGGCGGGCAACTCACCGAAGCCGTGCGACGAAACCCCCACTCTTTAATCTTACTCGACGAGATCGAGAAGGCGCATCCGGACGTCTTCAACGCGTTGCTTCAAGTTTTAGAAGACGGTCGATTGACCGACGGAAAAGGCCGGACGGTTGATTTCACGAACGCTATGCTCGTCATGACAACGAACATAGCTTCGCGTGAGATTTTAGAAAACTTTGCCGGCGCGAAGACGCCGCAAGCGAAACTAGATGCCTACGATCGCGTGAAAAAGCTCGCGCGCAAAAATCTCGGGAAGCGATTCCGACCGGAATTTCTCAATCGGTTGGATGAAATCGTCGTGTTCAGACCGCTCGGTGAATTCGAAGTCGAGCAAATCGCCGAGAACATGCTCGAATCGGTCGCGTCGCGATGCGCACGGAAAGGTGTCGCCATCACGTGCACAGACGCCTTCAAAAAAGCTTTACTCGTCAACGGCTTCTCGCCGAAATACGGCGCTCGACCGATGCGCCGAGCGGTTCAAGCGATGGTGGAAAACCAGCTCTCCGAGTGTCTCTTGAGCGGTTTCGCCAACGATGGCGACAATATTCAGCTCGACTTTGACGAATCCTCGGACGAGATCATCGCGACGAACAAGAACGAAAAGAAAACGTTTCCTTTGGAGCAATTCGGCGGCATCGAAGACGGTTTCGACGAAGACGAAGAAGAGGAAGACGCGGAAGTTGCGCGAAATAACAACAATAACGACGGAGGCGGTGGCGGCGAAAAAATCGCCGAAGAGTTCCCGACGCCCGCTTTCCCGTAACAGATGAAAGAAAGAAGTAGCATGTAAAACATATAGGCGCGCCCTTAACGTTATCATCGCACGCATCTCCTTTAAAATAACATCGCGCGTGGTCTTCTTCGCGGAGGACCTTTTTCACCTTTTTTCACACTCTCCGAAAGGCAACTTTTCCTCTCGGATCTCGAGGTTCACACATCGTCACTTTTCAAGTCACGCGCGACGCAAAACACACAACGCACGACACAAAAAATACAATGGGCAGAAGACGAGGCGGCGGCGGCGGCGGAGGTTTCTCCCGCAAAGCTCCGCAGACTCGCTCGCAATCAGGTAAACCACAGCACTAGTTTATTTTCTAAAGAATCGGAAACTGAAAAATTTCTTCTTCGTCACCTTTTGGACGATTTTACGTCGTTTCTCAACAGGCGCTCCACCTCCATCCACGCGATCTGAAGGCGGATCTTCTTTGCTCGGCGGGATGGCGAGCATGATTGGGCAAGGCATGATGTGGGGCACGGGCTCTGGAATAGGCCACAGAGCAGCAGACGCGATCATGGGTCCCCGCACTATTCATTACGAAACGCACAACTCAGAAGATGGATCTTCACCAACTGGCGGTGGCGCTCCGGTAGACGCGCGAACGAATCCATGCGCCGGACCGATGGAATTGTTCGGGAAATGTTTGGAACAGAATACCGACAACGTCGCGCAGTGCCAAGCCTTCGCGGACTTGCTCACGTCGTGCAAGAGAGATCAAATGCAATAATACGCGAACTGAAGTTAGGCGCGCACCGTCCGTAATACTAGACTTGCGCGCGTCGTAGTCGCGCGACGGGAGAGATCGGGTGCAACGATGCGATGACAAAATTAGGCGCAAACTACATCTGTTGTGACGAAAACATACACACACAGAGAGAACAAGAGAGTAAAGGGGAACGCGGTTTCTCACTCACACACACACACACATACTATACAATTTCAACCTTAAAACGGATTGTCTCTTTTTTCCTCTTCTACTAACTCTCTCTCTCTCGGTTTCTACTAATAAAATGGCAAAAAGTTTACTTTGATATTTCCGCGGGGATGACCTCGGTGATCACCGCCTTCTCGGGCGTCCCCTTCACGTATTTCGTCGACTTAAAGTACACCGCGTCCCGCGCTCGAGCCTGTGTAACCGAAGAGAGAACGTTTCCCGCGTGAGCATCAGAGAAAAGAGAGCGATTTTTGCGGGGAAAAAAAAATGATCGATTTTTCCGGACCCCCACTAGTAAAAAACAAACGCGCGTACCTTAGACAAATGCGGCTCCTTGAGCGCGCCTCGGACGATTTCCGCGCACGCGTTGGCGTACTTCAAGTACGACATCCCGGCGATTCTCCAGTACGCGGCTGAGTTAGCAGCGGCAGACATGCTCTCTTTTTTTTCCTCTTCTTTGTCGTCGTATCCTTTTGTTCTTTTTTTATGAAGAACTGTGAGAGTTTTGAGAGTTTCTAGGTTCAGAGAAACACATTTCGCGAAAAGAGTCACATTAACTACTACGTACTACGAGTAAACGAAACGCTCTAGAACGTGATGATGCATTAAAAACTAATTACAAAAATCGAAACAGCTTGACGGCACCGTCGCCGCCGGCAGTCAACACACCCTTGTCTAAAGCACACATGGCGCTTAAGCCTACGGAGACGGAAGCGCCGCCGATCCGGGGCGCCATGAAGGCGTGCTTGTCGTGCGCTTTGTCCACGGATTGCAAGACGCGACCGTCCGAGTGAGAGGAGACGCGCAAATCGCCTTTTTCGTCGCCGGAGAGGAGGACGTTGGTGTCGGAGTGGTGGAGCAGAGAGGTTATTTTGGAGGCGTTGGCGGCGGAACGCCAGAGCGCGGTTGTCGACGCGGATGTCGTCGACGATGAAAGCTTGCGGAGATCGTGTAAAACGACTTCGCCGTTTCTATTACCCGAAGCGACGAAAAGCGATGGAGCACAGCTATGTGCCGCACAACTTATTACGCTCGTCACCCCGCACGTGTCGTATAACACGCCACATCTCGCCGAGTTTGGTTGCGCTGCGTCCCAGAGTAAAACGCCGTTTCCATCAGCCAACGCTTTTTCCGAACGCATCATGCCGCCGGTAACGCCATTCGAGTAACTTTTGGATTCGCACGCGATTGCGCAGACCATGCTCGATACAAACACGACTTGCTTTGGTTTCGCGGCGACGAAAGCAGAACTGCTCGAGTTGCTGTCAAAAACGCACAAACGAGAAGCCGTCGTTCGCAGAGAAGAGGAGGAATCGTACAAGGCGACACGACCGTCGGTAGTCGCGCACGCCAATCGCTCACCGGAAACATTAAAAGAAAGAGCAACGGGGGACGATGACGAAGTGCCGCCACTTCCACCCGACGTGCTACTCTTCGGAATTTCGAGTTGAAATCGTTTCTTCGTTTCTTCGAATCCAAACCTCCATATTTGCAAGCCTCGATTTGCACTGCCGCACGCGAAAATCGGGAACGATGGGTGCGAAACGACAACTCGCGCAGAGACGTCTGCGGGTGAGTCTACATCTTTTCCTCCACTGAGACTGAACCGCGGCGAAGAACTGGGAGACGAATGAGAATCTTGACGAGACAACGCCGCGGAGGCTGGTATCACGACGCCGAGTTCATGGCCCCAATCGTGTAAATGTGGTGTCTTTGGGGCTGATGACGGCGTATCTGGAGCTCTGTGAACATCCGGAGATGCGGGTTCTCTTTCGCCAACATTGGTAGCGGTAGAGGACGAAGACATTCGTTTCTTTCGTTTTGCATATTTAGGCGCGAAGGATACGTTCCAATCCTCGAGCGATGTCGTTGCTTCGGCCCAAAGATTCTGCTTCTTTGAATAGCCGAACAGTTCCGTCAACGATAGCATGGGTTCGCTAACTTTGACATCTACCGTTGCTCGCCGAACAGCTTCAGCGGCTGATAGAACGCCCGGAGCGCGCTTACCGTCGCCCGATTTAGAGAGTTCTCTCAAATCGACCGTGACCAAACCGCGTCGAACAGCCGCTACCGCCAGCTCAGTCGTTTCTCTCGCGTTGCAACAGACGTCGACGAAACCATCACCGCTGAGACGCGCGAGCTCTACCGATTTTTTTAAAACTGCCATCGAAACATCACCGTCAGATTTTTCTGAAACAGCGCGTTTTGTCGATGAAGTGTGAATATGCGTCGCAGCAGCGTTTGCAACTTTGCGCTTCACCGAAGATCGGAAGAACTCTGCTAGACCATCACTCGATGCTGCCTTAGAAAAATTACTCATCTTTGAATTCTCATTACTTTCGGAGCGCTGCAACGTGAAAGCACGTCTTGCAAGACTCTGGCGAATCATGGACGCCTCCACATCGAACGGTGCTCTAGAAAGCATCTCCGTGCATGCTTGCGCATCGTCTGGTACGTCGCTATACTTGGCTTCGTAACTCCCATTTTCATCGAAAGCGACTAAGAGAGCACTCGCGGCGAGACGTGCCGCGGTAGTCTTCGTGGCAAAGTAGACGCCTCTTTGTTTGAGGGCGTCGGAATGCTGAATGCAATTTTCTTCTTCCTTCCCGTTGCAGTGCGCGATCGATATGGATAGAGACCCTTTTTGTTTGAGCGCTTCGCCACTCGCAGGCATCTCGGGTGTTGCGGGAACACTGCTTTGCTCCGCCTCAGCTGTTGGTGTTGATGTTGTTTTTACTTCGGGATCTAGCTTCCATCCAAATGCGCCATCAAAGTCAAACTGACCAGTGTTCACGAGCTGAGAAACTGAACGTCGCAACGGCGAAACCACATCGTTTAAACCAAAATTTTCAACTACCGTTGAGGCGAGCTCCATAGCGTGATCGATGCTGTCTTTTTGCTTCGACGGAGAAACACCTCCTACTTGTTCGAATTCAGGCACGTCGTCCTCGTCGTCGGTGATTGTTTTTAATCCCAAACTGTTGTCGTGACCATCTCTCTTACCTCGAGAATTTGTCAAACGTTCTAACGCTGCTAAGGGCATTCCAGCGAGTTCAAACGCGCGAGAAACGCTCGCGCTTTTAGTTTTCACTGCTTTCTCACACGCCGCGAGAGCACCTGAATCAACAACCTTACGTCTTCGCGAAGTTATGTGTGTCAAAAGATCTAAAGCAGACGCCTTCGAAGCGTGGCTTTCCTTTTTCGTATCATTATAGCTCAAGGTATCGTCTCCATTCACGAGTTGCGAAAGCATCGTCACGCTCTTCTCGCAATCCCCAGACATCCAATAAAACGCCGCGAGTCGCCATTTTGCATCGAGCGAGTTGACGTCACTCGATCCATCTTCGAGAATTTCTTCGCGGATGAATTTGGACACTTCGCTTTCCATGGAGTACGAACCATCTTTAGCTATCACAGACGACAACGAAGCGCTCGTGGCGCATCTCAAAATAGCAATCGACAAGCTAACATCGTTCAAATGCTTCAAACAAATCTTTGCGGCGTCTTTGTACTGTCCAGCGAGCGCGAAAAAAGTCGCGGAGAGTTCGTATCGGTGCTTCGAAAGTAATGCGTACGCGTTTTTCAACGCCGCTTCTTGGTGTCTCTTCTCGTTGAAATCCCGCGATAAAAACTCAAACAACTTTTGGTCTCGCTTTGCTTTATATAATCCAGCTAACACAGAAGTTCGACCTAAACAGACGAAAAGTAAAGCGCACGATTCTGGATCTTTCGTTTTTGCAAACGAGGTGCGCGCAGCTTTATCGAGAATAGCTTTCAAGGTCGTTTCGTTACGTAACCAGATTGGGATACCAAGCATGCGTAAGTCCCGCCAAGCAATTTGGACAGAAGAGGATGCGTGAAGGATGGCGTCAATGACAGCATCACCGGTTTCGCACTGCGCTGCCCAGAGTAACTCTTCTCCAGTTACATCAACATCGGTGTTATCTGTCCCTCGCTGTCTTCCATAGGTCAACTCGCGAACTCGATGAAGTGTGTGTAAACGTCTCCCGGCTTGATCCACCGTCGCCTCGATACCAACATCACTATCTCTCAAAGCGTCGAGACACCCTAGAACTTCGATCGCTTCTTGCGAGCTCAGCCCAAGATAATCAGCGTGACGAGACAACAAATCCGCAGCAGTTTCCGCTTCCGACGCACTAAACGAAACCGATGACCCCGTCGCAGTAGCTGCGCTCGTATACGTCGTAGTGGTAGATGCCGAATCGTCTAAGCTATTTGAGTTTTGCCGAAACAAGGAAGTCGACTCGGAAGCTAAACTGTTTTGGCGCGAAAGATTTTCCGGAGCAAACATATTCGGACTCGTTCTGTTGGCTGTGAAACTACTGCTATTACTTCTACCACCCCCAAAACCTCCAAATGCGCCCATGTCAAATTCGGGAACGAGCGATGGCGTCGTCGCACTGCTAAATGCTGAAACGCTCAGTGCGCCTCTAGGGGAAATGACTTTCCCACGAGGCGTGGATGGCCGATCGTCAGCATTTGAATTTTCTAGTTCCAATATAGAGGAAATAGTGCTGCGTGCAGAGGATGTCGATTCCGCGGGCACATCGTTGTTGTCCATACTTTCAAGGTGCGCGATTACTTTTCGAATCGCGGCTCTCGCGCGGTGCGCCTTGCGACGCACGATCCAGTCTTGTAAGACTGCCGGATGGTAGCACGGCAAGGGAGAAGAATGTTCAGCTATTTTTCGAGCTAGCGATGCGTGAGCGCGCGTTCCCAAAGAAAGTATTTCACCGTCATCAAAAGATACGATGATACTTTCACCGTTCGACTTCCACGCCAAGCACGCGATTGCTTTATCAAACACGCGAGAATATGCAACAGTCCATTCGCCGAGTTTCGTATTCGGTGCCACAATGATTACTTTCTTGTTGAAAGCGATCAAACACGCCATTAAGCCACCGCCGATGTCGAGCCACTCCGCGAATAATTTCCCAGATATCTTCTCGGAATTATCGCACGAAAAATTCGCCACGCTCGTGAATTTACCGTCGCGCTCGCCAGAGGCATCGAGCACTTCAACAGACTTCTCTGATTCGTTAACCTTGCA
>Ga0181597_10001901_pt1 | contig 23143 bp, 21 predicted proteins | sample 041ome_5_FD_148647 | JGI IMG/M metagenome (GOLD analysis project Ga0181597, IMG submission 148647) | Coastal salt marsh microbial communities from the Groves Creek Marsh, Skidaway Island, Georgia - 041403US metaG (spades assembly) | ecosystem: Environmental > Aquatic > Marine > Intertidal zone...
TTCAAATTTCCCGAGCCACTTCTATCATCCTCACTGCATCCGTAGCGCCTGTCATATACCTTAGAAACAACTTGGTCGGTTTGCGAAGCGTGTGCGCGTCGAACCGCAAAATGTTCGTCACGCGCGGCGAGAGACGGGAAGGTTTCAGGCGTCAGCCAGATTTCAGCGTCTTTTACGTGATCGTAGAGGTAAATTTTTCGGTTCAAGAAATCGCCACGTAATCTGTACCGCTCAACCAAACCAATGAAGGCGAATTGAGTCGGCAGGTAGCCAGGCGCAACACAGGTTATAGTGTTGGTAAGTTGTTTGTTCGAAAGAGTGAGTGGCTCTGATTTCGTAGAAGAGCTTGATGCGGGTATTATTTCGCCATTTCGGCTGCAAGTAGCTTCAGGTGGATGGACTGCGAGATCAATCGGAAACCGATCTGGCTTAGCATGGAGGTAGATTGCTTTTTGATGATCCGATTGAGCCCCAGCTTCTGCCGCCGCGTGCCCTGCAGTGTATGCGGCGAATTTAACTGCGGCACCGACACATCCAGAAAGCAACACGGGTACAATCATAATGGTAAAAAGCCGGTACATGGGTAACCTCATCAAGGCGTTAAGACTGTATAATCATTGAGCTTCACGCTTCCGCCAAATACGAAATCGCCGCATCAACGCCGCCATCACCATGCGGGATGCCCTTGCGCTTCAGCGTTGCCTCAATCGCAGCGAGGGTGCCCCAAACCATGGGCTCGTTCAAGTCGCCTAGGTGGCCGATGCGGAAGACCCTGCCGCCGAGTTTCATAAGGCCACCGCCCAGCATCACGTTGAAATCATCGCGGACGGCGAAGCGGAATTCGTCGGCATTGTAGCCGTCGGCAAACTCAACGGCTGTGACGGAGTTGGAACGCCTGGCTTCGTTCTCGACGAATAAGTTGAGCGCGCCGCCTTTGGCCCATTCGGCGATGGCGCGGCGGACGGCCTCTGCTAAGCGGGCGTGGCGGGCGAAGACGCCGTCCAGGGTTTCTTCATCAATGAAGGCGATGCTTTCTTTCAGGCCGTAGAAGAAATGTGCTGGTGCCGTGCCTGGATTACGCATGTGATAGGGTATCTGCAGTGAGCGGCGGATGTCCCAATAGCGGCGCGGCACATCGGCCTCATCCGCGCGCGCGAGCGCTTTGGCGCTGACGCCAAGCAGGCCAAGGCCCGTGTGTAGCATCAAACCCTTCTGGGAACCGCCGACGACAACATCCACCCCCCAGCCGTCCATCTGGAAGTCCATGGAGCCGAGGGAGGAGATTGTGTCGCACAATAACAGGGCAGGGTGGCCCGCGGCATCAATGGCTTTGCGGATCGCCGCTAGATCATTCGTTAGGCCCGTCGAAGTCTCATTGTGAACAACGCCAACACCCTTGATTTTGTGCTCTGTATCGGCGCGCAGGCGTTCTTCCACCTTTGCCGGGTCAATGCCTTGTTTCCAATCTCCTGGCAGATATTCAGGCTTCAGGCCAAGCAGGCCCGCCATCTCAAACCACCATTCGGAGAAGGAGCCAGTTTCACAAATCAACACCTCTTCACCAGCAGAGAAGAAGTTGGCGAGGGCTGCTTCCCAAGCACCATGGCCAGTGGAGGCCCAGATGAAGATGTCATGTTCTGTCTTGAAGACTTTGCGCAGGCCGTACTGCACCTCTTCCGCCAGTACTGCGAATTCGGGGCTGGTGAAATCAATCGGTGGCCGGTCCATTGCCTGCAAGACGCGCAACGGAACATTGGTCGGGCCAGGGATCGCCAGAAATTGACGGCCGCGTGCTAATGCCATGGGGAGTATCCTTCGAAGACGGGAAGAGGTGTGTTGAGGCTGATATAGCTCAGCTTGGCTGGATTTCCGACTCCATCCGACGCCGATACTTCACGGCGAAATCATCTTCGGAAAAATCAATATCCGTCCAGCGCACAGGATCACCCTGCTTAATGGCATTCTTAAGGGTGAAACCATGAGCAAGGCCAATAGGGAGCGCGCCGACGGCCAGGCTTTCCTTCGCAGGCATCAGCTTGCCCCAAACCGTATATCCGCCTTCGCCATCGAGTTCCTTACCTGCTGGGAGGTCAAACTTAGCGACGGCAGCGACATCGCCGCGCCATGCGTCTGCAACACCGGTCGGTTCACCCCGGAGCGCTAGGTTGGCGACAGTCAATCCCAGCTCCAGCCCTATTAGGTGGAATGGCCGCCACATGGCGCTGTAGTTGCCGCTGGAGTCCGTGATGCAGCCATATTCCTTAAAGCAAGTGCGAGCATATTCGGTATCGCCCGCGAAAGAGACATAAACGCCCCAACGCAGGTTCTGCTCAATCGGTGATCCGTCCCGCCGCTCACTCGCGACGACTTCGACCATGCCCCGGCCATCGAGTAGTCCGCCATCAGCGCGGGGCTTCAAGCCATCCGCAAGCTCGTCCAGCGCTAGAGCGGGGAACGCCAGGCCCGCACTTGGTGGTGTGAGCGCACAGGCATTGGCGACTGCAGCCATCTCAATCGCTGATTTGGTACCGTCCAGGAAGGAATTAAACATCTGGGCGTTCAGAAGATTGCTTTGGGCGTGGGCGGCATCAATACCGTAATGGTCCCACACTGTTGCAGGCGTGGATTGATGCAGGTTTGGCTGATAGCGGGTGCCTTTGCCTGCTGCGATCACCTCAAACCCGACTGTGCGTGCCCAATCTACCAGTTCGACAATCAGCGCCGGTTGATCTCCGTAAGCCAGACTGTAGACGACGCCTGCACTCGCAGCCTCCCGCGCCAGCAGCGGCCCGGCGAGGGCATCAGCTTCCACATTCACCATGGCCACATGAACGCCCGCGTTGAATGCCTCTAACGCGTGGCGGATGCCAACAGCGGGGTTGCCCGTGGCCTCGACGATTACATCCAGGCCCGGGGCGTTGATCAGTGCCATGGAATCATCAGTGACATAGGCCGCACCAGTCTTGTGCGCCTCCTCAAAAGAGCGCGCCGCGTATTGGTCTTCCGTCCAGTGTGTGCGCTTCAGCGCCTCACGGGCGCGCTGCACATCCAGGTCCGCGACGGCCATCACGTGGACACCGGGCGTGCGGATAGCTTGCGCCAGGTACATCGACCCGAATTTGCCAGCGCCAATAATGCCGACACGCACCGGGTTTCCATCAGCCTGGCGGGCGGCGAGCATGCGGGAGAGATTCATTTGGAAGATATATCCTGGCTGCGAGGAGGGCTGATCAATATGCCGCCGGAAAATGCCGCCCGCAATTGATGATGCTGGACTCTATACGTCATACCGTCCTAGAATTTCGGGTAAGAGTGCGCAGAAAGCGTGCCTGACAAACTAAAATCCACTAGGGAGGAAATATACATGTCTAAATTCCGCCAATTGGCGGCTGGATCCGTATTTACGCTTGGCGCGGCTTTTGCCGCCAATGCGCTAGCGGATTCGCTGCCGAAGAATATTTCAACGACGGCCTATGGCACGACGTCTGCCGGTTATGCGGCGATGGTCGCTGTTGGCAACGCCATTGCGGACGACGGCTATAAGCTGCGTGTTCTGCCTGCCAAGAATGACGTATCTCGCATGACGCCGCTGATGCGCGGCAAGGTCGAATTCTCGGCCATGGGCGTTGGGTCATTCCAAGCACAAGAAGGCGTGCTCGACTTTGGCAAGCCACAATGGGGCCCGCAGCCTGCGCGGCTTTTGCTGATGGGCTGGTCTGACACGAATAACGCGCTGCCTGCGACGGCTAAAGACGCCAATATCATGAAGTCTTCGGACCTTAGGGGTAAGCGCATCGCTTGGATCGTTGGCGGTCCGGCGTTGAACCAGAATATGAAGGCATGGCTGGCGCATGGCGGCATGACCTGGGATGATGTGACCAAGGTAACGGTGCCGGGTTGGAAAGCCTCCATCCAAGGCATTATTGACGGAAACATTGATGCCGCCATCGCATCCACCAATTCATCCATGCTTTTCCAGGTGGCAAGTTCGCCGCGTGGTCTGCACTTCTTTGATGCGCCAGCTGATGAGAAAGAGAATTGGGTCAACCTGCGTAAGCACGCGCCTTGGCTTGTGCCCCATGTCGCAACATCAGGCGTTGGCCTTTCGGACACTGTTGTGCACACAGGCGGCACATTCGGCTATCCGGTTTTCATGACCTATTCCCGGATGAGTGACCAGTCAGCTTATGAGATGGTCAAGCTGATGAACGACAAGTACGCCAAATACAAAGACGCACATGCATCAGCGAAGGGTTTCGCGCTTGATCGTCAGGTCATGCAGTGGATCATCCCTTACCACGCTGGCGCTGTTAAGCTCTTCAAGGAGCAAGGTGTTTGGAGTGCAGAAGATCAGGCACACAATGACAGCCTGCTCGCCCGTCAGGACCTTCTCATGAAAACCTGGAACGCCACAGGCAAAGGCTCCGATTACGCCGCCTGGATGAAGGCGCGCTACGAAGCGCTGACCGCTGGCGGATATGATCCGGTATGGCAGGACTAGACGACCAACTGGAGGAAATGGAGGCGGCCGAAGCGAAAGCGACGTTCGGCCGTCTCCGGCCTCTTTCCGGGTTTTGGCGAGCGGTTTTCCTCGCCTTCACCTGCATCGGCATCTTTTTGTCAGTTAATCAGATATTTAATCTGAAACTGTTCATCAATATTGTCATCCTTGATAACAGCTATCTGTACCTGCTGCTGGGCGTGTTTTTCAGCTTGGTGTTTCTGGTCTTCCCGATGCGGAAGGCGGACGGGCAAAAGCCTGTGCCGTGGTACGATGTCATACTGTTCCTGGTCGCAATCAGTATCGCGATTTATTACGCCTGGAACGGCCTGCGCAGCATTGAAAATGGTTGGGAATATTTCGCCCCACCGCTGCCGACATACTTAGCGTTCATAATGTGGGGGATGGTTATGGAGGGCGCCCGGCGAACGGGCGGTCTCGTTATCATGTTCATATTCGGCACCTTGTCCTTCTACCCAATCGTGGCTGAAGCCCCTTGGATGCCGAGCGCGATTACCGGTAAGGCCTCAACCCTTGCTGAAACTGCCGCATATCATTTGATGAGCGAGGAGTCCGTACTCGGCATTCCAATGAATGTCTTCGGCACGCTCATTATCGGCTTCATTATCTTTGGCGTTGCCCTGCAAACGACCGGCGGAGGACGCTTCTTTATCAATTTGGCCTTCGCACTACTCGGCGGTGTGCGTGGCGGTCCGGCGAAGGTGGCAATCGTTGCAAGTGGCTTGTTCGGTTCACTTTCGGGCAGCGTTATCACCAACGTATTGACCACGGGCTCTATGACGATCCCGGCGATGAAACGTACGGGCTATCCGGCCACATATGCGGGCGGCATTGAAGCCTGTGCCTCAACTGGCGGTGTGTTGATGCCGCCTGTGATGGGGACCACAGCGTTCGTGATGGCCTCGTTCCTAGAGATTCCATACATTTGGGTCGCGATTGCTGCGATTGTGCCGTCATTTCTCTATTTCTTCGGCCTATTTGTGCAGATCGACTCCTATGCCGCCCGCTATGGCATTCAAGGCCTGCCAAAGTCTGAGCTTCCCTCTGCGCTGCAGACATTAAAAGAAGGCTGGTACTACATCTTCGCCTTCTTCCTGCTGATTACGCTGCTGGTGTATTTGAAGCGTGAGGCGCAGGCGCCATTCTTCGCGACGGCAGCGCTCCTAATCCTCAGCCAGTTTGGCAAGCTGAAGCCAAACGACATCTGGTTCTATGTGCTGGCGGGCACTTTCGTCGCATTCCTGGGCCTGGTGCTGCTAAGTGTCAATTTCCCACCGGAATTGGTGACACTGATTCCCGTTGGCGCAACCATTCTTGCGCTGATCATTTCCTACATCCCAAAACACATCCGTATAACGCCTGAACGGATATGGGATTTCTTTGATCAGACGGGCAAACTTCTGGCTGAGCTTGTGGGCATTCTGGCTGCAGTTGGCCTGATCATCGGTGGTGTCATGGGTACAGGTGTCGCCGGCGCGTTCTCTGGCGAGTTGGTGCGCTTGGCTGGCGGCGAAGTGATGCTGTTACTGTTCATGGGCGCATTGACGAGCTTCTTGCTCGGCATCGGCATGACAGTGACTGCGGCCTATATCTTCCTGGCCATCGTGTTGGCACCTGCATTGATTGAGCTTGGGCTTGATCCCATCGCGGTGCATCTGTTCATTCTCTATTGGGGCATGGTGTCATTCATCACGCCGCCGGTGGCGTTGGGAGCCTTTGCCGCGGCAACGGTTGCAGGGGCCAGTCCGATGCGAACGGGGCTGGAGGCGATGCGACTTGGCAGCGTCATCTATTTCCTGCCATTCTTCTTTGTGCTGAACCCGGCTCTGGTTCTGAACGGTGCGCTTTCTGAAATCCTGATAGAGACCTCGACCGCGACGCTGGGGGTCGTCCTCATTGCCTCCGGCATGCAGGGCTATCTGGTGCTTGTCGGGAAGCTCGACAGTGCGCTTGGGCTGTTTTCACGGCTGCTGTTGGTGGGGGCTGGCCTGCTGCTGGCGTATCCAGAAATGCAGTCGAACATCATCGGCCTTGGGGTCATGGTCGTTGCGGCGCTGATAGGTCGAGTCGGCGGCAGCGGTCGCGCAGAAGCGACCGCAAGGAGTTAGCAAGATGGTGGGTGAAGTCTGGCGGATCGGGGATGTTAAAATTTCCCGAATCGTGGAGATTGAAGCAACCGGCGGCATGACCCGTATCATCCCGGACGCGACGCGCGAACGGGTGATGGGCATGCGCTGGCTCCAACCGCACTTTGCGGATGAGGAAGGGCGCATGCGGGGTGCCATCCATGCCCTGCTTGTCGAGACCCCAAGCATGGCCATTGTTGTTGATACCTGTGTCGGCAATGACAAAGACCGGGCGCTTGGTGCCTGGAATCACCTGCAAACGGCATTCCTTGATGATCTAAAAGCTGCAGGGAAGGGGCGTGAAGAGGTCGATCGTGTTCTCTGTACGCACCTACATGTGGATCATGTCGGTTGGAATACGATGTGGGTTGATGGCAAGTGGGTCCCGACGTTCCCGAATGCACGCTACCTGATGGGCCGCAAGGAGTTCGACCATTGGCGTGCGAATGCTGAGGACGGCCAGGCAGATGTAATGGCCGACAGCGTTATGCCCGTTTACGACGCAGGGTTGGTTGACTTGGTCGAGCAGGACGCCGAAATCTGCTCGGAAATTACGCTGATCCCATCACCGGGTCACACGCCGGGCCACGCCAGCGTCCACATCCAAAGTGAGGGCGAGGCGGCGCTGATTACGGGCGATTTCCTGCATCATCCAGTGCAGTTCGCCCACCCCGAATGGAACTCAGCGCCGGATGTTGACCGGCCCCAAGCGATCCAGACGCGGAAAACGATGTATGAGCGCTTTGCTGATGGGCCGACTCTGATCATCGGCACCCATTTTGCGACGCCAACTGCCGGGTATATCAAGCGTGACGGCGACGCTTGGCGGCTGGATGTCTGACCCTAACCGCTATTGCTGAATGCCCGCGCGTTGCAGGAATGCCGCGTCCCGCACATTAACGTCTTGGCCTCGCAAATCTTCTGGCCGTGTCGCAAGCAGCCATGCAACTCCAGCTGCCGGAAGTTCTGGGGGCGCTAAGTTCTCACGCGGGATCTGGCTAATTGGGTTCACGCCGGACGCGCGGATCTGTACCTGCATTTCAGTATCGACCGTACCTGGTGATGCGCCGTAGACATCGATGGCTTCACCTTCTTCCAGATGCAGGGCTTGGGTTGCCATCCAGAGCGCCGCCTTCGTTGCACAATAGGCAGACCATCCTTCGAGCGGGCGATGGGCAGCACCAGAGCTGATATTGACCAACGCACCTTTGGAGGCCCGCAGGTGCGGCAAGGCCATCCGCGTCAGAACGACAGGGCTGACCAGATTGATATTGAAGATATGGGCCCAATCTGCAGCGTCCGCCGCTTCCATGCGCGCGATAGGGTCAATCATGCCTGCATTGTTCACAAGGCCGTCTAGCCCACCGAATTCAGACACTGTTTTACCTAGAACGTCTGCCATGGCGTCTGTGTCGCCAGCATCTGCCGATAATGCGAGGGCCGTGCCGCCGTTTGCCTGAATGTTGGTCGCTACCGCATTCAACGCATCTGCAGAGCGGGCAGTTAACGCCACTTTGCCGCCAGCGGCTGCAAGCGTTTCAGCGATGGCCTTGCCAATGCCGCGACTGGCGCCAGTGATGAGATAGGACTTGCCGGAAAGGTCCATTGTGAACTCCAAATACCAAATAGAAACGGCCGACAGGGTCGCCCCTGCCGGCCGTATCCGTCAAGCAGCGTGATGCTTAGTTGACGTAGTTGTAGTTGCCGTTCTTCCACTCATAGAAAACGTAACCCGGCAGGGTAACGTCGCCTTTATCGTCGAAGGAAAGGGAGCCTAGAACGGTGTCAAAGTTTGCACCCTTCATTGCTTTCAGCAGGGCATCTAGGTCGACAGAACCGGCCTTCGTTGCTGCTTGAGCAAACACCTGGATCGCGGCGTAGGTGTAGAGGACATAGCCTTCTGGCTCGATGCCTTTGTCGCGGAAGGTTTTCACCAGCGGCGCAGCACCTGCATTCTTGCGCGGGTCAGGGCTGAACGTCATCAGTGTGCCTTCGCCTGCTTTGCCCGTAATGTCCCAGTATTCTTTGGTCACGAGCGCATCGCCGGAAACCAGCAGCGTATTCATGCCTTGGTCGCGCATCTGGCGCACGATCAAGCCTGCTTCCGTGTGGTAGCCGCCGACATAAACGACGTCGATGTTCGCCTGCTTCATTTTGGAGACGAGGGCGGAATAGTCTTTCTCCCCAGCCGTATAGGCTTCGTACATCGTCTCTTTCTTGCCAGCAGCGTTCATGGCGGCGAGCGTGGCGTCTGCCAAGCCTTTGCCATACGCGGTCTTGTCGTGCAGCACAGCGATGTTATGCCCGCCATGCGTCTTGGCGAGATAGCCGCCAGCGACAAGGCCCTGCTGGTCATCACGACCACAGACACGGAAGACGTTGGGGCCGCCTTCATCTGTCAGCTTTGGGTTGGTTGAAGCCGGTGAAATCTGCAGGATGCCTTCTTCTTCATACACGGCGGAGGCCGGGATGGAGGAGCCGGAGCAGAAATGCCCAGCGACAAACACAACGCCTTCACCGACGAAACCATTTGCAACAGCGACGGCCTGTTTTGGATCGCAAACGTCGTCCCCAACTTTGAGCACGAGCTTCTCACCGTTAATGCCGCCTGCAGCATTGATATCGGCGACAGCCTGTTCGGCACCCGCTTTCATCTGCTGACCAAAGCTAGCGTATTGCCCGGTCATCGGACCGGCAGTGGCGATGGTGATATCTGCGCTTGCAGCAGATGCCACCAGACCGGCAGCGGCAAATGCCGTTGCGGCCAGAATCGACTTCTTAAACATGAAAGTCTCCCTTGATTTATCGCGCATGCCGTTATTGTGACGACTGTCACGCGCAAGCGCTTAACTGCCCTTTTACGCCCCTAGTTGTGGTGGCTCAATGACAGAATTGCATAATGACTATGAAATTGCCGCTGACCGGGCTACTGGCGGGTTTTCCAGCTGAAAAGCCCGGATGACTGGTAGAGCCAAGGGTATTGATCCGCCATTTTTGCGGCCAATCGCATCCGCCAAGCGACAATTGTTATGACGGCCAAAAGGATTCCATCCCGCAAATATCCTGTGATCGACAGCAGTTCGCCATCAAATAGGCCATAGGTCAGAAAGCGCGTCGCGAGCGCCAGCAAGAACCCAGAGGCGATTGCCTGCCAAACTGGCCGCCAGTTCTCCGCAACGGCACGTCCAGACATCCAAGCTGCAGCACCGCCAAAGATACCGACCATGGTCAGCAGAACGAGCGGGTCCTCGCCAAGGAATATTCCCATCAGCTGGTTCCCCCTTCCAAATAGGCCGCGCGAATTTCTGGCCGTTCCAGCAAGTCCTTGCCAGCGCCAGTCATTTGAATAGTGCCGTTCACCAGCACATAGCCCCGGTGTGCCAGCCTCAGCGCGTGGTACGCGTTCTGCTCGACCAGCAGGATTGTTACGCCCTGTTGCACGTTGATTTGCTTGATCGCCGTGAAGATTTGGCGGACCAGCATGGGCGCAATGCCAAGCGATGGCTCATCTAGGAGAAGCAGGCGAGGGCGGCTCATCAAAGCCCTGCCAATAGCAAGCATTTGTTGCTCGCCGCCAGAAAGCGTACCGCCGCGCTGCTCAGCCCGTTCTTTCAGGCGGGGAAACAGGGTGTAGACCTGCTCTAAATCCGTATCGAAATTCGCAGGCTCACTGAATGCTGCGCCCATCTTCAGGTTTTCCAGAACGGTCATACGCGGGAAAATGCGCCGACCTTCAGGCGACTGACTGATGCCTTTTCGCATGATCTGGTGTGTGGGCAGGGCTGTGATGTCTTCGCCCTCAAAGACAATGCTACCTGTACGGGCTTGCGGTGATCCGCAGATCGTCATCAGTAGGGTGGATTTGCCGGCACCGTTCGCGCCAATCAGCGTTACAATCTCGCCCTCATCAACGTGGATATCTACGCCGTGCAAGGCTTGAATGGCACCGTAGAAGGTCTCGACGCCGGAAACGGTTAGCATGCTCATTGGCGGTCTCCGATGGCTTCGGCGTCGATATCGTCATTTTCCTCGTCATCGCCAAGATATGCGCGGATGACATCAGGGTTGGACCGGACGGATTCAGGATCGCCTTCAGCAATCTTCTGGCCATAATCCAGCACGACGATATGGTCCGAAATCTCCATGACCATGCTCATGTCATGTTCAATCAACAGGACGCCGACACCCCTATCGTCACGGATGAAGCGGAGCAGTCCGTTCAAATCCGCCGTTTCACGGGGGTTGAGGCCAGCAGCGGGTTCATCAAGGCAGAGAATTTGCGGCTCCGTGCACATGGCACGGGCGATTTCCAGGCGGCGCTGATCCCCGTATGGCAAGTCGCCAGCAGGCTCATCGGCACGGTCAATCAAGTTGATCTTCTCTAGCCAATATCGTCCAAGCTCTACAGCGTCTCCCTCAGCGCGTCTGTAGCTGGGCACGCCGAAAAGCCCAAGTACGGACCATCCGGACGCGCGCATCAGTTTGTTATGTTGGGCGACCAGCAGGTTCTCCAGCACAGACATAGCTGGAAACAGTCGGATATTCTGGAAGGTCCGCGCGACGCCTGCGACTTGGCCGATGCGGAAATCATCCATCCGTTCCAGATAATACTCCTTATCGGCACCCGCCAGTACCAGCCTGCCAACAGTGGGTTTGTAGAAACCGGTCAGGCAGTTGAAGACCGTGGTCTTTCCAGCGCCGTTTGGGCCGATGATAGAGGTAATCCGGCGTTTCTCTGCAATGAAAGAAACGTCGTTTACGGCAATCAGGCCGCCAAAGCGCATTGTTAGATGTTCGACAGTGAGAAGAGGCTCGCTCATGGTTTGGCCTCCTTATCGCCGTTCAGCGTCACCGTTGGCTCCCGATTGGCGAGCAGGCCGCGCGGCTTCCAGACCATAATTGCGACCATGGCCATACCAAACGCCAGCATGCGGAATTCTTCCAGGCCGCGGAACATCTCCGTCCCACCGATTAGCACCGCAGCAGCGATAACAACGCCGATCTGGCTGCCCATTCCGCCCAATACGACAATCGCCAGGATCACGGCGCTTTCGATAAACGTGAAGCTTTCTGGGCTGATGAAGCCTTGCCGTGTCGCGAAGAATGCGCCCGCAAATCCGCCAAACATGGCACCAATAGCGAAGGCTGTAAGTTTGGTATTGGTTGGGTTCAGGCCAAGGGAGCGGCAGGCAATCTCATCCTCGCGCAGCGCTTCCCAGGCACGCCCAACTGGCAGCTTTCGGATGCGCAGAGTGAACGCGTTGGTGATCAACGCCAGAATAAAGATCAGATAATAGAGGAAGATGATCCTATGGATGGACGAATAGTCCAGCCCAAAGAACTGGTGAAACGTTTCCCCCTCGCTTGATGATCGCTTGAATGGAAGCCCAAAAAAGTCTGGCCTCGGGATGCGAGAGAGGCCATCTGGCCCACCCGTGAACTGATACCAGTTCAGCAGCACAACCCGCACGATTTCACCGAACCCGAGCGTCACAATAGCGAGATAATCGCCCCGCAAGCGCAGAACCGGGAAGCCCAGGATGACACCGAAGAACGCGGCAAACAGGCCAGCCAATGGCAGACAAACCCAGAATGACCAGCCAAAATGCGCGGCAATCAGCGCGTAGGAATACGCGCCGACGGCATAGAACGCGACATAACCAAGGTCGAGCAGCCCCGCCAAGCCAACCACAATGTTGAGGCCCCACCCCAGCATCACATAGGTCAGCACAAGGATGCCGATATCCAAGTAATATCGCGTCTTGTCATGCAGTCCCAGATTTTCGGTCAGGTTCAGTGTGACAGGCAATGTCAACGCAAACGCAAACGAAGCCCACCCAATCCAGATCGCGACGGACTTGAGGCGCGCGGATTTCTCCGTTTTGGTTTCCTTCGGGCTCCGTTGTTGCAGCGCCTGGCGGATCAGGCTGATGACAAAGTGGCCAACCGCGACGCCAAGTGCGGTCAGTGCTGCGTCGCCCATACGAATATCGATGACCATGCCGTCTTGGCCGGAGGTGGTTCTGAGGCCCATCATCGGCACTGTCAGGGCGAGGGCGACGATACCGGCCAGAAGGGATTCCTTGGCCTGCTGCGGATAATCAATTGCGGCCATGCCCTTAAACCTTCTCGACTTCTGGGCGGCCAAGCAGGCCCGTTGGCCTGAAGATCAGCACCAGCACCAGGATTGAGAAGGCGGCAACGTCTTTATACTCAACCGTGAAGTAGCCAGACCAAAAGGTCTCTATCAGGCCAATTAGCAAGCCGCCGAGCATTGCGCCGGGCAACGAGCCGATCCCGCCGAGCACCGCCGCTGTAAAGGCCTTGATGCCGACCAAGAAGCCAATGAAGAAGTCGATGACACCGTAGTAGAGCAAGAACATCATGCCAGCGACTGCGGCAAGGGCAGCTCCCATAACGAAAGTGAGGGAGATCGTGCGATTGACATCCAGCCCCAATAGTGAGGCCATTTTCATGTCCTGCTCACAGGCGCGCTGAGCGCGGCCGATGGGGGTTTTGGCGATCAACAGCGAGAACCCGGCCATCAGGACGACGGTTGTCACGACGATTATGATTTGCAGGTAGGATAGAGTGACGGCAAAGTTACCTTTCTCCATCACCACAAACCCACCATCGACCATCGGCTGAAGTGGCTTTACGCGGGCACCCTGGCTTAGCTGCACGAAGTTCTGCAAGAAGATCGACATGCCGATGGCGGAAATTAATGCCGCAAGCCTGAATGAGCCGCGTAGGGGGCGGTAAGCGACCCGTTCCAACGCCCAGCCATACACGGCTGCGATTAACATGGCGGCGAGCAGGGCCAGGATGATCAACACCCCAGCCCCACCGAACCCAACCGCACCCAAGCCAACGATCACGATCAGTGCCCCAAACGCGCCGACCATGAAGATGTCGCCGTGTGCAAAGTTGATCATGCCGATAATGCCGTAGACCATCGTGTAGCCAATCGCGATCAGGCCGTAGATTGACCCGAGCGCCAGACCATTAATGAGCTGCTGAACGAAGTATTCCATGGCGTGGACGCATCCCCCTAAGGTAGCGGTAACTATCTTTTAACCCTGTTAGCTGCTTGCGTCGCCGAGCGCTAGTTCCGCATTGAAGATTCTGGGGGTATGGTCTGCTAAATCCGAAATTTATGTGGGAATCCTTTGATGTCAGACGATCTTGAAGCCGCAAAGGCAGAAGCTGAAGCCGATTTCCGGGCAATGAAGGCCAAGACTGCGCGCCTGTCCGATGAAGGGCTGGACCTGCTGTTTCACGAAGCGCGTACCTGTTACGGCTGGCAGGACAAGGCTGTGGCAAAGGAAACCTTGAAGCGGCTGGTGGCGCTGTCGCTTCTGCCACCAACGAGCGCAAACATGTCTCCAGCGCGGTTCGTATTTGTTACGACGCCGGAAGCCAAGGAAAAATTGAAGCCTTGTTTGGCTGCTGGAAATGTCGACAAAAGCATGGCTGCGCCCGTAACGGCCATCATTGGTTATGACCCAGAGTTTTGGCGCCACATGGACCGCCTGTTCCCATGGGGTGACATGAAAACCATGTTTGAGAAAAGCACTGATGCGGCTGAAGAAGCGGCTTTCCGCAATGGCACGCTTATGGGCGGCTACATGGTGCTGGGCGCGCGGGCGCTTGGCCTCGATTGCGGGCCAATGTCTGGCTTCAATCCAGCGGCGGTGAATGAAGCCTTCTTTGCTGGTACGCCTTACAAGGCCAATTTCCTGTGCAATCTGGGCTATGGGGATGCATCCACAGTCAAGCCGCGCGGTGATAAATTTGCCTTCGATGAAATTGCTTCGATCGCTTGAGCTGAAGGAAATCACACTATGGGCGAAAAGCCTGAATTGCTGGAATTGATGCAGATGCCGCCGCGCGTCGCCGAAACAATGGCTGGCCGGTATAAGGTGCATGCCCTTTGGGATGCTGCAGATAAAGCGGCGTTGCTGGCGGATGTCGCCGACGCAATCACTGGCGTTGTCACCATGGGCCATGGCGGCTGCACCGCTGACTTGATGGGACAATTGCCGAACCTGAAAATGGTCAGCGTGTTTGGCGTTGGCTATGACGGTGTGGATGTTGGGCATGCGACGGCAAACGGCATCAAAGTCTCCAACACCCCGGATGTGTTGACCGATGAGGTCGCTAACCTCGCTGTCGGACTAACGCTGGCGCTTACCCGTGAAATCCCAAAGGCGGATTCCTATGTCAGGGAAGGGCGCTGGCTGAAAGGCGAAATGCCGTTCAACCGCACAATTGTGAACCGTCCAGTCGGTGTTGTCGGCATGGGGCGGATCGGCAGGGCGACGGCTGACAGGCTGGCCGCCCTTGGTGCCATTGTTTCCTGGTATGGGCCGCGCCCAAAACCTGATGTGCCTTATCCATTCGATCCCGATATTGCACATCTGGCTGCGAATATGGACGGGTTGGTCCTGTGTTGCCCAGGCGGGCCAGCGACCAAGCATTTGGTCAATCGGGCCGTGATCAACGCCCTTGGCCCAGATGGCTGGTTGGTCAATGTCGCAAGAGGGTCTGTTGTGGAAGAAGATGCGCTGGTCGAAGCGTTGCTGGGTAAGCGTATTTGGGGCGCAGGCTTGGATGTCTTCGCCCATGAGCCAAAGGTACCATCGGCATTATTCGACCTGGATAACGTTGTGCTGCAACCACATCAAGCCAGCGCAACGGTCGCGACACGGCATGCGATGGCGGACTTAGTAGTTGAGAATTTAGATTTATTTTATGCGGGTAAGCCGTTGAAAACGCCCGTGACAGCATAGGGGTACATGGTAATGGCGGATCGGGGCGTAGACTATCTGGCGGGTGCTGCTAGCCGAATTGCGGCCTATAGCGCGGACTGCACCCAATGTGGCGCATGCTTCGAAGCTTGCCCAATGCCATCTGCTGCCGGGCTTGGTGAGGCTGATGCGCCTGATGCAGTGCGTGGATTGCTGTCACTGCTGGACGATGGGCAAACGACAGAGGACAGCAGAGCTTGGACGAAGGCCTGCTGTGGCTCCGGCTATTGCAACCAAGCCTGCCCTGAAGGCATTGACGTGCGCTTCCTGCAACGGATGGGCAAGATCGCGCTCCTGCAGCAGGAGGGCGACGCCAAGACGATCAAACGCCGGTCTGTTGAGACCTATAACGCTATGGCGAGCAGTGTGCGGGCAATTTCTGGACTGCTTGTTGAGACTGAAGACCTTGGGCGCCTGCAGAATGTAACCCCTGGTGATGAGGCTGCTGTGGAACCGGCAGAGGTCGTTTTCTATACAGGCTGCAATGTTTGGAAGACGCCGCATATTGTGCTTACAGCATTGGATACGCTGGAAGCGGTCAATGTGTCGGCCCGCGTCATGGGTGGCCCCTCAATGTGCTGTGGCGTCTATGGCTTCAATCAAGGCGATGGCAAAGTTTCAGGGCGTCAGGCCTTTGGCACGATTGAGAAATTAGCGGAAGCCAAGACCGAGCAAGCGCTATCTTGGTGCCCAAGCTGCCAAATCCAAATTGGTGATCTGGCGCTTGGTAATTGGGCGGAATCCAAGGGCGCGCAGCCGTTTGATATGGCACCGTTCTATAGCTTTATCGCAGACCGGATTGAAACGCTCCGCCCACATCTTCGTCAAATTCCAGCCCGCCGCGTAGCACTCATCGAACGGCCTGCAATTCCAGGCGCAATGGCTGCTGTAAAAACGATCCTTGGTGCTATTCCTGGTGTGGAATTGGTTGAGCTAGATGTCCGTCCAGCAGGTGTCATGGAGAATACGTTGGCGGTGCTGAAGTCCTTCCGTGACAGCCAACGTGCGGCATTGCTTTCAGGGGCGGAGGCAGCGGGCGTGGATGTGCTCGCGACAGTCTATCATGCCTGTCACCGTGAGCTTTGCGCCTATGATGGTGGACGGCCCTTCGAGATATTAAACGTTATGTCACTCGTGGCCGAAAGCCTCGGCAATCAGCGCGAGGATCGATACAAGATCCTGAAGGCGCTTGGGTCTGTTGATGCTGTAATCGATGCTGTTGCACCAGATGCTGAAGCGCGGGGCTTGGATATTGGGGCGATCCGTTCAGCACTTGCGGCAGATATGTTTGCCGCCGTTCCGCTGGCGACACCCCCAAGCAACTGATTTTCTCTAGGAGGATAGATTTATGGGCGGACAGCTCGACGGTCTGAAAGTTTTGGTGACGGGTGCGGGTGGCGGCATTGGGGAGGCTGTAGCGCTGGGTATGGCCGAAGCAGGTGCAGACGTTTCGGTTGCGGATATCGACATGGCGCGCGCCGAAGCTGTTGTCAGCCTCGCTGAAGCCCATGGCGTGAAGGCCTATGCAATGCAGGCCGATTGCGGCGACCTCAAGCAGATCGATGCCATGATCGAGGGTGCGGTCAGCAATATGGGGCGGCTTGATGTCATCGTGAATAATGCGGGCGTCACCCGGAACGCCTTTATCATGGATATTGACGAAGCGGATTGGGACCGGATGCACCGGGTCAATTCCAAGGGCGTGTTCTTCGCTATGCAGCGTGCGGCTCGGCAGATGATTGAACAAGGCAAAGGGCGCATCATCAATATGGCGTCCATCGCGGGGCGCGGATTCTCCGCAACATCAAATGCGGCGTATGCGGCCAGCAAAGGCGCGGTTTTGGCCATGACCTATGTGGCGGCGCATCAGCTTGGGCCAAAGAACATCAACGTCAACGCGATTTGCCCCGGTGTTACGTTCACAGACCTTGTCGACAAGCTGATTGAGGACCGGGCGGAGGAACAGGGGCGGACTGTGCCAGAAATGCGTGAAATCTTCGAGCGTCCAATTCCGATCCGCCGCGGGAATGACCCATCGGATGTGGCTGCACTCGCCGTATTCCTGGCGTCACCAGGTGCCAGGAACATTACGGGCCAGGGCTATAATGTGGATGGCGGGCTGATCAACAGCTAACGAATGCTGCGACCGCCATCTACGGGTACTGCCATGCCCGTCATGAACCGGGACGCAGAGCCCGCTAGAAACGCGATCACGTCCGCAATTTCAGCCGGTTGCGCAATGCGGCCAATGGGATGTTTCTGACGGGACACTTCCATTGCTGCCTCATGGCTTGATGCATTGGACATCATGGCCGCCACCATCGGCGTATCCACGGTACCGGGGCATACGGCGTTCACACGAATACCATCTGGTGCCAAATCAAGCGCTAACGAGCGGGTGAGGGCGACAACGCCGCCTTTGGAGGCTGAATAGGCTGCGTGATTATAGTTGCCGCGAATGCCGTCAATCGACGCCACATTCACAATGGCACCATCGCCCTGTTTGCGGAGTTCTGGGATGGCGGCCTTGCAGCCCAGAAATACACCCTTCAGATTGACGCTGTGGATCAGATCCCACATGTCGATTGTGGTGTCTTCCGGGCTAGCTTCTCGCAGCACGCCAGCATTATTCACCAGAATATCCAACTGCCCGAATTCCTGAACGACCCATGCGACAGTCGCCTTCCAGTCATCCTCAGAGCGGACATCAAGCGCCCGGGCATTGTTAAAGCCTGCCGCTTGTTCGTCGGTCTCGACAGCTGCGGCGACGATGGCACCTGCGTCGGTCAGCGCGCGAACCGTTTCCTTACCAATGCCGCCAGCGGCACCGGAAACCAATGCGACTTTGCCTGCCAAACTCATGGGGGGAGTACTCCTGGAACAGTTAAACCAGGATATCCTCATTGCCGATGTCCGCTTTCGCAACCCCTTCCAGGATCAGATTGTCCTGCCCGGCGAAATCAAACTCAACATTGGCACCAACGTCTGTTGCAAAAGCCAATGCTGCTGCTTCGTTTGCAAAGCCGAATGAGGTGAAATCAAGGATATCTTCGGTGACATCGAAATCTGTGATCCGGTCTCTTTTATCGCCTACGTTAAAGATAAAGCGATCAGCGCCCTGTTGGCCGGTTGATCGGTCATTGCCGGTGCCGCCGTGAATTATGTCATCACCGCTATTGCCAAAGATACGATCATTGCCAGTGCCGCCGTTGATAATGTCATTGCCAACCAGACCGACCAGCTTATCGTTGCCATCTTCGCCGTTAAGGGTGTCGCCGCTGTTAATCTTCTTGGCACCCGTTATGCGATCCCGGCCGCTGCTGCCGGTAAGGTTCAGGCCGAAATCCGCGAACTTTCCGACCAGAAACTCGACATTGGCGACGTTTGTATAGTCGGCTGATGCATTGATCCGGTCTATGCCTTCGCCAGCGGCTTCAATAACCACATCATTCACATTATCGACTTCATAGATGTCATTGCCATCGCCGCCGGTCATGGTATCAGCGCCTGTGCCGCCGTTGAGGCGATCAACACCATCGCCACCAGTCAGCGTGTCATCGCCGCTGCGGCCAATCAGGGTGTCATTCCCGCCCGCACCGTCGAGGGCATTTGCGGCATCGTCGCCATCTAGCGAGTTTGCGGTGCTATTCCCGGTTAGCAAATTTCCACCTACCGCCGTTCCGTTCTCGATTGAACTTGGCAGTGTGAACGCGATGGAGGCGACCACTTTATCGGTGCCGCCGCTTTCAAAAATCTGGTCGCCGACATTATCAATGAAGTAGGTGTCGTTGTCAGCCGCCCCTTGCATCTGGTCAGCACCTTCGCCGCCATCCAGAATATCGTCGCCGTCTTGGCCAAACAGCGTATCGTCATCACCATCGCCAAACAGCATGTCGTCGCCATCATTGCCGACTAACTGGTCTGATCCGGCACCGCCATGGGCTTCATCATTGGCCCCAGCGCCGGTGAAGAAGTCATTCCCGGCGGACAAGATCACGTTTTCAATCGACGTGAAGGTCTTTGTGCCGGAATTAAAGTTGATAACTGTTTGGCTGCGATCCGTAGCGTCAATCGTATCATCACCGTCACCACCGTCGAAAACTGTAGTGTCGAACCGGTCAATTAGGATGTCATTGCCATCACCGCCAAAGAGTTGTTCGGTGTGCCCGGTTGATATATTGCCAGTGACAAAGCCAAGGCCGTCTAAAGTGTCATTGCCTATGCCACCGCGCAGAATGTCATCGCCTGACCCACCGATCAGCGTGTCATTGCCGGCACCGCCTTCGATTTCATCATTGGCAGCATTGCCGAAAATCGTATCGTCGCCATCGCCTGCATCGATATTGGTATCAAAATTCGGTGCCACGAACTTGTCGGCATTTGCAGTGCCGGTGATATCGATCTCATTATTCACCGCATCATGGGAAATGGTGAGGGCATTGAAATTAAAAGCGTTCGTATCGCCATAGAGAAAGTTCACGGCCTCCTTATCTAAGATGCCGATATCGGTCACGGTTTCGCCGGCACCAACGCTTTTCATCACCGTGTTGGCGACATTCTCGACACTTGGATCGAGCGTGTTGTTGCCATCATCAGAATGATCGAGACCGAGCGCATGGCCGATTTCGTGCAGGAGGATCCGGAAACCGGCTGTGCCGGAATCTAGCGGAAAATGCACCTGGTTCATAACCACATGGCCAGTGGAACCTTGGGTCGCCGATGTCACTGGCACACTCGCAAAGCTCACGACATTGCCATTGCTGGTGATACTGGTGGCGTCAACGAATTGCAGCATGCCGCCATCATCAACCTCAACAAACCGAATGCCTGCCGCGGCTTCGAATTTTGCTAAGGCAAGGCGGACAATCGCCTGCTGGCCTGCATCTGAGAATCCGGTCGTGAAGTCACCAATGACTTTGTCTGCGAACTCCGACTCGTCGGGTAATTCGGAAACCAAATCATCAAAGCTATAGGTCACGACGACCGGCGTTCCATCGTCCCGCTCATTGTTCCAACGGAAGGCTGGATTATCGAAAATCAGAGCAGTGAAGTCCGTTACGACAGGCATTGGATGGCGCTCCCTGGCTGTATTCAGGCATTATGGCGGTACGGTGGCCCGAAGTCATGTATCCGCAATCACGGTCACCCCTAGAAGATTATGTTGAATTGCGGCAGATATGGGGCAGTTGTTCTTCCCCCGCCTTAAGGTGCGCCATGGCTGAGCCGTCTGAATTCCGCCCACAAGTTGGCCTATTCGTTACCTGCCTTGTGGATGCGATGCGTCCAAATATTGGCTTTGCAGCTGTGAAAACGCTGGAGGAGGCGGGCGCAGATGTTCATGTACCGCTGGCACAAACCTGTTGCGGCCAGCCAGCATTCAATTCTGGTGCTACGGATGAGGCTCGCTCGATCGCCAAGCAGGTAATTGCGGCATTTGAAGAATTTGATTATCTCGTCGCCCCATCCGGGTCCTGCGCCGGGTCAATCAAGACGCATTATGGTGCGTTGTTTCAAAACGAGCCCGATTGGCTTGCGCGGTCTGATGCACTCGCCGCGAAGTCCTATGAGATAACAGATTTTTTGGTGAGCGTGATGAACTGGCGACCTGCTGGGGTTCATTTAGATGGCACGGCAGCCTATCACGACAGTTGCTCGGGCCTCCGCGAGCTTGGCGTTAAAGCGCAGCCACGGGCATTACTCAAAGATGTTTCCGGCCTGGAACTCAAACCTTTGAAGGGTGACGAAGCGTGTTGCGGGTTCGGCGGCACCTTCTGCGTGAAGTTTCCAGAAATATCCGGCGCCATCGTTCAAGAAAAGGCAACACGCATCCAGGAGACGGGTGCCGACATGCTGCTTGCGGGCGACCTTGGCTGCTTGATGAATATGGCGGGCAAGCTCTCACGGGATGGTGCGCCCATCCGCTGCTTCCACGTTATCGAAGCCTTGGCCGGAATGGCTGATGGAGACGGTATATGAGCGTTCATGCAGCAACGCCCGCTGCGTTTAAGGCAGAGGCCAAAGCTGCCCTCGCTAAGCCGCAGCTGAAGGTCGCTCTCGACCGGGCGACGAACCTGCTCCAAGGGCGTCGCGTTGAAGTGATGGCGGAGTATCCTGAATTTCAGGCAGCGCGCGATCAGGGTGCTGCCATCAAGGATCACACGCTCAAGTATCTCGACCATTATCTTGAACAGTTTGAGGCTGCAGCTAAGGCATCGGGTACAGTGGTGCATTGGGCATCGACCCCAGAAGAAGCAACGCGGATATGCGTTGAGATTTGCCAACGGCGCGGTGCCAAATCCGCCACGCGGGTTAAGTCTATGCTGGGGGAGGAGATTGGCCTGCCCAAAGCCTTGGCAGATGCCGGGATTGAGCGGGTTGAGACAGATTTGGCCGAGCACATCATCCAATTGGCAGATGAGCGGCCTTCCCACATCGTCATCCCGGCACTGCATAAAACGCAGGAAGAAGTCGCCGACCTATTCACGGAGAACCATGCCGCGCCCCGCGCTTCTGATGACGTAGAAGACCTGGTGGCCAGCGCGCGCCATGAGCTTCGTGAGAAGTATGTGGGCGCCGATGTTGGGATATCAGGTGCCAATTTTCTGATCGCTGAAACGGGTGCCATCGTCACGGTCACCAATGAGGGCAATGCTGAGCTAACGACCGCGCTCCCGCCTTGCCATATTGTGACGGTTGGCATTGAAAAGCTCGTCCCAAATCAGGAACATGCCAGCCTGTTCCTGCGGCTGCTGGCACGATCAGCACTTGGTTCTGAGTTCACACAATATGTGACCTTCTATAACGGCCCCAAGCGCCCCGGTGACCATGACGGCCCGGAAGAAATGCATATCGTTCTGGTCGATAACCGACGCACCCAGATGCTAGCCGGCGATATGCGGGAAATGCTGCGTTGCATCCGCTGCGGTGCCTGCATGAACCACTGTCCCGTCTACGGGGCTGTTGGCGGTCATCCCTATGGCGGCACATATCCTGGGCCAATGGGATCAGTGCTCACACCAGCGCTTACCAGTTTGGAGGAGGCGGGCGACCTGCCAAATGCCTGTACATTGAATGGTCGTTGCCAGGAGGTTTGCCCCGTAAAGATTCCGCTGACGGACATGATGCGCTCCATGCGCGAACGGCAATGGCGTGAACGTATGGTCAAACCACGCGCCCGTTTCGCGATCCGGGCATGGGCATTCGCGGCGAAACGGCCTTGGCTTTATCGCACAGGAACCCGAATTGCCGTTAAAGCGATGCGGCTATTCCGGGGAAAGCGCGGCCGTATCCAATCCCTTCCGCTGGCTGGCGGATGGACCGGCGCACGGGATATGACAGTGCCGGAAAGCAGCACGTTTATGGCCCAATGGAAGGCGGGTAGGCGGCGTTAGGCCTCGGCGTTAATCCCAATAAAGTCTGAAGCATCCAGATCGCTTTGGGCAACGCCAGACAGGACGATGCGCTCACCGCTGATGAAATCAATCACGGCTTTGCTAGCGATGTCCCGAATGAACGGCAAGATGTCTCTTGAGAAATCGTCGAAGCCGAAAAGCGCCACGTCCAGAAGGTCCGTGCCATCTTCAAAGTCAAAGATAAGATCAGTGCCGCCACCTGGCTCGAATACAAATGTATCAGCGCCGGTTGACCCAATGAGCCGGTCTAGAGCGGATTTGGATCATTCCGGT
>Ga0181597_10001903_pt1 | contig 23124 bp, 8 predicted proteins | sample 041ome_5_FD_148647 | JGI IMG/M metagenome (GOLD analysis project Ga0181597, IMG submission 148647) | Coastal salt marsh microbial communities from the Groves Creek Marsh, Skidaway Island, Georgia - 041403US metaG (spades assembly) | ecosystem: Environmental > Aquatic > Marine > Intertidal zone >...
CCGTTTCGAGAGTGAAAGACGACGACGACGACGACGACGACGACGACGATATAAACAACAACAACAACGAGGAAGAAACAGAGGACGAACACGAACTGTTATCGTCGTCGACGCCGAAATCAACGACGATTCAGACGACAAAAAGACAAAAGAAGAAGAAGAAGAAGAGTTTAACTCCAGCGAGAGGGAGTTTGTGGTCGCCCAGGAGAGACAACAGTCCTTTACCGACGAAAAAGAGCAGCAGCGATGGGGATGGCACAAAAAATCCCAACCACGTGGAACGAGGGGAAGACGTCATCACGCAGTTTTTAGGGGACGACGAACCTACCACGATACACAACAGAGAGGCAGAGATGAGTAGCAGCACGAATAACACCAACAACACGAGGAGTAGTAGCATCAACAGTAGTAGCGGAAGAGGCAATAGCGAGAACTCGACGTCGACGACGGTCCTCGCGAGGAAGAGAAATATCTTTGCTCGATTCTTTGGCGCGTGTTTCGGAGGCGCGAATGCGTCGTCGTTCAATGACAACAATACAAATACGAAACAACAACGAAACATACGGGATGATGCGAAAGCACCGCTCAGGAAAGAAGAGAAAGCGCCGACAGTTGCCGGGTGCGTTCCGGTTCCGTGTCTTAAACCGCAGTTCTCCAACGTCGTCGGCGAAGGATTTACTTTGCACACGGGCGCGTATTTTCTCCCTGCACCGGAAACGTACAGATGCGCGAAAAGCGGCAACGCGACGAGTAAGCCATGTTTAGTTCTCGATTTAGACGAAACGTTAGTCCACTCGTCGTTTCGGCCGATACCGAACCCGGATTATATAATCCCGGTTGAAATCGACGGCAGGATAACCGACGTGTACGTGTTGAAAAGACCTTGGGTGGATTTGTTCTTAATCGAGATGGCAGAAAAATACGAGTTGGTGGTGTTCACGGCCTCGTTAGCGAAATACGCGAATCCTTTGATGGATAAACTGGACGTCCACGGTGTCGTTCGACACCGATTATTTCGAGACGCGTGTTACCCGTTCCAAGGGAACTACGTCAAAGACTTGACCTGTTTAGGCCGCGACTTGCGCAAAACCATCATCATCGACAACTCTCCTTATTCCTACATGTTCCATCCACAAAACGCATTACCGGTGTCATCGTTCATCGACGACCCAGCCGACGACGCGCTGTTCGACATGCTTCCTCATTTATACCAGCTCGCGGAGAGCGAAGACGTTACCGTGACGTTGTACCAAAACGAAGGGTACATGCCTCGCGCTCGATTTTACCCCACGCGCATGGACAGAGCGCCCGCGTACGATAGGTTAGGCAACAAAATCTAGATAGATACTAATTTACATAAAGGCATGAAATTTCCATTTTTCACTGATATCAGTTTTGCATGTTCTCTCTTCTTCTCCTCTCTATTTCGAAGCGTCGAAGTTGTGTTGTTGTTTGTATTATATTGCGATTGATATAATTGACTGATTATTGATGAAAACTTACCAAAAACGCAACAAACAAAAGAGTCTCGTCTCGTCTCTTCCATTCTTTCTCTCTCTACTCTTACTACTCTTGCTCTATTATTTATATTTGTTTCCATTATTCGATAATATGACGTCGTCGTCTGATGGTGGTGGTCGTGAGGACGGTGAACACGCCGCCGCTGCTTCTAAAGCTGCAGAAGGAGAAGAAGACAAAGAAGAAGACAAAGAAGAGAAGACGATTTTAGTTTTACCGGAGTCGAACAACGACGACGACGACGACCGAACCAAAAAGAACGACGACGACGACGACGACGCGCAGCACGAACAACAACAACAAATAATAGACCCGGCGGTAGCGGCTGAAATTCCAGAAGACGTCTTGAAAGCGGCGTTAGGGGAGGATTCGTCGGGAGGCAGACGACGGACATCTCGCGTGACAAAAGCGAGAGTGATTATGATAGACGGACAACCGGTGTTGCGTTCGAACAACTACGGTTTAACCGAAGGCGAACCGAGCGTGTTTTCGAGCGAGTTGGGAGGAGACGATGGAAGTCGAGAAACGCGTCCGGGTCGCACGTCGTACGTATTCGAACAGAAGAAACCGAGAAAACCGTACACGAGGACGAAACCGAGGGCACCGAAAATTTTAACCGCCGACGAAGAGGCGACGGCGGTGAACAAGAAAGATATTCAAAAGGACATCGAGTTGGCGATTTCGAAACGGGCCAAGTACTTACATCAACAAATATCGCATTTAAAGCCATTCATGGAAGAGAAGGCGGTGCAAGCATTAGAGGAGAGAGCGGAAAAGTATGAACCGAGCGATAAGCTGTTGATGCCAGTTGAGAATCAACCGGCGGCGATTACTGCGGTGTTGAGAGAATACCAGCTGGAAGGTTTGAGGTGGGCTGTTCGAATGTTCGATCAAGGATGTTCGTGCATCTTGGCCGACGAGATGGGTTTAGGAAAAACGTTACAATCGATTTCGTTTCTCGCGTGTATCAAAGAAATGCGCGGGGTGAAAGGGCCGCATTTGATCGTCTGCCCTCTCTCAGTAATGAGTTCGTGGATGGACGAACTCGCCAAATGGTGTCCAAAATTAAGAGTCGTTCGGTTACACAGTTCGGATGAAAACGAACGTCAAAGGCTACGAAGAGAAGTCGTGATAAATACAGAAATATACGATGTCGCTCTAACGACGTATGAAATGGCGTGTAATCCATCTTTTGCGCTCGCGTTGACGCAAAAAGTGTACTGGAGATGCGTCATCTTAGACGAAGGGCACAAGGTGAAGAACGAAGAGACGACGGCGCATCAGATTTTGAAGCGCATTCACCGTCAACACACCATCCTTTTGACTGGTACGCCAGTGCAGAATAACTTGCACGAGTTATATGCGCTTTTATCGTTTCTTCACCCGGACGTGTTTACTTCCTCGGAGCCGTTCGACCGCGCTTTTAATTTGAACATGAGGGAGCATAAAGTCGACGAAAAATTACTCGCGAAGGCGCACTATTTAATGCGTCCGTTCGTTTTGAGGAGAGTCAAAGGCGAAGTGGAAGTTTCGTTACCGCCAAAAGTTGAAACGAAAATTATGTGCCCTTTGTCCTCGGCACAAACGTTTTGGTACAGGCGGTTACTGATGCGGGAATCGGGCGCTTTGCAATCGCTCGAAGCGGCGGCTTCCGAGAACGAGAAAAAACTTGCAGGAGTCGCCGGCGAAGATGCGAAGGAAAAATCTAGTAGCGGTGGCGGCGATTGGCGCAAATTGAACTCACTATTGATGCAACTGCGGAAATGTTGCAATCACCCGTACTTGTTTTCGCCGGGTATCCAGGATGAAGGCGTCACCTTAGAAGATATCATCGAAGCCTCAGGGAAGTTATCGGTATTAGATCGCATTTTGATCAAGTTGAAAGAAAATGGCCACCGCGTGGTTATTTTCTCGCAGTTTACATCTATGTTGGATATATTAGCGAATTTTTTGCATTTGCGCGGTTATCAATACGCTAGACTCGATGGTTCTACAAATCGTGTGCAGAGGTCTATAGATATTGCGGCATTCAACCGTCCAAATTCGCCTGTGTTTGCATTTCTTTTAAGTACTCGCGCGGGTGGTTTGGGCGTAAACTTGCAAACGGCAGATACGTGCGTCATGTTTGATAGCGATTGGAACCCTCAGGTAGATATGCAAGCGATGGCGAGAGTCCATCGCATCGGTCAGAAGAAAACGGTGCACATATATCGATTAGTTACTGCTGGCACCGTAGAGGAACGAATGACGCAACGCGCAGAGAAAAAATTATTCTTAGAAAAAATGGTATCCAGAGGCTCAACTGCCGCTGCAGAGGCTATGGAAGCGCTGGATAAAAACGATTTGTATTCGATGTTACGTTTTGGTGTCGATGCCGTCTTCTCTAAAGATTCTGGCGATCCGCCGACAGATGAAGAGTTATCCACGCTCATGGATCGAAGCGAGGAGGGCGAGCGCAAACGAAGAGATTTGCAAACGCTGAAAGAAGACACGCAGTTTACGGCGACTGATTTCGTTGAAGGCAAAGCTGAGGAAACTCCTATTTCAACATTTATGATGCCGGCAAAGATTGCAGAATCCGTCGGCGATGCATCTTTAGTTCAGGTGAAAAAGAACACGTCTTTAAAAGAAATCGCAAAGGAGTTTCAAAGCAACATACTTTCCGGTAAGCGCAATCGAAAGACGACGACTATGCAAGTTGACGGCGGTCATGGTCTCGGTATGGTTACCGTGTTAAAGTCAAACGATTACGATTTACAATCTGGCGAACCTTCCGTAAACGCGAAAGAGTCGGGGTTAAGTCAAGCGCAATTACAGGGCGGGAAACGTTCCCGCGGTCAAGTCGCGGGAAGAGATTACGGTCACGCGTACACGTGTCAAGGATGCTGGGACGGTGGCCAAATCGTCTGCTGCGACTTGTGCCCAGTTTCTGTTCATCCTGAATGCATTGGATACACCATGGAAGAAATTGGACGCACGGCGAGATGGTCATGTCCGCACCACACGTGCCACGAGTGTGGCCGGAAGTCTGCCGCGGTCGGCGGTTTGTTGTTTCGATGCGAGTGTTGCACTCGCGCCTATTGTGAAGACCATTTACCGCAAGGTGCTGAGATAATAGGAAAATGTAAACGATTTGAAGCGTTAGGACAGATACACCCGGCACAGGCGTGCTTTATTCGATGCGACGCGGATTGTCAAAAGTTTGGTGAAGAACACGAGGAGATCAAGAAATACAACGCCGGAGGTGATGAACACGGAGGTGGTGTAAAGGGATCGTCCGGATGGGTAATGGGTAAAAAAGTTGCCATCACGGACGTTTGGATCGAAGATCGCGATACGGAGCTCGAACTGCCATTAGGGAATGGTTCCGTGAAAGCGCTGGCGTACGCCACGTTTACGGATCTCGTTCACTTTTTGTTGCGAACAGAAGGTCCGAAAAAGAACCAAAAGAAAGGAAAGAAAAAGAAACCAGAAGAAGTAGAAAACGAATTAATTAACGATGCGATCATGGAAGAGGAAGCAGAGGAGGAAGAAGCTCCCGAGGCTGGTGAGGATGCCGTGATAAGAGGCGCTGTTGCGTATTACACGAAAAGGAACGAAAGCGTTGATGAAATCGCCAGAGAGCGAGGATTGGACGCGCGCGATATTGTCGCTTGGAATAAGGCGGAATATCCAAATATTTCACGCAAGTCGCAACTTTTAGAACGCACGAAACTTTGGATGCAACCAGCACCGCCACCATCAAAGACTTTAGAAAAATTGTCTGAGAAAGAGCAGGCGCAGCGCTTGCTTGAACAGCGCAAAGCCGCAGAAGCTGCAGCGGCTGCTGGATTAGTAAAGGGTAAGAATGAAAGCGCAAACGCGCAAGATGCAAACGTCAATCCTAAAGATCCGTGCGTTTTCGGGCGACCTCTGAAACTTTTGAGACAGAAAGACATCGATCCTGCGGAACGCGATAAAATTATGGCCGAAATGTTCCGACGCGTTCGTCCTCACCTGGAAAGAAACAAAGAAATGGCGAAAGTACGTGAACGCGAAAATGCGGATTTGGCTAAGATTGAACAAGAAAAGGAACGGATCCGTTCAAACGAACGCAATCGTCGCCTAGAGAGACGCGAAACTGGTGCACCTGTTTCCGGGTACGATCTCTTGCGATCTGGATTAGCTTCTGGAGTCGAAGCCTCTATTAATCGAAGAGGAGCTCCTCTTCCCGTAGTTTTGCCGCATAAGGGTCGAATCGACGAAGAAAAAGTGACGAATATTAGAAACGCCATCTTGAGAACGCTCGGCGAACGCAGACGAAAGATGAACGCCGCGGCGACGACGACGAAAAAGAAGAAAGAAGGTAAAAACGAAGAAGAGGAAGCGTACATAACTTCCACTGAAATAAAAGTTTTGATGGCGAGACTTTATCGCGCGCACGATGCGGCTACTTTAGACCATGCTCGCGCGATGTGGACCCACGACGAATTCGGGGACGCTCTCGGATACAACTTGGCCATTGTTACTCTAGAACGCGATGGATTTATCGAATCCAAATTACATAGAAAATGGCCGGAAATCCTCGACTTATGCTCTTTACGATTACGAAAGGATGCTCAAATTCCGGATGCGCTCAGCGGTGAGTGCTCAATTGAACCTGTTGATGAAGATGAACAAACAGACGGCGACGTTGACGACAAGAGGAGTACGGGCGAAGCGAAGAAAAATCTCGTTATGGAAAAAGTTCCAGTCAAAGTTCAATGCGGAGGAATGGAAGGATTTATGCGTCCAGGAGCTCGAAGAGGGGAGGAAAACGTCATGTTCTACAAGAAAGATCGAAAAGGCAACGTTACTTCTGAGGAACAACTCGTCACGGCTCTCGAGTTTGAGCGTTTGGGTGGACGAGGCAACGCACGAAAGTGGCGTCAATCCATACGTATACATAGCGGTTACCCGATCGAGGAACTAGAAGCGGATGAATTGAAGAGGGGTGTGCCCATTGGTAAATGGTTGCGTGACGAAGGTGGCACGTGGCGTGCAAATGTCGTCGGTCGACCCGCGGAAATCTGGTCGGACGGTTCGCAAGCGTATAAATTTTGCGAGTTTGTGGGATACAAAGCCGATTCTGGCGAACACGAAATTCGCTACGAAGATGGCACTCACCAGTGGTTGTTCATATGTCTGAATAAGTTCCGATTTCCAGACGGTCTCCCGGTGAAGTTACCGTACGAAAGTATTCCATCTGCACGTAGTCGCTCGCGAGCCAACGCCAATAAGGATGCGTCTGGAGGAGGAAGAGTAGGACAACGAGGCGTCGGCGGCGCGTGGGCCGCAGATGGAATAAATATGAACGCGAGAGGTACGCTAAACGGCGAGGAAGCTTTGGAATCCGGGTACAGAGTGTATTATTGCGCAGCAGATGATACCATCGATGGAGTTGCAGCCGCTATTGGCGTGAACGCGAACGAGTTGTACTCGTGGAACGCGCCTTTTTATGAGGAAGGAGACTTGCCACAATCTGGACCGTTGAAAGAAAAGACTCGATTGTTCCAACAAATTCCGCCACATCAAGACGAAGTGCTTGCCGGAGCGGTCGCGTTTGACACCGTCAAACATTTTCCCATCAAAGCTGCGGCTTTAGAGACGGAAACCGACTTTCCAAGTGAAAATGAAGAAGTCTATGACCGAGGTAACCCTGGTTCTAAACCGGGATCAAAGCGCAAAAGCGCTGAAGGAGGAGACGATGACGATGAGTACGAGAACAATAACGAGAACAACAACGAACGAGAAGGCGAACAACTGAAGCAAGGGCGCCAAAAGAAAAATTCGAGGATAAAGAAGCGTGATTTCGTCGCGGAAGCGACGCAAGCCGCTATGGAACTCGAAGCTGAATTGGACGCCCAATGCGTCGTTCGAAATATCGCCATTCCTTTTGAGTACAAGGATAAATCTGGTTCCTTGTGCGATGGCGGACGAAGTGTGTATATGAAAATGAGTGATGAAAAGCTTAAAAACCTCAAAGAGCAACGCGATCGCGCAGTTTCAGAACAGGAAGAAGCGTACGAGAGTGCTAAACAAGAGTACGCTCTGGCGCAAGAAATGTTCGAGGCGCAAAGCAAAGCGTACGTCGACCAGCAAGAGGAAATTCAAGCGGAGAAGAAAGCGAAAGCCGAGGCAAAGATTACTACTCCGACAACTATGGATGTGGACGAGAAGGTCAAAACGGAAGGAATCAAAAAATCAAAACGCACATTGATTAGAAAACCAAAACCTCCGCAACCTCCGGAACAACCGACACCAATCGCCGATTTGGATTCGTACGAGGTCATTCCTGTCGAAGAGTTTGTTGATGACGATCCACAATGGCTCGAAACTGCCAAACGTGCGGGGTCTCAAATAGATATCAAAGATATTCTGAGATCAAAAGGAGCGAGCATCGGCGACGAAGCCGTCGGGAAGTTCATTGAAATTCTCGTTCCAACGCGCGGTTTATGGCGACGAGCTACGGTGACTGCGTTCGATACTTTCACCGGAGAACACGAATTGACGTTCAAATACCCCACGCCGCGCAAAAACCCGATCCTTTTTCCATCGCCTTCAGATGACGACGAAGATGAGGAAAAAGTAGAGGAAAACTTGACGCAGCGCTTTTTCTTACCTCTGTTGACAGTGAGATACTTGCCATCCATCTGGGAGCCTTACGAGGGGGTTCCGGAACCACCTTTGGAAGATGGTGGAATGGTTTTTGCTTTACCTCCCATTCCGGTCGCTGTCGGTGGCATGCGAGGCATCTTGTTACCGCAAGGACGCCGCGGCGAGGAACTCGTTCGTTACGCCGTGCTTCGCCGAGATTCAGGTGACATGAAGTGCAGAATATCCGAATACACGTGTCCAGCGACTGAATTTGAGCGCTTGGGCGGGAAAGGTTCTGCGAAAAAATGGCGCCAGTCGTTGCGTTTAGTCGGAAAACATGCAGTCACCCAAGAAACGATGGGAAAATGGCTGAAAACGATTGGCACGCAAACTGGCGCAGATTCCATCGGAAGACTAGTTGAAGTCTTTTGGCCCGTCCATGAAACCTTCTTCAATGCGGTCATTGAATCGTTCCGTGCGGATACGGGTGAGCACGAAGTTTTATACGACGACGGAAGCAGAGAAACCGTGCAGTTGAGCATGCAAACCGTTCGATGGGGCGGTAAGCAACGAGTTCCGGTGAATCCTCCACTACCTGGATCGAACAAAGTCGTCGGCGGCGGGAAAGCTTCGAAGAGAGCGAGAACGAGCAGCAACGCGCCGCCAAATTCCGGCAAAAGGGCGACTAAAGTCATCGTTAAGCAGACATGGATACAGTGCGACGACTGTTCCAAATGGAGGCGTGTTCCTGAAAAGTCAATCGCCAATCTCGGCGACGACGACAAGTGGGTCTGTAAGATGTCCGCAGACACGACGTATAACAAATGTTCGACGAAGCAAGAAATGACGGATGAGCAAATAGCCAAAGAATTTGAAACGTTGTAACGATACTAAGTAAAATGATGACGACGACGATGCTCCTCTTCTTCTTCTTCTTCTTTTCTCTTTTCTTCTAATACAACAAATGTTTTTAAAAATATACTTCTTAACGACGACGATGATGATGTAGACGTTTTCCGTATTCCTTTTACGTCCCCATTGCTCTGGCTTTCCTTCTCTCGCCTCTCCCAACCGCGGTGTAACCTTTTTGAATGTTCGACACCGACCTAGACGCGCCGCACGATTGACACCTACAATAACTTAACCTCGTCGTCGCCTCTTTCACTAACTGCGTGTCCGAACTCTTGCACATGTTGCAAATCACGTAATCGATAAAGTAGTGTCTCAAAACACCTTCGAACACTTTCGGCAGAAATCTCCCTTTAATAATCAGCCTTTGCTGACCGTCTAAAGTCCCCGTCGTCCCGAGTTCTGCCATCATGTATTGCGTCACGTGCTCGTGCGGCCTGTGCATCGCGTTGCAAATCTCCATCAAGTTTGCAAACACCGTCTTCTTCGTCCCTTCTCTCGCAATTTGCGGCGGTTTAATAATCGTTTTCGTCTTCTCCGACAACGCCGGATTCTTCTCCTTGAGAATGCCAAAGACGCGACCGAGAAGTTCGTCGTAGTGGTAGTCTCGATCGGAACCGTCCCAAGGGAGACCTAACCCGGATTGAACGCCGCCGCCGGACGACGAGGTCGTCGCTTTTTCCTCCTCTTCGTTCTCTCCTCCTCCTTCCTCGTCGTCCGATAACGCGAGTTTCTTCTTCTTCTTCGATTTCTTCTTCTTACCAAACTCTTCGACTGTTGTTATTGTTAAAGTTAAAGTTGTCGTCGTTGTGAAAGGTTGTTTGAGAGATTTTTGTGGTGAGTGGTGAGTTTTAATTTTTTGAAAGATGAGACACGTGAGAAGAGAGATAACTGTGAAGGAGTGCTTTTGTGTCTTCTCATCCTCCTCTCCGCTCTTTTATCAAACGCTCTTCTAAACATCACCAGCAGCAGTGTTCAGGTCCAAAAACGGCTTGGCTCGACGACAGACAGTCGTCGCGTTCTCATCGTCGTCACCATCTCTTTTCGCCGAATGAAAACTGCTGTTGCGTGAACAACAAAGGAAGAAGCGGATGAAGAAAAAAGAAGACAAAGAAAAACCCAAAACGAGAGAAAAACACGTACGATCCAAATCTTCTATTTTCTCCGCGACGGCTGCCGCGACACCAGCATCATCACCACCATCATTCGGAGCATCTTCCGTCTCGAACGCGTCGAAATCAACCTTCTTGGATTTTTTCTTCTTCTTTTTCAAGTCAAACTCTTCGTCGGACATGATTCTTTTTATGCGATGATGATGCGTGTGATTTTCTGTCGGCTTTCCCAGAAGAGAGGAGAACTTGAGAAAAAAAGGACTCGTCTTTCTGTCTGAGAAAAGAAGAACGAGAAGAGGAAAAAGTGAAATTATTATACAGTGCGAATGTGTAAAGTATCATACCATCAAACGCTTTTTTTTATAACAACCGACCGTGAGTTCGCGTCGTGGATTTTATTGTCTTTGTCTTTGTCGTCGTCGGTCGCGAGTAGTATTCGTCGTCGTATTCGTCGTTGTATTCGTGAAAAATGATGGTCGCGCGCGCATCGTTAATCGCAACGCCACGGCGAGGGAGCTCTTTGTTTCGCGCACGACGAGACCGGACCGTCGACGTCGGTGTTACACTCGTAGACTTTGTTGAAAGCGTCCGCGCCGAGAAAGATGTCGTTTTGTTCGGAAGTTGCCGCCGATCCCAACCACGTGCTGCCGATGTCGTCATTGAAGTGAGTTGCGTTCAAAAACATTTCTTGCATGTTCGTGACTTCCTCAACGTCCCATTTAGAAATACCGGTTCCTTTGAACTCCGTGGCGTTCAAAAACATGCGAAACATAGTTCTGACCGACGACGTGTCCCATTTAGAAATATCTTGGTTGAAGGAGTGCGCGTTACGAAACATTTTCTCCATATTCGTCACGTGACTAGTATCCCAATACCCGATGGCTTCCTTGAATTCAAAATTCGCGTCGAACATTCTGTCCATTCTCGTCACGCTGGAGACGTCCCAGTATTTGAGACCTTTGCCTTTGAACTTGGGCAAGAAACGGAACATAAACGCAGTATCTGTTGCATTTTTCATATTCCAATAGCTCAAATCGGCATCGAAGAGCGATAGTGAAAATTGTGTAACTTTTCCGGTGCAGGCGGCCAAAAGAAACTCTGCGTCAAAGATTCCTCTAAAATTTTGGACGAGCGAAACGTCCCATTGCGGAAGGACGCCGTACTCGCTCTCGCGAGCAAATTCGGTGCAGATACCGTGAATTGGTTCTTCGCCGAGGCAATTACAAACTGCACCTTGAAGTTCGGTGAAATTGTTTGGAAAAACTCTGTTACCGAGAGCATTGAAAAAGTACGGCTTTTTCAATTCACACGTATCCGGCGGGCCGCTCGTCGATGTCTCGCATACCCACTTGTTGTTAAACGCGAGAGCTCCCGAAAACATGTTCGTAAACGTGATGTAGGAAGACGGAAGATCCCATTTGCTCACGTCACCGGCAAACTTAATTGCATCGAAGAACATGTCTTGGAAACTTACGACGTTGTGAACGTCCCATTTTGAAATGTCTTGATTAAATGATAGGGCGCCTTGAAACATTGCTCCCATCGAGGTCACGCTCGACACGTTCCAATCGCCAATCGGTTTGTTGAACTTAAACGCCCTGGCAAACACTGCGAACATGTTATTGACATTCGAAACATCCCAGAAATTAAGATTTGAATTGAATGCTTCGCATTCCAAGAACATTCCATCCATTTTTTTGTTTCGAGGCGTTTTCCAGAGAGAAATATCGGCGTTGAATTTAGTACATCGACGAAACATTCCACCCATGTTTTCAGCATTCTCCACGTTCCAAAATGAAATCGGTTCGATAAAATTAGCGCAACCGCTGAACATCACCTCAAAATTTGTAGCTCGAGACACTGACCAGAATTTCAAACCAGTTCCCAAAAACGCACGTTGATCACCGAAAGTATCTACGAAAGTCAAAACCTGCGACGTGTTCCACAAGCTCAAATCCGGATTGAATCGTTCTAAAACTTCCATTGGAAGCATTGGAGTACAAGGAAACGGAGGTCCAGAAGTCGTTAAACGCGGTCCTGAAAACGCAGATGACATATCCGATATTTCAGACGTATCCCAATGCGAAAGAACGCCGTAAATGTCGCCATCAGAATTTCGCTCGGTGTAGCCAACTTCGAGGCAATTACCTTTCACGGGATCTTCTCTCAAACATTGGCAGATAAGATCGAAAAACTCTTGTTGTGGCACCGGTATCTTCTTACCAAACTTGTTTAAAGGCGGTGGGCTCGGTGGTGGGCTCGGCGGCGGACTCGGCGGCGGCGGACTCGGCGGCGGGCTCGGCGGCGGCGGACTCGGCGGCGGCGGACTCGGCGGCGGCGGACTCGGCGGCGGGCTCGGCATCTCCTCTCCCCAGCCGCGAACGAACAGCGCTTGCGCGCAAATAAAAACCAATGTCGCGCAGAACATAGTTCGAAGACGTACCGTCCGTAACGCCATGGTATTAACTGTTACCTTCGTACTTGTATAGTCGGTTCGTAGTTATCGCTCGATGAAAATGCAAATACTTTCTGAAGAATATTTTTTTCTCTCAAACTTTTGTCAGTTACTTTTTTTCGCGGAAATTTTGCCTCGAAGTCGTCGCACGTACTTTTTGTGTAATTCAGCAGAATGTTTGTTAACGCTTTCCGAAAAGAACATTTCGTCGTTCTCTTCAATCGCGGAATAAGTCAATCGTCAATCGTTAACGTTTTTGGCTTCATTTCACGCAATCGGAATCCCAGGCGAATTTCTTCCTCGTTTCCACGGAATCCCAAACTTTTAACTTTCGAGAGAGGTACTTTGAGTTGAAAAAATCCTTCTCCAGCGCTTCGTAATTTTCTAATATCCGTTCCTCCGAGGACGCTTTCACGACGACTGCGCCGCACAAGGTTTTGCTATTGCCTCTGTTTTTCCGTCCTCCTCGTAACAAACCCCACGCTAAGAGAATTTGGGACGGTTTCCACGCCTGGTCGTCCGCGATGTCGGCCGCCTGTTCTCGTTCCTCGTCTCCTCCTCCACCTCCTCCTTCTTTCTCTTCCTCTCGCGTGGAAACGAACGCGTCGTCCAACAAGGGCGCCCCACCTCCACCAAACGGCGAGTACTTCACCACCGCGATACCTTTCGATTCGCAAAATTCAATCAAATCTTCCTGCGGCCACATCGGATGTGCCTCGATTTGGTTCACGCTCGGCTTAATCTCGCAATAACTCAACAGCTCCTCCAAATGTCTCACGTGATAGTTCGAAACGCCAATCGCTCGAATTTTGCCTTCTTTCAAGCACTTTTCTAACGCTCTGTACGCGTCTTTCCTCTTCTCTTTGTGTATTTCCGAGTCTGGCGAGACTTTCGACACGCCCGGCCAATGTAACATGATTAAGTCAATCGCGGGTATTCGCAACCGGAGGAGAATTTTCTCAACTGCTTGTTCCACCAATAGTTTCGAATGCATCTCCGCCGGTGCGATTTTCGACGCGAGAAACGGCATCTTTCTCTCAAAATTCTTTTTTTTTGTCTTCTTCTTGTTCTCATCATCATCATCATCATCCTTAGTCGTCGTTTTTGTCGTCGTCATCCATTCCTCCAGCGCTTCACCAATATCGCTCTCGTTTTTATATATAGATGCGGTATCTATGTGTTCATATCCAATTTCCAACGCTTTCTTCACCGCTTTCGTGCACTGCGCGCCTTTGAGTTTATACGTTCCAAACGCCAAGCGAGGCATGAACACGTTCGGTGAAATCTCTATCGTCGTCGTTCTTTCGTTGTTGTTGAAATTGTTGTTCGTAGACGACGACGAAGACATTCTTCCGCGATATGAGAAGGAGAGTGCGTTGTTTGTGACGAACTCTCTTTTTACAACTGTTTCTTTCACTCGTCGCATCAGCGACACAAAAAACATCATCATCATCCTTTTCTCTTCTTCCGTCAGAGAAGAAGAAGAAGGATGGGCAACCAAATATCCACGAACGCGCCGAGAGTGCAGGTGAGCAACAACAACGCACACTTTTTTTATTCTCTCTCGTTTTCTCTTCTTCTTCTTCTTCTTCTTCTTCGTCGTCGTCGCATCCATAACTAACACGGGAGAACTCTCTTCCTCGTATGAAACTCAAAAATCAAACGTAGGTATCGGATTTAGTGCAAACGGACGTTCCAGAGTTGAAATATAAAGACGCGTTAGGTGGTGGACGGTTTTTCAAGACCCATCGGTGCGAAACGAAGTCGTTTACGTCGTCGATACCTTCCGCAGAAGAAGAAGAAGAAGAAGAAGAAGAAGATGTAAAAAGAGGAAGAGAAGAAGAAGACAAAGGAACGACGACGAGAAGAAAAGCCACCAATAAAAATACAAACGAAGAGGAAGAAGAAGAAGAAGAAGAAGAAGAAGAAGAGGCGAAAGAAAAATCCACCAACAAGACGCGTTCAAAAGTCATCCTCAAGAAAAGGAAGAAGACGACGACGACGACGAGGGGGGGGGATTTTAACGAAGTAGGGGACGTGGTGATTAAAGTGTACGTGAAACGAGGACAGGTTCCAGATTTACAGAAACACGAGAAACGAGTGAGAGATATCGGTAAGACCCTGTTGAAATATCCAAACTCGAAAGATATCGTGCACGTGTGGCCGTTTCAGAAGGTGAAGGAAACGGAAAGGGCGGTGTATTTGATGCGACAGTATTCGTTTTCGACGCTGTACGATCGATTAAATCAACGACCGTTTTTGTCGTTTTTGGAAAAGAAATGGATTTGTTATCAGTTGCTACACGCGATGAAGTTTACGCACGAGAGGAACGTCACGCACGGGGACGTCAAGTGCGAGAACGTGCTGATGACATCGACGAATTGGGTGTTTTTGTCAGATTTTGCGAGTTTCAAACCAAAGTCGGTGCCGGTGGATAATCCAGCCGATTTTACTTTTTACTTCGACGCTGGAGGGAGGAGAAGGTGTTATTTAGCACCGGAAAGGTTTGTAGATAGTAACGCGAACAGCAGTAATATTAATAACGATAGCAGTAGTAATCTTCAGGAGTTGGAGATGGAGAAGGAAAAAAGAATACAAAGAGGCGCGCGAAGAGGGAGTAAAGGATATACTTCGGACGGAGAAGAGGACGACGAATTTGATAGCGAGTATGCGATCACGAGAGAGATGGATGTGTTCGCTTTAGGTTGTGTTATCGGTGAACTGTTCACAGATGGTACGGCGACGTTTGATTTAGCGCAAGCGCTCGCGTACAGAGACAAAAACGAAGGATACGAACCGGACCATTTCATCGCGAATAATCTCTCGAAATCAGTTCCAAACGACAAGAAAGCCCGAGATGAAATTTTGAACTTGATTTTAGCTATGATTCAACGCGTTCCGTACGAAAGACCGTCGGCGGAGGAAATATTCAACTCGTGCGTTGCGTCTGGGTTTTTTCCTGCGTATTTTGACGCATTACACGCGATGGGAAGTGACATAATTAACGCCAACGCAAGTTTAGACGTCACGATTGAATATTTGAAAAAGGAAGTTCCCGATCTCGTCAAGAAGATTCGGAAAGTGGAGGAAAGGCTACCGTCATCGAAAGCGAAAGGCGGATCGCCTGGTATGCGTATTCTTGCGCAATATCTGTGTCTAGCTATACGCGCGTGCAATGTACAAAGTGTCCGGGTAGACGGATTTTATTTGCTTGAAAAGTACATCGGCAAATATTGCGACGATCAGACAAGAATCGATCTCATTGTCCCAAGATGCGTCGAAACGATAAAAGAAAAAGACTCTGAAAACGACGACGATAACGATACTGTCGTTATTGTGAATAACATCAACAGCAGTAGTACGAATAGTAACAGTAGCGCACCATCGACGTCTCGAGTGAAAGCTGCGGCGATTAGGACTTTAGAGGCGACGCTTTCTCGAGCGTGTGATTTGCAGAAATCAGATTCAAAGTTATTCCAAGACTACGTCTGGCCAGCTTTGCGTCAACTCGCAGCTTTATCGTCCAGTGCTGCACAAGCCAACGAAAGTCGGAACGAATACGCGAAAGTTACGTTAGCTGAAACGCTCTCCCGCTTTTGTCAAAACGCGTTTCGGTTTTCCGCGCAGCGCTCAGCCCTAGGATGCAAAGAAGTTCTCGATGAAGACCAAGCGAGCTTAGCTGAAGATTTCGCAAAGTTGACGACGGTAAAGTCTGGGACGATTTACTCGGATGAGATTGGAGGGGGAGATGCATCTACGTATACCGCTTTCGATGATGTGGACAACAATCAAAATAATTCAATGAACCCAAACAATACCGCTAATGGAGGTGATTTTGGTGAAAGCGCGAACACGAATACTACTTTTGGTGGAAAGAAAACATCGGCGAGTGACTCATTCGACATATCTATTCAAGCGCACAGAAACGAAGCGCGACAAATTATATTGGAGATTTTTGCGAGCTTGAACACGCATCCAAATGCCACGGTGGCTTTGTTGGAAAATATGGGGGGAATCGCAAAGTTTTTCGGCCGCAAAGAGACGACGAGTTTTTTATTGCCGCTCTTAGTGACGTGCTTAAATGCATCCGATTGGCGGACGAAGCGTGCGTTCTTATCAAACATTTCAGATGTTGCCATGGAATGTGGGGCATCTGTCACAGAATCGTTTGTCATTCCCTGCGCGGAGAGGTGCTTGACAGATATAAATGATGACGTGGTTCAGGCAGCATTACAATGTCTCCATAACATCGTCTCTGCTGATGATGAAAGTGATGAGAATACGGATTCAGATGATGTAATCGCAAGCGCCGTTTCGCTTGATTTGCAGACATCTGTCATTGTTAACGCGTGCTCAAAATCTGCGCCGTTGATGTGTCATCCGATCCAATCTATACGAGACGCAGCGATTGATTTCTTCGCCTCGGCTGCAAAGAAACTTGGACCAGTCGATACTTTTGCATTTCTCGCGCCAATAGTTGAACCATTTCAAAGAAAAACACTGGCGCCGTTGCCATCATCGTCGCCCTCTCTTTCGTCTTCGAATGAACATAATAAGAGTAAAGATTCCGTATTGTTGTGGGCAACGTGCCCGGATGCGTTTCAAGACGCTCAAAGTTTACGAGCCGCTTTGAGGGATCCACCATTGAGCGAGTCGTACGACCGAGCTGTTGCTTCTTTATTGCAGAGTAATTTTGCTTCTGCTGATGATTTGAATAACTTTGCAAATACGGTCATCTTAGAATCTTTAGCGATTGAGGAGTCTGTGCAGCCTCTAGTACCTTACATTCTGGCAACGTTAGAGGCGCGACGAAGACAAAACGCCCGGGTTCTTGAATCACGCGAGGGAGTAGCTATTGCATCAGGAACCCCCGCAGCATCAAAGCATACTTCTGCGTCTGCCATTCTCTCTACTTTCCGCAAACCCCTCGTTGTGCCGAGCAAGTCTATACCTGTGGTGGACGTTGTGCAAACGAACGATGGTTTTGAGAATTCTGTCGCTTCCAAATCTCTCCCCGCGATTTCAACTGCGGCAAGGAATATATCATCGTCCGCATCGTGGGTTCCTCGCGGTGTGCTCTGGGCTCATTTGAAGGAGCACAGAAGTGCCGTGAATCATCTCGCCACGGCGCCTACGAATGCAAACGTGCCGTATTTTGTATCGTGCTCTGATGACGGGTCGTGTAAGATTTGGGATTCCAGACGATTGGAACGAGATGTATCGTTTCGTTCGCGCCTGACGTACGCTTCTCAGAGCGGCAAGATTAAAAGCGCGTGCGTGTTATCTGAAAATAGAGTCTGTTCAGGCTCCGATTGTGGGTCGGTGCACGTGTGGCGCGTGGAATATGTAAAAGCAACGAAAACATCAAAGAGCACCGGAGAAGACGGTCCAGAGGGCAGAAAAAGAATGTACACCGGTGCGGCTGAAAAGTACACTGGTGCGGCTCAAATATACACGTATGATATTTCGGAAGGTGCGGTCGTTTCCACCCTGGCGATTTCGCCAAGCGTTGTTGCCTTTGCAACGCAGCGTGGCGGATGTAAAGTTTGGGATTTACGGCAGTCCACCCGAGGTGACGGGAGAAGCGCGATTGTCTCCTTACCTTGGCATCCGAAAAGAGGCGTGATTACTTCTCTTGCAAACGCAAACGGTGAAGTATTGACATCTGATTTTAGCTCTATTCCCTTCGTAAACAGTGGGAATGTTAACGAAGAAGGCTTCTCAACCTCGCCATGGTTTGTTTTATCGACGTCGACGGGTGAAGTCGAGCTCATCGACTCGAGATTTATGACATCTGTTGCCCGATGGAAAGCTCCGACTCGAACAAGCGCGAGAAATGCATCATCCGCAGCAACGCAGCCACGTAGGAATTTGCGCACATTCTCCGACTCGATTTCATGCATGAGTGTTCGTGCGTTCTTACCTCCGTCTTCTGACGCCATGAAAATGATGAAACCTCTGGTTTGGTGTTCACACAAAAGGAACGAGATTGCCTTGTGGGATGCATCCACTGGCGAATGTAGAGAAGTTTTACGAACTTTGGACTCTAGTTTAATTGGCGTTGAGTTGGAAGCAGCGAGCAGAGCCCGGCCGAACGTGTTGGCATCTGGTACGAGTTTACGTAAACTCGACTCTGATTGGCGCTTGAGCGACCCTTTTTTACGCTCTCAAACGAATAAATACAGTCAAGCCGACTTTACTGCGACAACAACAAGCAGCGAAAGAGAAAAAAGAGAGGAGAATTCTGTTGAAAGCGAGGAGGATTCTAATTGGAGCGACGTCGAAATAAACGAAGGCAACGAAGAATCGGGATTCGACAACGACAGTTTCCGATCGCTCCTCTCCTTGCCGTCCGGTGTGTTAATCTCGGGAGGCTCCGATTGTACCATACGCGCGTGGTTTCCTGGAGATAGTTCAAAGTCCCGCATTCTCTCCGGCCCGCCTCGTCACGGTTCTAGTCGACCTCGATACGTGGAAACCCGTCTAGAATCCACCTCTCGTCTGGTCCGCGTCGGCGAAGCGAAACAACGTCCCACGTTCATTCGCATTCAGCAAGAAACCTCTCCGTACCAATCATCATCGACATCCTCCTCCGGAAGACAAAGACGCGGTGGTGGTGGTTTTGCTGGTACTGATAACGACAACAACGACGGCTCCAGCGCGGCTGCTCGCGAAAACTCCATCGCGAGCAGAAACGAGGGCCACCACGACGCCATCACCGCGTTGGCGACGGTCCCGTCCTACTCCTCCTCTTCCTCTTCCGCCGGCGACGCGTTCAGAGGTGGTCGAATGCTCTTATCGGCCAGTAGAGACGGTGTGATTAAAGCTTGGAAATAGAGAGAGAGAGATAAATAGCGAGAAGTTGTAAATATTGAATCGTCATGTGTTTACATAGGAAAACGCGCACACACGAAGACGAATACCCTCATAGATTGCACACACAAGAAAAAATGCTCCATCACGCGACTCTGTCGACACGATGTTGCGTCGCCGTCGCGGGGGCATCCTCCAACGCTACCACCAGAACCACCACCACCCTCGCCTCGACCTCGTACGCCCATTTGAGAATAACCCGTCGCAGCGCAGGGAGAACAACAGGAGGGGTTTGTTGTTTCGCCGACGGCGCCAAAGACGAGGAGATTTTTGCATGGAAGCGCCTCCAAAGCGAGTACACCGCCTGGCGCGTGAAAAACAACATTCTCGCGCCAAACGTGGAAGTCGCGTACGTCGGTGGTAGTGAGAAAGAGAAAGGAGGGGACGATTTGTACCGAGGCGTGAAAGCGACGAGCGATATCGCGAGCGAGGACGATTTAGTCCGCCTGCCCAGAGAAGCAACCATGCTCGTCGTCGAAGGTCAGGAGAATCCACACGAAGAGTATATATCGAACGAGTTATGGGCGAAGGCTGGGGACGAACGGTGGGCGTTGCGAGTGGCGTTGGTACTCTTGTACGAGAAATCCTTGGGTTCTCGATCGAAGTTTTACGAGTACATCGAGCAACTGCCAAAGTCGTTCGAGAATTTAGGCACGTGGACGGAGGAGGAAGTGAGAGAATTGCAATACTCTGTGGGAGAGAAGTTCGCGAAAGAGCAGAGGTTGGAGAACGAAAAAGCGTGCGAGTTGATTCAGGAGTACGCGCGAGATGGCGGCTTGAAGACGATTGAGAGGGAGGAAGTCATTTGGGCGTTGGACGTAGTGCGGTCGCGCGTTTTTTCCGGAAAGATTGCAGACCAGGAGGCTTTGCAGAGGAAATTGTTACCTCGAGCTTTATCGGTTGGGACGGTGTTCGCGTCATTTTTGACTGCACAGACGACCGAGTTGAAATGGTTGTGCGTGTTTGCGTTGTTAGCTTTAGTTGTTTTCGATTCGACGAAGGAGAACGACGTGAAGACGGACACGGCGTATGTGTTGATGCCGTTAATCGACGCGTTCAATCACCAGACGATGTTAAAAACGGAGTTTGAGTTTACGAATTCTGAGTTTGCGTTAAAATCGCCGAAGAGTTACAAAAAGGGCGAGGAAGTGTTGATTAGTTACGGTTTGATGCCGAACGACGAGTTGCTTTTGCGGTACGGATTCGTGGACGATCAAAACGTAGCGGACACGTACCAATTCGAAGGGTTGCTCCCGTACTTGACGCAAAACGATCCTACGCTGAAGGAAAATCTGGAGAAGAATCCGAAACGCATCGAAGCTTTGCGCTTTATTCCCGAAGGGTCCTTAGAAGATTTGACTTTGGAAGATTCCGCGTGGCGAGGCGCGTTTGTCAGCGATGGCACCGCGGAACCCAACTTATCTTGGGCTTTGCGATGTCTCTACGCCACCGAATCGGAATGGATTAACGCTGGCGGATCCTGCGACGGGTTTCGATTAGGCGGCGGACAAACGGAAAAGAAAGCCGCGCTAGCGTTGAAAATGGCGTGTGAATATAGATTACAAGAGATGGAAACGACGTATAACCAAGACCAAGGCTTGTTGAAAGAGAAAGGCGGGGAGAATTGGAAAATGCGACAGGCGATTTTGTATCGCATGCGTAAGAAGAAGATTCTCTCCGACGCGGTGAAAAGATATTCGGTGTAGTAGTATGTTTTATTATTATATTAAGGTAATTTTGGTATTGTACAAGACTATGCTACTTTGTTTTTACTTACTACTATGCCTATCTCTCCTCAAATCTTCACGCTGCTCAACAACTTCGCCAACTCGTCCTCCTCCTCGTTCGTTCTCACCGTCACTTTCATCAACATCTCCAAACATTTATTCACCAACGCGATTTGCGTTTTCGCAAACTGGCTCTGCGATGGCAACTGTTTCAATCTATCCAGACGTTTATAAAGCATCTGTCTCCTCTTGGCGTCTTCGCGTTCCATCGCCGTCGAGTAAACGCCACCGATAACTCTCCTCCCGTTCTCCTCGTCGTCCGTACCTCCTCCGTCGGACGACGCCGCCGCGCCGCCGAGACTATACCTTTCCCGCTTACTCGTCCTCTCCCGCCTCTGCTGCATCGACCGTTTCTTCTTCTCTTTCTTCCTCGATAACAACAGCGCAGCAGTAGTAGTAGTAGCATTCGTAGTAGTAGTCGTTCCTCCTCCTCCTCCTCCTCCTCCTCCTCCTCGCACTGGCGACACACCTAGTCTGGCGTGCGACCTCAAACCCACTCCCGCCGTTCTCTTTTTACTCATCTTTTTATCTATTATTCGTCCACTCCTCGATGGTTTTAACGCTACGAATCGTTTTTCTGCCGCTGCTGTTGTCCCCAACACTCTTTGTTGTTGCGTGTTATTCTTCGTCTGCTCCCGATGGTCCTCCTCCTCCTCTATTTTAAAAGGGGTGTTGTTCCCGGTCGTCGTCACCATCATCATCACTTCTGGACGACGATGTCGATTTTGTTCTTCACCATCATCAAAGTAAAACGCATTATCGTCGTCATCATCATCCATAGCGGTGGTGCGCATTTTGTTGTCGTTCACGTTTCTGTTGTTGTTCGAGTTGTCGTTCTCGGGTTCCGCATCCGCGTCGTAAAAATCGCCGCTCGTTTGCCTCCGCATCATAATATATCTCTCTCTGGAGACCTTTGCGTCAATGACGAAACTCTCTTTTCCCCTAAAAAAGTCTCCAAAATAGGAGTGTCGCATCACAACGAGGACGACAAAAACGAACATGTTGACTCACACGTTTTCTTCTTCTCGCACGCTCAGAAAAAACACCGAGGCGTTGCTTTTGAGCGGGAGGAATAGGAACAGGAGGAATACGAGCAATAGGAGTTTCGGTGGTTTTAATATGAAAAGAAGAGGAGAAAGAAGAGAAGCGCGACGCACCGTCGTGATGGCTTTAGGGAAGGACGATGCAGAAGAGGATAAAGACAAAGAAGAAGAAGAAGACAAAGAAGAAGAAGAGATGAGTAAACTCTCCCGCGCGATGGCAACCGCGAGACAGAACGAAAAGTTAGGCTTTTCCCCGGGCTACGTAAAAGGAGTGGGTGGTGAAAATGGTGGTGTGTCCTCCTCTGTTTCCTCCTCTTTGTTCTCCGCGGAAGAATCCGCCGAGGCTGCCTTTGCAGATTTGATAAACACGAGCTCGAACGACGACGGAAATGAAGGTGAGGATGATGTAAAAAAACTAAACCTCTCGGAACTTGCGAAAGGCAGTCGCATGAGCGAGGAAGCCGTCCGGCAAAAAGATACGAACGTTGGAGGCGTTCTCGGTGATTTAATCAACTTAGGATCTATTTTGCTCAAAGGCGGACACATCGTCAAGAAGAAAGACGGACGCGTTTGATTTTTATGACGACGGTGAGGATGGTGATGATGATGACGATGATGTGAGAGTTTTTTGCTGGTCGCACGTGCAATAAGAGAGTTCCACGTATCAGACCATTCGGAATCAGACCATTCGGAATCAGACCATTCGGAATTAGAATTAGACTTCTTCTTTGAATACTATTATTTATGTACTAACGCGCGCGTGCACAAATAAAAGAGCAAGACACTCGAATTTTGAAAATCCCTCAGAAAGC
>Ga0181597_10001911_pt1 | contig 23037 bp, 23 predicted proteins | sample 041ome_5_FD_148647 | JGI IMG/M metagenome (GOLD analysis project Ga0181597, IMG submission 148647) | Coastal salt marsh microbial communities from the Groves Creek Marsh, Skidaway Island, Georgia - 041403US metaG (spades assembly) | ecosystem: Environmental > Aquatic > Marine > Intertidal zone...
GAGTACCTAAACTTGGAAAAAATGATGTTGGTCTAACACCACTAAGTGGATGGTCAACAGGTTCGTGGTAGATCTTACCACGGTACGAACCATTTTTTTCTAAGTGATTGGCCTCTTTTTCAGAGGATATAACAGTTGATAACCATAAATTATCTGAGGAGGTTGCACATTTTTTTAAAAAAACTTCAGGGTCGCGTAGATGGTACAGCAATCCAACACAGAATATTGTTGAATATTTATTACCGAAGATTTTTTCTTCGGTTTCTAGATCAACTTGATCGAATTTTACATTACATAGATTAAATATTTCAGTATGTAGTTTAGCTTTAATTAAATTATCATGTCTAGCATCGACTGCATGAATTTGAGCATTAGGGAATTCACTGGCAATCTTAACTGTATGTCCACCTTCTAAGCAACCACACTCCAGAATGGAAAAATTGTCAGTGTTCAATGAATCATCTCTAAACTTTTCTATAAAAAAATTTACTCTCCTGTCATTGTATGCATCGTAATCACCTCCATATTCATTACTATTGATGCGAATTTTAGTTATCCAAGGAGCTAATGTATCAATATTTTTTTCAATATTCATTTTAAAGAAAATTTAAACTCTCTCTCCAATGCCTACAACCCATTGACCATCACTAGTTATACTGAATATATCGAATGCACTGTTTTCGAAGTATGCTTGAAATTCATTTTGAGTGGATGACTTGCTAATGTGTGCCGGTCTACTATCTGAGGGTATTTTTTTGTGATCTATAAAAGTTTTCCACCCTTCTTTTGATTGAAGATTAAAATTATCAAAGTAAGCTCTACCCTTTGGTTTAAGAACTCTATATGCTTCGGTAATATAATGGTATCTATCCCATTCATCCAAATGCATAAAAACTACCGAGCAGTAAATGACATCGAATGAATTGTTTTCAAAAACAGAAAGGTCACATCCCGTAAGTTCTTTTAAAATTACATTTTTTTTATCCTGCAGTCGTCGGCTAGCAAATTCTAACATATTTGGAGAAATGTCTGCCCCTGTCCATGTCTTGCAGTGATTAGAATATTCCGAACCAATTCTTCCCACCCCACAACCGATTTCCAATACATCATCGTTTAAGGTAGTTTGTGTGTGTTTAATTATCCTCTTAGCGTCGTGGGTGCCTGATTTTAAAAGTTCTTCCTCAGTTGCTGTACCAGTAACATGCCTGACGGCTTTATCAAGTTCGGTTGATAGATTGTTCCATGTTGATTTGTAATTCGCTCTCATTGGATTAGGAGAAATGATTAATTATGTATAGATATTGCTTTATCGTACCAATTGTAGTCTTCGGCATTGAGGGTTTTTATAAAATCCGATTCTTTTTTAGATAGATTATCTAATCCCATTCTTTTAGAATTTTCATGAGGAAGATCTAATGGTTTATTAATTTTAAAAATTTGTTTAAATCTAGAGATAGAATCCTGAATATACTCTAAAAAACCAACAAAGATAAAGTCATCTGGCGAATGATTTGATACCCATCTCAATATTTGATTTTTAAATGTTTCAATCTCACAGAATTCAATAAATTCTATGCCATTATTAAAGATGTCAGTGAAGTCAAATTTTTTTAATTCATCGAGATTTTTAAGCCGTAAATACTCATAATTTAAATGATTATACAAAGAGAGCAACATGGCCAAGGGGTCTCTTATCCAAGTTACCAATGCAGCATTCGGGAGTTTTGGTTTATAGATGCTTGCAACGAGATGCCCGTGAAGGCATCTGTACTTTGAGTCAATTTGTACAGTATCCTTCTTTTGTTCTTTTAGAGTAGGATAATAGTATAAAATGGATTCTTCAAAAATTTCCTTCAATAGTAATCCAAAAGAAGTACCCCCTGTCTTCGGAATATGAATACTAAGAAACTCTACAGTGTAGTTCATTGGCATATTCTAATTTAAAGGTAACTTTCGAGGTGGAAAAGAAGGAGCAAACTGCTCTGACCATTCAAGTGACAGATTTGGATTATAGTTCGGGTCAAACTGCAACAAAGTGTTCCATTTTTGTATCATATATTTAATTTCAGATGCAAACCTCTTTTGCTTTTGAAAAGTATCCTCCTTACCTCTTGATTTTGATTCATAATGAAATAATTTAGCCTCTGGTGTGAATAGGTTCTTATATCCTGATTTTAGTAATTTTAAACAAAAATCCACATCATTAAAGGCAACTTTAAGATTTTCGGAATTAAAGCCATTAACCTCATAAAATTTCTTTTTTTCTATTGCAAGACATGCACCGGTGACTGCTGATACATTGTGAACTAAATTGGCTCTTTGCATCTGCCCGGGATGGTTGCCTGCGAGTCCCTTCATAATTTCTCCGGCAACTTTACAATAACCGAGTACAATACCCGCATGCTGGATACTTCCGTTTGGATAAAATAGTTTTGCACCTACTGCCCCAATATTTGGTCGTATTGCTTGAGAAATTAGTTCTTGTAACCATTTCTCGGTGATAATTTGAGTATCGTCGTTTAAGAATACTAATATTTCATTTTGCGCATATTTTGCAGCATAATTGTTAATTGCCGAGTAATTAAAGTCGTTGTCATAATTTAAAATCTTACAATTTTTTAATTCTTTTAACTTAGAAAAATAGCTTAATGAATTACTATCAGTAGTTTGATTATCGACTACAATTAGTTCAAATAGGTCAGGAGAAGTTTTATCAAAAATACTATCGATGCATGTTTTAAGGACCTCAAAATTATTCTTGGTCGGAATAATTATGCTTGCTTTGGTTGTCCTTTGAATAGAAGACTGCCTGTCTATTCTTAAAAACTGATTTTGGGCAACTGAGACTTTTGCTTCGATTTTTGATCGCATAAGGTGTTCTTCTACTGCTTTTCTTGCTGCTTTTACAGCATAGCTTTTATTATCAATATTGTCCGCAACCGATCCTGAGTGAATACGCCAATGGTAGAGTATTTCAGGAATATGAACAATTTCTTTCTCATCAACATGCTCGGTCAACCTAAGAATTAAGTCCCAGTCCTGACTACCTTCGAATCCTTGTCTAAAACCTCCCAGTTTTCTGATCAGTGCGGTTTCAGCACAAAAAAGGTGGCAAAGGTAATTTTGTGCCAATAGTAAATCTGGATTCCAGTCAGGTTTAAAGTAGGGACAAGTTCGATTTCCTGACTCATCGATCTTGTCTTCATCTGAATATATTAATTTAATGTTATTGTCATGATTATAATATTGAGCTAAGCGTAGTAGAGAATGTGGTCTTAGCAGGTCATCGTGATCCATTAGCACGACAAATTTCCCTTTAGCAATTGATAAGGCATTATTAGATGTCACAGATATGTGAGAATGATCTTTGTTAAAATAGGCCTTGATACGAGTGTCTTGTCTTACATGTTTTTTTATAATTTTGTGAACTCCAGGATCAGTTGACATATCATCAGCAAAGCAAATCTCCCAGTTTTCATATATTTGGGATTTAACAGATTTGATGGCCTCTTCAAAAAAATTAAGAGGAGGATTAAACACCGGTATTATGATTGATAAGAGTGGTTTGTGCTCTAATTGTTTGTACGCATTTAATAAGTTGATCGTTTTTTGGGGTGTTATCGTATCATATTTTTGTATCCAATCCTGATAACTTTTCTGGACTACTTTGGTCTGAATAGTTGTGTCTCCCCGATGTTTTATTGGATCAATTAACTTTCTTCTCAGAAACCTCAAAGGCTGTGTTATTTTCCATGAAAATGATTGTTGCATTCGTAGAATTTTATCATTTTTTACAATCAATTCAGATTCTTTATTAAGAACACTCTTTCTTGTATTGTCTAGATTTACTTCATTTGTTAAATTAAGCTGATTTTCTTTCTTTAGCTTACTTTCAAGAGATTGAACACATATCTTTTCATGAGTGAGGTTCTTTTGAGCGGTGATTCTTTGTTTTTTTTCATTATCAAGATCAGCTTTAAGTGTTAGAATTCTCTCTTTCTTATTTTTGAGATTCGTTTCGGTTAAGATTCTTACTTTTTTTTCATTTTCCAGTTCTGATTTTAGTAAAAGTACGTTTTGCTTTTCAATTTTTAGATCATCTTCAATTGAGATTCTCAACAGCTTCTCGTTTTCTAGAACGATCTCATTAGATAGGGTAATCTGGATTTGCTTTGCTAGCTGATCTTCTTTTGCCGTTCTGATTGCTTTTTCTTGATCTAATTCGTTTTCCTTTGCCGTTCTGATTGCTTTTTCTTGATCTAATTCGTCTTCCTTTGCCCTTCTGATTGCTTTTTCTTGATCTAATTCGTCTTCCTTTGCCCTTCTGAGCACCTTTTCTTGATCTAATTCACTGACTTTTTTTAGTCTTAAACTTTTTTCTTCAGCTATTAATTGATTCGAATTTTCTATTGAGTTGCGCATTCCTAGAAATAACAGTGAAGTATTAATTGATTTGGCATTATGCTGTTCGAAAATATTAAAGGAGTGAAATAGGTCCTGACTGGCATAATGTAGGTACATCTCTTTAGCGAAAATTTGCTGATTTAATGAAATTTGCTTCAAACAAAAGTAAATGTGTAACCATGGACTAAGTTTATTTAAACGCCTTTTAATGATTGGGTTTCTTTTGAATTTATCTAAGGAAAATGTTGATAGTCTTATCCAATCTTCGTCGTGGAAATGAGTTTTTTGTGCAAACTCGCAATCAATGATTCTAAAATTAATATTCTCATCTACCAAAATATTTCTTGCAGCTAAATCACCAGATGACCATCGAGTCGTCAAAGGCTCCAAAAGCATCGCTTTTTCTAACTTCGGTAAGAGATGAAACTCAAGGAACTGTTTGTCTACAACCCCAAGGATTTCATTTGAAAGAGTATTTTGTTTGAACTTTTCATATTCCTCCCTGAATTTTTTAGTGTTTGATTTTTTCTCAATCGCGTCAAAATTTTTTATGATACTCTCTAAGATCGAGGCTACATCTTTTTCGCTAATTTCGTTATTCTCAAATTTCTGGTCAATAGGTATACCATTAAAAAATTCCTGGCCAAAAAGTTGATTACTTTTCTTAGAGTTTATAAACAAGGGCTTACAGGTCATTTGAGGTGCGACTTGGTAAAAAGATTTTGTTTTTAAGTAAACAGATTCAAGATCTAAGCCATATGTAAGGTGTATAGATTTTGTTTTACTTAAAGAGAGTTTGTAAAATCTTTTCCTAGCAAATTCTTTTTTTGACGAAATTATAAGCTCCTGTAAATCATCTACATTTGTTTTACATTTGATTGTATCAGGCAACATATCATGGATGACCTTGGTATTAGTCGGTGGTATATTATCATTCATTGTTGCTTAAACTCCTCGATTGAAATTTTACTAAAGCAGTTTGATAAACCAAACGATTCATTGTGATTGAAGATCTCGAACTCAATACATTCCCGCAGTCTGTGAACAACTTTTAGTTCCTCATTTTCGTAGAATGTAAAACCTACTGATACAAGATATTTTCCTACACCCAAATTAGCTTTTTGAATAAACTGGATAACCCAAGAGTCTCCTGGTCTTAAATTCGGAGTACTTATTTTTTGGAAATTAGTGTTAGTTCCATAAATCTCTTGGCCTTTTGTATCTCTAAAACGAAGTGCAAAAATTGGTGCTTTTATCTCACTTCTGGAAGTAATTTGGAAAGAAATTGTAAATTCATCACCAGCTTTGATGAGAGCAGATTCTGAGCCGTTGACTTTGGCATTTTTTATTTGACCGAGTGTACCTCCGTAGGACATTGTTTTTACTTCTTCAGAGTTCGAGTCGGTAGTACTTTTCTGAGTTGCTTCATTATCGAATACTCTCTCAGGAATATTAATCAAATGATGAGTGTTTTCAGATATAACTTTTGAGTATTCGTTAATTACATTAATAGACCTGTCTTTACAAATTAGTTTTCCATGGTGAAGCAAAATTGAACGATCGCATAATTTAGCGACACTATTCAAATCATGCGAGACAAGGATCAGTGTTCCTCCTGATTCTTTAAATTTTTCAATATACAAAGAACATTTGAGTTGGAATCTCGCATCGCCAACAGCAAGGGCTTCATCAATTATCAAGATGTTGGCATCTATATGTGCGGCCACAGCAAAAGCGAGTCGTAAACCCATGCCGCTTGAATAGGTTCTAAGCGGCTGAAATAAAAAGTCACCAATGTCAGCAAACCTGGTAATTGCGTTTAACTTTGCGTCAATTTCTTTTTTAGCTAATCCGTGGATTGTCGCACTCAGATAAATATTTTCTAATCCTGTAAAATCAGGATTAAACCCTGAACCAAGCTCGAGGAGGGCCGCAATTTTTCCATTTATTTTAACGGTTCCGGAAGTCGGTTCCAAGGTGCCTGCTATGATTTGAAGTAGCGTACTTTTGCCAGAACCGTTTAGCCCAATGATTCCCAGTGACTCGCCCCGGGGTAGGGTGAAATTTAGCTCAGATAGTGCTTCGAAGGACTGTAGATGGCGTTTTTTTCTATTCCGAATAAGTGCTCGCCACATTGCTTGCCATCCGATTTTCCCAATGGCACTGTGACCAATTTCCTGATCAAATGATTTATTTAGATTACAAACCTGAAGTATGGCGTCTGACATGTTTTTGAATTAAAAAGTTTTTCGATTAGACTCGAGGTATTATGTTCGTTTCTCATATTACAAGCATGATTGTTATAATTGGAGGAAATGGATATGTGGGATCTGTATTTAAAGAAATACTGAGAGGAAGTGGTTGCAACGCTACACTAATTTCCAGAGACAAGCTAAATTACTGCAATGGTCGATCATTAGCTCAGTTATTAGGCGATTTGCGAGCCTCTTTTCTCATCAACTGTGCCGGATATACAGGCAAGCCCAATGTGGATGCTTGTGAGTCTGCTAAGCACGAATGTTTGCTGGGTAATTCTGTATTACCTGGAATTATTCGAGAAGTTTGCGAGGATTTAAAAATTCCTTGGGGGCATGTGTCGAGTGGGTGTATTTATTCAGGCAGACGAGAGGATGGGGGTGGTTGGAGAGAAGAAGATGAACCGAATTTTTCTTTCCGATCACCGCCCTGTAGTTTTTACAGTGGTACAAAGGCGTTGGGTGAGGAAGTTTTGGAGGGGGCAGAAAGCTGTTTTGTCTGGCGGTTGCGCATTCCATTTAATCATGAGCCCAGTCCAAGAAATTACCTGCAAAAACTTATGAATTATGAAAATCTTCTTGAAGCGGAGAACTCGGTTTCTCACCTCGAAGAGTTTTGCACAAAATGTATCGAATGCTTTACCAAGAATGTCGAACCCGGAATTTACAATATGACCAACCCGGGATCTATAACAACTCGGCAAGTAACCGAATGGATGATCAGGGAAGGACTCACTGACAAAAAATTTAATTTCTTTGAATCGGAGATAAATTTTATGGCTAAGGCAGCAATTGCTCCGCGTTCCAACTGTGTTTTGGATACTGCCAAGGCGGGAAAAGCAGGGATCGGAATGCGACCAGTAGAGGAGGCGATGATTGACTCAATTCGCAAAATGAAGCAAGGAAGGCATTGATGAAGTGTGTGATTGTTACCGGTGGGCTCGGTTTTATCGGGTCAAATTTTATACGGATGTTGCTGGAGCAGACCGAATGCGAACGGGTGATCAACTTGGACAAACAAACCTACGCCGGCAACCCGGAGAATCTGGCTGAATTTGAAGGTGATTCCCGATATATTTTTGTCCGTGGTGACATTGTGGACGGAGAGTTAGTTACCTCCCTCTTAAATGACCATCAACCCGATGCGTTGATCAACTTCGCGGCAGAAAGCCATGTCGATCGTTCGATCGATGGACCGGAACCCTTTGTGCAAACTAATGTGGTCGGCACTCTCAAACTTCTTGAGTCTTTCAAGGCGTACCACGATGCTCAATCTGAGCACAGGAAGAGTAATCTTCGGTTTCTCCATGTCTCCACCGATGAAGTGTATGGTTCTCTTTGTGCGGATGATCCAGCGTTTTGCGAGAGCACTCCTTATGCACCGAATAGTCCTTACTCGGCGTCTAAGGCGGGAGCGGATCATTTAGTCCGATCGTACCACCACACCTTTGGGTTGCCGGTTCTCACCACCAACTGCTCCAACAATTACGGTGCCTATCAATTTCCTGAGAAACTGATTCCGCTGATGATTCTCAATGCTATGGAAGGAAAGAATCTTCCGATCTATGGTGATGGGGCTAATGTGCGCGATTGGTTACATGTGGAGGATCATTGCTCGGCCATTTGGGCGGTTCTGCTGGGTGGAAGAGTGGGGGAAACCTATTGCATAGGTGGAAATTCCGAACGCACCAACCTGCAGGTTGTGAATACAATCTGCCAGCTGCTCGATGAAGTCCGCCCCGCGGGAGCACCCCACCAGGATTTAAAAACATTTGTGAAGGACCGCCCGGGTCACGATCGCAGGTATGCGATCGATTGCAGTAAAATTACTGAAGAGCTTGGTTGGTCACCGAAATACGGATTTAAGGATGGAATGGCCAACACGGTGAGCTGGTATTTGTCCAATCTTGGTTGGTGCCAGAATGTAACCAGTGGTAAATACCAACGGGAAAGGTTGGGAACAGCATGAAGAAGCGAAAAGGAATTGTTTTGGCCGGAGGTTCCGGCACCCGGCTTTACCCGCTCACTATGGCCGTGAGTAAGCAGCTGATGCCCGTTTATGATAAGCCAATGGTATACTATCCCATATCCATACTGATGCTTGCGGGGATACGGGAAATTTTGATTATCTCCACTCCTCGGGATCTTCCGATGTTCAGGGAATTACTTGGAGATGGTGCCCGCTTTGGTGTGTCTTTTTCTTTCGCGGAACAGCCAAGTCCTGATGGATTGGCTCAGGCTTTGATCATCGCAGAAGAATTTTTGGGTGGTGCTCCATCAACCCTTATTCTTGGAGATAACATCTTTTACAGCAATGAACTTGAGCAAATCCTAAGTGATGCAGATAACCGTCCGACTGGAGGCACCATTTTTGGGTATCACGTTTCTGATCCAACGAGTTATGGTGTGGTCGAATTTGATCCTTCCGGGAAAGCAATTTCCCTCGAGGAAAAACCTCTAGATCCAAAATCAAACTATGCAGTACCTGGCTTGTATTTTTACGATGAGCAGGCTCCAGCCCGTGCCAAAGCACTCCAGCCATCCCCACGTGGTGAATTGGAAATTACCGATTTAAACCGGGTATATCTGGATGTTGGTGAACTTTCCGTAGAGGTAATGGGGCGAGGCACAGCCTGGTTGGATACCGGGAACCACGACAGCCTTGCATCTGCGACTGATTTTGTAAAAGTGATCGAAAGGAGGCAGGGGCTGAAAATTGCCTGCCTTGAAGAAATTGGTTTTTATAAAGGTTGGCTTAGCCTGGAAGGTTTGAAGGATGCTGCCAATGCCCATGGTTCTTCCACCTATGGGAAATACCTTCACGAATTGTACGCCAGAAAATCTAAATAGAGTAAAACGTATCAACGCATCATGATGCGTTGATGAATAAACTTGCACCCTGGTCTTGATTTTGATTCCATAAAGGGATGTCAAAATCATTTATCTTCTCTTCTGAATCCGTCGGTGAAGGCCACCCCGATAAAGTCTCCGATTCAGTATCCGATAGCGTATTGGATGCCTGCCTGGAGCAGGACCCGCATAGCCGCGTTGCCTGTGAGACTTTGGTCAAGAGTAACTGTGTGACTATTGCCGGTGAGATCACCACCGCCGCGAAGTTTGATTATGAGGATGTCGTCCGTGAAGCCATCCGCAAAATCGGTTACACCAATGACGACGACGTCTTTCATGCAGACCAGGTCTTCATCACCAACCAATTGACTGCCCAGTCCCGCGATATCGGACAGGGTGTGGACGCCGCCGCCGCTGATGGAAAAGGAACGACTGAGCAGGGAGCAGGCGACCAGGGCATCATGTTTGGATATGCCTGTAATGAGACCGAGGAACTGATGCCTGCTCCGGTTATGTTCGCCCATCGTATCTTACGCAGAATGGCTGAGATCCGGCATGCCGGAGAAAAAGCTCCCTGGTTGCGCCCGGATTGTAAGTCTCAGGTTGCCCTGCAGTACGAAGACGGCAAGATGGTGGCGATACAAAATGTGGTGGTTTCCACCCAGCACGCTGCCGATGTTTCCAATAGCTTGATCCGCGAATTTATTACCGAAGAAGTCATCAAGCCTTCTTTGCCCCAAAATCTTCTTACTCAAGACACGGAATACTTAATCAACCCGACCGGACGTTTTGTCATTGGCGGTCCTCAGGGAGATTCCGGTCTTACCGGTAGAAAGATTATCGTTGATACCTATGGCGGATGGGGCCGGCATGGTGGCGGCGCTTTTTCTGGGAAGGATCCCAGTAAAGTTGATCGATCTGCAGCTTACATGTGCCGCTGGGTGGCCAAAAATGTGGTTTCCGCAGGTTTGGCTGACCGGGTGGAGATCCAACTTGCCTACGCCATCGGCCACCCAGAGCCGACCAGTATCACTCTTGATTGCTTTGGCACCGAGAAAGTGGATGAAAGCAAAATTGAAAAAGCGGTCCGCGAAGTCTTTTCCTTCAAGCCAGCTGACATTGTCTCCCAATTAAACCTCCTTCGTCCCTTCTACCGTGATACCACCCACTACGGGCATTTTGGGAAGGCTGGATTACCTTGGGAAGAAACCAGCCGTGCCGATGATCTGAAGCAGATTGCCAGCTAGTTGCTCAAAAATTGTCATCCGATTTCTCTTACCGTTCGTTTTATAACCCATGACTACTATGACAGAAACAATCGCCCCCGCATCCCTCGACTATAAAGTTGCCGATATCACCCTCGCTGAGTTTGGCCGCAAGGAAATTTCCATTGCCGAGCACGAAATGCCTGGCCTCATGGCCACCCGTGCTAAATATGGCCCTTCCAAACCTTTAGCTGGTGTTAAGATTATGGGGTCGTTGCACATGACTATTCAAACTGCTGTCCTGATCGAGACATTGGTCGAGCTTGGAGCAGATGTGCGTTGGTGCTCATGCAATATTTTTTCTACCCAAGATCACGCTGCCGCGGCAATTGCCGCCGCCGGAATACCTGTTTTCGCTTGGAAAGGTGAGACTCTGGAAGATTATTGGGACTGCACCTGGAATGCATTGACATGGCCCGATGGTTCTGGACCCGACCAAATTGTCGATGACGGGGGAGATTCTACCCTTCTTATTCACAAAGGTGTCGAACTGGAAAACGGTAGTGAGTGGGTAAATACACCATCCGGTAACCATGAGGAACAGGTTATTAAGGACCTCCTTATAAAGACTCTTGCCGACAAACCTGGCCATTGGGCCAAAGTAGCGAATGGAGTGGTCGGCGTATCCGAAGAAACTACTACTGGTGTGCATCGTTTGATCCAAATGCAGGAGGAAGGAAAACTTCTCTTCCAGGCAATCAATGTGAATGATTCGGTGACCAAATCCAAGTTCGACAACAATTACGGTTGCCGTCACTCGCTCGTGGATGGAATCAAGCGTGCCATGGATGTTCTTATCTCTGGTAAGGTTGCGATGGTTTGCGGTTTTGGGGATGTGGGTAAAGGTTCTGCTGATTCTCTGGCCAACGAGAAGGCCCGTGTGATGGTATCTGAAGTCGACCCCATCTGTGCCCTGCAGGCATGCATGGCTGGTTTCCAAGTCACCACCGTGGAGGATGCCCTCGCCACCGCCGATATTTTTGTGACCACCACCGGAAACAAAGACATCATCACTGCCGAACACATGAGCAAAATGAAAGATCAAGCAATTGTTTGTAATATTGGGCATTTCGATAACGAAATTCAAGTCGCCGAGTTGGAGAAAATCCCGGGTGTGACCAAAGAAATCATCAAGGAAGATAGCGTTCCGGGTGGCCCAGTCAGTCGTTTCACCTTTGCGGACGGCAGAAGTATTTACCTCTTGGCTGAGGGCCGACTGATCAATCTTGGATGTGCGACTGGTCACCCAAGCTTCGTTATGTCCAACAGTTTTACCAATCAAACTATAGCCCAGATTGACATTCACAACAACCCGGACCGGGCAATTGGGGTGACCCGTCTGAGCAAGGAATTGGATGAAGAGGTGGCCAGGTTGCATTTGGACAAACTTGGTGCAAAGCTTACCAAACTTTCCTCTGAACAGGCCGATTATATCAGTGTGCCTGTGGATGGTCCGTACAAGCCTGAGCACTACCGTTACTAAAAACACACTTCCCACTTCTTTTCTTAAGAAAAGAGTTTCTTCAGGAAAGCCTCCGAGATCGGAGGCTTTCTTATTTTGTACGGTTGTTTATTTTTTTGGTATCCCCTATATGATAGATGCCTTTCATTCCCATACCGAAACTCCTTATGTTTTTTGATGAAACCAAAGTCTTTCTAAAAGCCGGCAATGGCGGGGACGGTTGCATGTCCTTCCTCCGGCAAAAATATATGCCCAATGGCGGGCCAAATGGGGGAAATGGAGGCAAGGGGGGAGGAGTGGCCTTGCAGGCAGATGAAAATGTATCCGACCTTCGAGCGTACCATTTCAAAAAACAATGGAAGGCAAAAAATGGAGATCCTGGGCGCGGAAGCGATCAAAATGGAAGGGGTGGGGACTCGTGTATACTAAAAGTCCCTCTAGGCACAGAGGTGCGTGATCTTAGTACCGGGGAAATCATTTGTGAGCTGCTTGAGCATGAACAAGAGGTTTTGCTGCTTGAGGGAGGGAAAGGTGGGCGGGGGAATGCAACTTTCAAATCATCCGTCAACCAGACACCTCGTCAATTTACTGAGGGAAAACCGGGGATGGAGGGTGAGTTTGTTTTTACCCTAAAAACCATAGCGGATGTCGGACTGGTCGGGTTTCCCAATGCGGGAAAGTCCACTTTGCTCAACGTGCTATCCAACGCGACTCCTAAAATCGATTCCTATCCATTCACCACCCTCGTGCCAACCGTTGGCGTAATCGACTACCCGGATGACTTCAAAACGATTACCATGGCAGATGTTCCTGGTTTGATCGAGGGTGCAGCGGAAAACCGGGGACTTGGGCACCGCTTTCTTCGGCATGTGGAGCGCTGTCGTTTGATCCTCTTTCTGCTCGATCTAGCTGCTACGGATGGTCGTTCGCCGCTTGATGATTTTATGCACCTAAGAAAAGAGCTTCTGGATTACGACTCAGAATTATCACAAAAAGAATTTGTCATCGTTGGAAACAAAATAGATGAGGAAGCGGGACCAGCGAACCTGGCTCTTCTCAAGAAGCATTTTCCGGACCTTGAAATCATCGCAATTTCGGCAATTTTGGGTGAGGGGTTGGATGAACTGAGAGGCTATCTACTCTCTCATTTTTCCTAAAAAATCGAAAAAAATCGAAAAAAATTATTTTAACTATTTTCAGCTTGATTTGCACAAGCGTTTGTGCAAAAAAGAATAAGAATGGGAAAAAATGATTTTTTATTCGAAAAACTAGGATCTAGGAGCGAGCTTTTTGAAAAAAGAGATGAACTTTATGTCCAAGAAAGGGGACTTTTTATACCCAAAGTTGAAAACGAAACGCCTCAGGAAAGGGCCAATCGTATTCTTGCGATTATGGATGAATCAAACGACCGGTTACATCGGGTACTTACAATTTTTGACAAAATGAAACGATAGCGATGTCGCTGAAAGAAAAGTCAGAGATAAACCAAGTCGCGGCCCAGATGGGGCGTAAAGGCGGGCAGTCTGGGAAAGGACCGAGTAAAAAGCGCGGAAATGTTTCCTATTACAGGGATATGCAAAGAAAATCTGTGGCTTCTCGGTTGCGGAATGCCACTAAGCTTGAGGCAAAGAATATAAAAAGTTAGGCGGCGACTTTCTTCTTCTCGGAACGGAGAAAGACGGGAGTCTCTTCAGTGGACTCTTTTGAGCAGTAGCTGTATCCATCAAGTGAAAATGCGTTCAACTCTTCGGCTTTTTTTACTTGGTTGGAAATAATGAAATGAGCCATCAGTCCCCTCGCTCGCTTGGCATAAAAGCTGATGATTTTATGTGTCCCGTTTTTTTCGTCCTTGAATACAGGAGAGATGACCCGAGCATCCACTTTATTTAACCTGGCTGCTTTCGAATATTCAAGGGAAGCCAAGTTGACCACAGTATTGGATGAACTTTTCGAAAGATCCTCGCTGATTGCCAGGGCTAGACGGTCTCCCCAGAAGGTGTATAAATCCTTGCCGGCAGGATTGGTGAAAAGAGTACCCATTTCTAAGCGATAGGGCTGGATCAAGTCCAATGGTTTAAGCAATCCATAAAGGCCGGAGAGGATGCGCAGGTGAGCCTGAGCAAATTTGAGGTCATGCTTCTTAAATTCCCATGCTTTCAAGCCTTCGTACACATCACCTTTGAATGCCAGAATTGCCTGTTTGGAGGATTCGATGTTGTGAGAAAAAGACCAGGATTGAAATCGCTGTTGATTGAGTTGCCCCAGTTTGGGACTCAGTTTCATCAGTTCACAGAGCTGTTCGGCAGAGAGGTTTGCCAGAGCGTTGATCAAATCTTGCGAAAGATCCAGGAAATCAGGTTGGGTACATATCTCAGTAGATGAGGGATGTTCAAAATCTAGGGTTTTGGCAGGGGAGAGAAGAACTAGCATAAGAAATATTCTATGAGCAAAAGTGACTGAATCAAGAGGAGAAAAATATAACAAGTAATGTAGAATGCCGTTGGTTGGTGATTTGTAAAAAGGATGCGAAAAGTCCGTTCTAGGTTGATCTCGACCGAAATTGCCTTTTTCTATGTTCATTTTGAACTAATACGATTTGCCTGTGTACCCAATCGCAATCTTCATTCTTCTGTTGGCCAACTGGGTTGTTTTTTCCGGGAAGTTGGATGCGTTTCACCTTGGGTTGGGAGTAGTGAGCTGCCTGTTTGTCACCTGGATATCGCAGGACTTTCTCTTCCATGACCGCAAAAAAAACTGGGAGGATAGGATGCGTGAGGCGGGTGCCTTCCTGCAGTATATTCCGTGGTTGACGATTGAAGTCGTCAAGGCGAACCTGCATGTCTTCAAATTGGCGATGACCCGCCAAGGAGGGCAGGAAATTAAGCCCCGTATCGTTACCATAAAGACGAAGCTAAAAACGGATTTTGCCAAATTTGTTTTTGCCAATTCCATCACTTTAACCCCAGGAACCATTACCATGTTGATTCGAGGCGATGTATTCCATGTGCACACCATGAGCCAGTTTTTAGAGGACGATCTTCGCGAGAGTGCTATCGAGCGTAAGGTGGCCGAGGTCTTTGAGCCCGATGCATTCAAAAGGAGGAGGGCGAAACGATGAAGGAGTGGTTTGCCATTATCATGGGTGCTTCGCTTCTGGTACTGATGATTCCCATTCTCTACCGTATTGTTGTCGGGCCTACTGGGTTTGACCGTATCCTCGGGGTCAATGTGATTGGCACCAAAACCGCAGTAATACTTGTAATTATAGGAACCCTATTTGACCGGGTGGATATGTTTGTGGACTTTGCCATCGCTTATGCACTGCTTAATTTTGTCGGTGCCATCGTGGTATCGAGGTATTTTAACCGCACCGTGCCTTTGCAGGAAATGGAAAAACCTAAATCCCGCCCCAGAAGGAGGGCCCGTTCATGATCGAATGCATCGCCTCCACCGTAGCCACAGAATCGGCCAACAGTCCGGGATGGTTTTTGGTGCACGCTGTGGGGGTGGCGATGGGCTCCGTTGGGCTTGTTTTCTTTTTGGGGACAGCTGTGGGGATGGTTAGGTTTCCAGACTTTTACACCCGGATGCATGCGGCAGGGAAGGGGGACACCCTATCCACCATGCTAATGCTTGGAGGGTTTGGTTTGGTGATGATGGAAGATTTTTCCCTGAGCAGCTGGTTGTTGCTTTTGAAGATTCTGGGAATTGTCCTCTTTATCTTCATCACTACCCCGACCAGTTCCCATGCTCTCATGCGTGCTGCTTTTGAGGATGATGAGATGCCTCTTGGGGAAAACGACCTCGAAAAACGACGTAAATCCCGCCGCGGGCCATCCGCAAAATAACCGATGGGACTGGAACTATTCAATACGCTGATTCTCAGCCTGCTGGTAGTGGTGGCGATTCTTTCCCTCTACATCCGCGACCTGGTGGTCTCCGCTGTAATCTTCGGGATATACAGCTTTTTAATGTGTTTGCTTTGGGCAGAAATGGGGGCGGTGGATGTTGCCTTTACCGAGGCCACAGTCGGGGCGGGAGTAAGCACGGTGGTACTGATTGCGACTGTTTTTAATCTCAAACGGAAGGCCAAGGATTGATGAAGCGCGTGGCCCTGATCGTTGTGCTCCTCATTGGCCTGTTGCTCGCCTGGGCGGCCCGGGACTTTCCTTCGTGGGGAGATCCGCATGCACCTGCCTCTTCTTCCCCCGTTTCCTCGCACTTTATCTCCAGCACCGGAGTGGACACGGAAGTGCCCAATATGGTGACTGCTGTGCTGGCGGACTACCGCGGATTTGACACGATGTTTGAAACGGTGGTGGTATTTATTGCTGGACTTGCAGTTGTTTCGATTCTCCGCGGTGGTCCCCGTCGAAGGACGCGTGATCGCGAATTTGTGGTCGATTTTGAGCCAGACCTGATCGTTACCAACACCGTGCGCTTGATTGTCCCGGTCATCCAAATTTTTGCCTTTTATGTATTGGCTCACGGTCATGTCAGCCCCGGGGGGGGATTTCAAGGCGGGGTGGCGATGGGGGCAAGTTTTATCCTGATCGCCCTTTCCTGGGATCTGAAAACTGCACTGGCCCGCTTTCCCCTGAATCGTTGTTTCACGGTGGCGGCCCTTGGCATTGTTATCTATGCGGGGATTGGTCTGTTATCGATGTTTCTCGGAGGAGAGTTTCTTGACTATGCCCACCTTGCCCGGGCTTTCCCTGTCAGCCCGGAAATGGCTCGTTATCATGCTATGCTGGGAGTGGAGATTGGGGTAGGCTTTACCGTAACCGCCATTATGTTTGCCCTCTATGCAAGCCTGTCCACGGACGGACGCATGCGTGAGGGGCTGTAATTTTTGGTTATCCGATGTTTGAGGAAGGATCCATATTTACCCAGTTGCTCGTCGAGCGATTGAACTACTTTATCTATGTGGTTCTTTTACTAATTGGGTTGTGGGCGATGATTGCCAAAAACAACCTGATTAAAAAATTAATCGGGATGTCGATTTTTCAGACCGCGATCATCTTATTCTATGTATCCATCGGGGTGAAGGAGGGGGCCACTATCCCCATCTATTTGCCCGAACACGATCCGCATGCTTCCCATGGCTCCGCTGAGCACAACGATACGGGGGCATCCGGCCCACAGGTGCTGGAGACCTCGGAAGTTTCGGGTTACACCAATCCCTTGCCCCATGTGCTCATGCTCACTGCGATTGTCGTCGGGGTGGCCACGCTGGGGCTCGCCCTTTCCATCTGCCTGCGGATTTACAGGGGATACGGCACAGTTGAGGAAGACGATCTATTGCTCAAGCTGGAACAGGACGATTCACGAAACGCCGGAGGATTTAAAAAACGCCGCCCAAGAAGACGCCCTTCTTCCACCAAAGCATCCAGCGGGGCAGCTCAGGCCGTATCTTCAGAAAAATCGAAATCGGATAGAGCCGGACAGGGAAATCGTCGTTCTCGCTCGAAGCCACCGGCCAAAAAGAGCAATTCCTCTTCAACGAGCGATGGGAAGAAGCCCGCCCGCAGACGACCCCGTCCGAAAAAGCCAAAGGAGGGTGATTCCTGATGAGCGACCCTATCGTTTGGATTATTTTGTTTCCTTTGTTCGGAGCCGTGCTCTGTGCCCTAGCCGGTCCATGGTCTAAGACAATCTGTTACCCCGTGTCCGTATTGTCGATGGTTGCCTCGGTGTGGGCTTCGGCTAAAACTCTTTTGCAGGCAATCGAAGCCTCTACTCATGAGGTGTCCTACATCCTTGGTGGTTGGTCGCTCGATCTTTTTCCGCGAGGTGTCGGCATCGAGTTTCGGGCAGACATTCTTGGCGGCTTGATCACGCTGGTGGTCACTGGCGTTGGTCTGATTGTAACGCTCTATTCCAGACTGCCAGTCCAACGGGAGACTCCAGGGAAGGAATCGATGTACTATGGGCTTTTTCTACTGCAGATTGCCGGCCTTGCTGGCATTGCCCTGACCGGGGATGCTTTCAACCTGTATGTATTGATCGAGGTGGCGGCCCTGACCGGTTATGGCCTGATCGCCCTCGGTTCGAACCGGGCAGCGGCGGCAACCTTTAACTATGTGATACTGGGTACCATTGGTGCCTCTTTCTACCTTCTCGGGGTGGGTTACCTTTATCTAAAGACCGGTACTTTGAACATGGTTGGGATACGCGAGGTCATTGAAGCAAATCAGATGTATGACTCGCCTGCCATGCAGGTGGCGTTTGTATTGATACTTCTGGGTATCTTGATCAAGATGGCCTTTTTCCCATTCCATGCATGGCTTCCCAATGCCTATTGCCATGCCCCCACATCTACATCATGCCTGCTTGCTCCCCTTGTCACCAAGGTAATGATTTATGTAATGATCCGCATGATCCTGACCGTGTTCGGAGTGGAGTTTACCTTTGAGTCAACTTTGTGGACGGAGGTGATGCCCTGGTTGGTGGTCGTTGCCATTGTCTGTGCCGCGGTCATGGCCCTTGCCCAGCGAGAAATCAAACGGATGCTTGCCTACCTGATTGTGGCGGAGGTGGGCTACATGGTGGGCGGAGTGTGGATTTACAATTACTATGGTCTGATCGGATCGATCTTTCATGTGATCAGCGATGCCTGCATGACTCTTTGCCTCTTTCTTGGAGCGGGTATTATCTTAGAGAAGTGCAAGACCACTCATTTTGACGGCTTACGCGGACTTTTTGCCCGGATGCCCCTGACTATGATCGGTTTTTTTATCGGTGGTTTTTCCATCATTGGACTTCCTCCAACTTGCGGTTTTTTCAGCAAGTGGTATCTGATTACCGGGGGGATGGTCTCTGAACGTTGGGAATATATGGTCACCTTGATGTTTTCCACTATGGTCATGGTCATTCTCTTTTTCCGTTTGATCGAGCGCATGCACCTTGCAGTCAGTGAGAGCGGACAGAATTTAGGAAAAGGCCACGGCGATCTTGGGCTCACCGAGCGACAGACCCGGTTTGATGAGGCACCCCTGAGCATGCTCATTCCGCTTTTACTGGCGGCATCGGTTGTGTTGATCGTGGGTGTGTACAACCAGGACATCGTCGACCAAATCGAAATCTTCCTTCAACCCTTTGACCTGCCCACTGGGGTGCATTACGAATGAACGACACCGTGATCGTAGAAGATATCCGTCCCCTTATTGCGTTGCTCGCACCATGGGTGGGGATGATCGGAATTATATGGGCGGGGGAAAGACGCCCTAATTTACGCGAACTTTTTACTTTCATTGCCGCCTCTGTTCAGGCAGCCGTGGTGCTTTCCCTCGTCCCTCTGATTTTAAGTGGTGCGATTGTTGAATTTCATATTTGGCAGATTTTCTCCTATGTTCCGATGCAGCTGCGGGTGGATGGCCCCGGCCTCCTCTTTGCCTGTGTCGCTTCTGTTCTCTGGATTGCCACCACCCTCTATGCCGTGGGTTATATGCGTGGCTTGCACGAACATGCCCAGACCCGGTTCTACTCCTTCTTCGCCCTCTCGCTTTCGGCCACCATGGGAGTCGCTTTTTCTGCCAACCTGCTGACCATCTACTTTTTTTACGAGATGCTCTCGGTATCCACTTTCCCCTTGGTTACCCATATGCAGGACAGGGAAGCACGGACCGGTGGGCGCACCTATCTGGGATACCTACTTTTCACCTCGCTCTGCCTCCTGCTTCCTGCCCTGAGTTGGTGCTATGTCTGGTTGGATGGGGGGCATCTAACCATGGACTTTATTGATGATGTGGGCAAGGTAGGCCACTTTGGCGAAACTACCCAGATCGTTCTTCTTTTCCTCTTTACCTTCGGTTTCGCCAAGGCGGGCTTGATGCCCGCCCATTCCTGGCTACCCGGGGCGATGGTCGCACCCACTCCGGTATCCGCTCTTCTTCATGCAGTAGCGGTGGTTAAGGTGGGGGTCTTTTGTATCTACCGTATCTATGCAGATGTTTTTGGAGCGGAAGTCCTTTCCAATATGGGCGGGGAGGAATGGACCATGGTCTTGGCCTCCGCGACTATCCTGATTTCCTCCTTTATTGCCCTTTCCCAGGACAACCTGAAAAGGCGTCTCGCTTTTTCGACCATTGGCCAGCTCGGCTATGTGATACTGGGAGCGGGGATCGCTACCGATCGCGGGCAGGGTGGGGCGGTTCTGCACATTTCCATGCATGCCTGTGGTAAGATCACCCTGTTCTTTTGCGCAGGGGCTATATTCGTGGCCACGGGCAAGAAGTATGTCAGTGAATTGCGCGGGCTTGGCCGTAAAATGCCACTGACTATGGGTGCTTTTATGATTGGTGCACTGAGCGTAATTGGACTACCTCCGCTCGGTGGTTTTATCAGTAAGTGGTACCTAGCCCTTGGTGCTTTGGATCGCGATGCTACATGGGTGGTGGTCGTTTTGCTGGTTAGTTCCCTGCTCAATGTATTCTATCTCCTTCCGGTCGCGGTGACCGCGTTTTTCCGTACATCTGAAACCGAAAAAGATCCCTCTTTCAAGGAAGCCCCATGGCCATGTGTGGTTCCTTTGGTGCTGACTGCCCTCGGGTGCTTCTTTCTCTTTTTCTGGTCAGATGTGCTCTTGCAGATGGTCGGTTTGGAACCCTAAAAGAAGAGCTTGAATTGATGAGTAATCCCTCAGACCATAAGAATACTGAAGAAGAATCGCGTTGGTTGGACAGTACTGAAAATGTACGCAAAGTCATCCGTTGGTTTTATGGACTGTGCGTTTTGATCATTCTTGCTGATTTGATCTTTAGCTTGGGGTGGCATAAACATGCTGCCCTTGCCGAGGAATCGAGCCTTCATGCAATCGAGACCTTGCCTGCCTTTTATGGTATCTATGGTTTTTTTGCCTGTGTGGGATTGGTCTATGTTTCCAAAGTGATGCGCGGATGGAAGGGCAAAAATGCCCTCATGCGCTCCGAGAACTATTGGGAAAAGTAACATGAATGTACTGGCATCCACATTAGACATTGGGGCCCACCCCGCAACTGCCTTGCTCCTTGGTGGATTGGCGACGGTATTTCTTCGGGGCAGGTTTGCATCCATTGTTCTCATCCTCGCTCCTTTGTTCGGATTGGGTTATGTGGCAACCTTGGATGTGGGTGCTTCCTCGACCCTCCATCTATTTGGATATGAAATCCTCGGTGTGGTGGTCGACCAACAGGCTAAACTTTTTGGATACCTCTTCCATATCGCTGCTCTGGTGGCTGGCATCTATTCCTTTCATCTGCGGGATCCCTGGCAGATTTCCATGTCCCTGCTCTATGCGGCTACGGCGGTGGGAGTGGCCTTTGCTGGGGATATGCTCTCCCTTTTTCTATGGTGGGAAGGACTGGCCATTACCTCGGTTTTTCAAATCTGGGGGAGGCGGACCAAACAGGCAGAGGAAGCAGGGTTTCGCTATCTGTTCTTCCATGTTTCTTCCGGGCTTTTGCTTCTCGCGGGAATCCTTCTTCGCTACCATGGTCACGGTCCCGAGTCTCTCTCCCTCGCTCCGCTTACGGATGCACTGGAAGGAGGTGACTTGGGTGCCTTGCTCATTCTTTTGGCAATTGGGATCAAAGCCGCGTTTCCCGGCCTCCATGTGTGGTTGAAGGATGGATATGCGGAGGCCACCCACTCCGGTCCTGTCTGGCTGTGTGCATTTACCACAAAATGTGCGGTATGTATGCTCGCCCGTCTTTTTCCTGGAGCCGAGGTTTTAATTACCATTGGTGGGGTAATGGCAATGTTTCCCATCTTCTATGCGGTTATTGAAAACGACCTCCGTCGCGTGCTTTGTTACAGTAAAATTAACCAGATTGGCTTTATGGTGGTGGGCATAGGGATAGGCACGGACCTTGCCATTGATGGTGCGATTGCCCATGCCTTTACCCATGTAATTTACAAGGGCTTGCTCTTTATGAGCATGGGTGCGGTTCTTTTTAGGACGGGTGAAATTCGCGGTTCCCATCTCGGCGGCCTTTACAAAACGATGCCCTGGACCACTGGGTTTTGCATTGTCGGTGCCGCATCCATCTCCGCCTTTCCCCTGTTCAGTGGATTTGTCAGCAAATCGATCATTATCACCGAAGCGGCCCGCAATGGGCATTTGCTGGTTTGGTTATGCCTCCTCTTTGCTTCGGCCGGTGTCTTCCATCATGCCGGGATAAAAATTCCTTTCTTTGCCTTCTTTGCCCATGATTCCGGACGACGCCCGAAAGAGGCACCAATAAATATGCTCATTGCCATGGGTATCTCCTCCATACTATGCATCTTTTTGGGGTGCAACCCACAGTGGCTCTACGATCTTCTGCCCAATGGGGCCGCCGGGTATCATCCCTACGATGCCACCCATGTGATCACCCAGTTGGAAATTCTACTCTTTTCCGCCCTTGCTTTCACCCTGCTCAACCTTTGGGGAAAATACCCTCCTGAGTTGCCCTCGGTGAACTTGGATGCCGATTGGATTTACCGCAAGCTGGGCCGTGGCTTCCTTGCCTTTGGCGAGGGTTTTTGGAATGGGCTAAATGATCGAGCTCATGCATTTTTTGTTATGGAGATAACGGATCGTGTATGTCTTTTCCTGAAAAAGGGCCATGTTCATGTGATGAAGTTATTACACCGGCCATTTGTCGTTGTTGGGTTGCTTGATGGTGGTGGTGCAAAGGGACAGGCGGATTTTGTGAAGCGCACATCTCTGGGCGTGCATCCTGTAGGTTGGACCGCTCTTTTTTGCATGCTATTTTTTCTGGGATTTCTTCTCCTGATTTTTATCTGAGGTGGGGGAAACATCCTTGCCCCTGTGCCCGAC
>Ga0181597_10001916_pt1 | contig 23020 bp, 10 predicted proteins | sample 041ome_5_FD_148647 | JGI IMG/M metagenome (GOLD analysis project Ga0181597, IMG submission 148647) | Coastal salt marsh microbial communities from the Groves Creek Marsh, Skidaway Island, Georgia - 041403US metaG (spades assembly) | ecosystem: Environmental > Aquatic > Marine > Intertidal zone...
GTTCCGGGTTCAACTCGTGGAAGGCGGCCAACGCTTCTCCGCCGGGATAGTTTGCGATGGACGCTTTGGCGAATACACCAATAGATACGGCACAACTGACTATAACGCCCATCCACGCGAGCGCGTGCAAAAAGTTTCCCTTTATGCTCTTCTTTCTGTTCAAATTCAATCGGTGCATCCCGCACGCCGCGCAGAAATTGAACAAAGGCAAGACCGGGAAGAGAAAACGCAACTCTTTGTGTCCTAAAAAGGAATACGCGAAAACAAAGAACGACGCGATCATAAACGCCGATCGACACCGGCGTTCGTGTTTAAACCCATACATACTCAACGGATACGCAATCAATAACATTCTCGGCAACGCGGAATACGCGTACCACAAAAACGGTTTCGTCCCGTAATGGTGACTGCGATTCGCGCCCATCGGATTGTTAAAGGACAACACTTCCCACTCTGGCCATAAATATTCCTGATCCCAATGTCTAGAATCAATCGTAATCGACGTGTACGCAAATGCCACGATCACGGTTACCATCGCCATAACGTTCGCGATAATCCGCAAACTCGCGTCGTATATATCTGTCATGCGAAACAACGTCACGTGTATCCCCAAAGGCGCCAACAACAAAATATTATCGCACCGAAATACCGCCACGACCATGCTCACAACCATTATCGCCAAAGTATCCAAAACCGAACTATTAATCTTTAATCCTCTCCTCTCTTCTAACCATAAACTCAACGCAAACGTCGTCAACGCGAACGCAAAAATGTTCGGCAACGGCCTCGAAGCGTAAAACGCCAGATGAAACTGCGCCAACGCGAGAGCGCTCGCATATACCGCGACGTCGTTCCCGAAATTCTTCCCTATTACCGTATGAAACTTGTGCAAGGAAAGAGTCGACGCGCAGCCTAAAATCATCCTCATTATGACTTGATAATGCATTTTCGTTCTCACGAACGTCTCTTCCTCGTTCAAAGTCTCCACCAAGTGCTTCAATTCGCCCCAAATCTTCTCGTTTCTAAACACGCGTTTCGTCACCGGATTACTGTTCACGACGAGCTCCATCGCTCTCGCGAGAATCTTCGTCATTTTTCCTAACACTAACGGCCCGAGAAATGTCCGAGGCACAACCCCTGGGAACTCTTTGTGGTCCCACACGTTGAGTTCATTCGCGTGGAAAATCACGTCGTGCGTTGCTTGCGTGTTGAACGATTCCTCGACTTTCGTGTACGGCGCCACGCGGACGTACGCGAGGACGAGGAGGAAGAAAAAGAGGTCGAAGAGCTCGTGCGAAATGGTGTGAAGAAGGAGTTTTCTCCGCATTTTCGTATGTTTTTAAACAACGCGCGAACGCGCAGCGGCGAGAGAAGGACTAATTTTCTTCCACCGAAGCGTCAAGAGAGAAGGAAGAGACGCTTTTTATTTGCTTTTGGCCGAAAAAACCAAAACGATGAATTCCGGACCCCCCCGAGAGCCTTTTTTCGTCTTCCTTTTTCCTTTCTTTCTTTCTTCGTATTTCTTTCTATGTATACGAACGGACTCTTGAGAGGACGGCTTTTTTTTGGACCTTCAAAACGCTCCTCTTCTCTAAGAGAGACAGAGAGAGACATCATAGAGAAAACACGTTTCACAGAGGCAGAAGAGAGGAAGAAGAAGCGAGGAAGAAGAAGCGAGGAAGAAGAAGAAGAAGAAGAAGAAGACAAAGAAGGAACTTTTACGACTTTTACGATGAAAACGCGTTCCTCTCAGTCCTTTTCTTCTTTTAAACAACCCGTCTTCTTTTCCTTCTTTTCCTTCCTCGTCTTCTTTGTGTCTCTCAAAGAGCGTTGGTTTTGTCGTTCGACGAGACCGTTTTTCTTCTCGACATCATCATCTCTCCTCGAAATCGTCGGAGAAGCTTCTCCGTGTAGGGGAATGTTCCTCTTCGCTCGCGCCGAGGAGGAAGAAGAAGAAGACAAAGGAAAAGAAGAAACTATTACGACGACGACGAGGAGGAAAAGAGAGAAGAAAAAGAAGAGCAAGAAGACCAAGAAGAGTAGTTATAAAAGTAAAATCGAGCAAACGTACGGGGATAGCGGGGAAATCATCGTGGAAGATTTAACGGATCCGAAGAATTTCGACGAACGGAGAGGCGACGTGCGATCGACGCACCAGATGTTCGACGAAGGCGCCGACGACGACGCCGACGCCACGCGCGGCGGGGTACTGGATGAGTTACAGGAAATCGGGAGGTCGGTGGATGATGTCGTCGACGACGGAGGACCGGCGATACCGAGGCATTACGTTTGCAACGCGTGTCAAGCGTCGGCGAGGAAGTTGGACGCGGATTTGTCCGAGGAAGAGTTTAAACGCGCCAGAGGGGCGAAATACGGGAAGAAGTTGGAAGAGATGTACTATTTAGACGCGATCGAGAAGAGTTGCGACGACCACTCGCACTGGCACTTGTACCACGCGCACGTCTACGACAGCGGGTACCATTATTTAGCCGGACCTTTGTTAGGGAACGCGAGCTCGAGAGGATCGAAACCGTTCGTGAGAGATTTTAGCAAACACAGATGGCCGAAACGATTGAGAGATTACTGTCAAGTTCTGGTGAACGAATTCGACGAGGAAGGCGTGTACGCGAAACACTACGAGTTGCAAGAAGAAAAACTCGCGTGGGAAGAAGAAAAAAGAAAAGAGGAAGAGGAGGAATTGGAGCTCGAGAAGACGATGACGGAGGAGGAAATCAAACTGAGAAGGAGAAAGAAACGAAGAGAGGAGATTTTACACCCGTGGGACAAGAAGAAAAAGAAGCGAAGAACGTTCGATTTCGCGAAAAAACTGTGCTACCAATCCGAACCGCCGAAATGCACTTTCGATACCGAGTTTAAAAAGAAAGCGTTTTTACAACTCGCCACGCACGAAGAAGAACAAAGGGCTAAGGAAACGCAAAACTTAGGATGGAGCGAAAGAGAGGGTGACATTGGAGGCATTCGGTACGAACCGACGACAGTAAACACCGCGAAGAAGAAGAAAAAGACGAAGAAGAAAGAAGAGTTGTAGTAACAAACACCAAATCGCGTAAACGCGTTTTCCTTTCCTTTTCGAGGAAGGAGAGCTTTTTTTTAGGTTGAAGAAAAGGACGACGAGACGACGACGTAAAAGAGGACGGCGCGACGATTACGACGTTGCAGTCGTTGCAGTATTCAGGCGGCTGAATTCGTCGTCTGAATCGTCGCGTTTGTGTATTACGCATAGTTTAAAAAACCAGTACTAGTATAGATAGTGAGTCGCCTGCATAGCAGTATTTAGGGTAACATAAAAAACCCTAAACTTTTTTTGTGTGTATCACCATCCAAAAAAAAAAGGGCGCGTCCCTTCAAAGAAAAGAGCGCGCTTTCGTGCGCACTCTAGAATCAATCAATCAAAGCAACACCACGACATCATCAATAATGAGCGCATCATCAAAAGCAGCAGAGCGCGATCCTCTCCTCCCGTACGCCAGACAGTTCGGGTCCATACGCGAGAACGAAGACGAGAACGATGACGGGAAGAGATTCGAGCGAAGAGGCGCCTCATCGGACGACGTCGAAAACGGGAGAAAGAAGACGTTCTTCCTCTTCGACCACGGGGGGGCGCATTCATCTCGAGACGCGGGGTCGAGTAGGGCGAAAATACACGCTTCGTTTTTATACGTTTTACTGGCGTGCGTTTTGTTCTTCTCCGGCGCGATGGTTGGTTCCTCCTCCTCGCCGTTGTCAAAGATGATTTTGATGTCGAAGGAAGATGGTGTCGCTTCGGCAAAAGGACAACCGCGAAATCAACACCATCGGCTCGGGACGATGGCGACGATCGAAAACGCTCCCGGTCAGAAGACTTTATCATCAACGTTGATGAACAACAACAACAATAAGAACAAGAATAATAATAATAATAACAACAACAAGAACAAGAACAACGGCACTGCACAGTCTTCTGATGTGGACGACTCGTCTTCGTCTTCGGAATCTTCGTCGGGAGGGCAGGAAGGCGCGAGCGAGGAGGACGCGTACCAGTCTCTGATGGAGATGTTTGGGATTTTCGGCGGCGCGGCGCCACCGACGAGAGAGGCGATCGAGGAACCGGAACCGAGCTTATCGGAGGAGAATCAAGATTTGTTGAAAGAAGAAGAGAATCACTATTCGAGGATTGGATCGGATTTGGGGTACTTCAGAGCGCCGTCGGTGAGGAACGATACTTTAGTGTTCGTTTCGGAAGGGTCAATTTGGCTTTCGCATCTGAGAGGAGGTCCAGCGGCGAGGATTTCGAGCAGTTATTCGTACGAATCGGTGCCAAAGCTCTCGCCCGACGGGAAACGAATCGCGTTTTTAGCGGAAGCTGCGGACGGGTTCGAAGTCTTTGAGCTCCCCATCGCCGGAGGCGTGGCGAGACAAGTCACGCACGGCGCGCAGGCGTACGGGTTGTCGCAATGGTCCGGCGACCACGAGCTTTTGATTTTAACGACGCAATTTTCCGATCTCGGAAATCCGCAGTTGGCGAAAGTCGACGCTTTAACCGGGAAGGTTTCGGTGTTGCCGTTTGAAAAAGCGCACGGAGGCTCGAAAGATCCCAAAGGATGCTACTTGTTTTATCCTTTGAGACAATCGTCCTCGACGAAACGGTACGAAGGTGGCGAACAGGCGAGAATTTGGAGATGGTGCGGTGAAGGTGCCGTCGGCGCGAACGGAACCGCTTGGTCAGAGGCGAAAGAGTTGACGCCAGAATCGTGGTCCATGCGAGGCGCGTGGTCGCCGCAAACCACGGACAAGCTCAGCGGCAAGGTATTTTTCATCAGCGACAAAACCGGCGTGGCCAACTTGTGGGTGATGAACGACGACGGCTCGAAAAAGACGCAACTGACGTTCGAGTGCGAGTTCGACGTGATGGAGTATGCCATCGACGGTACTCGCATCGTCATGCGCGTTGGCGCGGATTTGAAATCAGCGACGTTGAGCGCGGCTCAAATCGAAGGCGGCGTGATCATTTCCGAGGCGACGACGTTGAAGATTAATCTTTTATCCGAATTCCGCGAGGCGCAGCCCATGTTGCTTTCCGATCCGCTTTATGAAATGTCCGAACTCGCCATCTCAGACGATGGCATTTACGGCGCTTTTATCGTGAGAGGTCAGGTTTACTTTTCGCCGCTCGTCGCGCAACTCGGGACGAGAATCGAAAAAGTTACCCAGTACGAAGGCATGGTTCGATACAAGCACGTGCAGTTCATTCCAAACTCGCATCCGAGTGATCCAATTAAGTTACTCGCGTTGAGCGACGCCAGTGGTGAATACGACTACGTCGTTCTGGAAAGAGACGAGGACAACGGAGTCAGCTATTGGTCGGAAGCGCAAGTCACGCAAGACGGGGCCATTCAAGGAGGTTTGTCGTATTCGCAAATTTCTCCCGATGGCACCTCGCTCGCTTTCGATGATACCAACGGCCACGTCAAGTTGGTGAATTTCACCAACACCATCGTCAACACGGAGGAGTTCCGAACGCCAATTTCGCCGGAGGATGACCCCATCGGTGCCGGAGGACTCGGCGGCGCCGAGGACTTTTCTTCGGAAATGCCGCTGTTGTCGCGAATGCAGAACAGCGGCGCGGACGAGGAAGAGGTGCTCGACGCGGCGTCGATTTTGATCAAACGTCAACGCGTGTTGGATAAACGCACGAAGAAGATGCAAGCTGGTCGAAAGTTTGTCAAGGCGGACATGCGCGCGCCAAACTTTCGAGAGACGTCGACGTCGTCGTCGTCGTCCTCTCCGAACGTGGCGTCGCTCGGTAACCCTCAGCAGCAGCAACAGAGTGCCAACGTAAACGCAAACAAGAAGAAGGTGAACAACAACAAGCCTTCCTCGTCCGCGAAACTCTCCGCGTCTGATAACAATCAAGCGAACGTCCGCAACATCGTCTCTGGTTTACAACCCGAATCCGCGGGAGAATACGCCTGGTCTCCAGACGGCACTTGGCTCGCCTACGTCTCTCTCTACCAAGACACTGACTTTGAAGTTATTTATGCTTGGAACACGAAGACGAACGAACGAGTGCGCATCACGCCGCCGTCCTCGAACTCGAGATCGCCGACGTTTTCCCCGGACGGTTTGTTCCTCTACTACTTCAACGACGCGCAGTTTTCCTCCGGGTCAAATTCACCGTACGGCTCCAGAGGGTCTGAACCGGTCTACGAAGACGGAGAAAGTTTGTACTGTTTGCCTTTGAGAGAAGGTTTGGCGTGTCCGTTCTTCTCCGGCGACGAGATGAATGCAGCGGGCACGGTGTTTGATCCTACTTTGGGGCAAAAATACCCGACGAAAATTTCGATGAAGAACATCGAAAAGAGATCCGAGGTGGTTCCTTTTGTCGATCGCGCGAGATACGAAAGCATGTACATCATCGGTAGCGGCGCTACGATTTTGTTAAACATGTACGATTCCATGGGAAGCTATCTCATCGCTGTCGACATCATGCAAGGCTACGTTACGCCAATTTATCCGGACGCTTACGACGTTTTGGTGTCTCGCGACTTGCAAGTTGTCGTTTTGTTCACAGAAGAAGGCGTCGCGCTCATGTCTGCGCAGACCATCGCGGAAACTCCGGATCAAGATGCGATTCTCGCTCAAGCCTTGTTGTGGTTACCGCCGGAGACATGGACGGTGAAACTCAACCCGAGAGAAGAGTGGATGCAAATGTACGACGAGGCCATGCGCACGATGCGAGACAACTTTTACGATCCGAACCTCCACGGTGTCGATTGGCCGGCTGTTACGGAACGGTATCGTCCGTTGGTAAAAAGATTGACCTCCAAGAATGAGTTACGAGACGTTCTCGAGCAAGCTTTGGGAGAATTGTCCGTCTTACACGTCTTTGTCGACGTCGAAGGCGGCGAGGCTTTTGAAAAAATTGGCATGGGACAGAGTTCGGCCTGCTTGGGCGCTAAATTTGAGCAAGTTCCTCAAGGTTTGCGCATTACGAAGATCTACGACACCTCCGAAGTGTTGATGGCCCCGAACTCACCTCTGTCGGCGATGGCTGTGGATTTGAGACCCGGCGATATCATCACTCGAATCGATGGCGTTTTGGTCAACGCTTTGTCCGATCCTCTCCCGAAACTTTTAATGGGTAAAGCGTATTCGCAAGTGCTCTTGGAAGTCATTCGCGGCCCGAGAACGAAGGAAGAGATGGCAGAGTTGGAAGAGTTGCAAGAAATGATTGAAAGCGTGCAACAATCGAGCTCGAGTTTGGGCGTCGCTCAATCAAACGCGCTCCGAAGGTCGTCCCTTTCGTCTTCTTCCATGGCATCAAAAAGGTCGCGCACAAGTACCGCCGCGGCTCCCAGTGGCGATGGTCAACAAAATAGCCCGAAAAGATCCGGCGAGCAATATTTCAACGGCGGGACTTTGAATGCGTTCAATCCGTTGACGGATATCGCACGATCGGCTTTGAAATCGAATCGATTGGGGTCGCACTCGTCGTCGGCGAAACCCTCCAAAGACGCGGACAGTAGCAAATCATCAGACGGCGCTTCTAAAAGTTCTTCCTCGGGTAAGATGGGCGAAGAAGAGGAGGAAGAACTAGTCATGCTCGACAGAGTCGTCGTCGTTCCTCTCGACGTCGGGACGTGCTCCGCGCTTCAAAAAGCGGACGCTTTGAACAGAAGAAAAGCGAAGGTTCGCCACGACTCTAACGACACCATCGGTTACGTCTATCTCGAAGACATGGTCCAAGAAGGACCGGAAACGCATTCCATGGATGACTTTGCCAGTCAATTTTATCCGAACTTGCGAAAAGGTGGCTTGATCATTGACGTGAGAAGAAACCATGGCGGGAACATCGATACGTGGGTGTTGGAACGCTTGAGAAGAGTGGCTTGGATGTTTGAGTCCCACCGCAGCGGCCCGGGAGAGACGACCATGCAATACTCTTTCCGAGGCAAAGTCGTCGTATTGATCGACGAAATGTCCTCTTCAGATGCGGAACTTTTTGCCGCTGGTTTCCAAACCATGAAGCTCGGTAAGGTGATTGGCGCCAGATCCTGGGGCGGCGCGGTCGGGTACTCTGGCAACCCGGAGTGCTCCTTAGTCGACGGCGGCTCGTTCACCATCCCTTCGTTTGGTCCGTACCTCGGTAACGAGTGGTTAATCGAGCAAAAAGGTGTCATCCCGGATATTCCAGTAGCAAACTTACCCATCGAATCCTTCCACGGCACCGACAAGCAACTCGACGCCGCCATCCGAGAAGTTTTGAAGGAAATCAAGGCGTCGCCGGATGTGAAAATTCCAGAGCACCCGCAGTTTCCCGTGAGAGCGTACGACAACGCGAAGTGTTTGGCGGATCAACAAGAGGAAGGAGCGAAGACCGAGTTGTAAGAACGGAGGAGGGCAGGTATTAGAAGAAGAAGAAGAAGAAGAGAAACCGAAACCGAAACCGAGAAGGAGAGAGAGAGAGGGAGAAGAGAATATAGAAAAGAGAAATTAAACTGTTTTAGAGTGAGTGAGAGAGAGAGAGAGAGAGAGAGAGAGATGTGCGCGTAATGCGTTCACGCGCGTTGTAATTTACTTTTGGTACCATTTATTATTATTATTATTATTATTATTATTATTATTATTATATGCGCGCGAATAGAGTCTCCGCGTCGTCTTCTACTCCCGAGAAGCGAACAACACCCTTCAATGTTTCTTTTTCCATTTGCTGACTCACGTGCTGTTCTTTTCTCTCCAAAAAAAGCGTCAGAAAAAAACGCATAAAACTTTCTTAATGCGCTTGGTAATGTTGCCATCCTCTCCGTCGCTCGCGACTCCGAATTGGGGTGGTTCTCGTTGTCATTCGACGACGACGACGAGGACCTTATTGTCGAGGACGAGGACGACGACGGGTAAGGCACCATCGTTCGTACGCCGAGGACGACGACGACGACGAAACGACAACCTTAACGGCTTTTTTGTCCTCCGATTCTCTTCTCGTTCTTTGAGGACGACGACGACGACGACGACGGGCGGCTCGCTTCTTCTTTCTTCTCCGCGAGAAAGAGGAGGAGAACGCGAGCGACGAGCGATGAGGATGCGCGTCGTCCCGTCTTCTTCGTCGTCGTCGTCTTCTTCTTCTCGAAAAGGCGGCGATTCGGATGACGATGATTTTAACGAGAAGGTTGCCGAAGTGAGCGAAAATTTGACCACGAACGAAGAAGCGTTGCGAGCGAAGATTGGACAGTTGCAAGAACGCGTGAAAGCGTTGAGGAGGACTCAATCGACGCCAAGAAAAGAAAACTTTCCCGCGACCGCCACTGCCGCGGTTTCTGTCGCGGGCGCCGCGGCGATCGACGAGAGAAGAGGCGGCGCGGCGACGACGAGGAGCGGAGGCGACGAGAGGAGAGAAGGAGAGGGCCAAGGGGCGGATGTTGAAGGAGCAGTGGATGCGGATGGGACGGGTACTTTCTGGGAAGACATTTTACGAGCGTCCGTGAGTACGTTGGAGGATATATTCAGCGGCGCGTCGTCCTCTTCCTGGGACGAAGACGAAGACGACGTCGAAGAAGAAGAACGAGAGAAAACTTCGCTGACGGTTGGAATCGAGAAGGGTGCGGAGACCGTGGACGTGGACGGTGGAAAAAGGGAGAAGACGAGAAGAGATGGTAATAGTAGCGGTAGTAGTAACAGTGGTGATATTGAGGGCAGGAAAAAGAACCAGGACAGCAGGTGGGAATGGCAAAGACAGTTTGATACTCCGAATCAGTTCATGGGGCATTTCAAGAAAGCGCCGGCCGAGAAAGGAGAAGAGAAGAGGCTCACTACCACCGCGGCAAATAGTACTACTACAACTGACTCCACCACTCCAGTGATAACGACAACTACAACGACGACGACGACAAAAGAAGAAGAAGAAGAAGAAGATTCAACGAATGCTGGCTCAAACTGGATCCCAGACGCGAGCGCGTTTCTTTCGCGTCTTCCGCTTCCGCCTTTGATCGGGAATTTGTTTTCTGGATCATCTTCATCCTCGACTGCAACGGCGACTACTTTTGCTGCTAATGCTGCTGCTGATTTAAGCATAGCTGAGCAAAGTGAGGAAGTAAACGCAGAAGACGACGAACGAATAATCGATGAACAACTTCGCGACGCGAACGTAAACGCCGTCGCGGTTGCAAACAACGCCTTGCAAAAATTAACAGCCGCTATTCAAGAGATTGACTTACAAATCGATAGAGAATCGCCGCCGCGCACGCCAAGATCACCATCATCACCACCACCACCATCAACAGCGCAAGAAGGCGGGGCTTTCATCACCGCCGAAAATCAAAGTGAAGAGGATACGTTCAACGATTTAAAGGAGGCGCTCTCCGAGGCGATTAAAAATGCAGACAAAGCAAAAGCAAAGCTTGGAGACGTCGAAGTAGCGGCAAATGACGTTTTGAAAGTGCGCGAACGCATCGAAACGTATCGTCAAAGCGCGACGTATAAGAAGAACGTTTCTTTGACATCTTCCGAAAATGGTAAACGCGGCTTGAGTGAAAGTCAGCCGGAAAATATTCAAGCTTTGCGTCAAGCGCTCGAAGCTGCCCAGGTCAAATTAAAAGAAGCTTCAGCTTCCTCGCGTAAACAAACTGTCGTTGTTGCCAGACAAGTTTTGGTATTGAGAGAACTTTTCGAGCCAGGAGCACAAAAGTCTGCAGAGAAGAGTAGTGAGAATGACGCCGATACCGATATTCAACGAGAACAACAACAAGAGGGACTGGTAGAAACGAAAAGAATCGACGAAGGTTTGTACAGTAAAATCAACTCGGCTCGTAAAGTAGCCGAAGATGCGATTGTTGCGTCGAATATTACCGAAACTTTAGCGAAACTAACGTCGTGGCCAGGCGCAAAACTTTCGCAAATTGTGACGAGGCAACTCGAAGAGATGGCGGCGATTGATGAAGACGCGGAAGATTTTGTCGGGTCAACAACATCAACCGGTGAAACCGACAGAAGCGATAACTTGGATAGCATTCTCCAGCCTGCTTTAAGAAACATGGTTTCCTCGTCCTTATATCGAGCGTCCGAAGAAGATACGAAGAATGCTAGGATTGCTTGTTCTCTTTCCTCTTGGATTTATAATTTTCCGGACCAAACGACAAAGGATGGTTTAACTCGAAACGGTTTGACCATGTTATGGAATTCGCACGAGCACGAAGAAGCTCTTTCGGAGGATGAAATTAGTGGCAACGACAGTCAACAACAACAACAACGACTCGTCCAAACCTCGAGTGTTGAGAATATCAACTTCACCGATGCCGAAGCCGCCGACTCGGAGATGAACAACGCAATTCTTTTAGAAAATTTGAAAAAGGAAAGACACAATCGAGAAGAATCGATTCGCTTAGCTTCTGCGGCGGCGGATGAAGCCATCAAAGCGTTGGCATCGGTGAAGAGAATGCGAGAATTAAAACCTGACGATCCAAACGCGGCCGAGGCTGCAAGAAAAGCCACGGAGCTCGCTAATTTGGTTTCTCAAGAGCTCACCAGAGTTTCGGAGTCTCAGAAAACGTTGAAGAAAGAACGCTCGGCGTTGTTACGCGAAAGCGAGAAAATAAGCGAGTTACAAAAACAAAGAGCAAAATCGAAAGCGTCTTCGGAAAACGGATTACAAAAGAAAAAGAAGAAGAATGGTAATAACAAAGAAGCCGGTGAGAATGCGGTGATGCCGGTGAACTATTGCGTGGGCGTAGACAAGGAAAACGCAACGTTATGGATTGTCGTCGAAGGATCGACCAACTTTGCCTCGTGGCAAACCAATTTAACTTGGACACCCACGACGTTTGAGGATAAAGAAATCAGAGTCCATCAAGGAGCGTACGCTTGCGCGCAAAGAATGTACGATCGCGTTGAAAAATTGTGTAAAGACCATTTGAAGACGTTTGGCTCTAAGAAGGCTCGGATAAAATTAACTGGTCATTCAATCGGTGGATCTCTGGCGTATTTGCTCGGTCTGATGCTCATTCTGAGAAATGGAGTTCCTCGATACGCGCTCGATGATATCTGGACGTTCGGGTCGCCGTACGTTTTCGATCGCGGTGCGGAAGATTTGATGCAAAGGATTGGGCTGCAGCGAGATTTCATTAAAGGCGTCATCATGGGCAAAGATATCGTACCTCGATCGTTTTCGTGCTATTATCCTCCGTGGACGCGTTCTATTTTGGGCTCGGCTCCCTGTCCTCGGCCGTTCAAATGCGTGAACATGCCTACGCTCTTAAACGAAGAAATGATGTACGCACCTTTGGGTGACATGTATCTTTTACAACCCGTACACGGTTCGGCGCATCCACTTTTACCAGAAGGACCGGGATTCTATAAGCTCCAAGGAGAAGAAATGTACGACATAATCGCCGCTAAAGCTCGCGAAAGTAGTTCGATATCGACGATGAGTCTAGATGCGAGTTTCGACGAAGAATCGCATTGGCTCGATGCGCAAAAAGACGAGCGTAAACTTGATTTTTACGCCGATGAAGTAGCTCAAACGCGAGGGTCAACAACAACTTCAACGACGAAGACTCTGTCTGAGAATTTAAACAAGATTGCGTGCTTAACGCAAGCGGATGCAGCATTAACGGCGTCCTTGATAATTTCCCAGATTGATAGAGAGCTTTTGACCAAAGCGAAAGAAGGCGTCGGCGGTGATCTATCGGTGATAATGCGAGAACAAACTCGAGATGCGGCGCAGAGAGTGATACTCAACACGCCACATCCACTCACAGTTTTGTCGGATCCGAGAAGTTACGGTTCGCAAGGTTCAATCAGTCGTCACCATAATCCGTACTCATATCAAAAAGCTTTGTCCAGAGCTGCGAAAGCTTCGGCGGGAGAAAATAAAGAATATTCATAAACACGTGAACAGTAGCAGTGAGCTTGTAAAATAAAATTTGTATGTACAACAGATAATGATAGTATATTTACGCGGCTTTCGCGAAGCCGACTCTGGACCCGCCGTGATCAAATACCGTGTGATACGGTCCCAAAAACACGTCACCTAGAATCCACAGAGGACCCATTGGTTTAGGAACATCTAAACCCATGAAACCGCTAATGCACGTGTTTGAGCCTTGTCCATCATCAATCTCTAAGACGTACTGTTTCGGCGTCAATTCGAAAGATTTACCGGCAATTGTAAACGAAATATTTGGCATTTCATCGATGGCGTTGCAATCGACTCCGGCTTGTCCACCCGGCTGCGCCGGGACAAAGTCACAAACCTTCTCGAGTTCATTCAAAACAACCGTACGAGTCACGTTCGCTTGCAATAACTCCTTCGCGTAATCCACGGCCATTTCACACGCCGAGCACGCAACTTTACTCTTTTTCGTTTCTTTTTCCTCATTCTTCTTTGACGGTTTGAAAAGATCGCCCAAAAGCGAGAGACCCCCGCGAAGACTGCGATGTTTCTTTTCCTCTCTCGTCGTCATCAATAATTTTCGAGACGTAGCCAACACCCCGGTTGGCTCACTTATTTCTTTTTCAATCGCATTTGTTTCAGCGGCAGCTGGACAGATGTTCAAACTCTCGCAGATTTGACTCGAATCGTACGTTTCGATGTCGTCCAAAAATTCTTCGCCGTAACGTTTAATGGCAATCTTACACTCTTGAATCATCAAGTTTTCGGCGCCGATTGCGTCGTTAATTTTATCGATGACGGCGGAAGGTCCGGCGAGCAACGATGTTCCTGTATCTGCAATCGCTTGATGCTTAGTAGAGGAGGAGAACGACACCGTCGTCTTGTCGTTTTTGTCGTCGATGAATGAAAACTCACCAACTTTCACGTCATCCAAATCGAATTGCCAGTAGCCTTTCTTCGTCAAATCCACCCAGACGTGCTCGCCGACGAAGTGCTTCTCGTCGACGCCACCAAAGACGAGTTCACCACCATCAACCACACCGTCTCCGTCTTGATCTCTGTTTAACCAAAACGAAAACTGATCTTTCTCGACTTGATTTTGCGCGACGGCGTTATCAAACACCGGCGTGACCCCGTCGACGGCGATTTCCTTAAATCCCAATCCTAAGATCCCGTCAAACTTAGCGAAAAGGAACGTCAATCCCGGCTCTTTCGTCGCTTCCGCAAACGTCTGATCTTTAATTTCAATCGAATTTCCCAAACGCACCGTATCCGAGCTCAAGAACCCGCTCAACGACCCAGATCCGTATTGAATTGCAAAATCCTCACCGTTCGGCTCGTACGACCTGCTCTTCTCGCTGTCGTACTTTTCGTGCGCGTCGCAGGGAATTTGAGAAAACTTGCACTTTGACGACGGCACCCACAAATTCGAGCTCCCGGTATCGAAACACACCTGAAATTTCTGCCCTGGCGTTCCGATTTCCACCGGACCGTAATATTGCGCGTCCATGTAATTCGCGATGGGCACCGACGACGTCGCTCCTCCTTCTCCTCCGATCGACGCGTCTTCAGACGATTCCATCTTCTTGTCCTCCATTAAACTCGTTTCGGCGTTTCTCGTGTACTTCTCCACCATTTGCTTCTTCTTCATCTCCGCGTGTTTCGCGCGCAGCTTGGACGCTTTCATCTTCGTTTGCCAGTTTTCGCTCATCGCTTCCTTGTCCTCGTTTGCTTTCATCAAAGGCACCTTTTTTTGCAAGGACACGCGGTGAAGAACTCCTTGGACGTTATTACTCTTATTACGTTGATGATGATACCGAAGACCACCAAAACCATCATAAAACAGCATCAGCATCGCTCCTCCTACTAAAGCGAGCGTTATCGTCAACGAACGAGGACGTACGCGACGTTTGTCTTCTTCTTCTTCTTCTTCTTTAGGGAACATGATGAAGAATTCTTCTTCTTCGCACAAAATTCGTGACGAAGATGATGATGATGACGATGATGCTTTTGGTATGTAAAAGATGAAAGAAGACCAACGAAGTGTAGTAAAACGAACACTTTCAGAAGACAAAACCAAACGAAGTCGAAAAACGAATTCTCTTCTTCTTCTTACGGTACACGTCTTCTTCCTTTATTATTATTAGTATTAAACAATATATGAGCGAGAAATTATGATTGCATTTTGGGCAAATGTATTCCTTTGTTTGACCAAAAAACGACTACTGTGGTACTCCTCTAAAATACTAAATTTTACCTCTTTCTCCTCTTTGTCTTTCTTTCGAAAACGACGTCGGTACGCGCGACGAATTTACAAGAAGAAGAAGAAGAAGAAGAAGAGTCCCCGTCGTCGTCGTTTTTTGAGGAAGAAAACAGTCTCGAGCCTTCGTGAACGGGAGAGTTCTTCGCGTTTCCGTGAGGGAAGCACAAGACCGCGCCGACTCGCGGCGCGACGGCGTTACCGACGATGACTTTTTTCTTCTGTTCTTCTTCGTTAGTATGATCGTCATCATCGACGGAATAGAACGTCGTCTCGCCACCTCGAAAGGTATCGGTCAAGTAGATGAGAAACGTGAGGCGCGTCGTCCGCTGGTTTTCTTTATTATTAGTGTTGTTACCGTCGAGGAGCGCGTTCGCGTCGACGATGAATTCGTTGGTTTGTTCGTCGAGCATACCGCACGGCCAAGCGCCGTCGAGATGTCTGCGATAGACGCTCTTATCGTCGTATTTGAATATTCGAAACCGCGGGTTTATGCCGACAGGAAGCCAATAATGGTGGACAGAATTATCGTCGTCGTCCTCGTCGTCGTCGTCTTCGAACGCATCTTCTTCGTCGGCGTGGAAATGGTCGCGAATTCGTTGCCAAATATTTTCTACGACAGCATTATACACGCATATTTCGCAATACTCCATCGACTCTTGGTCGTTCTCGTCGTCTTTTACGAGTCCACACGCCAAAGCGCTTCGAACGAATAACTCGCACTCTGCTTTCGCGAAAACAGACGTCAACGCGAATATCCCGGGTCCAACCGTTTGACTCAAATCGACGCGATTTACTCTCGGCGCTCGAAAGCCTGCCGGCGCGAGTACCAAAGCGTTTGGAGAGACTGGTCGAAAGAGTTTCAACGGTAAACGATTTGCCGGTCGCCGTCGACCGTCGTCCTCGCAACAAACGATGAAGCGTAAGCTATTATTGTTGTTACGCAAAGCTGCGGCGTGTATTTTTTCCTCTTCCTCTTCCTCTTCCGAACGCGCGGGTAACTCAACTCTGTTTCTAATTTCCACGCGAACTCTTTCGCGACGAGGAGAAGCATCATCATCGCTCACCATCCACGCACGAATCATTTCTCGTTTTTTCATCTCGAGACTAGGCGCGAGTCTTCCCGCGCTCTTCTTCCTCGTTTTTTTCTCCTCGTCGTCTTCGTCGTCGCTGCTTTTGCGAATTAATTTCAATACCCGCCACAAAAGCTCGTCCTCTTTCTCCTCTTCGCCGACGACGACCATGTGACCACCACCGACGCCGCTGAAACTCTTCCTCGCGAACGAACACCCTCGCACTAAATTCTCCTTACCAATCTTCTCGATCGTCTTCTCGACGCCGCTCACGTTCTCGCCCTTTCCGCTCTTTCCGCTCTCGTCAACGACGTCCTCCTCCCCGTCCTCGTTATTCTCAATCAGGAGTAACTCTGCGGCTGCGTTTGCATCTCCCGCCGCGCAAAACGTAAAATACGCGCATCGCAAAGACGCGTTCGTCAAACGAAGAAGTTGATGAGTCGTCGTCGTCGTCGCAGTAAACACTCGTCGACGACGACGCCCTTCAACATTTTTGGTGTTCAACTGCTTGACTTTTCCCAGGACTTTCTTCACCGCTTTCGCGTTCGCGCGGAGTTGACACAACGCGAGCACTCTCTCCAACAGTTGAGAGAGATTGCGAAAAGAAAAGAGTTGTTCCTCCGAGGAGAACAAACACACTTTGTCGTCGTCTGAATCGTCCCCTGTGTGATCGTCTGAGATCAAAAGCAAGTCGTCCAAGACGTGCAAAAACGCTTTCACCGAGGAGGTCAGATTTCCCGCTCGCAACGCGACGTCGCACACGCGCTTCTGTTTGTTCGTTTCGACGACAGAAGAGGAGAGAAACGACGACGCGTCGTTTTTGTTTACTTTTGCGCGACGAGCGAGCGAGGTGTTTATCTCCTTTGTCTTTGTCTTCTTCTTCTTCTTCTTTGACATGATGATGAGGATGCAAAAGCCGTTGAAGACGAGCGGCGTGTTCTGAAGCGCGAGCGTTATGCGTGTTCATGTTTCTAAATCATAATGAAGGCAAAGGTATTACTCTGTGCGATGCAAAATTAGTATTAAGTAGTGCGTGTTTTACTAAACTCTCTCTCTAACTCTCTTTTGTCTCTCTCATTTCGCGCGATGACGTTATTCTTCTTCTCAACTAAACGTACGCTCTCTCGTTTTCTCGCTCTCGACTACTTCGCGGCGGCGGCTCGAACGTTGAAGACGAAGGCGTCGCACTTTTCTTTCGACTTTACGACGCCGCTCTCGTCGCAGACGCCCGAGGCGACGTCCACACCGTTCGGACGTAACACCATGACCGCTTCGGAGCAGTTTTCCGGCGTCAATCCACCGGCTAAAATCCATCCTTTCCTGGAACATCCTTTGGGAACTTTTAAGTTTTCCCACTCGAATTTCTCCCCCGATCCGGCGTTGACGCCGTCGATTAACACGTAATCTACCGTTTTCCTCGGTCCATTTACCCAATCAATCGGTGCTTTCCACCCTTTCTCCCCGGATAACATTTCTTTCCTTCTCGAGGCTAACTCCTCTTCGCTCTCCCCCGGCATTTCCGTCACGATTTTCCCGCTCTCGTCCGCCGAGCACACCCAAATAACTTTGATCTTTTGCGGAATATCCTTCAGAGATTGTCTGGCCAAATCGCCGTGTAACTGCGCGTGCGTGTTATATCCAAGCTCTTCGCATATCTTCGCTATCGTCGCTCCGTCTTCGTCCACGAACACCGCGACTGGCGTTATCACTCTTTCTTTACTCTTTTCGCACTCCTTTACGATCTTTTTCGCTCGTTCGATATCGACCGACCTTTTACTCTTGGGCCATAAGATCATCCCAACGTGTGAGGCGCCGCTGTCGATGGCGACGCGACAATCTTCCGCGGTGGTGATGCCGCAAATTTTCACCACTTTAGGTACATCGAAATTCATCGCATTCTTCGTATTAGGGGTATTCGTTTTTCGCTCTTCTTGTTCTTGTTGTTCTGATGATGATGATGTTGCGCGAGGAGGATCGAAAGAAGATATCTTCTTCTTCGTTCTTTCTCTTCTTCCTCCTCCTCTCGTTGCTTCCAAACGACGACAACTTTTCGAAGAAGAGAACAACGCATTATTATTCAAAGTGGTTTTTGAAGGCTTGCTCTTCGTGGTAGTAGTACGACGACGTGTAGTATTCGTGGTGGTGGTGGTCGAAACCATTTTCATCATCATCATCATCCTCGTCGATGATGCAATCGTCGTCGCCGTCATCTCTTCTCTCTTTTTGCTTCTTTCGTCTGATGAGAGAGGAAAGAGAAATTTTTTTGTGAAGAAGAGCGTTTTTCACGTGTGCGTTTTGTTGTTTTTTTTTCGCAGAGAGACGACCAGACAGACGGACGAAAGAGAACGAGAGAAAAAGAGATTCCAACAACAACAACAACAACAACCCAGAAGGAGAAGAAGAAGAAGAAGAAGATGACGACGACGACGAGAACAACAACAACATCAATGTTGTTCTCGCTGACACGCTCAACGGTCTCTTCCGTGATGACACTCCTCGCAGCGGGTTTGACCGTGACGTTCTCCCAAGCGATGTTTTTGCACTACAGTTACGAACCCATCGAAGAAGAGCCGACGAGAGGGACGTCGTTTAAAGGACTGGCGAGATGTGGATTCGTCGAAGAAGACGAAGAAGTGAAAGAAGAAGAGGAACAGAATGAGAGTACTTTTGTTTCTGCGACAAAGATGATGCTTTCGAGGACAAAAAGGACGACGACGACGACAAAAGAAAGAAGAGGTAAAAGTAAGGAGAGGAAACGCGTGGTGATTGTGGGCGATTCGCTCGCCACCGGCGTGGGTTGCACGACGAATACGCCGGCGCTGGCGAGAATCGTCGCGGAGCGATTGGCGGAGCTTTTATCGGTGGAGATCGAATGGATTGCGGTTGGAAAGAAAGGCGCAGCGTTGAGCGATATTTCGTCGTGCGTGCTTCCCGAGCTCAGAGAGAGTAACAACAGTAGAAGAAGCGTTAGTAACAGTAACGATAGCGGCGGTAGCAGCAGAAGTAGGAGTAGTAATAGCAGTGGTCATGATTCAGTCGAAAACGAGGTGGAGGAGAAGGAGGAGGATGAAAACGCACAGAACGAGTTTTTTCTCCAACAACAACAATTTCAACAACAACAACAACAACAACAACAAGCGTCGTCGTCGTGTGCGAGGAAAGCGGACGCGGTGATAATTCTGTGCGGGATTAATGACGTGAAAACGTGCTTTCTTCACGGAAAAATCTTTTTTCGGGAGAATTTCGAGAACGAGTTGGAAAATGTGATCAAAGAAATCAAGAACGTCGTCGGGAGCGACGCGCTCGTCGTGTTGCCGGGGAATCCCTTGCACATCGCGCCTTTATTTCCGAATCCACTTCGCGAAGTTATTTTGAAACTGAACGACTGTTGGGACGACAAAAAAGAAAAAGTCGCGAATAAGCTAGGGAAACGTAAAGCTTTGTTTATCAATTCTCCCACGCTACAAGCGCTGAGAGATGCCGTCCGAATGCATGGGGGGGATAGCGGTGATGGTATTCGAGAAGGCGAGTTTACCGCGAGAGACGGCGTGCATCCAAACGATATGGGCTACAAGGCGTGGGCAAACATCATCGCCGCGGAAGTAGCCAAGGTATTAAAGGATAACGAAGTACAATGATCTCTTCCTTTTCCTCTCGAGCGTGTTGTTTAATACATATTTTTGTTTAATGTTAGTAGCACATATGTAGTACGACTTCCAAAAGCACGCTTTCTTTTTAACTAGTTTTATGGGATGATGACTTTAAAAGCTATTATTATTTAATATTTTAGTTCGTCAACGGCGGGATGACTCCTTCGTTGGAATCAAAAACGGCCGGGATGAATTTTATTCCGAGTTTTTCCATGATGAGCGCGTTTTCCGGGTTGGAGTTTGATATTCGCAAAGTCTTCCCGAGAGCGAGATACCTATCGCACAAGGAGTTCATAGCTGCTAAGCCGGAGTAGTCGCACACTCTGCAATTATCGATGTTTAGGACGATATCGTTTGGATCGACGCGAAGCGCAAACTCGTTTTTAAACGCGCGATCCGTTCCAAAGAATAATTCCCCGGAGCATCGATACACCGCTCTCTCCGTTCCATCGCTTAAAGTTTCAGTTGTACGTACTACATCGAGCGCATTGAATGAATTATCCCACGCGTACAATAGTGCCGCGAAAACTACCCCGGTACCAGTCGCGATGGCTAAGTTTGTGCGCTCCGTCAAGATCGTTACCAACAATATTAAAAACGTGTCTTGCAAACGCACGCGATCGGTCGTATCCGCGAAACATTTACGACGGCGACGACCGGCGTAATCCACCCTGTACGAGTTGTTCTTTGCCGATTGCTCGTCATTTCCCGTGGTTTCTTGCTGCGCGTCTTCTCCTTCTCTTCTACCTGGAATACAAAGAGATCGAACGTTTCCCGTCATGAGGGATAAGCAACTCCAATCAAAGGTGTAAATAACAACCATGAACAATACACCCGTGAGCGCGGCGACGGGGACTAACTCGATAACTTTTGAAGCCGCAACTACGAATATTAAAAACATGGTCGCCGCAAAAGCGGTCGATAATCTTCCGATTCCTCCTGATTTCACGTTAATTGTACTTTGGCCAATCATCGCGTCCCCGCCCATAGACTTGAACATTCCACTCAAGAGATTTGCGACGCCCTGCGCGACGCACTCTTGCGTGCATCTACCAGTCGCATCGGACGTATCCTCCAAGATTTCATCCACGAGCTGTAAGGTTAATACAGATTCAATCAACCCGACCGCCGCCAAGGAAAATATCAACGGAGCGATAATTCCAAACGACTCCGTCGTTAAATCCACATCCGGAGTGTGGTACGTCGGAAACGCTCCTTTTACCGGAGATAAATCTACTACGGTGGGTGTGTCTGCTCCTATGGCCGTTCTGTTTATAGCGTGCTCGAAAATCAAGCACGAAAGAATAGATACGAGTGAACTTGGGACCATTTTGGTCAAGCGCGGTAAATAATGGACGATTAACATAGACCCAAACACGTACAGCAGCATAATCCACGTCGATGCTTCAGATGCACTTCTCCACGTTTTCTGTTCCTCGTAACCAGTGTGAATGAGAAAATCTTTGTCTGACTTGAATTCACTCAAAGAAATCGTCGATGAGTTATCCGCGTCTGCTTCGCTCAGAATCGCGCCGACGTAAGTGTTCAACTGATCCGCAGATAAATCCGGCAACTCTTCGGCAAAGACGCGCGTAATGTCCGCGGATGAAATTTCCCCTGCTCCGGTCGAATCAAACACTTTGAATCCTTTTTTCCAGTCCACTTCTTGAAAAGACTCCAGCTGCGCTTTGAAAATTATAATCGCCAAACCGTTTACGAAACCGGTCATGACCGTGTTGGGAATGAGACGCACCAAGCGACCGGCTTGAATGAGACCGAGAACTATTTGCAAAATGCCGCACAGAATCATGACCATAAACAGATATTCCACGCGTTTATCGTACGCTTGATCTCTTAACGATTTGCACGAATCTGTAATCTCCGTGCATCCCGCAATTTCCCCTAAAGAGACGAGTTTCTCCACCGGCAATAAGCCGTTCGGTTCCATGATTTGGACGGCGACAACCGCCATCGCGCCCGCCGCCCCAGAAACCATTCCTGGACGCCCCCCGATGAGAGCGGTGATTATTCCTAGAAAAAACGTTGCGTATAATCCAACTAACGGATCTACTTTCGCCACGAAACTAAACGCCACCGATTCTGGCACCTGCGCTATCGACACCGTCAAACCAGACAAGATTTCATTTTTCAATCGTAACTTGTTCTTTTTGTAAAAGTTGAAAGATTCCTTCGCGTACGCGAGGCCGCACAACGGCGTGTCCGAGAACCCGTGATTCGCGTGAAAGCGCTGCATGAAGTTCATCTCCTCCGAACTTTTTTGGTTCTCGTCTCTTTCTTCCCGTCGTTCCTCTCGTTTTGTCTCAGTGGCGGCCATTCTTTATCCTTTAAACTCTTTTGAGTATATCTAAAAGAGAAGAGAGAAGAGCTTTTGGGAGAGATGAGAGAGTCGAGTTGAGTGCGAATAGAAGACTACGTGCGATTCTCTCGATGTATTCTTCTCTGTTATATATATCTCGTTTGTTTGTTTTCTTTTTGCCCTTCACGCGCTTCTTCTTCTTCGCGAGTGATTATGTGAACGTAAATTATCTCAATAAGTTGTTGTGTGAGTGAAAAAGTGCAGCATGGACACAAAAACGAATACTAATACTACGAGTTGGTTCGTTCTCGTTCTTTTTTCTAAAATGTTTTAGTACTCCTTGCATTACAAATCAATCAATCTCTCTCTCTCTCTCTCTCTCTCAGAACACAAAACCAAAATCTACTTCTTCGCTCTCGCGACGCGTCCAGCTTTGTGCACGGCCGAAACTCTCGCTAACGCCTTCTTTCGTAAATCCGAGCGATTCGCGCACGCGGCGTCCACCGCCTTGGCTTGGTTTCGAAAGATGCCTTTGTTGTTCGCGCCGTTCAAGGTGGAGGACGGCGTCTTCGCGCCGGCCAATTCTTGGATGTCCACCGTGTTGTTCATGTTGGCGATGCCTGTTGTTGTTGTTGTTTAATAATAATAATAATAATAGTGTGTGTTGCGTAATAAAAGAAAGGAAAGTGTTTGGTCAGTTTCTCGTTTCGGTCGTTTCTTTTTTGTTGGTTCTTCTTTTTTGTTTGTTTTGTTTGAGTCAAAAATTTCTCTTTTCTTTGTTTTTTTTTGCTCTTCTCTTCGAGACAAACTCTTTTCAGCCAGCGTGCACCAGCACCA
>Ga0181597_10001925_pt1 | contig 22983 bp, 15 predicted proteins | sample 041ome_5_FD_148647 | JGI IMG/M metagenome (GOLD analysis project Ga0181597, IMG submission 148647) | Coastal salt marsh microbial communities from the Groves Creek Marsh, Skidaway Island, Georgia - 041403US metaG (spades assembly) | ecosystem: Environmental > Aquatic > Marine > Intertidal zone...
CGATAAAAGTCATGCATCGTTGACTGCCAAGACTTTGTAATAAAACCAGTCCTTAGAAAACTGAAATTGTGTCTGCCGAGAGGAAAAATTCACAAGCTCTGTGCGGACCGACCGCGCGACATGTCTGACTTCATAATACTTTCAACGTCATATCTTCTAACATCAATATCGGCATCACCTGTTCTCATCATCGAACACCAAAGAGAACGGTCCGCACAGCGGACCCTACTTTGCTGTGTTGTCGAGTTGTTTGGTAGAAGTAGAACACGGATGAAACGGAGAAAACGGATTGTCACGGATAATAAATGAGAAATTGAATATTTGGAATCAGGGTGCCGCTTGTGGATTACAACAATTGAAAAAGACTCAAGCAGAGACGCGGCGGCGCAAAGAAAATAACTGAATGTCTACATTTGTTATCAAAAGAGATAAGAACACTTATCGACGCTAATCAACGCTAATGCACTTACCTGATCCTGATTAGTGAAGATTAGCGTGAATCAGTGTTCTTGTTTTTGTGGTGATGAATCCTGACTACGAATGACTCGAATGATACGAATCACAATAAGTCGGGGCGTCTTGTAGAAGAAAGACACGGACGAAAGAAGTTGACTCACGCACCGGCTCGGACTCTTGATAAGGTCAACATACTTGGCCAATTTTTTTTGCGACTGCCGTCTCTAAAATTGCACGCCGCCGCCAAGATAGAGCACACTGCCTGGCTCAAAGCTTCCGATCCCATACTTGTCGAGTTCGAGCTCACGGTTCAGGCTGATACCGGCTTCGATATACGCAACATCGCTGGTGACAGGTTGACCGCCGGGTCGTCTCGCTCCCGCAGGGAGAAACTCCACACCGACTGCCAGGCGATAGGCACGATAGGTGAGTTCGTCTTCGAGCCCTCCGGGAAGACCAACGGCCCAGGTTCCGCCGCCGAGTTCCGCACCGAGATACATCCAATGTTCCCGATCACCGTGTGTGGCAATGGGCAAAGTCATTTTAGGGCGAGGAAATGTCAAATCGACTTTTAGATGTTCGTGGGGCCACCAGATCAAACCGACTGCTGGTAATATTGGAATGTCGCCACGTCCTGTGGCAACGGCACCGAAAATCCATTGCGTCATCGGAGAGACTGCGTAAATGGCTAATGCATTGCCGCGAAAACGCCACATGTCGCTGGAGGTGTTGTTAAAATCAGTCGCGATTCCCGGCTTGAAGGCAAATAGCCAAGTCCAACGTTGATTGACGGGTTTGATCCAGCTGATGCCTACGGAGAAATCAAAGAATTCTCCCAACCCCAGTCCTTTGAAATCGGTCATTCCAAAATTAAAACTGATCATGGGTGGGGCTCCACCAAAGAGTGGTGGTCCCGCTGCCGTCTTGAAGCCTCCCCAGAATTCCGTCACACCAAAACCGTCGTCCTTGGATTCCCAGCGAGCATCAAACGCAACACTCATTGTTGAAGCTCGCGCGGGTGGACCGGAGGGAGAAGGGAGTTCTGGAGGAAGTTCGTTCGGCAGCAGATCGAGCGTAGAATATCCGGTGTCCTGTAATTCTGGTTCATAAGTTGGTTGATACTGAGAATCAAACGTCGGAGTCACCGACTGCTGACTGGCTGTTGGATTTACAAACGGGTCGTTGAATGTTGTTCTTTGTCCGTTTGCGAAATTTGAATTTGCTGAGTGGGTAGAAGCGTTTCGATCCAATGTCATCCAGGAAAGATTGTCTTCTGCAGGCGATTGATAGGTCGTCTGCCCGGGCGGTTCTCTTGAATCAGACGGTGGCGACCAACCTTGAGCATCGAGCACACTGGGCACAGCGCAAAGCGAGACAATGAGTACGGCGAAGATGGAGTTTTTCATCGATGACCCCGGACGGGGAAAGAGGTGGGAAATACGAAGGGACCGGAGTTATAAGAAATCTCTCGGTCTGGGGCAATTGAAATGTTTAAGACTAAAAATAGGGAAGATGAAGAAATTAGGACAAGTTCTTATGGAAGACTGCAATTCGCAGATTCAGATTGAGTTCACTGGGTCAATTGTTGCCATTTTTCATGATATTCCTTGGCTTGTTCGGGCCGATTGAGCCGTTCATAGGCTTCACTCAACCAACCATACAACGCCGCAAATGAGGGATTCAGCATCAAGCCGGTTTTCGCAGCGGTGATGCCTTCTTCGGTCCGCCCCAGTTGTCCCAGGATGTGAGCGTGCCGGCCGTGCATTTCTTCACGCCAGGGATTTCGTTTCAAATATCGCTGCATGTATTCGAGCGCCAACTTGTATTGAGATTGATCATGATAAAATATTGCCAACTGCTCGAGCGCGAATTCGTGTTGAGGATTCTGTTCCAAGACTTTCAGCCAATAGCTTTCGGCTTGAGCATCTTGCCCCAACATTTGAGAGGCAATCCCCAATGCATAAAGCACAGGAAGATCATCGTCGGCCACGTTTACAACTGGTTCCAATAATTCGATGGCCTCTAATGCCATGACTTGAGATTTCTGACTCTCTGCTTGAGAGACTTTCAACAGACCTCTCGCACGGTCTTTCTGCAACGGCGTGAGAGTCTTTTCAGCCGATCCAAATAATCGAATTCCTTCTTGATCGAAAGAGGCATCCGTCTCGCCGGGGTTCTTGAGAATCCGGTGGTCGGTTTGAGTGGTGTGTGGTACATCGCTTGCCGACAAACGAGGCATATGACAGGCAATGCAAGAGTTGTCAAACTTTTGCTGAGAGCGTTCCGACAAAGAGACTCCGCAAGCTTCGTTAGTGTGGCAGTTCAAACAGGCCTTCCGATAAACTGTGATACGCTGGGACGGCTGGGGATAGGAATGCGGATCGTGACAAGAGATGCATCCTAACTGCTGCTGGCTCTGGAGATAACATTGGCTGGAATGCATTTGCTCGACATGGCTGACGGCTCGAGTTCTCAAGCCATCCGCCCGAGTCCCTCTCACAAACGTCACCCAGATTTCTTCCAATGCCATTCCGGGACGAAAATCGTGGTCGGTTCGTCCGTAGCGCAGAATTCTTCCCTCTCCCTGCAAATGACATTGACTACAGACATCGTCTCTCAGCTTCGCGTTCAGCTTGGCAGGATTAACGATGGGATCGTTTTTAGACTGTCCCGGACTTCGATGAAACGCGGCGTGTTCGGTTCCCGGTCCATGACAGTTTTCGCATCCAATCGAATGTTCAAAAAACGGAGGATCCTGGTAGTGGTGATCTTCCCCTCGTTGAAAATTTAGGCGACCGGAATGACAAACAATACAGCCATCAACAATTCTTCGTCCAAACCGTTTGTGACTTTCGGGGAGATAACCGGGAGAAAGAGCCCATTTCTTTTCCCCCGAATACCAGGTAATGGGTGACTGAAAGAACTGCCCGTCTCGATTGACAATGTAAGAACGTCCCCGCTGACCTGATCCAACCGCAAACTCGACTTCGACTCCTTGATCGTAGACCACATTTCCCTCGGCGGTGGTCATGATTTCATGATGAAAGACACCCGACTCGGTTCGGTCAACTCGGTACTGTTTGCTGCCGATGGGTGCGAACTCGGTCTCGATGTAATTTTCGAGCGGGTCCGCCTCCAGAACGGGGCTGAGAGCATGTGCCATCGGATGTGTCTGGAAAGAGTTGTACAGCTCGGCATGACATTCCGCACACGATTGACTTCCCGTATAACCCTCTGACGGCGGAGTCGGTTTTTGCCAACGAACTTCGTTTTGTTCGTCCGTTTTTTTGGTCGTGTTGCTGGGGGGAGGAATCTTTGGAATCGTTGCCCAATAAATACCCCCCAACACCAAGATTAGTAATAAGCCAGCGATCAGAATCTTTTGGATACTCATGATCAACTTTCCGGCTCTGTGATCACCAGCGATTGATCGGGGGTAACTTCCGACAGAGTTTGTCGCATTCCGCTCGGCCAAATGACCTCCAACTGACAGGGAGCGATTTCATCCGTTAAGCCAAACAAAAGTTCCGCTGCGTGGCTCGAACAATAACTGCTGCCTCCCACAAGCTCTTGGACGTACGCCGACTCTCCTTGCTGAAGACGCACGCGAACACCGACTCCCCGACGATTACTGATTGTGCCGCGAAAACGAAGCTTCATAAAATGACCTGTGGTGGTCTCGTTTCGCAGTAATGCTGTCGGCTCATTCTGATGGACAACCAGCAAATCCAGATCCCCATCATCGTCGTAGTCGCTGGTAGAGACGGCTCTGCCGATCACATATCGCTCAAAATAATTTCCGGCTTTTGCAGTTTGTTCAACCCACGTTGCTCCCGAGTATTCAAAAATTTGCGCAGGCATCTCGAAGGGGATGTTTTCATCGCTTCGGTTCTCGATATGACCATTTGCAATAAAGAGTTCTTGCTTCCCGTTGCGATTGAAATCGCTCATGACGGTCCCGAATCCCAACCAACGCATCGTGGGTGCCATCATTCCGGTACTTGCGGTGGTATCGACGAAGCCGTTCTCTCCCAGATTTCGGTAGAGGGTGTTGTGATCTGTCGAAAAATGAGTGCAATAGAGATCGATAAATCCATCGCCATCGTAGTCTCCCTGTGCCACCCCCATACTCGCCTGATATTTACCCAAACCCGACAAAGCGCAGCCCATTTGAGTCCCCACTTCCTCAAAGGTGCCATCTTGTCGGTTCAGAAAGAGAAAGTTTGCAGTGGTATCGTTGCAGACAAACAGATCGGGCCATTCATCCAGATTGAGATCGGCAATCACGACCCCTAATGACTTACTTCCTTCACCCTGTAATCCGATCTCGGCAGACACCTCTCGAAAAGTTCCGTCACCGAGATTCAAATAAGCGGAGTTCGTAACCGGGTCAATGTCATTGGGGGCACAGGTTCCCGGCTTGCCATCTGCTCCCAGACAAATCTTGGGGTCATCGGCATTGTAATCGAGATATTGACAGACGAAGAGATCCAGATCGCCATCTTTGTCCCAATCGCTCCAGGCGCAACTGGTTGACCACAGTTTTTGTTCGCGATCAGGAAAATCGAGAACTTCTTCATAGGTGCCGTCACCCTGATTGAGAAATAGGAGATTCTGATCAGTGTTGGTGACAAACAGATCATCGAATCCGTCGTTATTGAAATCACCCACAGCCAATCCTTGGCCGTAACCGAAACTTTTTGCATCCATCACTTCCGGAACTTCATCGAACGTTCCGTTTCCCAGGTTTCGAAACCATTGATTGGGGGGACGTTGCTCTTGGAATTTCGAGCGGGGATCGCCTCCCTGCACACAATAGAGATCCCAGTCGCCGTCGGAATCATAATCGAGCCAACCTCCACCTCCACCAATGGCTTCCACCATTAAGTTTTGCCCCGTCAAACCGGACTGGTAGATGAAGTTCACACCGGCCGACTGATGGTCATCCACAAAAAGCGTAGGAGTGGAAGTGAATGACTTGAGCCCAGGAGATTTTTCAACGACATCAATAATCTCGAATGTCGGAGTTTCGACCGCTTCTTGCGATGCCGATTGAGAGCCACTCGGAACAGAAGGGGGAACATTGTTATCGCACCCCCCTCCGCAGAGGAGGAGCAATAACAGGATTAAGCACAAATGTTTCATGCCGCCAGAATGTCCCACATTGAAATTACGATTTGGGAACTTCAATTTTGAGATCAGTGATTCCACCTTCGGGAACAGTCACTTTTTGCGGAGATGTTGCAGCGTCCGTCCATTCTTTGGGGAATGGGGCTTTGGGCGGTCCACCGCCAGCTGCTCCGTAGGAGTTTTCGTCGGGTGTAAAGCTCAGCACGACTGAATAGTCTCCCGCTTGAGCACCTTCACCGTTAGGTCCAGAGACCAGGGTGAATGACCCATCCTCGGCAACAGTCGCCGTGGCGGGAAAAATTTTCGTATCTGTTGACATCAAAGTGACGATGATACCTGCACCCGGTTCACCACCAACAGTCAGTGTCCCTTTGACGGGATGAATCTCGGGAGCGTCGCTGGCTTCCCCGCCGCCACATCCTGAGGTCAATGTAATAGTGGCCAAACATGCAAAGAACGTTAGCGTGCGCAACATAAGAAATCACTCCAGATGTCTATCAAGGGAGAAAGAAATAATCGAATCTGCAAACAGAGAGTTTGCTGGATCATGAAAAAGAAGTCCTCCCCCCGAACGGGAGGGAGGACTTGAAAGACAGAATCAATAATCTGCGATCAGAAGTCACCGACCGTTTCACTTCCACCACGACTGATGATCGCCTTGGTGACACCCAGATCGAGATTCTCGCTCACAAACCGAACGGCACCATCACCCATCAAGCCATGAGCACCACCCACATGCGGGCTGCTCCAGTTATTGCATCGGGTGTCATTGTTACCTCTGATATGATTGATCCGACCGTGATGTGGATCGGCAGAACCGACAGAAGTCGCCCAGAGAAACTGTTTGTTGAGCTGGTCATAGGTTGGTTGACCACCTCCGATGTCTTGTCGCCAGTGATGGTTTTCAAAGACAAAGACACTGTTGGAAGTACCATCAGTGAAACTGGCCATGTCACTACTGAAACCGTGGGCCGTGTTGAACCAGACAAACCCGGCGACTTGTCCAGGAGGTTGTTGGTTTGTTTCCACCCAAGGAGTTGTCAACGGACCACTACCGATGTTTTCACCGGGGCAGTCTTTCCAGGGAGACCAAGTCCATCCCATGTTGCCGGTGTAATCGGTGCGAGCGCCACGGGTGTTTTCTGAATTCGCCTGATTCATTCCCCAAGCTCCCGTATCTGTCGTTGGTTGTGGATTACTCGGGCACAAAAAGCCGGGAATCACTTGTTCGCTGAGTGGCTTACCATTGATCGGTTGAGTGATCAAGTTCTGGTTGGTGTCGTAAGGCGCTGTCCCCGTCAGATTAAACTGAATTTGGTTGAATAATGGTGCTTGATCAACATACGGCAGGATACGAACGAGCCAAGAGAATGTGCCTCCGGCAGAGGTCTGACCACCGCCGTGACGACTCGTGTCGTAATTGATGGGAAACGTTGAGTAGACATCGTGGTAGTTGTGAATCGCCAGGCCAATTTGCTTTAAATTGTTTTTGCAAGTCGAGCGACGTGCGGCTTCGCGAGCCTGTTGTACGGCAGGAAGCAGCAAGGCAACCAACACGGCAATAATGGCGATGACCACCAGGAGTTCGATGAGGGTGAACCCTCGTCGATAAAAGGGCAAAGAAAACTTTGTTCGCATCAGTATAATCCTTAAAAGAAAAGTGTGGAAAATTCTAAAAACATTGGCCAGCAATAATGGTCTGACTCAAAAGTCAAAATCAATATTCTGCCATGAATTCACAAACTGCATAAACGAAGGCCAGAAGTGCAGATTGAGGATCCTTCATTGGTATCGGTTATTAAATAACAAGAAGTATCGCAAAAAATATGAACCTCCATGATATGATAAAACCCTCGAATTTTTTGCGATTTTGTCGAATTTTTTGCTAAAATTTAAGAAATTCGAACCCTCATCAGCTCGGCGGTTGGTGTGTCTCCCGAAGCTTCAAAGTAGTCGGCCATACGCAATGCGAGCTCGACAGGCACAGAATCGACACTGGGAAGTGCCATGATGATAGATTCCAGCTCTTTGCCTTCGCTCCCCAGTTCTGCCAATTTTTTCCCTTTCTCGGGCTTTCCAGTCAGGCGATAAACTTCGGATAACTGAACTTGTGATCTCCAATCGGCAGGATGAATTATCAGTGATTGTTGATATGAATTCTCGGCTTGTTGCAATTGTCCCTGGCTTTTTTCCAGCCAACCTTTGAAACGCCAGATTCGGTTGTCTTGCAGATAGGATTCCGGGATCTCTCTCAACAGCTCTGCCACGCGAACAACATCACTTGCTGCAATGGCTTCTTCCGCTGCATAACAGATTACCTCAAGATTTTGAGGATAGATTTCAAGATACTTTTGCATCAATTCACGCCGACCTGGACGCCCTGTTTTTTCATTAGCAATTTCAGGAAGGCTTAATGCGGCGGCGACTTGAAAGAGTTCCTCCTCGGGATATTTTTGGGACCACATTTGGTTGAGATCATAAGCATTCGAAAAGACCAGCGCGTCTCGTCCCAACAGGTAAGTAAACGCCTCTTTCGGTTCGCGACGATTCTCCATGGCAAAGCGAATGGCATCGACAAGTTTTTGCCTTTGATACGTCATGCCATAAAAGAAGATCAAGCGTTGATGCGCATCACCAACCAATGGCTCATGCTTCAAGAGTGTTTTAGCCGTATCTGTCGCCTGTAGTGGATCGTTGAGCTGCTGAAACTCCAAGTCAATTTTTTTGACCATCGCTGCGGCATACTTGGGGTCGTCTACCGAAAGTTGACCCAATGATTGGGCCGCTTCCGCCCATTGCGAACGACCGAGTTCGGAATCGGCTTTGAACAACCAGGCATAACCATTGCCGGGGAAATCGTTGAGCCAATTTTGAGCGATCACTTCTAACCGCTCCCAATCCTGCGAATCTCGTGCTTCTTCTGCCGCAGACTGATACTGAGTGTTGCGAGTATTTTGCCAAAGCGACCATGCCGGCCAAGTCAGAGCCATCAATACAAACAAAAGCAGAACATACAATCGCTTCTGACCGCGGGGTGTTTCTGATGTGGAATCGTTCATGGAAATGAAAACAATCAAAGAAGTACAGCGCGTGTCGAGAAACAAGGACGGGATTTCAGAAATCATATCGAGTGATCTCAAGATCGTCAGCCCGAGTTCTCAGGAATCTCTCGATCTGAGACAATCCAGCGACGGCAATTTCACGGCGGATTTCCCAACCACTTGCTCTTTCCCGCTTTTCGGCAGCGAAATTCCCTGCTAGACTGAGCCCGCAGACAAGTTCTGGTGTCAGAAATACCATCACACGCGCCCGTAGCTCAGCTGGATAGAGCAACGGACTTCTAATCCGTAGGTCGCAGGTTCGAATCCTGCCGGGCGTATTCTTTCCAAACCCACATTTGTTTCGATACAACGAGGCTCTTCTTGATGCAAATCGGCGTAATTTGTGGTTTGCTCACAGGCACTTGCGTCAACCTCATCAGTCTTCTCTTCATCGCTCTCACCGTCGTCAGAAGTGCAATCCGATGCGGTCTGATACGTTTCTCATGGGAGCTGCCGGGCACCGTATGGGGCACCACTTATAATTCGGCCCCATCGTCAGATTCTTTTTCGTGATGCTGTGCCGCCGGACTTGTGGCACTCGGCCCCGGAAGCATTTATTCCGTGTTCTCAGCCTTCGCCTCCACCTCATCCTGAGAACGAGAAGCCGTTCAACTTACAACCCTCATACTGGCATCATGAGAGTCTTGATACTTTAACTTATAAAATGTGCCTATAGATAATTACGATCAATCATAATGTCTCTTCAATCGGTATGAAATCGTGTAACTTCGGAGCGTATGAATGTATCCGCGCGGTGGAATCATTCACCACCCAACCGTGCAGTTTGACTTCACCGGATTTGATTCTTTCATGTACAAAGTCATCAGAAAGCAGATTCTCAATTTGGAACAATACATGTTCACGGATCAACAGTTCGATTCGATTTTCTCCCCTGACCTCTGGATATGTCTCATTCACGGCAGCAACAGTTTGATTGTAAAATCTCTTCTTGATCCCATCACAATTGGTTATGTCTGAATTGAGATAACTGCGGATCACTCCGCATTGAAGATGACCGCAAACAATGAGATGCTCAATCTTCTTCGTTGAGAACGCAAATTCGATATTTGCCATAGTTCGATCGGCTTCACACTCATTCACAGGGGGGACGGAATGGACCAAATGCTGCAAGAGAAAAACGCGTCCGGGCTCCGCAAAAGATATCGAATCTGGAGCGACGCTATGATCAGAGCAGGCGATCATGATTGTGTCGCACTCGTTTGAGTCGGCGTTTTCGAGAAAATCACCCATCGACCCGAAATGGTCGGGAACGAAATCATGAATCTCTTTTTTCAAAAGAACCATCTCACACTCTCCCATTCTTCTTTGGAACCTATACGTGTTTCAGAGATGAGAATGTCATCGTCCCAGTTACTTGCGGATCGTAAAACTCACTGGCCAACACTCCAACGGAATCGACGCACATGGAGATGCGAGCGTGAGGCATGACATCCTTTCGAATGAAAGAAAAGAGGGCTTCCAGGGCATTCTCATCGATCACGATTTCGATACGGATTTGAGAATGAACGCTCTCATCATTACCGTACGAGAGTTGTCCCACCTCTGAGCATGTCATGGAGGAAACCCCAACCGCATTAAGTTCAAGGAGCTTCTGCTCGATCCATTGCCTCTTCTCTTCATCGGCAACAATCGTGATTCGGCGCATCTTTACAAGGCCTCGTTTGCGAGCTGCGTGAGTGCTATCGGCCAGCGGTTGTAGATTATCGAGTCCGCGGATTTCGAAGGTTAAGCCCTCCTGCTCAAAGTCACGTTCCACCTCCTCTAACTTTTCCATCACACTGTGGTCAATCAATTTGACATCGGAGACATCAAGTATCAGATTGCGACGTTGGACAAGACCGATTTCTTCGATCTGCCGCTTAAATGGAATCCAGTTACTGAAGACAGCCGATTCACGGGCGATGATCAAACTGGTGTTCTCGTCCTCTTCCTGCACTTCGATGTAAGGCATGAAGAGCGACTTGAGTGGCACGCCGTTGGCCACGTGAATCACCATTTTCAGAGCGATTCCAGCGATCACCCCCACGAGCAAATCGACCGCCAGAACCATCACCAGCGTGGTCACAAAAATCGCCAACTGTTCTTTTCCGATGCGATAGACGTTCACGAACTCATTGGGGTGAGCGAGACGGGAACCGGTGTAAATCAGCATTGCTGCCAAAGCTGCCAAAGGAATGCGATGCAACATCGTGGGAATCAATGCCACACAAGCCAATAAGAAAATGCCGTGCCACATATCGGCGAATCTCGTCCGGGCTCCATTATCAATATTGGCTTTGGATCGCACGATTTCCGAGATCATGGGCAAACCACCCACGCAGGATGCGGCCAGGTTGCCGATACCGACCGCCAGGATGTCTCGATTCATGCTGGTTTTTCGTTTCCAGGGATCGATCAAATCCACAGCTTTGGCACTGAGAATCGATTCGAGGCTGCCAATGATGAAGAACATCATCACCCACTTCCAGGCAACGGGCTGAGTGAGTGCCGAGAAGTCTGGAAAAGTGATGTCATCAAACATACCGAAGACTCGGTCCGGCATTTTCACCAGATACTGTTCGCTGAGCTGATATTCATGATTTTGTAGCATGTAGGAATGTTGATGCAGCAGGTCGAACGCCATACCCATCGGGATTGAAACCAACAGTACAATCATTGGAGCGGGGACGATTTTCAACGCTCCCAGTTTCTTGCCGAGGATGGGCCACAAAAACATGATCAACACGCTGACCAGACCAATGGCGGCAATGGCGGGATTCGCTTCTGCCAGATAGTGAGGCATCTCTCGCACCATTTCGAGCGGTTCCGAGCTTGGCGTCCGTCCTGTTTCCGGATCAATGACACCCAGTGCGAAAGGAAACTGCTTGATGATGATGATGACGCCAATTGCAGCCAACATCCCATGGACCGCCGAACTGGGGAAAAACTCACTCAGAATTCCCGCCCGAAGCAGGCCAAACAGAATTTGCAAGATGGCTGCGACGACTCCAACTGCCAAAGCCGCTTTATACGCGCTGGAATTGCCAGCACCACCGAAGTCGTTGATACACCCGAGTGCGATGACGATTAACCCTGCAGCAGGTCCCTTGATCGTCAGTTCGCTGTTACTGATGAACGTTGTAAGTATCGATCCGATGATGGCCGTGAAGATGCCTGCAATCGGTGGATAACCGCAGGCGATGGATATACCGAGACATAGTGGTAACGCGATGAGGAACACCAGAAAGCCGGATGTCACGTCATTTTTGAGATACTTGGAGAATCCCTTAAGATCGCCGCGTGGGGTCTCAGTTTTGTTGAGATCTTCTATCATGTTCATTTCTCACTCGATTGTGACAATGTTGGAAGGGAGACGAATCCCGTGGTTTCTGAGTTAGTGTCGGGTTGGACAACACGCTGTCCATCATGTTTTGGATCTTCCAGCTGGCCTCCACGATGTCGGATGAGTTCGGTCGCTGCGTGATAACGCGACGAGACTCCCCACTGTGGAAAGATCCCTCCACCGATGATTAATGCGGCGAGGATCAGGACAGCTATCTTTTCAGCGGGACGCACTTGTAGGGAAAATGTTGCGATGCGAGGGCGTCCCGTGAACACTCGAAAGTAGACTTGCAGGATGGCGATGCCGTTCAGTGCAGCCGCCGCGACAACCGCCATCCCGACATACGGATACACATCAACAGCTCCTTCAATTAACAGTTCCGTTCCAATGAACCCCGTTGTGCCGGGAAAACCAATCGATGCCAAACCTGTCAGCAGAAACAGAGACGCGAGTGTCGGCATGTGCTCATAGAGTCCGTGGTATTCATCCAGCGAAATTCGACCAGTTCTCGCTTCGACACAACGCAGTGTCAGGCCGAGTCCCCCTAATGAAATGTAAGCTGATACCCAGACACAGAGTGCTCCCGTCAATCCAATGGGAGTGACGAGTTCCAATCCGACCAGAACCAAAGAGGAATGACTCAGAAACAGATAGCAAAAGAAGCGTCTGGCTTCATGTTGCACAAGTGCCATTCCCCCCGCATATACGGCAGTTACGATCGAAGCGATCGCGATGCTTTGTAGAGCCCAGTCGGGGGCAATGGGTAAGACCAGCCGCATGACGGCGTATGCCCCACTCATTGGTGTGACAAAAAGTAATGCCGTTCCGAAAGTCGCATTTTCAAACAGGTCTGTCATCCAGCAATGGAGCGGTGCAATGCCGCTTCTCATCAATGCTGCGAGTGTCAAAAGACACCCTCCCACGAGAATGCTTCCCGCACTGATCAATGCTTGGCCGGAAACCAGTAACAGTACAAACAGACCCATATGGATTGTGAATACTCGCGTTGACCGACCGCGGGAACGAAGTTCGAGCCAAACGGGAATAAGAGCGGCGATCAACAGAGCAATGAGCACCCACGCATCGCGACAACTGAGTGTGGCCATCAGGATTGCTTCCGAGACCAGCATCGAACCGAACGAAAAACGATTCACTTTCGTTTTCATCGTCGACAAAATTGTCAGCAGGCAGAGCAGCGACACCAGAGGAAGCAACGGTGCATTGAGTTCATCGATGACAAACACATCGTTGTGGAAAACCAACTCGATGAGGTCCCAGTGGTCGTGAGCTTCAAACGTCTTCAGGCTGGAAAAATCGATCCATTCGCCGACGGCACAAGCGAATGTGATCCCACAAATGAGCAGACAGAATTTTCTCGCGGATCCAGAATTCTTAATCATAATCACGCTCAAACTGCCGATGAGCGGGATCAAGACTGACATTTCCAGCCACGGTAAATGAAGTTCAGGCATCAGACGAACTCCTCCAATGAAGTGGTGTGCGGTTTGACATCGTCTGACTGACGCGAGTTTCCTCCAGAGAGTAGATCGGTCCAACGCCGCTCCAGCGAGTCGCATTTGCGAAACACAGCCAGAAAGGGGCGAACAAAGTAGTCCTTTAAGATGGTATCGAGGAATCCTCTTTCCATCGAAAAGCGATAAGCCCAGTCGCGAACGCCAACCGGGAAGATACGAGACCAGGCTGAGGTCGGGTGAGACAAACGGGCACCAATGGCGTTTTCAAGTTGATGGTAATCATGGAGTAACGTGGGAGCGCGAAGTAATTGAAGTGTACGCAAACAGGCATGTCCAATGATGTGGATGAGGGGGATATAACGCAGACCACAGCCGATTTCGACTACGATGATGCTCACCTGAGTAAGCGACGCGAACGCCAGCGTACTCTTGATGTCCGTCTGCACTCGCGCTGCCATGGCTCCGAAGACAGCGGAAACCAACCCGATCACAATCACTGCAATACTCAGTGTCAGGGACACTTCAAGTAATGGGCTAACCCGAAGTAGGAGAAACGCTCCCAAATGAACCGACAATGCGCCGTAGAAGATTGCACTGGAAGGTGTCGGTCCCTCCATCGCTCGGGGGAGCCAGCCGGAAAAAGGGACGAGAGCGGATTTTCCCGCCACGGCTATCAGCAACAAGATACCGACAAACAATGCGTGTGACTCGGAAATCGTGGCCTGTCCTTGTGGCCAAGGGCCAGTCCCCATCAGCACGTCGAATTCTCCGGCACCGGTAAGATGATGCAAAGTCAACGCTGCGATCAGGAATGCAGCATCGGCGATGCGGTAAATCGTCCAGACGTGCTGGCCATTCCGGACAGGGTTCGCATGCTCATGGAAATAAGCGACTAAAAGTGCAGAGGACAGTCCGACGAATTCCCAGCCGAAGAACAATGTCTCAATGGTGCCCGCCAGAGAGGAGACGATCATCCCCAGCAGGAAGACTGCATAGAGGACAAAGAAGCGATTGTAACCTGGCTCACGGTGAAGGTATCGGCTCGTAAACGCTCCGATCGTACCACACAGCACAAACGAAAGAATGGCAAACGGAACCGATAGTCGATCGAAGACGAACTTCAAATGAAAGTGAAAATGTTGCTCCGGAAGGAAGACCCAGTTCCCAAACTCGAGAGGGACATGACGACGCCCCGTTGTCAGCATAAGTACAAGTATGATGAGTGACGCAGTTAGTCCGAGGATGACCGCGATTTCTGTGATACGAGACAAGCTGCGCTCTGTGAGCCGTCGATCAATCAGCGAGGAGACGCCGACGACTATCAGCATCACCAACGGACTGGTCACAACACAAATTCCAAGTAGCGTAAGGACGTTATCAATGGTCATGCTTCAGCTCCTGTGTTGTCGACTGGCCGACGGTCGGATGCAGTAATGGAGGCGAAAGCGAGATGATCACGTCGTCCTTGATACCAGTCACGAGAAGTCATCACTGTCGATATCTCATTTTCTTTTGCGGTATAAGGAACGAACTTTCCGTGCTGGAAGAGTTCAACAAGGGAGGTTTCTGGATCGAGGATCGCCAATTGCACCCACCCTCCTTCTACTAGCTTCCTGATAGATTCGTTATTGTGAATGATTCGAAGCATGACTTCGCAGCAGGTTTCAATCACAAAAATCAGACGCATCGGTTCGTGGATTTCGATCATCTGCTGCGACAATCCGGGACGCAGATCACTAGCCGCCCCGGACATCACACCGAGCAGCGACGTGATGTTATGTGGTAGCTTCGAGCCGCATCCATAACCTTCCACATCGACAGTCGAAAAGTAGTATTCCAGATTGATGCCAGCACAGACGGGAATCGCAGCCCGCAGAATCCCTTCGAGAATGGTTCCCTGCTCGTCGTCCTGCCGGGAGTCATACGATGTCAGAAAAGCGCGACGATCAAGGAACAACCCACGGCTCCATTCTCGTTTTCCGACAAAACAAAGTGCGTTGGTGGCGTGATTGTATTCGGGACGAGCTTGAGACAGGTCTTCGGGACGATCTTCGACATGACGCAGCGCTTCAGAAATCGAGATATCAAGTGAGGCGGACTCGAATCTGCGACACCGCTCGTGTGCATTACGTTCCCGTGCTTCATTGATATCGTGAACAACCGATTCGAATTCGCCCCGATGAGAGGCTGGCATACGATCGAGGTCGGCAAAGGTGACCGATTCATTGGTCGTATCGTGATACCCTCCGACAAACCAGGTGCTATCAGGAATAGGTAATCCACGTTCTGAAAGATTGTGCCGCACACGAAAGTCGTTAGCCATCAGTGCAAACGCTCTGGCATTTGGACCGCCTTGGCTTCCAGCACAGGCACCGCAATTATAGGCCGACTCGTGAGGGTTATTCAGACTTTCGGATCCATGACCGAGAAGAATCACAAGTCGCGACCAGCGTTGTGTGAGACCTGCAGCCCGCAAGACTCCCTCAACGATCTGCGTCATCTCCTCGACCGAATAACCGAGCTGTCCGTTTTCGAGACCGGGTGTCGGCTCGACCCGTTCAATTCGTAGTTGTGTTTGCGGAGGATTAACGATGCGGCTGAGCTTATTGAGAACCTGTGAAACCGCTCGTGGAAACAGGATTCTTCCGACGAGCGGAAACGCTGCCAGCGACCCGCCGAGCGTCGTGAGAATTCCTCCCACAAATGACCGAGTACCGAGATGAGTGCGGTGACTGATCAGACCGAGTGTCCTGCGTGCTTCCGAACGACGACGTTCCACTTCTGCCAGAGAATAGAGCGGTTCTTCGACAACGTAGTGTGACGGTTTGATCGCAATCGGGCATAGCGGTTTGAAGTGTGCTTGCCCCACACCGCGATAATACATTGCCGTTCCGTAAAATCCTGGGATTCCAAGAGTTTCGCAATCCGGATCAATTTCTTCGAGGTGTCGGCGGAACGACTCTTCTCGATCATCGATACAGGTCACCAGTTGAAATTTTGGTGGAGTATCTTTTTGTTGATTTGCATCAGTTTTTTTACGGACTCTTTGCGAGTGAACGACGACAGCATCCAGGGTCTCATTGCAGTATTTCCGTTCGAATGCTCGATGATAGAGACCACGCCTTTCCAGACTGGAAAAGGCATCATTCTCTCCGACCAATTGAGCCCATTGTTCTCCGGAAAGATTTTCCAGTTCACTCGGGAGCCAACCAAGCACCTGAGCCAGTTGAAAAAGAGTAAATGCACGTTGGACAAAGCTGTCATCCTTTGAGTCAACCTTTTTCAGAGTCAAACGGTTGCGAAGTTCGTTGAGCGGACTGTCGCATCCCAGTGAATCATGAGCAACCTGTTGCAACGCGAGCCGCTCCAGAATCAAGCGGACAGCCAGGAACTCGACCAAACTTCCAGCAGGAGCCGGATGAGGGGCCCATTCGGCGTTCGTTTCCATCTGCCAAACCATTCCAGCCCATCCGCGTAATGCCAGGAGTGTTTGAGTGATGAACTGCGCTCGTTCATCTGCCGTCACTCCGAGTAAGTCGAGAGATTCATGAATCGAATCCAAGGCGGTCATCTCGGCCCGTGAAATGCGAATCGCTTCATGTTTTAGAGAGGACAGCCATCGTGTCGGCGACGCCAGAGGTGTTTGATAGAGCTTTAAAAATGACTTGAATAATCCAGCAGATCTTTCCGGTAATTGCCAATGAGCAAAACCCTGATCGAGAAATGCCGAGCAAAAACGAATCAGGATCTCATGAACGATCAAATCAGCATCTTGGCCGCATGCGTCCAACAAAACATCGCGATGCCTGCGTACTTGTGCGGATGACTGCTCATTGGTTGAAGCGAAGGAGGCACTCTTTCCGGCCTGTCGAACACCATGAGAACACACACGCCACAAGTAGTTCAACGTAAAGGCTTCCCAGGTTCGATCGTCCCATCCCGGATGAAAACTGACATTGAATTGTTGAAGTGTTGCTGAAAGAAGATTCCCGTTGACTAATTCCTCGCTGTTCAGTTGATTCACGCGAGCTCGAGTGTCATCGATAACACGCTGACGAAAAACAGGATCGACTTCTTTGCGGAATCGACGCAAGGCGTCTGATTCTGCAACAGCCCAACGCAGTTCCTCGGTTGGCCCGCAGTGCAACGGAAACTGCATCATCCCCAGTTTCAATTCGTGAAGCGTGCATAAGCCATCAATAAGTTGGTCGGAGTCATCGCCCTCATCTTCTCTCAAGACTGTCTCGAGATCTTCGACGCGAATGCGACCGTTCAATAACATTTTCCGATAATGTTCTTCAGGAAGGTAGGCATGGCATCCCCATAACTGCCCGCCTGTTCGAACGCCCTCATCAAAGCTGAGATCCTCAAACGCATGAAGAGTGTTGTGATGGACGAAGACTGTGATTGGACCCTGTGAAGGTAATACGTGAGCAGCATGCTCGATTTCCTCGAGCAATTCGGGATCGTTGAAATTGATTCTGGGCTCTGTTCTGGAGGGTTCTTCAAGATTTACGGCCGACACAGCGCACCTCATTTTTCATGTAGACGAAATTGTGAGTGGCAAGCAGACTCACATGTGAAAGAGATCGGCTCAGCAATCGACAAGCTATTCGCTTGAGAGGAAGAACTCAGAAACGAAAAATCAGCTTGAAAACTCGATGACGATCCAGCGGCGAGCATGGCTCGCTCTGTACACACCTTGATCACTGATCAAAAATCGTGTGGCTATCAAAGTCACTTACAAGCATCCTTCAGCAAGAAAGATTGCTCATGCATTGACAGAGACAGAGCGAATCAGCACCGAACTGGCGGTGCGCGCGAATGATCTGGCGAAGAAAGCACAGATTGCGAGAAGTTGACTGATTCATCGACTTGGCCGATGGCAAATGCCAGCCTATGTCCAACCTCATCGGTCAGAAGACCGCAGAAAAGGACTTCCAACTCGTCCCACTCTGCTTTAATTTTTTCGTTCGCCTCTTCCGAGTCTTGGAGAGGATGTTCGGACTGATTCTTGGAAGGATTCGGACCATCTGACAACAAACCCCAACCCGAAGGAAAACCTCCCAGGCTGAAAGTGGCCAGTATGATTAAGATCAAGGCTTGACGCATCAAAATTATGGTCGCCTGTATGAAAGTAGCCAATCGAAAGAAACGCTCACTTATCCGAAAGATATCCCTGAGTCTTGGAATTGTCAAGCGGACTCACTCCTCAGAGACAACAGCCCCTCTGCGATTCTCCTCTGGACGGACTCGCTACGAATTCAGTTTTTACTTATCATTGAATTTGAGTCAAAATGAAGCAGTAAGCACTTTCCAGCATTTTTTCAGGCATTGCAATCACACCCAAAAAAACAGATGCGGTGTTTTTGGCCTGTCTATGCTATCATTTCAGGGTTAGCGTTAGTAGTGGGACGTAAGCCAGATTGACGCAGATACGAGCGCAATCCCGGTCGAAGCCTTAATCAAGGGGATCATTATGCAGAAGCTGGTGGACGGAATACATCAATTTCAAAAAGATGCATTCAGTAAGAATCAGAAACTTTTCGAGACCTTGGTTGACGGGCAACAACCGCTGGCATTGTTCATTACCTGCTCTGATTCACGGATTGATCCGAGCTACTTAACGCAAACGAAGCCCGGTGAGATCTTCATTCAACGAACAGCGGGGAACATCATTCCTCCCTATGGAATGATGCTTGGCGGTGAAGCAGCAACGATTGAATATGCCGTGACAGCCCTGAAGGTCAAAGACATTATCATCTGTGGGCATTCTCATTGCGGAGCGATGGGCGGGCTGCTCGATCCCGAATCCGTGGAAAAGATGCCTGCGGTGAAAGCGTATCTTCAGTACGCCGAGTCCACCAGAAGAATTGTTGAAGAGAATTACGTGCACCTCACCGATCCAGTGAAACGGCTGACACTTACAGTCGAAGAAAATGTATTGGTCCAGTTGGAAAATCTTAAAACTCACCCTTCCGTTGCTGCTGCGATCGGAAGAGGAGAACTCAAGTTGCATGGCTGGGTGTATAAGTTTGAAACGGGTGAAGTCTTCGCTTTTGACCCGTTGCAGAATCAGTTCTCACCGGTGGCGGATGTTGCAACTCCACCTCTGGTCAAAACTCGGGACATACCGAACATCTAACAACAAAGATCGTTCATGAGAGTATGAACGCGTTGACTTGGGAACAGACGGGGCTACCATTCCCCTCGATTTCTCTTAGCTGACCGTTCCCCTTGATGGTACCGGTCAATGTGTGGTCGCTAGACCTGCTGACCATGCTCCCAAGTATGTTGCATCAGGAACGCGAATCCGCCCGGTGTTGACCTTTGTGATAGTTCAACAAGAGTATGGGTTTTCCAGCATATTGCCTCGGAAGCCAATTCCACCCGGTGGACGACACGAATGACACAGTCACCGAATGACACAGTCACCGAATGACACAGTCACCAACACCGCTTGACTGCATCGGACTGACTCACCTGATGTGACTTTCACTTTAAGACTGCCCGAATCCAAGATTATGGTCTGTTTAACTGAACGCTCAAAATCACAGGCAGATAGCATTCCTGAGTACGCAGGATCCGGAGCCATCCCGCCAGTTCCTATGTGATGGAATGCAGACAACTGCTGCATCGCTAGGCGACAATCCCAGAACGACAGAAACTTCAAGAATTCTCAGGCGGTCAGAAACCCGTGCTAACTCACTACTAAGAAGAGGCTTATAAGTTTCACAGATTTTGCCGGGAGTATGTCTGGCATGCCCGTTGCCCATCTTTGTGAGTTCATTGCAATTTCCTCAAGAACAGACTCGTACCAAGGAACTGGAAAAGTCAACGAGTAGCAAAGGAGACCACTCAAGATGAAACGACTCAGCCTTACTTCATGGATTCTGATCGGGCTGATCCTGGGAATTGTACTCGGTATTTTCATCGGTGAGCGTGCGCAGGTTCTCGATCCGATCGGCAGTGGGTTCATCCGTCTGCTTCAGATGGCAGTATTACCGTATTTTATTGTGAGCCTGCCGTTGGGGTTCGGCAGACTTTCTTACGAAGAAGCCAAACTATTGGGAGTCCGACTGACTCTGTTCTCGCTCCTGCTGTGGGGACTGGCCATCCTTCTCGTCGTCGTTCTGCCGATGACGTTCCCTGCGATTGAGTCTGCCAGTTTTTTCAGCGTCAACATCGTTGAGCCTGCACAAGATGTCGATTTCGTGGAACTCTACATTCCCGCCAACCCCTTCAGCAGTTTGTCAGAAGCTGTGATTCCTGGCGTCGTGGTTTTCGGCATCGCAATTGGAATTGCATTAATCGGTGTGCCGCAAAAACAACAATTACTCACCATTCTTGATAGTTTGTCCGACGCACTCGGTCGCATTACCGGATTCGTGGTGAATTTAACTCCAATTGGTGTCTTTGCCTTGGCGGCCAGTGCCGCAGGATCGATGACACTCGAGGATCTGAGCCGCTTGCAGGTCTATCTCATCACGTACACCATCGGCGCTGCACTTCTGACCTTCTGGCTGGTTCCGATGTTGGTGGCATCTTTGACACCGTTCCGCTATCGGGACGTCTTACGAGCGACCCGCGACCCTTTGGTGACAGGTTTTACAACGGGGAACCTACTTGTGGTTCTCGCGATGCTGGCGGACAACTGCAAACGACTGTTTCAGGAACAGGAAGAAAGAAGCCGACGTCATGCGGAATCAGTTGTGGATGTGACATTACCCATTGCATTCACGTTCCCCAATTTGGGCGTGGTCCTGCTGTTGTTGTTCATTCCTTTTGCCGGCTGGTTCACCGGGAATCCCATTGATATTGCGCAATATCCCAAGCTCTGTCTGCTCGGTTTCTTCAGCTTTTTTGGAAGCGTGGAAATTGGACTGCCATTCGTCTTACAACAATTCCGGATTCCGACGGACATGTTTCAACTGCACGTTGTGACTCTTGTTTACGTCGGTCGGCTGGCAACATTATTGGCCGTAATGCATCTGGCGGGAGTGGCGTTGCTGACGGCTGCCGGGAATGCCGGTTGGCTGAAATTCAGGCCTCAACGGCTGACTTTGTTTGGAGGACTTTCTGTAGGCATTCTATTATTGTGTCTCGGTGGTACGCATCTGATGTTGGAGTCGACCGTCGATCGTGCCTATACGAAAAATGAAGTCATCGCAGGGATGCAGTCGATACAACACCCACTTAACGGTGAGGTGAAAAATGAAATTCCGGAACCGATTGTGATCAAAAATGGGAAAACCCCTCTCGAAAGTATCCGTGAAAGAGGAGTTCTCCAGGTCGGTTACGATCCCGAAGGACTCCCTTTCAGCTTCTTTAATAACGAAGGGGAACTTGTTGGGTTTGACATTGAGATGACTCAAGCATTGGCCAACGAACTTGGAGTCGAGGTCCGATACTTCCCGTATCACAAGAACAAGATGGCAGAAAGCCTGAATGGTCATCGCAGGTACGATCTCCTGGTTGGTGGGTTATTCGCAACCACAAGTCGAGTCGAAAAAATGCGATTCAGCGACCCTTATCTCGACTTGAATCTCGCCTTCATCGTTCCCGATTATCGCAAACAGCAGTTCGCCAGAATGGATGCTCTCAGACATCAGAAACGGCTTCGGATTGGTGTCCTCGAACGTCCCTATTTCGGTGCTCGACTCAGACAAGTAGCCCCGGATGTGGAGATTGTGTTGCTCGACTCCCCCCGCGAATTTTTCGAAAAGCCTGAAGACTATGACGCATTGGTCATGAGTGCCGAAGCCGGCAGCGCATGGACGTTGCTCAATCCGCAATTTAGTGTTGTCATCCCCGAAGATGGTCGGCTAACTGTCAGCGTTGGATATCCAATGCCCATAGATGCGATGCGACTCGAAAATGTCGTCAGCCGATGGATTGACCTCAAACGGAAAGATGGCACTGTGCAAGCCCTTTACGACCATTGGATTGAAGGGAAGACTGCTGAAAAGTCAGAACCTCGCTGGAACATCATGACCGATGTACTCGGCTGGGGGGATTAAATAGGGTCACTCGTTTTCGGAAACCTTTTTCCGTTGAGTCCGTTTCGATCAGTCCGTATCTCTGCACATTATTGATCAATACAAATAATGACTAATGACCACCCGACGCAGATGATGCGCTAACCGAAGACACTTCTGATCTCGCGCATCTGACGTCGGTGTCATCCCACTTGATCGCAAGAAACTCTCCAGATCCCCTGCTTCGCCGCCCAATAGCTAAAAAAACCTCTCAGGAACCACGGCCGTAGCCGGGGCTCAGGGGGAGGCCATCGTGTGTCAACCCGTCCATTTTCGACATGCCCCGGGAACGGACAGCCGGAACAAGTCATGGTGGAGTGCCCCCAAAAGTTGGTCCAGTGTTATGAGGGTTCGGGTTAGGTAAGTATCTCTTCTACAGTGTACTGCTGGAGTGAGGCCGGAGGCCGAACGGAAGCAGTACACTGTGACGCAAACTGAGC
>Ga0181597_10001930_pt1 | contig 22902 bp, 18 predicted proteins | sample 041ome_5_FD_148647 | JGI IMG/M metagenome (GOLD analysis project Ga0181597, IMG submission 148647) | Coastal salt marsh microbial communities from the Groves Creek Marsh, Skidaway Island, Georgia - 041403US metaG (spades assembly) | ecosystem: Environmental > Aquatic > Marine > Intertidal zone...
CAAACGCCCGATTTTGCTCGCCAGATTTTGCAGCGTCAGTTCCCGGGCGTGAAAGGTGAGCGTGAGTATCGTCGCTACTATCCGGCCGGAGAAGTGACCGCTCAATTGCTGGGGCTGACCAATGTCGACGGGCGCGGCATTGCCGGTGTTGAGATGGCATTTGAGGAGTGGTTGAGAGGCGTGCCCGGCAAGAAGCGCTTCATCAAGGATCTCCATGGAGATATGGTCAGGGACTTCGGGGTTATTGAAGAGCCGCGCCCGGGAAAGACGCTGACCCTGAGCCTCGACCTGCGTCTACAGTACGTCCAGCACCGGGAATTACAGAGAGCGATGAGGGAAACCGGGGCGGTGGCGGGGTCCGCCGTCACGCTCGATGCGTGGACTGGTGAGGTGCTGGCGATCAGCAACTATCCGGTCTTCAACCCAAATGCCCGATCAACGTTGGATTATGGCAGTGCCCGCAATCGCGCGGTGACAGACGTTTATGAGCCCGGGTCAACAATTAAAACACTGACATTGGTTGCAGCGCTTGAGAATGGACAGTTCAGCTTAGACAGCGTCATAGACACCTCGCCAGGACGCATACGCGTCGGATCGAAAGTGCTTCATGATCCCCGAAATTACGGAGAAATGACGGTCTCCAACATCATCGAGAAATCGAGCCAGGTTGGGGTTACCAAAATCGCGCAGGCGGTGGGGCATGAAGCTATCCTCGATGTGCTCTCCCGGTTTGGTTTGGGGCAGGAAACGGGCACGGGCTTTCCGGGTGAGCGAGCGGGCGTCTTACCTGGGCCAGATCACTGGAGTGATATTGAAAAGGTCACCTTGGCATTCGGTTATGGTTTGAATGCGACGCCGATTCAGCTAGCCCGGGCCTACGCGGTTTTGGCAAACGGGGGGGTGCGACGACCCCTGACCTTAATCAAGCAAGATCAGCAAGCCTCTTTTCAGGGTGAACAGGTTGTCTCAGCAGATGTTGCCCGGGACGTGCTGACGGTACTCGGTAGAGTGACTGAGTCGGGTGGTACCGCAACCCTTGCTCAGGTTCCAGGCTTCTCCGTGGGAGGCAAAACTGGCACGGTTCACAAAGTCGGTGAAGGGGGATACCTCGACGATCAATATGTGGCGTTATTCGTGGGTATCGCTCCTATCAGTGAGCCGCGATACGTCACCGCTATTTTGGTTGATCGGCCGCGGGGCGATCACTATGGCGGAGGGCTAGCCGCAGCGCCCGTTTATTCGCGCATTACCGAGGAGGTGCTGCGGATCCGCAATGCTCGTCCAGAGCGCACTGACATGGGTACGCTGCTCGCCGACGTGGGCGCCAATCAATGACCGTGGGGCTGCGGCAATTGCTCAAGAATCCGGCATTGCCCGACATCGCCCTGTCGGACATGACACTGGACAGCCGTCACGTCAATCACGGTGATTTGTTCGTCGCGCTCCGTGGCAAGAATTACAACGGGCGAGATTTCATTGACGCTGCTTTTGCACATGGAGCAGCGGCGGTGCTGACTGAAAAAGAATCGGAGATCCCGCCGAATGATCACCGGATCATCTCCGTTGACGGACTGTCGGGGCGATTGGGTGAACTGGCAGACCGTTTTTACCGGTCACCTTCAACAAATCTTAAGTTAATGGCAGTGACGGGCACCAACGGTAAGACGTCGATTGTCGAATTGGTCAGCCAAATGTTGCGTTCTCAGGGATACCGCGCGGGTTCGATCGGGACTCTGGGCATGAAGTTGATAGAACAGCCCAGCGCAGCGCTAAATACGACACCGGATTGCGTAAGTCTCCATCGTCAATTGGCCAAGTGGGGCGACGAGGCGGTGGAGTGGGTTGTGATGGAGGCCTCCAGTCATGCACTGGACCAAGGCCGCTTGGACGGTTTGGCCATTGACGCGGCGGTCTTCAGCAATTTGTCTCGGGATCACCTCGATTACCATCCTTCAATGGAGGCCTATTGCGCGGCGAAGCTAAGGCTATTTCGCGACTTTGCGCCGGCAGTCAGGATTTTTAATGCCGACGATGAGTGGTTGACTACCCATCGCGATGTCTGGGGTGGCGCGGGTATCGGCATCTCCTGTGAAGGAGCCCAAGCCAATGTTCAGGTATCGGTCATTGATGCTGCGCCCTTGGTGCTGGAGGTCAAAACGATCTGGGGCGCGGGCCGGATAAGGTCCTCCCTGATAGGTCGCTTCAACGCGTTCAATCTTTCTGCGGCCGTCACGCTGCTTGCAGCGATGGGTCTGCCATTTGACGCGGTGATGTCGGCAGCGGAACGGGTGACTCCTGTATGCGGGCGCCTGCAAAGGGTTGATTTTGAGGCGGATATCACAGTGTTTGTGGACTACGCCCATACGCCCGATGCACTGAACGGCGCGTTGCGTGCGTTATCGGAACTTGACGTGCCGGGGTGCGTCTGGGTGGTGTTTGGTTGTGGGGGTGATCGCGACCGAGGCAAGCGTGCCGAGATGGGTGCAGCTGCGGCGGAACTTGCTGACAGGCTGGTAGTGACTAGCGATAACCCTCGTTCGGAGTCCCCCCTCACCATTATCGAGGATATTCTCGACGGCTGTCGTCATGTCGACCCGCTGGTCGAGACAGACCGCGCTGCGGCGATTGCGTTGGCCATTTCCGAGGCTCAACCCGGTGACGTGGTTCTAATTGCCGGGAAGGGCCATGAGACCTACCAAGAAGTTTCCGGTGTTCGCCAGCCTTTCAGTGACAACGATCAGGCCCTCAAGAGTTTGGCTGAGAGGCAGGCGGCGTGATCGCGGGGGTCGAATTGAAGGCGCTTGCCCAGACGACAGGGGGACACCTGATAGGGCAGTCAGTGTTGGTCCAAGGTCTTGCCATTGACAGTCGACAAGTCAGAAAGGGCGACCTGTTTGCAGCGATTCGCGGCGCGCGAGTCGACGGACATGAATTTGCGGCCAATGCGATGCGGGCGGGTGCGGCAGCATTACTCACCGAACGGCGTTTGGAGGTATTGGCACCGCAGTTAGTGGTTGCAGATGTGCAAAGAGCCTCTGGCGCCCTCGCGCTACTAAAACGCAAGCTATTTCAGGGGCCGGTGGTGGCAATCACCGGTAGCGCAGGCAAAACCACAACCAAAAATATGGTGTCAGCGACCCTGTCGGTGGCGGGAAGTGTTCACGCGACCCGAGGCAATCAAAATAACGAGCTCGGCGTGCCATTGACGCTGGCGGGACTCGATTCCCAGCATCAATTTGCCGTGATTGAGATGGGTGCGGGGCAACCCGGCGACATCGCCTACCTCTGCAATTTGGCGGAGCCCGATGTTTCGGTCTGCTTGAATGCCTCGGCGGCGCACTTGGCTCATTTTGACAGCGTGGATGACATCGCCAGTACGAAGGGAGAGATTTTTCAGGGCTTGAGAGGTGAGGGTCTCGCCGTAATCAACGCGGATCAACCTTGGTTGGGTCAGTGGATTGAGCAAGCCGGTGACGCCCGCTACGTCAGTTTTGGTCTCTCCGCCCAGGCCGATTATCGCGCCGTTGACCTTAGGCATCGTGGTCTCGCTGGCGCGGAATTCCAGCTTGAAGCGCGTGGCTTTCGACTTCCCGTAAGGCTCGCACTGCCGGGTAAGCAACAGGTAATGAATGCGCTGGCTGCGCTGGCAGTGGCCATCGAGTTAGGTGTTTCACCTGAGTTAGCGATTGAAGCGTTAGGCACGGTGCAGGCGGGGGCAGGGCGTGGCGCGGTGCTGTCGGGTCGTTGGGGTGGTCGAATCATCGACGACACCTATAACGCTAACCCTGCCGCAGTAAAGGCCGCCATCGACGTGCTGGCGGAAGAGTCGGGTCATCGTGTATTAATTTTGGGCGCCATGCTGGAGCTCGGTATCGCCAGCGAGACGCTCCACGAGGAAGTCGGTGCCTACGCCAGATCCGCCGGCATCGAGCAACTGATTGCGGTGGGACACGAGGCCAAAGGTGCGGCGGTGGGCTTTGGTGAAGCGGCGCTGTTTTTTGCGGATCAGGCATCTCTCAGGTCCGGGCTTCTCTCGCTTCCCGCCGATCACGTGATCTGGGTAAAAGCATCCCGTGGTGCAGCGTTAGAGAAGACGGTCGGCTGGCTGACATCAACGGAGGAGTCTGAATCATGCTGATATGGCTGAGTGAGCAGCTCCTATTCATCGATCCAGGGTTCGCGGTTTTCCAATACCTGACCCTTCGCGGCATATTGGCCGCCTGCACCGCATTGGCGATTTCTATGCTGATTGGTCCTGTAATGATTGCGCACCTCAATCAGTTGCAGATAGGGCAGACAATTCGGCAGGAAGGACCGCAGTCCCATTTACAGAAGGCAGGTACCCCGACGATGGGGGGTGCTTTGATTCTGGTGACAGTAATGGGGTCAACCCTGCTGTGGGCGGACCTTGGCAGTCGCTACGTTTGGGTCGCTGTGATTACCACAGCCGCTTTTGGTCTCATTGGATGGGTCGATGACTATCGTAAGGTGGTGCGAAAGGACACCCGCGGACTGTCGGCGCGCTGGAAATATTTGTGGCAATCCTTGTTCGCGTTTGGCATCACGCTCTTTCTTTTCGATACAGCCGTTAACCCGGAAGAAACCACCTTGTACGTGCCGTTTTTTAAAGATGTTGCGTTGGCGATGGGCTGGTTGTTCGTTCCATTCAGTTACTTGGTCGTCGTGGGCGCTAGTAATGCGGTTAACCTGACAGATGGGCTGGACGGACTGGCGATCATGCCCACTGTCATGGTCGCTACGGGACTCGGCGTTATCGCTTATCTCTCGGGGCATATCGAGTTTGCTCAATACCTGAATATCGCTTATCTACCGGGCGCCGGAGAATTGATGGTTTTCTGCGGTGCGATTGCTGGCGCCGGGCTTGGTTTTTTGTGGTTCAACACCTATCCCGCGATGATTTTTATGGGGGATGTTGGGGCGCTCGCGCTCGGTGCAGCGCTGGGTGTGGTGGCAGTTATGACCCGCCATGAAATTGTCCTTTTTATTATGGGCGGCATTTTCGTACTGGAAACCGTCTCGGTTATTATTCAGGTGGGGTCATTCAAATTGACCGGTCGGCGGGTATTCCGCATGGCACCGATCCATCACCACTTTGAGCTCAAGGGATGGCCCGAGCCCAGAGTCATTGTCCGTTTCTGGATTATCACGGTCATGCTGGTGCTCTTTGGGCTGGCGACACTAAAGCTGCGCTGAAGCCATGTCACTGTCTTCTGCAAACATCGCCAGCTCGGAAAACCGCATGATCTTTGGTCTGGGCACTACGGGCCGCAGTGTCGCGCGTTGGTGGCGTCAGCACGGCGTGGCTTTTCACGCTGTGGATACCCGAGCGGCGCTGGCGGCTGAGTCGACCACATGGCCTGAAATGGCTAACGTTCCCATGGCGTTTGGTGAGCCACCTGCTGAGATGGCTGATGAAGTCACAGAGTTGATTGTCAGCCCCGGCATTTCTCTAGAACATCCCATGGTGGTGCGCGCAAAAGACCGCGGTTGCAGGATTCGCGGAGATATCGATTTGTTCATGGAAGCGGTCGCTGCGCCAGTGATTGGTATCACTGGCTCCAATGGCAAATCGACAGTTACCGCGTTGTTGGGTTCGATGCTGGAGGAATGCGGTGCCACGGTCTCGGTGGGCGGAAATTTTGGTAGGCCTGCCCTTGATCTGCTTGAGGACGATTCCGACTGCTATGTGCTGGAGCTGTCCAGTTTCCAGTTGGAGCGGGCCGAGCCGTTGGGTTTAAGTGTTGCGACGGTGCTGAATCTCTCTGCCGATCATTTGGATCGGTATTCTTCTATGGCGGCGTATCACCAATCGAAGCATCGTATTTTCCGTGGTGTGAATCATGTGGTGGCCAATCGCGATGACCCTCTGACGGTGCCCTTATTGCCCGATGAGGTGCCAGTGACATGGTGGCGCTCGGGTGAACCAGATTTGGGTGAGTATGGGTTACGTGAGTTGGAAGGCGTGTTGTGGCTTTGTCGCGGCTTTCAACCGCTTCTCTCCACAGTAGAGCTTTCCCTTTCCGGATTACACAACTACCACAACGTGTTGGCAGCCTTGGCTCTAGGCGTCGCAATGGGTTTTCCCGAAGCAGGACTGCTTGCCGGTGCCGCGCGTTATCGCGGTCTGCCCCATCGCTGCGAGCGCGTCGGCGTGGTGGGTGACATTACCTTTATTGACGACAGCAAGGGGACTAATGTCGGTGCCACGTTGGCCGCGCTGAAGGGGCTCGGCGGTGATAGCAATCTATGGCTGATTTTGGGCGGCCAAGGGAAGCGACAAGATTTTTCTCAACTGCGGCCGGCAGTCGCTGAGCACTGCGCCGGGATCGTCGTCATTGGCGAGACGGCGGCTGAGATAGTCAGCGCATTGGGGGATATGGTTCCAGTGCAGGAGGCGGTGTCATTGGAGTCAGCGGTGAGTCAGGCGCTGGCGCTGGCGACGCCCGGTCAGACAGTGCTGTTGTCTCCGGCGTGCGCAAGCTTCGATATGTTCAGAGACTACATAGATCGAGGTGAGCGCTTTAAGTCAGCGGTATTGGCATTGGGGGCCGCTGCATGAATCAAGCCGCGTCATGGACAGCCTATCGAGGAGATCCGCTGCTACTGGGCATCGGAATATCGTTACTCTGTATCGGTTTGGTTGCGATTGCCTCGGCGTCTATTGAGTACGGCGATTTTCACTTTGACAACCCCTGGCACCACACCTCGCGCCATGCAATTTATCTGGTAATCGGGCTCACTGCGGGTGCCGTCACGTATATGACACCCACCCAGAGCCTCAAACAATTTTCGCCTTGGTTACTGTTTCTGGCATTCGGTCTTCTGATCCTGGTGCTGATGCCCGGCATTGGCCGCGAGGTCAACGGCGCACAGCGTTGGTTGCCTCTGGGGCCACTGACCTTCCAGCCATCAGAATTTATGAAATTCGCTTTACTTCTCTACGTGGCCGGCTATTTGGTGCGTCAGGAAGAAGCAGTCCGCTATCGGTGGCAGGGACTGGCCAAGCTTATGGGCATTCTGGCGATCGTAGCCGTGTTGCTGCTTGCCGAGCCTGATTTCGGCGCAACTGTTATTGCTGTAGGTATGGTGGTGGGAATGATGTTTATTGCCGGCGCCAGGCTGCAGTACATCGCGGCGATGTTGGTCGCGGTCGTTACGGCTTTGGCCGCGCTTGTGGTCAGTGCACCTTATCGCCTACAGCGACTGACGGCGTATCAGAACCCTTGGGAAGACCCGTTTGGATCCGGTTTCCAGTTGGTGCAATCGCTCATTGCATTTGGTCGCGGCGAATGGTTTGGCGTAGGACTGGGAAACAGCGTTCAAAAGCTCTTCTATTTGCCAGAAGCCCACACCGATTTTGTATTTTCCATCTGGGCCGAAGAAACCGGTCTCATGGGTGCTTTCGCACTGATCCTGCTCTTCGCGTTGTTAGTGGGACGCATCCTCAGGACGGCGTGGCAGGTGGCTGAATACGACCGTCACTACGAGGCCTATGTGTGTTTTGGTGCGGCGCTCATGTTCGCGGGTCAGGTATTTATCAATATGGGTGCGAGCTCGGGTCTGTTACCCACAAAGGGCCTAACACTGCCTTTCGTCAGTTATGGCGGTTCAAGTCTCATCATGAACTGTGCCTTACTCGGCATCATCTTGCGGATTTCCGGCCAGCATCTCAGCGACAAACCCGCACCCCCTGTCCGCAAAAGGCGGCAGCGCTCATGACTCACGCAGAAAGACAACCCTTCGCTGGCCGTGCCATCATCGCTGCGGGAGGCACTGGCGGTCACGTTTATCCCGCAATGGCGGTAGCTGATGTGCTAACCGATCGCGGTTGGTCGGTGGATTGGATTGGAACGGAGCGGGGCATTGAGCAGCGGTTGGTCCCGGCGGCCGGTTTGCCTTTGCATTGCCTCTCAATGTCGGGTCTGCGTGGTAAAAGCGTTGTGGCCCGAGTCAGGGGTTTTCTTTTACTCGGGATGGCGGTTTGGCAGTCACTGCGTGTATTGCGTCGCCTTCGACCCGATGTACTTTTGGGTATGGGGGGTTACGCGGCCGGCCCGGCGGGCCTTGCGGCGTGGATAAGCCGGTGTCCTCTGGTGATTCACGAACAAAACGCGATCGCTGGAACCACGAATCGCTGGCTTGCGCCGCTCGCATCGCGAGTATTGTGCGGCCTGCCGGGCAGTTTCAGAGATCGTCGGGATGCGTCACTCGTCGGTAACCCGGTTCGCTCGTTACTGGGCCCCGTCGATCGCAGCGAACTCGAATATTTGGCTGGATTCAGTGAGACCCGGCCCATGAGGGTGCTCGTATTGGGCGGCAGTTTGGGTGCCGCACCGCTGAATGCGCTCTTGCCGTCCGCCTGCGACCAGCTTTGTGAGTTGGGGTTTGCCCAGCGCGTCTCGGTTTGGCAGCAGTGCGGGGAGCGAAACCGCGCTGATGCGGACAGGTGCTGGCGACAAAGTCGTTTCAGCACCCAGAGAGTCGATAACTATATCGAAGACATGGCTGCCGCTTATCAGTGGGCCGATGTGGTGATCGCTCGAGCGGGCGCCCTAACGATTTCCGAGTTGGCAGCGACTGCCTCTCCATCCGCGCTGATTCCATTGCCCCATGCGATTGATGATCATCAGACCGCGAATGCCAAAGTGCTTTCGGAAGCGCACGCCGCGGTGTTGCTGCCTCAGTGTGATGCCACACCCGAGCGTCTTGCCAGCTATCTCATCGACTGGATCAATAACCCGCAAGCATTGGCAAGTATGGGCAGGGCAGCAGGCGAAGTAGCATCGACACACGCCGCTCAGAGCGTTGCAGACATTATGCAGGGGGTGGTCCGTGACCCTGATTGATGATCGATCACGTACTCGAAGCATGGGTGCTACCCGACATATTTTTATGGTGGGCATTGGTGGCGCTGGCATGAGTGGCATTGCTGAGGTTCTGATTGGGTTGGGTTATGTGGTCTCGGGATCCGATGAATCTGACAGCAAGACGCTAGATCGATTACGGTCCCTCGGTGCTCAGGTGCATGTCGGGCATCGCGCGGAACACATTTCTGACGTCGATGTCTTGGTGGTGTCCGCTGCTGTGCCACTCAATAATCCCGAACGTCTCGCTGCGCGCGCGCAACGTGTTCCCGTCATACCTCGGGCTGAAATGTTGGCGGAGCTGATGCGCTATCGGTTTGGTATTGCGGTCGCCGGAACCCATGGTAAGACCACGACGACCAGCCTTATCGCCTCAATTCTGGATGAGGCGGGTGAGGATCCCACCTTTGTTATCGGCGGATTGTTGAATCAGGCCGGGGCTAATGCGGCCTTGGGTGAGGGCCAATACCTGGTTGTAGAGGCGGATGAAAGTGACGCCTCTTTTCTACACCTGCAGCCCATGATGTCGCTGGTAACCAATATTGAAGCCGATCACATGGAGCATTATGAAGGCGATGCGGGCCGCTACGCCCAGGCCTTCAACGGGTTTCTGCAGAATTTACCGTTCTACGGCTCTGCTGTGATGTGCCTTGATGATCGTGGCGTTCGCGATTTGCTCCCGGAACTTACCCGCAAGGTTGTGACATATGGCCAGCATAGCGACGCCGATTACCGACTAGAAAATTATCGTGCAGAGGGATTGACCTGCCACTTCGATCTCGTTTGTCGTCGAATGGAGACGACGCTCGCGCTAACGGTCGGGATGCCCGGCTTTCACAACGCGCAAAATGCCGCCGGTGCTGCCGCGTTGTGTTTGGAGTTGGGCCTCAACGCTTCAGCGATCCAGCAAGGATTGGCAAAATTTGCTGGTGTCGGTCGTCGGTTCTCGGACCTTGGCAGTGTGAGTTGGCCCGGTGGATGCGCACGGTTGATTGATGACTATGGTCATCACCCCACCGAAGTGGCAGTGACACTCAAAGCCACCCGTGAAGCTTTTCCCGAGCAACGCGTCGTGATGGTTTATCAACCGCACCGGTTTACTCGTACCCGAGATCATTTTGATGACTTTGTCTCGGTGTTGGGAGAAAGCCCGGTTCTTGTGCTCCTCGAGGTATATGCCGCCGGGGAGACGCCTATCCCCGGAGCAAATGCTTACGCCTTGGCGATTGCGATACGGGAGCGAGGGGGCGTTGAGCCGAAAGTGGTGTCAGATCCGCAGGAGCTGGCAGGTGTATTGATGGATCTACTTCAGGACCGAGACATCCTGTTGATGCAAGGTGCCGGCGATATCGGTCGTTTGTCGGCGACCTTGGCTGACGCCGGTTCTATCGAGGTATGGCACTGATGACTTCGATTTTCGCCGGCAAAACGATCGCAGTTACCTTGGGCGGTACCGCCGCAGAGCGGTCAATCTCTCTTGAGAGCGGGAAAAACGTTGCTCGCGTATTGGAGCAGGCTGGCGCCCAGGTGCTTCGGATCGATCCCGCTGAATCTGGATGGTTTGAGCGTCTCGGGGAAGCCTCGTTTGTCTTTAATTTGCTGCACGGCCCCGGTGGTGAAGACGGGACTGTGCAAGGGGTGTTCGAGATGATGCGCTTGCCCTATAGCGGCTCCGGCGTTCTGGGTTCAGCCCTCACCATGGATAAGATTCGTACCAAACTGCTGTGGCAGGGTGCGGGTCTGCCTACTCCTCGCTTTGTGTCACTCAATGCTGAAACGGACTGGTCAGCGGTCGTAGCGGATTTGGGGACAGCCTTTGTGAAGCCGGCTTTGGAGGGATCGTCCTTGGGGATGACCAAAGTCTCTGACGCAGAGGCGTTGCGGATGGCTTATCAGAGTGCCGTGGTTTATGGCGGCGGTGTTTTGGCTGAGCAGTTCATTGCAGGTGCGGAGTATACGGTAGCGATTTTGGGTGATCGGGCATTGCCGAGTATTCATATTGCTGTGCCCGGTGATTTCTACGACTTCGACGCCAAATATCTCTCGGAAGAAACCCGTTTTACCTGTCCCTCAGGATTGTCCCGAGCACAAGAGGTCGAGCTGGCCGCCCTAGCGCTTGACGCTTTTAGATTGACAGGGTGCGGGGTTTGGGGCCGCGTTGATCTGATAAGAGATCATTCCGGTAGCTGGCAGCTGCTCGAGGTGAATACGGTTCCCGGTATGACCTCCCACAGTCTGGTGCCAATGGCAGCGCGGGCGGCTGATCTGTCTTTACTGGAGGTGCTGACAGAAATATTTCACTTCAGCGAGGGGCGCAGCGGTGAAGGTTAATCGACCACAAGGCAATAGTCAGCGACGACGCACGGCGGGCGGCGCCACATCGGCCTCGCCTGCGCCCGCTTCACGCCTGCGGAAATGGCTGAATCGCACGGTGCTCATTATCGGTACGGCATTGATTACGGCCGGTTTGTACAACGGCACAACTGCGCTGTGGTCACAACAGGTAGAGACACTCAGCGTGATGGGTGAGGTGCGCCACATCAATATCAGTGCGATCGAGGCGCGTTTGGCGCCACGGCTTTCCGCTGGATTTCTCGCCACTGATTTGAGTGAGCTACGACAGGAGCTGGAGACTTTGCCCTGGGTATACAAGGTCAATACGCGCAAGCGGTGGCCATCCAAAATCGAGGTGCACCTGGTGGAGCAGCGGCCACTCGCGCGTTGGGGTGAGGCCGGATACTTGAACCATGAAGGCCAGTTTTTCGCTGCTCGTCATCATCCGCTCTATGAAGGGCTCCCCTTGCTGCAGGGGCCTTCCGGGTCAGAAGCCTCACTCATGCGCCGCTATCAGACGCTCGCATCGATGCTTAAGCCCGAGCATCTCGCAATTCACGCACTGTCTCTCGATGACTTGGGTCAAGTGTCCGTGCAACTCGATAACAGTCTGACGCTGCAACTGGGATCCCGGGAAATGTTGCAGCGAATCACGCGATTCAGACAGTTATGGCGTCAAGAGCTGACCGCGCAAACGGTGCAGAAAGTGGATCTTCGATACGAGCATGGCGCTGCGGTGACCTTCGGGGGCGCGCGCCTGTCCATGCAGCTAACAGGAGTTGGGGGAGAGGGTTGATGGCCAACGCGGAGAGTAAACAAATGATTGTCGGTCTCGATATTGGGACATCCAAGGTTGTTGCCGTGGTCGGTGAGGTGAATCCCGACGGGGGTATTGAGGTTGTCGGTATTGGATCCCACCCGTCGCGCGGTATGAAAAAAGGTGTCGTGGTTAACATTGAATCTACGGTTAATGCCATCCAACGCGCTGTGGAGGAAGCGGAGTTGATGGCGGGCTGCCAGATTCACTCCGTCTATGTGGGTATTGCAGGCAGTCACATTCGCTCCGTGAATTCACATGGCATTGTCGCCATTCGAGACCAAGAGGTTTTTCAGCAGGATGTGGATCGTGTCATCGATGCGGCTCAGGCGGTGGCTATCCCCGCGGATCAAAAAATACTGCATGTGCTGCCGCAGGAATATGTAATCGACAACCAGTCGGGGATTCGTGAACCGCTCGGGATGTCTGGCGTGCGGTTGGAGGCCAAGGTCCATTTGGTGACCTGCGCGGTTAATGCTGCTCAAAATGTTGAGAAGTGTGTCGAACGCTGCGGGCTATCGGTTGATGGCGTCATTTTGGAGCAGTTGGCCTCTAGCTACTCGGTGATTACTGAGGACGAGCGCGATCTGGGTGTCTGTTTGGTTGATATTGGCGGTGGCACTTCCGATATCGCGATTTTTACTGACGGATCGATTCGTCACACCGGTGTCATTCCGATCGCGGGAGATCAGGTTACCAACGATATTGCGATGGCGTTGCGAACCCCGACCCAGCATGCCGAGGAAATCAAGATCCGCTACGCCTGCGCGTTAACGCAACTCGCCGGCCCCGATGAGACGATCAAAGTGCCGAGTGTTGGCGATCGACCACCAAGAGATCTTTCCAGGCAGTCCCTCGCAGAGGTAGTTGAGCCGCGGTACGACGAGCTTTTTACCTTGATTCAGGCTGAGCTTCGTCGCTCGGGTTACGAGGAACTCATCCCGGCCGGCGTAGTGCTAACCGGTGGCACCTCCAAAATGGAGGGTGTCGTGGAGCTCGCCGAAGAGATCTTCCACATGCCTGTGCGCGTTGGTGCGCCACAGTACGCCCGCGGTCTCCACGACATCATTCGCAATCCCATTTATGCCACCGCCGTTGGGCTGTTGCTATACGGGGCAGAAGAGGTCATGGAAGGCGGCAAGCAAGGCCGGGATGGGAAGAGCGAGGGCGTGAGTTTTGCAGGGCGCGTCAAAGCGTGGTTGGCGCGACATTTTTAAATATTTTTAGCGAGCTCTGTTGGTTGGGGCTTTTTTTAAAAAGGGGAGAAGGTCATGTTTGAACTCGTAGACAGTGCACCACAAAGTGCCGTCATTAAAGTGATCGGTGTGGGCGGAGGCGGTGGTAATGCCGTCCGTCACATGATTGATCACGACGTTGACGGGGTCGATTTCATCACCGCGAATACTGATGCTCAGGCGCTATCAGATATCAGCTCGAGAACAGTACTCCAACTGGGGGCGGGTATTACCAAAGGTCTGGGTGCTGGGGCCAACCCAGAGGTAGGTCGCGCTGCAGCGCTCGAGGATAGGGATCGTATTGCCGACGCGTTGCACGGTGCGGATATGGTCTTTGTTACCGCTGGCATGGGTGGCGGGACTGGCACGGGTGCTGCGCCCATTGTCGCGGAGGTGGCGCGTGAAATGGGCATTTTGACGGTCGCGGTTGTCACACGGCCCTTTAGTTTCGAGGGCAAAAAACGCCTGAGTACGGCTGAGGATGGCCTGAGAGAAATCGCTCAGCACTGCGATTCCCTGATTACTATCCCCAACGAGAAGCTGTTGGAGGTATTGGGATCCCAGACGTCTTTGCTGGACGCCTTTAAAGAAGCCAACGATGTGTTGCTTGGTGCGGTGCAAGGTATTGCTGATTTAATCATCCGGCCCGGCTTGGTCAACGTTGATTTCGCCGACGTACGCACGGTGATGTCGGAAATGGGCGCCGCTATGATGGGTACCGGCACTGCTTCGGGCGAGAACCGTGCCAGAGAAGCGGCCGAGAGAGCGATCAATAGCCCGTTGCTAGACGACATCGATCTCAGTGGTGCACGAGGGATTCTGGTCAACATTACCGCGGGATTAGACCTATCTCTGGGGGAGTTTTCCGAAGTCGGTGCCACCATTGAGGACATCGCTTCGGAAGACGCCACGGTCGTTGTGGGCACGGTAATTGACCCTGAAATGACTGATACGCTCAAGGTGACAGTGGTAGCCACGGGGCTTCGAAATACGGAGTTTCGGCCAGCGCTGACCGCGGTTGAGACCGCGCCGCCCAAGCGGCCTGTGGCCACTGCAGGAGACTACAAGGATTACGATCTGCCTCCCGGGCGCCGGCCGGGTTCTGCCGCGTCGCTGGATGGCCAGGCCGCCATCAAGATTGACGACACCTTGGATGAGCAGTTATTTGATGTGCCCGCTTTTCTCCGCCGTCAGGCCGATTAGAGCGCTGTAAAGCCCTGATTGATGTAAATAATCAGAGTGGGAAAGCTGGAGTGACTTAGCGGATCCTAGTAATGTTTTTACCTCAGAAGTAGAGGGTAAGGCCATGCTAGGGCAGCGCACCCTGCGCGAGCCGATTCAGTCGGCGGGCGTCGGGCTACACTCCGGTCAGAAGGTGCAGATGAAGCTACATCCTGCGCCGGTGGACACGGGTATCGTGTTTCGCCGTACTGATCTCAGTCCGGTCCGGGAAATCCCCGCCCGGGCCGACTGGGTCGAACAAACAGATCTCTCAACGGGTCTCGGCTCGGGTGACGCGAGAGTCACCACCGTGGAGCACCTGCTTTCTGCGCTTTGCGGGCTCGGTATCGATAATGCATTCGTGGATCTGGACGGTGCCGAGGTGCCGATTATGGATGGTTCTGCGGGCCCTTTTGTTTACCTACTGCAGACGGCGGGTATCTGCGAGCAAGACAGCCCCAAGCGGTTTATTCGAATTCTGGAGCCGGTAACGGTCACCCAGAACGACAAAACTGCATCTTTGCGGCCCTATGACGGGTTCAAAGTGACCTTTGGTATTGATTTCGATCACCCCGTGTTTCGTGAGCAAAGCGGCCGTACGACAGTGGAAATTACCAGCGAGGTTTTTGTTCGGGAAATCAGTCGTGCCAGGACCTTTGGCTTCGTCCACGAGTTTGAATACATGCGTTCACGCGGTTTGGCGCGGGGCGGTAGCGTCGATAATGCGATCGTGATCGACGATTACCGTATTCTCAATGAAGAAGGGCTTCGCTACGACGACGAATTTGTTAAGCATAAAATACTGGATGCATTGGGCGATCTCTATCTCGCGGGCCACCAAATATTGGGTGAATACGAGGGAATCAAGTCCGGACATGCGCTGAATAATCAGCTGGTTCGCGAGTTGCTGAGTCGTCCCTCGAGCTGGGAGTGGGCGACCTTTGAAGACGAGTCCGACGCGCCGATGGATTGGGCGATGCAGCGCGATCTGCAATGGGCGTGAACGAATGACCCGGGTGCCCCATAAAAGGGTAAAATAGTGACCATGAGACAGATAACCGCCTAAATTGTCGTGAAACTGATACTCCTCAATCGCCATGCGGCGTCGCGCACCCTTGAGTTGGGGAGATGGACGTGGGCGCTGTTTTCTGTCTGTTTCATCGGAGTCCCCATTGGCCTGATTACACTGAGTTATCAGCTCGGTTTTGGTGACGGGATTGATTCTCAGCAGGCCTCTCGCATTTCAAAAAGCGAACAACAGGCGGTCGAAAGAGCCCAAGCGCTGGCGCAAATGGGGGTCGAAGCGCAGTCTCGATTGACGGCAATGACCCGGCGTTTGGCTAGCATTCAGGCGCAGGTGACGCGCATCGATGCGCTCGGTGCGCATTTGACGGAATTGGCGGGGCTCGATGGGGGGGAGTTCGATTTCTCCGGTCCGCCAGCCCTCGGGGGACCCATAGGCCCACCGGAATCAACTGTTCCTCTGAACGTAGCCGAAATCGATGCGCAGTTCAGCGCGCTGGATACGATATTTTCCCAGCGCGAAGTCCAATTTGACCTGCTGGCGGGATTACTTTCTGCAGAGCAGCTTCAGGCGGCGGCGACCCCTGCGGGGCGGCCTATTCGGCGGGGTTGGCAGTCGTCACCCTACGGTAACCGCATTGACCCGATCACCGGTAAACGCGCCTGGCATGACGGCGCCGATTTTGCGGGTCGCGAGGGCTCTGACATTCTCGCGGTCGCCAGTGGTGTTGTCAGTTGGAGCGGGTACAAGAACGGCTATGGCAATTTGATCGAGGTCTCTCATGGCGACGGTCTCAGCACACGCTATGGTCACAACGCCGAAAATCTGGTCGAAGTGGGGGATCTGGTGCGTCGCGGAGACGTGATCGCATTGATGGGCAACACGGGCCGTTCAACGGGCCCCCACGTTCATTTTGAGGTGTTCAAAAACGGCCGCACGGTCGACCCCGCCGCTTACGTCAAGCGCACTTACCGCTGAGTTCCAGCGACCCCGGGGCCGCCGCGCCCGCCCTTAAAACCAAAGAACCCATGAACGGCCAGTGAGACCCTCATGCTGATCTCTACAGTGAAAAAAATTTTTGGCACCCGTAATGATCGGGAGCTCAAGCGTATGGGCAAAGTGGTTGCCCGAATCAATGCATTAGAAGAGGGCATGCAAGCGCTCGATGATGCCGCGCTCAAAGCTAAAACCGCAGAATTCCGCCTTCGGCTGGGTGAGGGGGAAAGCCTCGATCAGTTACTGCCAGAAGCCTTTGCAGTGGTGCGAGAAGCCGGTGTGCGTGCATTGGGCATGCGCCACTTTGACGTGCAGCTTATCGGCGGTATGGCGCTGCACGACGGCAAGATCGCAGAGATGCGCACAGGGGAGGGCAAAACGCTGGTGGCCACGTTACCGGCCTATCTCAACGCGCTGCCTGATCATAGCGTGCACTTGGTCACGGTGAATGACTATCTAGCCAGGCGTGATGCGGCCTGGATGGGGCCGCTGTATGAGTTTTTGGGGCTGACAGTGGGTGTGGCTAGCTCGGGTCAGTCGGCGGAAGAAAAAAAGGCCGCCTATGACTGTGATGTTGTGTACGGCACAAACAACGAATTCGGCTTTGACTACTTGCGCGACAACATGGCGTTCAGCCGGTCTGATAAGGCGCAGGGGTCTCTGGCCTTCGCCATTGTCGACGAGGTGGACTCGATTCTGATCGACGAAGCCCGAACGCCGCTGATCATCTCGGGCGCGGTGGAGGACAGCTCAGAGCTCTACAAATCTATTAATCGACTCGTGCCCAGACTAACACCCGAGCTGGAGGAGCAGGAGGGGGATTACACCGTTGACGAGAAGCAACGGAGCATAGAGTTGACCGAGGCGGGTCACGAGAAAGTCGAGCAGATGTTGATCGAGGCGGGACTACTGCAAGGGGATGACTCTCTTTATGCCGCGACCAATTTGGGTCTGCTGCACCATGTTCACTCAGGCCTCCGCGCGCATGTGATGTTTCACCGAGACGTTGAATACATTGTGCAGGACGGACAGGTGGTGCTCATTGACGAGCACACGGGGCGGACCATGCCCGGGCGCCGCTTATCTGAGGGCCTGCATCAGGCGATCGAGGCCAAGGAAGGTGTGCGCATCCAGAGCGAGAGCCAGACCTTGGCGTCGACGACTTTCCAGAACTTCTTCCGCCTGTATGACAAGCTCGCTGGCATGACCGGTACCGCCGATACCGAGGCGTTTGAGTTTCGTCAGATCTACGGTCTGGACTGTGTGGTGATTCCCACCAACGTGCCCATGCGACGCGATGATCTCAACGACCTGGTCTATCTCACGCGGGAGGAAAAGTTCGAGGCCATCATTGAGGATGTCCAAGCCTGTATTGAAAATGGCGCGCCGGTGCTGGTGGGCACCGCGTCAGTCGAAACCTCGGAAGAATTGTCTAAAGCCTTCCAGGAAAAAAAGATCGAGCACAAGGTGCTCAACGCCAAGTATCACGAGCAAGAAGCCGAAATTATCGCGCAGGCGGGTCGCCCGGGCGTGGTCACCATCGCCACCAATATGGCGGGGCGCGGTACGGATATCGTACTCGGTGGCAATCTGGAGGCGGAGCTCGCCGCGGCTGGGGATAACCTCGATGAGGCGGCGCAAGCCAAGATAACGGCTGACTGGCAGGTGCGTCATGATGCCGTTATCGAGGCGGGCGGCTTGCATATTCTCGGTACGGAGCGACACGAATCTCGACGCATCGACAATCAGCTTCGGGGTCGCTCCGGGCGCCAGGGAGATCCGGGTGTTTCGCGCTTTTATCTGTCTTTGGAAGACAACCTGATGCGGATCTTTGCCTCGGATCGGGTCAAAAGCTTTATGCAGGCGCTGGGTATGGAGCGGGGCGAAGCCATTGAGCACCGCATGGTGAGCAACGCCATTGAAAAGGCGCAGCGCAAGGTTGAGGGGCGCAATTTTGATATTCGCAAGCAGTTGCTTGAGTATGACGATGTCGCCAACGACCAGCGACAGATCATCTATCGACAGCGTGATGAGCTACTGTCTGACGACAGCATTGGGGACACGATAACGGCAATTCGCGCCGACGTTGTAAACGATGCCATCGACGGATTTATTCCTCCGATGAGTGTCGAGGAGCAGTGGGATATCCCCGGTCTCGAAAAGCAGTTGGAGGCCGAATTCGGTCTGACATTGCCCGTAGCGCAGTGGCTTGAAGAAGACACCGGCCTGCATGAAGAGACGTTGCGGGAGCGCATTGTTGCAGCGGTCCAGACCGCCTACGACGAAAAGTCGGCGGGCGTCGGTGCCGGTATGCGCCAGCTCGAAAAGCAAATCATGCTGCAGGTGCTCGATACGCTGTGGAAAGAACACCTGCAGGTGATGGATCAACTGCGTCAGGGGATCCACCTGCGGGCCTATGCCAATAAAAATCCAAAGCAGGAATACAAGCGCGAGTCCTTCGCTTTATTTGAGGCGCTATTGCAGCGTTTGAAATATGAGGTGATTCGCTTTTTGAGCCATGTTCAGGTTCAGCGCTCCGATGAGGCCGCAGCCATCGAACAACAAAGACGCGAGGCCGCGGCCAAGCAGAAAATGGCGTTTGAGCATGCTCAAGCGACACCAGCGTTGCCCGAGGAGCAGGCAGACGCGCCGAGTGAGGCGATCCCACCCCAGCCCATAACACGAACGCAGCCCAAGGTGGGCCGCAATGACCCCTGCCCCTGCGGCAGTGGCAAGAAATACAAGCAGTGTCACGGCGCGCTGAACTGATGGGCGTCGACATAACTGCTGGGGATTAGGGGAGTAGGCATGCGCTATGCAGTGCCCGGTGTCCGTTTGGGTGTGGCTCAGGCGGGCATAAAGAAAGCAGGCAAGGACGACCTCTTGCTCATTGCGCTCTCGGAAAACGCCCAGACGGTCGCGGTTTTTACGCAGAATGCTTTTTGTGCTGCACCCGTCACGCTAGCGCGCAAGCATTTGGCGCTGAGTCTGGGTCAACCCCGTTATCTGTTGATCAATACCGGTAATGCAAATGCCGGTACCGGAGAGGCGGGTATCGACGGTGCTTTTGCATGCTGTGCCGCGTTGGGTGAGCTGGCAGAGATCGCTGCTACCGCAGTATTACCCTTTTCAACGGGTGTTATTGGCGAGCCGCTCCCTGTCGAGCGTATTGAGAGCGCCATTCCCGCCGCGTTCGGCGCGCTGCAGCCTGATCAGTGGGAGCGCGCTGCGGGCGCGATTCTCACTACCGATACCCGACCCAAATTGCGGACCGCAACCCTCGAGGTCGACGGGCGGGCCTGTGTGATTACCGGCATTGCAAAGGGTGCGGGCATGATTTGTCCCAATCTTGCGACCATGCTGGCTTTTATCGCGACTGACGCCGCAATATCGGCACCGCTTTTGGAGGAACTGCTGCGCAACGCTGTGGCGAAAAGCTTCAATCGCATTACCGTGGACGGTGATACCTCCACCAATGACGCTGTGACGTTATCGGCAACCGGCGAGAGCGGTGTGGTCATTGAGCCGGGATCCCGGCACGCATCAGACTTCTCAAGGGCACTTGAGACGCTGATGATCGAACTGGCTCAGGACATTGTTCGCGATGGAGAGGGCGCCACCAAGTTTGTCGAAATTCATGTTGTGGGAGGGGAGTCAGAGGCGGCCTGCGATCAGGTAGCGCGGACGATCGCCCACTCCCCACTGGTTAAAACTGCCTTATTCGCCTCAGATCCCAATTGGGGTCGTATTCTTGCCGCGATCGGACGCGCGGGCCTCGAGGCCTTGGATACCGAGGCGGTTTCGATTGAGATCAATGGCGTGGTGATTGCTGAGCGCGGAGCGCGCGCCCCAAGTTACACCGAGGCCCTGGGTCAGCAGGCAATGGACGAGGATGAATTGCGATTGCGGGTTTCGCTACAGCGGGGCCCAGCCGAGAGCCTCTTGTGGACCACGGATCTGTCCTATGACTACGTCAAGATCAACGCCGAGTATCGTACCTAATGCCCGAAGTGGTCACTGTGGCTGTAGGCATTGTTCAGGACAGGCAGGGCAGGGTGCTCGTCAGCCGCCGCGCGGCAGATGCGCATCAGGGCGGGTTATGGGAGTTTCCTGGCGGTAAAGTTGAGCCGGGTGAAGCAATTGAGATGGCGCTGGCGCGCGAGTTCCGGGAGGAGCTCGGTGTCGAGGTGTTGGCCAGCGAAGCTTTGATGCGCATCGAGCATGACTACGGCGACAAGCAGGTGTGCCTCGATGTGCGTCGAGTGACCCAGTTTCAAGGTGAGGCGCGGGGGCTCGAGGGGCAGCCACTGGCATGGCAGCTGCCGGAGGATTTACGTGATTGGGCTTTTCCCGCTGCTAACGCCCCGATTCTCACTCGACTGATTTCGGGCTAAGAGTGGGTAGCGCGCGCCAGTAAAGTCTGGTGCAGAATGGCCGCCTTTTCGTGGAGGTCCGCCAGTGTGCCGCTGTTATCAATCACAATGTCAGCGCGACTTTTTCGGGTTTCCCGCCCCAGTTGTGCCGCCATGATGCCCTCTACCAAGGTCTGGTCGTTGCCATCTCTCTCCATGGTGCGCGCTATCTGCATGTTCTCGGGTACATCGACAACAACGCTCACATCAACCAAATCGGATTGCCCGCTTTCCAGCAGCAGCGGGGAGCTCAACACCGCGTAGGGTGAGTTGGCAGCTGAGAGTTGTCGAACCAGCTCTTCCCTGATGCGAGGATGGGTAATGGTCTCCAGCGTTCTGCGCTTGTCGGCGTCGGCAAACACCAGCTCGCGCAGGGCGGCGCGATCCAGCTGACCATCGGGCAAAAGGTAGCTATTGCCAAAAGCTGCGGCGATCTCGGCTAGCGCCGGCTGACCGGGCGCTACCACAACCCGAGCGGCGAGATCCGCATCCACCACGGTAATACCCTGTTGGGCCAGCCAATCGGTCAGCGCGGTTTTGCCACTCCCGATACCCCCGGTAATACCCACGCGCAGCATGTCAGAGCGTTACCATGGCCAAATATTGGTTGATCAAGTTATCGCCAAAGAACAAGGTCAAGAGGCCTGCGCCCGCCAGATAGGGACCAAAGGGCATCGGGGTATCCCGGCCCTGTCGCCGTGCTACCAAGATAGCAATCCCCAGTGCCGCGCCAACAAAGGAGGACAGTAGAATCATCAGCGGCACCGCCTGCCAACCAAACCAGGCGCCCAGGGCGGCGAGGAGCTTAAAGTCGCCATAGCCCATACCCTCTTTGCCCGTTGCTAATTTAAATAGCCAGTAAACACTCCAGAGCGATCCATAACCCAGCATGGCGCCCAGTACCGCCGACGATAGCGGCGTCCAGATGCCAAATATATTGACGCCCAGACCGATCCACAGGAGCGGCAGGGTGATGCTATCGGGCAGCAGTTGGGTGTCGAGATCGATTCCGGTAAGCGCCACCAACATCCAGATCAGCACCAGTGCGCTGGCTGCTTCCAGGCCAAAGCCAAAATGCCAGGCGGCCGCAGCGGATAGCAGTCCGGTTATGAGTTCGACTACAGGGTATCGGATGGAAATGAGGGTGTGGCAGTAGTGACAGCGACCGCGGAGAACGAGCCAGCTCAGTACCGGAATGTTGTGCCAGGGGCGGATCGCAGCGCCACATTCCGGGCATTGAGAGCCCGGGAAAGACAGGCTGACTTTGGATTCCTCAGGTACCGGCTGATCCATCAGTTCACAGCATTCCCGTCGCCAGGTTTGCTCCATCATGCGGGGCAATCTCAAAATCACCACGTTGAGGAAGCTCCCCACAATCAACCCGAGGGCGCCGCAGTACAGAGTAAAAACTGCAGGGTCAGCGAAAAAGGGCGGTATGGTCAGAAGTTGTTACCTCGATCAGGTCGCTGGCGGGATTCTATCTGTTTACACCACAGATCCGAGCATAAATATGGGCAGATACATCGCGATCATCAAGCCACCGACTAAAACGCCCAGTATGGACATAATCATGGGTTCCATCAGCGAACTCAGGCTGTCTACCGCATTATCCACGGCGGCTTCGTAATGATCTGCCACCTTGCCCAGCATATCATCCAGTGCGCCGGACTCCTCGCCAATGGAGGTCATTTGTAGCAACATAGTGGGAAATAACCCGGTGCTGCGCACCGCTGTGGCCAGCGCCGTACCGGAGGTGACGTCCTCGCGGATCCGTTTGATCGCCCGACTGTAGATGGCGTTGCCGGCGGCACCGGCGGTGGAGTCGAGGGCCTCAACCAAAGGCACTCCAGCAGCAAAGGTGGTGGAAAGGGTACGCGAGAAACGCGCGATCACCGCGTCGTGAACCACGTCACCAATAATCGGTATCTTCAGTGAGACGCTGTCGATCCAATCAGCGAATCGTTTTGACCGGCACTTG
>Ga0181597_10001931_pt1 | contig 22898 bp, 27 predicted proteins | sample 041ome_5_FD_148647 | JGI IMG/M metagenome (GOLD analysis project Ga0181597, IMG submission 148647) | Coastal salt marsh microbial communities from the Groves Creek Marsh, Skidaway Island, Georgia - 041403US metaG (spades assembly) | ecosystem: Environmental > Aquatic > Marine > Intertidal zone...
AAAGGGCTTTTTTGTTTTTTAATATCTGCTTTAAATCTGTTATCTGCCCATAACCTAGTGCTGCATTTAAATTAGCCATTCTTAAGTTATAGCCAACCTTGTCATGGCTAACCTTCCATTCATGAGGTAATCTTGCAGTACTTATTAGGTATTTAATATCGTTATAATCTTTTTTATTCTTTAAAAGCAATGCTCCGCCCATACCTGTTGTAATTATTTTATTGCCATTAAAGCTTAATATACCCATTCTAGATTGAGTCCCAACATGTTTACCAATATGGTATGACCCCAATGCTCCAGCAGCATCCTCAATAATCTGTATTTTGTATTTTTTTGCAACCTTTAATATTTCAGTAATGTTAGCTGAATTTCCATAAGCATGAACAATAATAATACATTTAATTATTTTTTTAGTTTTCTTATTAATCGATGTTCCATTAATCATTTTAGATGAAACTTTTAGATAGTTTTCTAGACCCGCTGCGCTTATATTCAAGCCATCATCATTATCAATAAAGTTAGGGATTCCTCCACAATATGTTACCGAATTAGCTGTTGCTACAAATGTCATTGATGGAACTATAACCTCACAGTTGTTTACATCAATTTTTTTTAGAGCACAGAATAAACCAGCCGTACCGCTGGATGTTAAAAGGACATATTTAGCTCCAGTAATTTTTTTAAGATAAGATGTTAATTTATCAATATAATCCCCTGAGGTAGAAACATAGCTAGAAGATAAACATTTCTTTATATTCTTATTACAACTATCTTTGAAGCTAGGCTCATGAACTACAAACTTTTTACGATTAGCCGGCAAACATTTTTTTATCTTATTGAATATAGAATCATACATAATATAAATTTACTTTATTGCCTGATAGAGACTTACACATAAGTGGGCTGATTAACTCATATACCATACAACTTCTATGATTATATTATCATATCAATGACAATCAACCTAGCAAGTTAAATACATATGATTATATCATCCTAATAATATTAAATGAATTTCATAAAAAATCTAGCAAGAGTAGTATTGATGACGATATCATAATTATGATAATAACAACTAGCTTGGTTGTTTCTATAATTAATCTTCGAAAAGATTTGTTTTTTTCAGACATTATCTATTAATATAATTGCTTCTATATATTTGTAAAGAACAAACCGTGCTTGATATTAATAATTTCTGTATAATATTTAGATATTAAAGTAAATGTATATTATGAAGAAGAGCAATTTACCAGAAAAAGATTGTATAGTCTGTGGCCGCCCCTTTAAGTGGAGAAAAAAATGGGAAAGATGCTGGAATCAGGTTATTTATTGCTCTGACAAATGTAAAAAACAAAAAAAGGCTTGATATGATAAATGACTATCTTCCTAATTTAGACTGGATTAATCTAAGGCAGTGGGAATATTACACTATACAAATTGACTGGTTATTATCTAATAAGATCCAAGAAGATGATAAGCAGGCTCTTATTAAAATATATAATGAATATAATTATAATAACAAAGTTATTCCCATACAATTGCAAGAATATATAACTTCGTTGCATAAGGATAATCAATTAGACAAGTGTTCTCAATCTTCAGGAGATCCACTTAACGAATATAAAAAAGTATTATTAGTTGCTTCAATATTAAGGAGACAAAGTTTAGGCATTAGCAAAATAAACGCAATCAATATGTCTGCTAAATATTTTGATATATCCCCAAAAATATATTTCGATATCTTTGACATGTACTTGAGTAAAGCCGAAAGGTTCTTAATGGTAGAGCCTGATATTAGAGGCCTAGATAAACTATTGGGAGTAAACTAATCAGCTTTAGCTAGCTTCTTTCTGCGTGTTTTTGGATCCATTTTAACTGTTGTATATAGCTCTAATCTATCTTCTGTCTTTATAATATAATCTTCGTTCATAATTTTACCATAAACTCCTATTTTAAAATCTTTGTTAGGTGATAAAGACTCTATGTTAAATTTTTCAACAAAAACTTTAATTGAAATATTCTGTGGAATATTAAATATTTTATACTTTAAATTGTTCTCAATATTATAATAAAAGGTTATTGGGAATACTTTACTCATTGGATTTTAATTTAAATGCTTCGGAGATAAATGAGTCTAGGATTGACGACATAATTGTTGAAAAAACTGGTTTAATTGACATTTCAATTAACTTATTATCAAATTTATATTCTAAGTATAGTGTTACACTTGTATTATACTCATCAATCATATCAAACTTCCAGTAACCCTCTAAGTGACTAAAAGGCCCATCGATTAGCTGTAAATTTATAATTTTATTTTCCTCAAAAATATTTTTAGTAGTAAATTTCCAGTTGATCAAACTTTTTGATATCTCTATTTCTGCAGTCATAATATTTGGTTCTTTTGAAATTATGGTTGAACGAGAACACCATGGTAGAAATTTTTCATAGTTATCGACATTATTTATTAAATTAAATATCATTTCTTTGGTCACATTAATTTTTTCTGATTTGTTGATATAATTCATGTATTAAAACAGTCCGTTGACAAAAATAAGCGTTACAGCTACCGGTGCAACATAGCGAACTAAGAACCTCCATGCTCCGAATTTAATAGTAGACATGTTTAGTTCATTTAAAACAATATTTCTTTTTACAATGAAGCCAACAAATATAGCGATTAATAATCCACCTAAAGGGAGCATTACTTTCGATGTAAAATTATCTAGTAAGTCAAAAAAATTATATCCAAATACTTTTAAATCTGCAGCATAACTAAAAGATAATATCGTGCCTATACCCAACAACCATGTAATTGCTCCTAACTTAATACTTGCTTCAGAGCGTGTTATTGAGTTATTTTCAATCATATAAGTAATAGCAGGCTCAATTAGCGAAATTGATGAAGTAATAGCAGCAAAGAAAAGTAAAATAAAAAATATAGCCGCTACTATGCTGCCACCAGGCATTGCTCCAAATGCTATTGGTAGAGTTTGAAATATTAAACCAGGACCAGCAGTCGAAGGGTCTAAGCTATAGGTAAAAACAATTGGAAAAATTATGACTCCTGCTATAATTGCCACAAATGTATCAGCAAATGCGACAATAGTTGTCACATATGGTATCGATGAGTCATCTGATAAATAAGACCCATATATCATTAGAGACCCCATTCCAATGCTCAGTGAAAAAAATGCCATCCCCATTGCGCCTAAAATTACATCGCTATCAATTTTAGACATATCAGGTATAAACATATAACTAAGTCCATCATAGAACCCACTCAGCGTTGATGCATAGAATGCTAGAGCAATTAATAAAATAAATAAACCTGGTATAAGTATCTTTACAGATTTCTCTAGGCCACCTTTAACACCTTTGGAAACAATATAACAGGTCAACAGCATAAAGAGAGTATGCCACCCAAGTAATTTTTCAGGATCGCTCACAAGATTATTAAATAATGACTTTGATTGTTCAACATCAATACCAGCAAAAGAACCTGATAATGCTTTAAATATATAAGACATAGTCCATCCCGCTATTACGCTATAGAAAGATAATATCAGAATACCTGCTATCATGCCTGACCAACCAACTAACTGCCAATTAGTATAGTCATCTGCGTTAGAGTACTTTTGTGATTTGGTTCTTATCCTATTAAGATCATTATCTACTTCCTGAACCGCAAAAGTACTAGATTCATGAGATAAATATTTAAGACTTCCAACTGGATTTTGTTTCCCATGTCTTCCAACTAGGACTTCGGCGATCATTATAGGCAGCGCTATTAGTAAAACACTTAAAATATAAATTACTACAAAAGCTCCACCACCATATTCACTTGTCATCCATGGAAATTTCCATATGTTACCAAGACCTACAGCTGACCCTGTTGCTGCAAAAATAAAGACAAGACGCGATGACCATTGACCATGTATTGATTTTCTACTATTAGGTTTAATATCGATCTCCTTAATATTATGCTATTATGATATTTACTATTATACATAATGTCATAAATATATGAATATATTGTGCACCAATAAAAAAGCGACTTTTAAATATTTTCTACTTAAAAAAATCGAAGCTGGGTTAAATTTGCATGGCTGGGAAGTTAAAAGCATAAAGTTAGGTCATGCCCAGATTTCTGAAAGTTATATTACAATTAATGAAAATGAGGCTTTTCTCGTCAATGCACATCTTAAAGTATTATCTAATACATCTGATTCAGATAAAGTAAATTCTAGGAGAGCTAGAAAGCTTCTACTAAACAGAAGAGAATTAATAAATTTATCAAATGAAATTAAGCAAAATGGCTATTCTATAGTTCCAACGAAAATATATACAAAATCATCTCTAATAAAACTCGAAATAGCTCTTGCTAAAGGTAAAAAAACACATGACAAACGCGCAGATATAAAAAATAGAGAATGGGAACGTTCAAAAGATAGAATACTTAAAAAAAGGTGAATTAGTTTTTAAAATACTTTTCATGCTCTTCTATATCTTGTGTGTCAGCATATATTATTTTAGCTTTTCTGTTTTCAATAATAGCATTTGTATCATGATTCTTGTCAACATTAGCCTCACTCAATCCTTTGATAAGAGTTTGCCCCTGTGTCATTCTAAGGTAAACGTTTGCAAGCAATTGAGCATCTAATAAAGCGCCATGTAAACTGCGGTCAGTATTATCAACCGAATATCTAGAACATAGGGCATCAAGCGTATTTCTTTTACCGGGTGAAGCTTTCCTTGCAATTTTCAGCGTATCTATAATTTCTCTAGAATTTTCCAAAGATGCTTCATCATGATTAGATTGAGCATACTCAGATTTTAAGAAACCAAGATCAAAAGGAGCATTATGAATAATTAACGGTGAGTCAGATATATAGAGTGCGAACTCATCTATTATGTCATCAAAAATAGGTTTGTCTTTTAAATCCTCATTCGATATCCCATGTACCTCATATGCTTTTTCGTCTACGAGTCTCTGTGGGTTAATATATTTATGAAAAGAATTGTCTGTTATATTTCTATCAATAATCTCTATACATCCTATTTCTATGATTTTATGTCCACTATCTACATCAAGCCCTGTTGTTTCTGTATCCAATACTATTAATCTTTCCACTCTAGCGCTCCTTTTCTTGCTAATTCATCAGCCATATTATTAAATCTACTATCCTCTGAAGAGTTATCTTGATGAGCTTTAATCCATTTCCACTCTACATCATATTTGTTATTAAGTGCATCAAGCTCCTGCCATAAGTCTTGATTCTTTACTGGCTTTCTTGAACTTGTTAACCAATTATTATTTTTCCAGTTCTTAATCCAGCTAGTAATACCATCCTTAACATACTTTGAATCTGTATGGAGAACTATTTTTTGGTTAATCTCTGATTTGCTTATCCCCATTATTGCTGCTTTTAATTCCATGCGATTGTTAGTAGTATTTTCTTCACTACCAGAATATTGATAGGGTTTGTCAGTGATTAAAACAACGCCCCAACCGCCTGAACCAGGATTACCACTACATGCTCCATCCGTATATACTTTTATCTCTTTCATTTGACCATGTTAGTTGTAGATTTCGGAAAAGATGACAAAAATAGTTTGTTTTTAAATTTTAATTTCACTGGAGTTAGAGGGATTATCTTCTTGTTAAACGCGAAAAAATATAAGCCACCCAAATCTCTAGCCATTATTTTTTGAGCAAAACTAATTTTATTGAGATGTTTCGAAAATGTTTTTGAGGATATAGGAAAAAAAATGGAAGTATCTTTATATTCTTGCTCATATCCAAGCAGTTTAAACCATTCTTTGACACTATATAATGAATGAAAATTTAATATCCATGGAGGAGAAAGTTTATTCATAAATGGCTTTAATATACCCCACAAGCTAAATTTATTAAATCCTATTACCGCCACCTTTGCATCATCTGTCGCAATTCTATCTATTTCTCTGACAAGCTCATAAGGATTATCTGTATAATCAAGGGCATGCAGAATAATAATTACATCATGCGAATTATCTTCAAAAGGCAATCTTTTTGATTCAGTTATATGATCAGATGATGTTATCTCATCAATGGAAATAAAACTCATATTTTTAGGTGAAGTAAATTTTTTACTAAAATCCGAAAGCCCTATAAATAGGACGTTATTACCTACTGTGTGTTTCTTTAATATAGAAATTTGATCATTTATAGTTCTCTTAAGAGTGCTATTAATAGGTTTCTTATACCATCTGATTAATTCCTTGTATTTATAATTATTTGTATTTAATTTCATAAATTATTAGTTAGTAATAAACGCCTATGTTTGATAATCTAATAGATAAGCTATGTTCCTTCAAAGAATCAAAAATATTACCGTAATTATATTATGCACAAGCTTTATTACAAGTTGCAACCAATCAATTAGCTATAAACGACCACAAATTCTGACAAATTTTGGTAGTTTTGAATGCTCAACACATAAACTAGCGGGTAAACAGTACTCAAACATCTGGGAAAAGACTAGGAGTGGGTTTTGTCTGGATACAGTTTATTCTCCAAGAATCAATAAAGAAATTGAATGGTTCATGAATAATAAAGAGTTCTTATATAGGTCGCTTGATAGGGCGAGGCCATTTCTGTATCACGTGATACTAGAACTAGAGAGAAACAACCTGCCATTTGAGCTAGCTTTATTGCCGATAGTTGAAAGCGGATATCAACCCTATGCATATTCACCATCTAAAGCAGCAGGAATATGGCAGTTTATTCCTCCAACAGCCAGAGAATATGGTCTCAAAAAAAATTGGTGGTATGACGGTCGAAGAGATATATTTGCTTCAACTAAAGCTGCAAGTCATTTTCTTAAGGATATGAAGCGTCATTTCAAAGGTGATTGGTTGTTAGCGATAGCATCATATAATACTGGAGCTGGTAATGTTGGCAAATCTATTAGGAAAGCTAATTATGTCCTAGGTAATAAAACATTTTGGGATCTAGATCTTCCAAGAGAAACAGAAATTTATGTGCCTAAGTTAATTGCTTTAAGAGATATTATGGCTAATCCGGCAGCCTATGGTATCAGACTACCTGCATTGCCAAATAAACCTCAAACTAAGTTTGTTAATATTAAATATCCAATAGATTTCTATACCATATCTGTACTGTCAGGTGTTGATGAGAAAACTATATATAAATTAAATCCAGGCTTTAGTGCATGGTACTTTTTACCAACAATGCAAAAAAGATTATTACTACCTATAAATAATGCTAATAGATTTTCCGAGAGATACTCTAAACTAATTAGTTTAATTTATGATAATCAAATACATTTAGTCGAAAAAGGTGACACTCTCTCAAGAATCTCTAGAAGATATAACGTATCAATCAAATCCATCAAGGTTCTAAACAATTTAAAGTCAGACTTAATAAGAATTGATCAAAAACTAAAACTACCAATTGAAGGTGTTGTGGGTGATAAAAATCAAATAAATATAGCAGGCAAAAATTATAAAATTAGAGACGAGATAATATTTTATAATCATAAAATAAAAAGATATGACAATTGGTATAAAATTGCGAGAGAATATAATACGAACTTAAAAACTCTCCTCGCTTGGAACAATGCGAATAAAAAAACCAAACTTAAAGTAGGTCAATTTGTAAGAATAGAAATGAAAAGTCCTGTTCTATCTTCTGATCATAAAAAAAAGCTGAGGTATGTAGTTGGTTTGGGTGATACTGTGAAAAACATAGCGTTAGGATTTGACGTTACTGAGCGTGAAATACTAAAAAGTAATAATATTAAAAACTCTAGATCTTTAAGAGCTGGGACAAATTTAATAATAACGAAATAATTATAACTTAGATATATAACGATCCCCTCGATCACACATAATTGTTACAATTTTTGCTTTTGCATTGTCTCTGGCTATATCCTTGGCAATGTGTATGTTAGCCGCAGCAGAGAGCCCAGAAAATAACCCATATTTAGTTGCAAGTATATTTGAGGTATATTCAGCATCTGATTGATTTATGTCAATAATTTCATCAATAATAGCATTCTTTCTTATTGCTGGAACATACTCTTTGCTCCATCTTCTGATGCCTGGGATTTTTGAACCATCTTCTGGTTGAACTCCTATTATTTTTATAGCTGGATTCTTCATTTTTAAATACATAGAAACCCCAGTTATGGTGCCTGTTGTCCCCATTGCTGAGATAAAATGTGTGATATTACCATTTGTTTGATCCCATATTTCAGGACCTGTGCTTTTATAATGAGCCATATAATTAGCCTTATTTGAGAATTGATCGAGAACATAACCTTTGCCCTCCTCTTCAAGTTTCTTTGCCAAATCTCTAGCGCCTTCCATATCCTTTTCTTTGGAAACCAGTAGCACTTCCGCACCATATGCCTCCATAGTCTTTATTCTTTCAATAGATGCTGTCTCAGGCATTATGATGGTTATCTTATATCCTTTTATGGCAGCAACCATTGATAATGCAATCCCAGTGTTACCACTTGTTGCCTCTATCAAAGTATCACCTGGCTTGACGGAACCATTAAGCTCTGCGTCTAAAATCATATTTAATGCTGGCCTATCTTTTACAGATCCACCTGGGTTATTGCCTTCTAATTTAACAAAAATATCACCATGGGTTGAATCTGTTGGTATTTTAACTAGAGGAGTGTTGCCAATAGTACTCTGTATATCTTTGAATTTCATTTTTTCATTCCATTATTACAATTGCAACTGCATGTTGATCTGAGTCGGATATTGACAAAAAGAGACTATTAGCAGATAACTTGTCCAATAGTTTTACCAATAGACTATCCATTATAAAAAATGGTTTCCCAGAATCTTCATGTGTCACTGAGATTTGTGATGGATACACACCCTTTCTATATAATCCTGTGCCCAACGCCTTTGATAGGGCTTCCTTAGAAGCAAAGTTCTTGGAAAGATAATTAATTGGGGAATCAGATTTGATAAATTCATTCATTTCAATATTAGAGAGAATTTTTTTTGCAAACTTATGACCATATTTATCGAACAGATCTCTAATCCTGTTATTCTCAACTAAGTCTATTCCAATTCCTTTAATCATTCTTACTTATTATACTAATGATTTTTTTAATTGCATCACTTAAACCAGTGAAAACTGCTTGAGAAATAATAGCATGCCCAATATTAATTTCATTAATATGATCCAGTTTACAAATTTCAGATAGATTTTCATAATTCAGACCATGTCCAGCATTTACAAGTAAATTTTTTGAATGAGCATAATTAGATGCGGAAGATACTTCCTCTAAAGCTTCAAACTCATCAATTGTGTTAAATAGATTGGCATATTTTCCAGTATGAAGTTCAACTAACTCAGCTCCAACATCTGCAGCTATGTTTATAGATTCGTGATTTGGATCAATAAAGAGTGATGTCTTAATGTTATTCATTTTAAAATTAGAAATTGTAAGCTCTAGTTCTTTCAGCTGTGTGTTTGAATATGAAGTTAGATTTAACCCACCTTCGGTAGTTTTTTCTTCACGCTTTTCGGGAACTATACAGCAATAATCAGGCTTCAGCTCCATAGCAAATTTGATCATTTCATCTGTATTAGCCATTTCAAAATTTAAAACTTTTGCGTATTGACGTATGTCTGTTGCATCTTTATCCTGTATATGTCTTCTATCTTCTCTAAGATGTATTGTGATAAGGTCTGCACCAGCATCCTCAGAAATTCTTACAGCATCAAGCAGGTTTGGATATAACGTATCCCTTGAAGTTTTAATAAAAGCGATGTGATCTATATTCACACCTAATCGTATTTTCTTATTAGCCATATGCATATGATACTAATTAAATGACTTAAGTGCCTCTACTATCTCCTGATATTTTTTATCATATGGTTTTTTATTAAACAACATATCGAGAATTTCATAAGTATCTAAGTCTATGAACTCAACATAAAGTTCTTGCTGTTGCAAAGTTAATGTAGGATAAACCTTTTCTGTATAGCGAGTAAGTAAAATATCTATTTCTCTTATACCCTTACGACATTTCCAAATTACCCTAGATAAATGCATTCTATTCAGATGCTAGCATTGTCTTAATATGCGATATTGCTTTTGCTGGATTAAGATTTTTTGGACAGGTTTTTGTACAATTCATAATTGTGTGACATCTAAATAATTTAAATTTATCTGCTAAATTAGATAGTCTTTCTTTTTTTGCAGTATCGCGACTATCTATAATCCATCTATAAGCATGGAGTAAAGATGCCGGGCCTAGATACTTATCAGAGTTCCACCAATAACTTGGACAGCTCGTAGAACAACATGCACACAAAACACATTCGATTAAACCATCTAATTTTTCTCTATCAGCCTGAGACTGCAAATGTTCTCTTTTTGGTTTGTTATCACTGATTAACCATGGTTTTATAGATTCATATTGTTTATAGAAATTTTTCATATCAGGCACAAGATCTTTAACCACTGGCATATGCGGAAGAGGATAAATTTTTAAGTGCGACTCTTCTGCAATATTAAGAATACAAGCTAATGTGTTAGTACCGTTAATATTCATAGAGCATGACCCACATATACCTTCTCTACATGACCTTCTGAAGGATAAAGTCGAGTCAACTTTATTTTTAATATACAGTAGAACATCAAGGGCCATTGGTCCGAAATTATCTTTGTCTAAAATATATGTATCGATACATGGGTTAGAACCATCATCAGGATTATATCTATATATATCTACAGTTAAAATATTTTTAGGTTCACTGTCTAATTTATAAGTTTTTCCTTTTTTTACAATTGAGTTAATTGGTAGTGTGAATTTAGCCATATTAATATGTCCTTGCTTTTAACTTAACGGTTTCTACTTCATCTGTTAAAGTTTCAAGTTTAACAGGCTTATAATCGAAAATACTATTTCCATCTTTATCAATTTTGACCATTGTGTGTTTTAACCATTCCTTATCATCTCTATCAGGAAAATCATCTCTCGCATGACTTCCTCTACTCTCTTTTCTATTATGAGCTGAGTACAAAGTAGCTACTGCTTGATATAATAAATTATTTAATTCCAAAGTTTCCACAAGATCGGTATTCCATATTAATGATTTATCGCTAACAGATACATTTTTAAAATCACTAAATAAACCTTTCATTATTTCTATCCCTTTCTTTAAAGTCTCTTCGTCTCGATAGACAGGTGCATATCTTTGCATGGTTTTCTGCATTTTCTCACGTAGTTCAGCTGTACTTATATCTCCTGACGAATTTTTGATTCCGTCAAAATCACTAATTATATTGTCTATTGTTGATTTTTTAATATCAGGATGATTTTTAGATTTATTATCTAATATTTCGCAAGCTCTCTCGGCAGCAGATTTACCAAATACTATTAAATCTAATAATGAATTAGAGCCAAGTCTATTTGCTCCATGGACCGAAACACATGCGCCCTCGCCCAGAGCCATAAGACCCTCTACTATTGTACCGCTACCGTCTGAGATAACTTCTGTATAGTGATTAGTTGGAGTGCCTCCCATATTATAATGAACTGTAGGAATTACAGGGATTGGTTCTTTTGTAGCATCAACACCAGAAAATATTTTAGCCGTTTCGGTGATACCAGGTAATTTTTCATGGATGACACTTGCATCTAGATGTTCTAGATGAAGAAGGGCATGATCCTTCTCGTTGCCTACACCCCTGCCTGCATTTACTTCCATTTGTATTGCTCTGCTTACTACATCTCTAGATGCCAAATCTTTTGCATTTGGAGCATATTTTGGCATGAATCTCTCGCCTTCCGAGTTAGTTAAATAACCACCCTCTCCTCTTGCTCCTTCTGTAATAAGACAACCTGCTCCATAGATTCCAGTAGGGTGAAATTGTATAAACTCCATATCCATTAAAGGCAAACCTGCTCTTAACACCATTCCATTACCATCACCAGTACATGTATGGGCGGATGTTGAAGATTGATATGTTCTTCCATGTCCACCTGTAGCAAGTATGACCATATGGGCCTGAAATAAATGAATAGATCCATCGTCTAAGCACCATGCAAGAACTCCAACACATTTTCCATCTTCAAAAACTAAATCTATAACAAAATACTCTATATAGAAATCCACATTATTTTTAAGTGATTGAGTATAAAGTGTGTGCAATATAGCATGACCAGTTCTATCAGCAGCTGCGCAAGTCCTTTGAGCGATGCCTTTACCATACTCTGTAGTCATTCCACCAAATGGTCTTTGATAAATCTTACCTTCTTCTGTTCTAGAAAATGGTACTCCGAAGTGTTCTAGTTCTATTATAGATTCAACTGCATTTTTACACATGTACTCAATTGAATCTTGATCACCTAACCAGTCAGAACCCTTAACTGTATCGTACATATGCCAACGCCAATCATCTTCGCCCATATTCCCTAAAGCTCCACTGATGCCGCCTTGGGCAGCCACCGTATGGCTACGTGTTGGAAAAACTTTAGATATACATGCGACACTATGATCAGACTGGGAGATTCCCATTGTTGCTCTTAATCCAGAACCACCAGCACCAATTACAATAGCATCATGTTTGTGTTTTATAATATCCATATTAACTTCCTCTGATCATTGATAGTGATATTAGAGTTACTAGAAATAATATAACATGAATCACTTTTGATAAATTAATAAAAAATCTTTGCATTGAATCATTATGTATATAATCCTCCATGATTGTCTCTATTCCCAAAGAACTATGCATAAAAAGTGTAAAAGACGCTACAACTATAAAAATAATACCCCAAAAAGATGTAATATCCGAAACTATAGTAGAATATGTGAGGTTTGTAATGTTAAGAAAATATAAAGTTATATATATGATTGCAGGCACTAGAATAATTGCGCTGAATCTTTGTAATTTCCAATGTAATATTGCCATAATTAATACGTTTTAGTTCAAATACACTATGAAAGATAATGTTGTTAATAATGATAAAGCAATAACAAGATACCCGCTTAAATAGCTATCCCTAATACTTAATCCTTTTCCTATATCCCAAAAGAGATGTCTGACACCATTGAGCAAATGATATGTAATAACAAATATTACCCCATATAAAATAAGTTTAACTAGAAAATGATCCAGTACTGACACCAGTATGTTGAAGTACTCACTGCCTAATGCTATTACAAAAAAGAAAAAAGGTACGAGCAACAACAGTATAGAGAGTATTACGCCAGTAAATCTATGAGATATTGACATCACCGAGGTAAGCTGCGGCTTATAAATCTGCAAATGAGGTGATAGCGGTCTTTTATTATTTAATATTTTATCCATTTAAAAGTCTACACATCTACCATTTTTTTCCCAGTCACCATACCTAGTAGGTTCAGGGCCTTTTCTACCACCGATTTCCTTAACTTTTTTAGGGATATTGATCTTCTTTTTAGAATTATCAGTTTTTTGATCTTTGTTCATGTAATCTCTCCAAGAGGTATTATATGCAAATATAAATTAAATAAATAGCACTTTATTAGTATATACTTATTTTGATTATACATAGATTAGCTATAATAAATTAGTGGTAATAAGAACGCTTAAAGTGATAAAACAACTATATATCAATACCTTATATGAATTTTAAAGAATTATCAGGATATTCTATAGATAAAAATACGACTTGTATTCAAGTCTCTGGTGAAGACTCACAAAAATTTTTACAAGGACAATTTAGCAATGACATAACAGAAGTTACTGATAGTGTTTACCAATATTCATCTTACTCGACTAATCAGGGCAAAGTTATTGCAATCTTTAGAATTTTAAAAAATGATAAAGGATATTTGATTTTGATAAACAAGGATGTTGCTAAATACTTTGTTGAACGACTATCCATGTATATTCTGATGTCAAAAGTTGACATCAAAGAGCAAAAAAATTTTGAAATTTATGGAATTCTTGGAAAATCAGCTGAAAATATTCTACTGAATAATAAAATAAAAGAAAATGGATATTTTAAAAGTTCAGATAATATTATCTTAAATAATAAAAATAAATATATATCAGCAGCTATTATCGTCAAAATTAAATCTAGTAACAGTCAATCTCATGAACTTCTGCAATCAGAAATAAATGTTGATTATAATGTGAATGAATTAATTGATAACTTATTGCTTCTTCCAAGGATCACTATGACGACAAAAGAAACATATATACCTCAAGTTTTAAACCTAGAAGATTTGAATGGCATAAATTATAAGAAAGGATGTTATACAGGGCAAGAGATTGTAGCAAGAACACATTACTTGGGGAAAATTAAAAAAAAGATATTTCTACTAGAACATAATGAAAAAGATATTAATATAGCTGATAAAATTCATGATATAGATGGAGAGTTAGTTGGAGAAATCTTTACTTCGACCCAAAAAATCAATGATGTTTTTTTATCGTTAGGTGTAATAAAACTTGATTCTATAGATAAAAATATTTATGCAAGGGAGACAAGTATGAAAATTATCCAAACTAAAGCAAATCTTTGATAATATCTCTTTCTGAGATTAATTCTTTTTCAGTATTTTTAATGTACGTCGTTGATCTTTCTGATAAATCAATAGTGTCGATAATTTTTATTTCATCATTTATTATATTCAATGGATATGAAAAAAATATTTGATCATCAATATCATAAGGGTTGCTTGACATAATACCCATTGATTCCCAGTCAGATGACCCATTCACCAAAGCATAGATATGATCATATATTGCAGAGGCTGCTGAGGCTGCACTTGACTTGCCACGATGTTCGATTATTTCGGCTCCTCTATTTTGTACTCTTGGTATAAATTCATCTGAAATCCATTGATCATTCAGGGAAAGGATTTTTTCATTATTACCACTTATTAATGTATTGCTAATATCAGGGTATTGTGTTGCAGAATGGTTACCCCAAACTATTAATTGACTAATCTGCTCAACTCTACAATCTGTTTTAACTGACAAAATACTTTTTGCTCTATTTTGATCTAATCTCATTAATGAGGAAACATTTTCTGTAGGAATATTTTTAGTATTTTTTTCTATGATTAATGCATTTGTATTTGCTGGATTACCAACGACTATTATTTTAGTAGTTTTTTTGGCATTTTCATTGATTATATTTCCCTGTGCTTTGAATATATTTGCATTATCAAGCAACAAATCAGCTCTTTGCATGCCTTTAGATCTTGGTTTGGCGCCCACTAATAATATATAGTCTGAGTCAGCAAATGCTTCTTCGGGTTTATCAGTGATAATCACTGAATCTAATTGTTTGAAAGCACAATCTTCAATTTCTAATTTTACACCCATCATAATAGGCAAAGATGTCGATATATCTAATAAGTTTAATTGAATTTTTGTATCTTTATCAAATATATTCCCAGCGAGTATACGAAAGATAAGTGAATATGCGATATTCCCAGCTGCACCAGTTATAGTAATAATTTGTTTTTTCACTTTAAAAACTCCCTCGCTAATTTTAAATCATTAGGTGAATTAATACTAATTGAATTATTTATTCTTACTTTTATACAATGAATTGGTATCTGATTCCAGATAAACTTTAACTGTTCTAAACTTTCATATGACTCATATGGAGATTTTTTAAATTTCAAATATTTTTTTAATAACGAAACTTTGTACCCATAGATTCCAATATGCAAATAATGGTCATTATGTTTATTAAAAGGTATAGGTGAACGAGAAAAATATAATGCATTATCTTGATTATCTAGAACAACCTTTACTGCATCTTGATTATAAAAAGATTTTTTAGACTTAGACTTAGAGATTAAAGTATACATGGACATATTATTTGAAGAAGAAAGTGAAGATATAATATTCTTGGCCCCTTTCAAGGGGAAGTTAAATTCATCTCCTTGTATATTTAATATACTATCAGTATCTGTAAACTTTAAATCTCTACAAAGAGCTGCTATGCGATGAGTCCCATTGACATATGTTTTTTTTGAAAGCCATATATTTATATCATGCTTTTCAACTAAACTTTTAATTTTATTATTATCTGTTGCTACAGTTATTGAGTCATGAGGCAGTTTTTTTGCGCGCAGTACAATATGTTCAATTAAACTAATACCATTTATTTTTTGAATTAGTTTTTCTGGGAATCTTGAAGATCTAAGTCTTGCTGGTATTATTATTCTAGTTTTCATAATTCAATATAATACTTAGATCTTTATTAATTTTATTTATAAATAATTTATTTGGCTCAACGTAGTGATCGAGTACCCAAATATTATTATTTTTTATTTCAATTAATTTAACATAATCTTTATAAGTTATAAAGACAGGATGATCATCATCAAAACATACTTCTGATCCATCAAAAGTATGATGATCATCGTATTCATGAATATTATAAGTTATCATATATGAGTCTAGAACCTCAGTTATTGCCTCCAAAGACGCTATTCCAGAAACTAAATGAATTGTTTGAGATGAGAAATCTTTTATATTTTTTGATTGATTAGTGAGTAGATTAATAACGGTTTTATTTATAGATCTAATTGAAAATTTCTTATCATCTGTAGAATTTGTATAAGCAATAATATCAACATTATTCAATCTAGATCTTGGTTCTCTTAAAGGTCCAGCTGGAAGTAAAAAACTATTTCCAAACAGCTTATGATTATTTATAAGTGCTATCTCATAGTCTCTTGCTAGTTTATAATGCTGTAGGCCATCGTCATGTATTATGACGTCAATTGGTTTTTTGTATAACAATAGTTTCGTTGCATCTACTCTATTGCCACAACTAACTATTTCACAATTGGTCTGTTTTGCAATCATGACTGCTTCATCGCCTACAAGATCAGGATTTGATTTTTCATTTACTAGCACAGGTGTTTTAAGCTTAGCCTTATAACCTGAAGATACTATCCCGACTTTAAAGCCCATATCTGATAAGTATCTCGCTAACCAGATTACAAATGGTGTTTTCCCAGATCCTCCAACTGTTATGTTTCCTACTACTATTGAAGGTTTACCTGATGTATATTTATTTAAAAAATTACAATCATAAAGATATAATCTAAATTTGATCAATATATAAAATAGTATCGAGAATGGAAGCAGTGTGAAAGAAAATAAACTAAACCTAGAGTACCATATGCTTTCAAAAAATTTCTCCATTATTTCTCCGACACGCTAAACTGGATTTTATGAAGTTTAGAGTATATACCATTTTTTTTAATCAAATCATTATGGGTTCCATGCTCTTTGATAACCCCTTGGTCAAGTACAATAATTTGATCAGCATTCTCAATTGTGGATAAACGATGCGCAATTACTATGGTTGTCCTATTCTTTTGTAACTCAATTAATGAATTTTGAATAAGCTTCTCAGACTCAGAATCTAGAGAACTCGTAGCTTCATCTAAAAGAAGAATTGGGGCGTTCTTTAGTATAGCTCTTGCAATAGCAAGTCTCTGTCTTTGTCCTCCAGAGAGTAAAACGCCGTTATCTCCAACAAACGTTTCAAAACCTTGTTCATATTTATTTATAAAATCTAAGGCATTAGCACTCTCTGCTGCAATTTTAATTTCATTCATACTTTTTGATTCTAGTGAACCATAAGCAATATTATTTTTTATAGAATCATTAAATAATGTAGATTCTTGTCCAACATAACCAATCATTGATCTAAGCTCTTTTAGGGATAAAGAGTTAATATTTGTATTATCAATAGTTAAGCTCCCATCACGGATATCATAAAATCTTGGCAGGAGGTTCATCAATGTTGACTTGCCGCTTCCAGATTTTCCCACAATCGCGCAAGTACTACCCCGAGGAACTGTAAAATTAATATTTTTTAAAACTAAATTATCATTATCATAATATGAGAAATTTATACTATTAAAGTTCAGTTTCAAAAAGTCTCGATTAAATTTTTCTTTTTTTGTGAAATCTTTAACATCAAGTTCAGATTTAGAATCTAGTAAATTAAAGATTGATTCACTTGCTGCTATACCTCTTTGTAAAACTACATTGATTTCTGCAAGCCTTTTTATAGGTGCAAATATTAATATCATAGCAGTTATAAAAGACATAAATGTACCTACAGAGATAACCTCTAAATAACCATCTGAGGTAACAAAAAAGATTATCGTTGATAAAAATAAAGCAACTATAAATTGAACAAGAGGAATACTTATTCCTTGAATTAAGGCGAGCTTCAAATGTCTATCTCTATTATTTTTGTTGACATAGCTAAATGACTTTTTTTCACTATTTTCACCACCAAATATTTTAACAACTCTATGTCCTGCTATTAACTCTTCTACAACATTTGTGATGTATCCCATGGATTTTTGTATATGCTTACTGGTATCACGAAATTTCACACTCATCAATTTTATAAATATTGCTATGACTGGCCCAATCACAAATAAACCCACTGAGAGAATAAAGCTCTGATAAAACATTAATCCTAATAAACCAATCACAGTTAATCCATCTCTAACTAAGACTGTTATAGCTTTTGTAGCTGCTTCGGCAACTTGTTCTGTGTCATATGTTAACTTTGATAATAGCTCGCCAGATGATGCAAAATCATAAGTTTTGGTTGGCATATGCACCAATTTCTCAAACATTTCTTGACGAATTTTTTTTATTACATTTCTGCCTACCCAAGCAATACCATATGTAGACACAAAACCTGCAATACTTCTCAAAAGAAACAAACCTATTAATACAAAAGGAAAGTAACGAATTGTATCAGGATCTTTTTCTACAAAACTACCATCTAATAGAGGTTTTATTAATGCAGCGAACGCGGTATCAGTTATAGCGAACATAGCCATAGCCAAAATTGAGATAGTGAAAATAATTTTATGCTGGAAAGTATATCCCAGTAATCTCATATATATACTAGGATTAGTTTTGCTATTGTTAGATTTATGCATATAGTTTATAAAATGTAAAAGATATGTAGTAATATAAGATATTAATACATTTTCTAGTAAAAATATCTATTTATTAGTATAACTATAACACATGAGAAAGTTTTTTAAGAAATACACTCCTAATCGCGAGATGGTAAAAGAGTATAAATTCCTAAATTTTTTAGGCAATTCTCTTTTTCATGAAGATCTTTGGAGATTTAACAGGTTATCTTTCTGCAGAGCAACTGTTATTGGTGTTTTTTGGGGATGGATGCCGATGTTTTTTCAAATGATACCGGCAGCTTATTGTGCTGTATTATTTAGAGCAAATCTTCCATTATCGGTAGCAGGCGTATGGATAAGCAATCCCATAACAATGCCCGCCATGATGTATATTGGCTATTTATTTGGGAATTTTGTATTGGGCATAAATCCAGTTTATGAGGAATTTCAGTTATCTTCTGAATGGATATTTAGTGCATTTGGAAATATTTGGCAGCCATTATTAGTTGGAACATTAATTATTGGAATCATGTCAAGCATACTGGGTTATTTTATTATGCATATGCTATGGAGATTTTATGCATATAATAGATTACAAAGATCAAAAAAATAAACTATAAAATTTTTCCAGACTCAATCGTATATGTTTTGTCAAACTTAGTTAATAAATCATTATCATGTGTAACCATAATCAATGTTGATTTATTTTCTTTGCATAGTTGAATTAATATATCTATTATATTTGTTGTGTTTTTTTTATCTAAGTTCCCTGTGGGCTCGTCAGCAAGAATTATAGATGGCTTCGTTACAAGCGCCCGAGCAATAGCAACTCTCTGAGCTTCTCCTCCTGACAAAAGGTTGGTGGTATACGAAGCCCTATCCCTTAAGCCTATGCTGTCAATAAGATTCCCAACTGTTTTCATTATACTTTTTTTATTAATACCTCTCATTAATAAAGGTAGCGATATATTTTCAATAACTGTTAAATCATTTATTAAATTAAAAAATTGAAATATCATTCCAATATTTTGATTCCTAAAATTGCAAAGCTCGTTTTGACTCAGATCATTTATCATTTGATCATTAATAATGATAGAACCTGATGATACATCATCAATACCTGATATAAGATTTAATAAAGTGCTTTTTCCACTACCTGAAGGCCCTGTCAGAGCTACAGTAGCGCCAGTTTCAATGCTTAGATTTAGGTTATTGAGGACATTGATCCTAGACTCTGATTGATCAATCAAAAATGATTTAGATAAATCTTTTAATATCAGCATTAGTTATTACCTCTAAATATTTTCGCGGGTTTGATTCTTGAAGCCTTGATTGCTGGATAGATAGCAGATACTAAGGTTAGAAGAAAAGTATATAAAACAATAAATATTATATCATCATGATTAATCAATGAAGGTATCTTATTTAAGTGATATATTTCAGCTGGCATCAAGTTAATTTTAAAGAAAATCTCAATGGAGCTGATTATAACATCAATATTATTTGCTAGTAAAAAACCAAATAATACTCCAAAAAATATACCAATTGAGCCTAAAAATAGTCCTTGTAACAGGAATATTGTGATTACATCAAATCTAGTTGCTCCTAGTGTAACCAATATTGCAATTTCTTTTTGCTTGTTTGTGATCAACATCAATAATGATGAGACAATATTGAAAGCCGCTATGGCAACTATTAACATTAAAATAATGAACATAACTCTCTTTTCATTATTAATTGCCGAGAACAAAGATTCATGCGTATAGCTCCAATCCTGGGCATAATATCCATCTATTTCACTATTAAATTTATCCGTAAATAGTTTCGATTTTAATGGATCAGGTAGTTTTATACGTATGGTGTTTATATAAATATCTCTTTTATTGTTTACCTCAAGAGAGGTTAAAAAATCATCGATATTTATAAAAGCATAAACATTATTATACTCATATATGCCAACATCAAATATACCTGCTACATGATAGTTTTCTTTAAATTGGACCATCTTATTAGTTGAGCTATGCTTAAATTGAGTAAAGAGGTTTATTTCATCACCAACATTAACATTAAGTTTATTAGCGACACCCGAGCCTATTATTATAGATTGTTTGATATTTGATAAATCATTGTATTGACCCGTAATAATATTTTCATGTATATATCCAACATTTTTTTCTAGCACAGGAGCCACTGCTCTCATCAAAGAATGTGCTGTTGCGCTTTTAGATGTTAGAAGCACTTGTTTTTCTATATATGGTGAATACCCAGAGATTTCACCATTTTTAATAAAATTATCAAAAATCGTATAATCAGAATTAGTATCATGATTTGAATAAGCTGTGACATGAGATGTAAAACCTAGAACCTTATCTTTTAACTCTCTCTCAAAACCGTTCATAACAGATATGACTGTAATTAGTATTGATATGCCAAGAATAATACCTAAGACAGATATTTTTGATATTATATTTATAAAACTCGAATTATTTTTCGACCGTAAAAACCTATATGCTAATAACAATCGCATATAAATATTATATCATAGGGTATTAATGAACCAAGCAAATATCACACAAGTTAAATTACTTAATGATTATGATTCGAATGGCATAGTATTAGCTTGGCCCTCCTTGTATCAGGATGAACCATATTGGCTGGGATTATTAGAAATATATTATCAGCTGATATCAGATTGTTTGCAAAATAAAAAACATATAACCCTTGTGACGAAAAAAAATAGAAGTATAGAAGATGATCTGAAGCATATAAAAAGAAATATAGATTTATTCGTTAAAGAAAAAGAATATTTTACAATATATGAGATGGATTATGATGATATATGGTTGAGAGATATTGGGCCAATCATGTTAAAAATAAAACCTCATGAGTATAATTTTAATATAATGAAATTTAATGGATATGGAGGAAAATATACACACAATAATGACAAGATTTTTTCTAAAAATTTTATAGAAAAGTTTACATTAGAAAATTTTAACAAAAAAGCATCTCTTAACATATTCGAAGATCTGGTTATAGAACCTGGCAATATAGTATATGATGATGAACTTTGCATGGTGAATAAAATGCCACTCATGGAGCATAATTCTATGAGCTGGGATGAAATAAACAAAATATTAACAAATGGTTTTCACAATATATTAAACAAAAAATTTATTGTAATAGATGTTGGTGTATTAGGTGGTGATGATACAGATGGTCATATTGATAATTTAGTGAGATTAGATCAACAAAAATTCATATATTATATGGCTACTGATGACGAATCACACCCGGATTATAGATTATTGAATGACTTGAAAAAGCAAATATGGAGCAATGATTTTGGTAAAAGAAAAATTATACCGATAAATCATAATTTGACAGATATAGTCAAGAATGATGATAATGAGATTTTACCATTTTCTTATTTAAACTATATTAGGATCGGAAAAATAATTTATATGCCAATGCATGAGCATACAAATGAAAAAAAGAAAATTGAAATAAGAAATATCTTTAAAAATAGTGATATAAAATTCATACTCTGTGACAGTCTTTTATATGAGAAAGGCGGGCTTCACTGCTTTAGTATGAATATTGTCAAGGAATAAAGAATATGAAAGATTTAATAGATATAGTGATCATCCAAGAGACTATGAGAGACAATTTAGAAAAAAATATAAATAAAATTTATAATAAGATTTCCCTATTCCATCCAAAAAATACAACCATAGTGGCTTTACATGAATTATGTTACTTAAAATATATTCCTATCACTAAAGATAAAAAAAAGAAATCATTCGCAATTAGTATCAATTCAGATATTGTTAAAAAGTTTTGTGATTTATCAAAAGTTAAAAAAATATATATATTGTTTCCGTTTTTTGAATCTTTAAGTGATAAGTTTTATAATAGCCTAATACTAATATCG
>Ga0181597_10001932_pt1 | contig 22882 bp, 17 predicted proteins | sample 041ome_5_FD_148647 | JGI IMG/M metagenome (GOLD analysis project Ga0181597, IMG submission 148647) | Coastal salt marsh microbial communities from the Groves Creek Marsh, Skidaway Island, Georgia - 041403US metaG (spades assembly) | ecosystem: Environmental > Aquatic > Marine > Intertidal zone...
TCGCGAAAAAAGAAAAGAAAGAAGATGATGGTCAGTTTCTCTACTGCGCGTTACGTGCTATGAAACACGACACCGTTAACGATCGCAAAGACAAAAGAATGAATGCGTTGAACGTAGAAGAAGAAGAAGAAGAAGAAGAAGAAGAAGAAACTTCTTTTCATTTCATAAAACGCGATTGAGAGAAAAAACGCTTTGGATTTTTTGAAAAAGAATAGAGAGACCCCCCCCCGCGCGCCGCTCTTCTTTTGAGGAGGGGCTTTGATCTACGGCCAAAATAATTTGAACCGACAGATTCTCTCTTTCTTTTCTATCGCGCGATCGACGTCGTTTGTTTCGCTCTCTCTTTCTCGGATGAGAGCGTTGTCTCTGTTACTATTAAACGTACCAAATGTCGCTGGAGAGAACGTTCCAGTTCAAAGTGATCGTGCTCACTTCTTCGTCGATGAAATCGACAAAGATTTCCGTGGAATCAGCCGATTGGTCTACGTGTGGCACCCAAAAAATCTTCCTGGGCGTCTTCTCCGCAGTCGCGAAAAGAACGGAGAAGAACGCGAAGACTATCGCGAGGAGGATCTTCAATGCATCTGATCTCTTCTCCGTCATCATCATCATCTCTGCTACTCCTTGCTCACTTTTGACGACGGGAACGAAAGGAAAGAAGAGGAGGATTCAAACACAAAAGGAGAGGTTTGGAAAGACCGGAAAGAGGAAAGAAGAAGAAGACGATGTGATCGTTGATTTTTTTCTTCGTCGAAGAATTTAAAACCAAGTCTTTTTCCTCCTTAACCTTCTGTATTCCGTTCAATCGCACTCGCGTTCGCTTCTTCGATCTCTTCTCTTTCTTTTCGATCGGTGAAAGAGTCTTTCTTATGGCGTTTAAATCCGCGTTTTATGTGAAGATGATTCAAAAGAACAAAAGAATTTTATACGGCGCTTCGATGTAATCCGTTTGCAAAGGGGGGGTGACGATTGATTGGAAAAACGTGCGAAGGAGAAGCTTCTGGCCAATTTTTTTGATACCCTAAATTGAATGTATGTATGAGATTGGAGTCAACAAAAGAAACTTTACTACACTCTGCTATTCCTCTCTTACTTACACTCACCACTTCGAGAAGATACGATGTATTCACACAAAGCGGCGTCAAAGACAGCCATCGATCGATTAGAACGATCTATTGAAGTGATGGGTACGATGCCTGAGCAAATAGCCGAGGCACACGTTCGATTTATGGGGTACGATTTACCCGACAATTGCTCGGCTGCGGTGAAACGAGGGAGGCTGTTGAAACTCCTTTCCGATGAGGTTTTGCGCGAGGCGAAACGGGCGGAAAGGGAAGAATTTACGACACAGGCAAAGGCTCAAAATTTTGGTGATGGAAACGATGATGACGATGATGATGAGAACACGAAGAACGTGTCATCTTCACGTCGGCAACAAAACGACAATGTGTCGTCGTCGTCGATTTCTTCGAATAGACGAATATGCGACGACGCAGGCGACAACAACTCCACGGAGACGAAAATAGTGAACGGAGGAGGACGATATAATAACAACAACGAAGGCTCCGATAGTGATTCAGATTCCTCGGTACAAGGCACGGAGCGTGCGGCACCACCACCTCGTTCACTGTCGCCCCCTCCGCCGCGAGTCGACGAGCGCGAGGCGAATGCTGCGAGTACGAATACGTATGCAGATTCGGAATCAGAAGCATCAGAAGAAGATCCGGACAACTATTACGGCAAAGCGGCACTCGAGCCGGAAGCACCACCGGGATCGAATCCGTTCGCTACGATAACTTCGGAGAAACAAAAGGAGATGGAAAAAGAAGCGTTGCAACAAATCGAAGAGGCTAAAAAAATGATGGCAGCATTGAAATTCAACGTCAGCAAAAACGATAATAGTAATACCAATAGTAGCGACGACGAGGACGACGAGGACGACAACGACGACAACGATAGCATTGACAACATTAGCAACAACGACAATAATAAAAATGACGACGAGAACATCCCCAATGGGGATCTCCTCGCGGGTGAAAGTTTCGCTCAGCGCCAAAATTCCAAGTTCAAAAATGTTTCCTTTCCGCCGCTTCCAATCGAAGACGACGTGCGTTCCATTCGCTCAGATGCGGTTTCCTCCAGAGGCGGAGATGACGTGGGTAGTGTGAAAGACTTTGGTGGTTCTGAATACGGTGGTTCTATTTACTCCGTCGCCGCAACAATGGGTTCTAACCAAAACGAACAAGAGGATGACGAAAAGTTGTTGGACCAACTCGTCGAAGAAGCGGAAGTAGAGAGGATTTTGAGAGGAAGAATCGACGAGGAGGAAGGCGACGGTAACATCATCGACGATAATTCGGAAGGGAAAGAAAACGAAGTTCCGCTATCTCTTTAGTAAGAAGAAAGAGAGAGAAAGACTGAGAGAGAGATAACAAGGTGGGAGCTGTTTTTATTTTCCACATAAAAAGGCGCAAAAGAGAGAGATTTATCCAATTTGCTCTCCCTCTCCTTGCTTCAAACGCGTGCTGCTGCTATACTAGTAAATACAATCGAACACATTCGAACGAGAGATACCTTATTCGTTCACAATCGTCATCATTATCATCATTCGTCGAGCGTTGACTTCGAATCACAACTCGTTCGCCGGGTGTTGTTCGAGAAACTTTCACATTGCAAAAGCGTCGTCGTCATCGAATTTTTCGTCGACGTTCGTTACTACTACCACTGCTACTACTAATCAACGACGTTCTCCATCAATCGCGCGTGTAAGAAGACAAACGATATCATCTGGTCAAACATCATCATCATTTACAACCATGGGCAATGAAGCGACGACCTCAATCGTCTGGTTTCGCAAAGGTTTGCGCATTCACGACAATCCGGCGTTGTCTGAAGCTTTGATAGATGCGAAAAATTTCGGCGGCGGCGACGAGAGCAAAAAAGTTTTGCCACTGTTCATCTTAGATCCGTGGTTTTGCAACGAGAAGAGCGTTGGAGCGAACAGAATGAACTTTTTATTGCAATCGCTGACAAACTTGAACGATAATCTGGGATCCTTATTGTCGATTGAGAATGTGAACGACGCGAACAATTGCTTAACAGTTGTCCAAGGAAAGCCGAAAGATGTGTTGCCGAACGTCATCAAGAAGTTTAACGTTTCCTCCATATACTTCGAAAAGGAACAAGTGGAACCGTTCGGTAAGCAACGCGACGAAGAAATAATCGAAATGTGCAAGAAACTCAACGTGGATGTGAACACGTACGCGTCGCACACTTTGTATGACCAGGAATTTTTGCTGAGTAAGGCTTCGGCGAAAGGCATTCCTCCGAGCACGATGGGCGCTTTTCAGAAAGTACTCGCAAACGTCGGCGAGCCACCAAGTCCAGTGCCGGAGCCGCCGAAGAATTCCCTGCGAGTGATAGCAAACGCAGGAGATGCTCTTTCGAAGGAGTTCAAATACGCGAACGGTATACCGACCCTGGAGGATTTGGGATACAAGGCGAAGAGTCTTTCGTTCAAAGGTGGTAAAGGCGGCGAAACTGAAGGATTGCGACGAATGCGCGGCGCCCTGTGCAGAGGCGGAGACGGATACAAATACGTGCAAGAGTTTGATAAGCCACAGTCGTCGCCGTGTCAGTTGTTCGCAAAAGAGAAGGGCAGCGGAAAAGCGTTGAATCCGTTTGAAATGGCGAAGAAAGCTTCTTCTTCTTCTTCTCCAAAAGAAGAGTCGTTGTTGTGGCCTTCGACGACGGCACTTTCGCCGCATCTTAAGTTTGGTACTGTTTCGGTACGACAGTTTTATTTTGAGTTGCAAGATATCTTGAAGAACGAGCTGAAAGGAAAACACACGAATCCTCCGACGAGTTTGATGGGCCAGATTTTATGGCGCGAATTTTATTATGTCAACGCGTGCGGTACCCCGAATTACGATAAAATGGTCGGTAACAGAATATGCAAACAAATCAAATGGAAGCACGATCCAGAAAATCTCGCCAAGTGGGAAAACGCGCAAACCGGGTTCCCTTGGATCGATGCTGCGATGACGCAGTTGAAAGAAGAAGGCTGGATGCATCATCTGGCCAGACATGCCGTGGCGTGTTTTTTGACGCGAGGAGACTTGTTCATTTCATGGGAGGAAGGCGCCCGGGTCTTCGATAGAGACCTGGTTGACGCAGACTGGGCTTTAAACAACGGAAACTGGATGTGGTTATCGGCCTCCTCTTTCTTTTATCAATACTTTCGCGTTTACGGCCCACATTCATTCGCCAAGAAATACGATAAAGAAGGAGCGTACGTGAAACATTTCTTGCCGGTGCTCAAGGACATGCCTTCAAAATACGTTTACGAACCTTGGACGGCACCTTTGGAAGTTCAAAAAAAAGCTGGATGCATTGTCGGCGTGGATTACCCGAAACCGATGGTTGACCACGCCATAGCTTCGAAACAGTGCATGGCTTGGATGAATGAAGCTTACGCGGCTGGGAAAGAAAAGAAATCTGGGGGAGAAGAAAAGAGTAACAAGAAAGCGAAAACGAAATAGTATGTATCTCAGGAACCTGGTATCTAAGTACCAGTACCTACTTAGTTACCAAGGGTACCTACAAGTACAAAGCATAGCAATAACATATCATAGCAATAACAAAAACACTATCATTAGATGTAGACGTCAAACTCCTCACCGACGAGCGCTTCCGACCAAGTCCAAAGATCTTCAGCTTCCTCCGTGTTCATGCTCTCTTTACTGGTCGACGCCTCATGGAAAATGTGACCGGTATCTCCTCCAAGGTCATTGTTGTAATATACTCCCGTTTTATTTTCCAACTCTGGATCTAACGCCATTTTAATTAAACAATCTCCACCGCCCGATACAGTTTCCGCAACATGAAGTAAATCGTTCGCTGCGAAATCGAAAACTTTAGTAAACACGGGGTTTTGGTGTTGGAAAAAATTTGAGCGGGTGATTAAGCCCGGGCCGAACGAAACGACGTTTATTTGCGAGTTGGCTAACCTTAGTCGTCGGTTCAACTCGTTTGCGAACAGAATGTTCGCGAGTTTACTGTCCTTATACGCCTTGTCGGCGTCGAACTCAGAACCATCCATCAACTCGAATTCCGCCCCATCTTCTTTAATGCCATCAAAATTCCCTAAGCCGGCGCCTCTCCCAACCTTTCCTCCCGGAGATTCCGGATCGTGGACTTCGGAAGCCGTGATAACAATTCGTGGTTTTAACGTCGAGGAACTCGCCGCACTTTCAACATTTTTCAACAACAAGTTTGTTAAATAGAAATGACCCAAATGGTCCGTACCCATGCTCACCTCGAACCCGTCCTTTGTTCTGTTCACCTCTTTACTCCCCGCGTATTGAACGCCCGCGTTCAAGCATAGAATATCAATCGGTTCATCTCCTAAAGACGTCGCGAACGTCTTGATAGATTCCAAATCCGCGAGGTCACACTCAGCCGGCACCAACAAGGAAGGATCGTTCACTCGTCCGCCTTCTGCTGCAATCGCGTCTAATATTTCATATTTCGCTTCTTTTGCTTTTGCCATCGTGCGGCAGGCTAAAATCACCTGCAAGTTGTTCGTCTTTGCAAACTTTGTCGCGGCGTCTAATCCAATACCGTGGTTACAACCGGTGATTACAACCGTACGAATATCGCGCATGACAATAACAGGTTCTTCTTCTTTCTCCGCAGTTGCCACTTCTTCCTCTTCTACTACTACTACTTCATCATCCGCTCGCGCTTGTTCTCGTTGAAAAGTCAAAAACGACATCGCGGCAGTCAACGTTAACATCTCTCGCTTTGTCTTGACGCATTCGTTGTTGTTGTTATTATTGGTCGCTGCTGCTACTGCTGCTGCTCTTCTCGGTCTTCTTCTTCTTCCAACCGGTGGATTATGCGGCGACAGTTGCACGCGACGTTGAACAGAAGAGACGACCGATGACGTGATTCTCGTTGTCATCCATGTCGTTGTCGTTGTCGTTGTTGATGATGGTGCGTACATATTATGCGATTTTGACGAGATATTCTGTCTGTGGATAAAACGGATACGACGAAAATATCTCTTTTAATTTTACTTTTTCACTCATTTCACTCACCAAAACCGAATACGTCATTCTCTTTTCTAACAAACACACACGAACGAAAAAGCAATGGCTGCCAACTTGTTACGAAGCACTTTCACGTTAAACGCAGTAAGAATGGGCAACGCTCCTTCCTCCTCCTCATCGTCGTCGTCATCATCCGGTAGAAGAAAACACTCCTCTTCCTCCTCCTTCAAAGCGGGCATCATCGAATGGGCGAACGGGTTAGGAGGAAAAGAAGATTCCGACGGGTGTAAAGGAGCCGACGCACCTGCGGGGAGTACATATCCAATCATGGCGGATGAATCCATCATGTCTAAAAAAGCACACGGAACGTCAGACTCTCCCGTTCAGAAAGAGTTGCGTTGGAACTGTGATTACGAAACCGCTGATAGAATCTGTAACTTCAATCGTCATTACGCGGAATATGCGGGATATTTCCTTTCGACGTCCTTCTTGAAAGAAGTCGATCGGACGAAAGAGACGACGTATTATGACTCCGTCACTGGGAAGCCGTTGTTCGTGGCACCGAGAGGCAGAACTTTTGAGGAGTTTGAGTCGGAATCTCGTGCCCACGGTTGGCCCTCTTTTCGCGATGAAGAAGTTGTTTGGGACAACGTTCGCTGCGTCCCTGGCGGCGAAGCCGTAAGTACTACGGGCACGCATTTAGGCCATAATCTCCCAGACAGAAAGGGTAATCGATACTGCATAAATCTTGTTTCAGTTGCGGCGATGCCATCGAAGTAATTCAATAGTATATTTGTGTGTATCAAAAATCGCAAGAAAAAGAACTACTCTTACTCATAAACGCGGAAAAACAGCTCTCTCTCTATTTCTCAAAAAGTACCTCTCAAAAGAGACTCGTCGAAAGCGCAGCCTTTCGATCTCGCAAACTCGAAACATTCCATGTGACCATTTTTGTACGCGGAATTACACACGTTTGCGTCCCACGCGAACTCATTTTCATGAAGATATTTTAGACATTGGAGATGCCCATTTGCAGCGGCAAGAGTACACGCTACTTCTTGGTCGACATCCTCCCATTCGGATTCGGAGTGTTCTTTCAAGTATTTCAATCCTTCGAGGAATCCAATTTCAGCCGCTTCCTCGACGATACTTTGCCAACCGCAAAACAATTCAACTTCCATCGTTTCGTGCACGTACTCCAGAAGGTCAATATTTTGCGAAAGAACGGTATTTATTGCCAACTGCTCGTCTTGATAAGGACACTCTTCTTCGTGGCAAAATCTTACGCATTCGATATGACCGTTAAGAGCGGCGAGTTCTATCGGTCTGTCACTCGGCTCGAAATCCTCGTCCTCGTGCCATTCACCGCAACTTTCACAAAAATATTCCCCTTCGTGAGGTTCCGTCCAGCGACAGCCGCGTTCTTTTCTCGCGTACACGAGGCACTCGAGATGACCTCTTTCAGCGGCTTGCTCTAGAGTTCTTTCGTCCAGCGAAAGCCTCTTCGCACCCACCAACCACTTCAAAATATCGAGTCTTCCGGTGGCGGCAACTTCTGAACAAACGTATTGTTCGCTTGGTGCATTGCAATCGTACTTTGAAATGCGATCCATGGCGTATCGTAAAGTCGAAATAGAAGTAAAATCAGAGATTCTCGACTTCTTCTTTGTTTTCCTACGGGCTCGGTGAATAGCTTCTTTCGTCTCTCTCGAAACCAGGTTTAAAAACTTGACGTCAACATCGTTAAGCTTTGGAAGCAGATGTGCGCGAAAAACATCGCTTTGGTGCGTAAAAACTTGCGTAAGAGTGCTGGCACCTCGTTCCATCATAGTTCCGCTCCTCGTCTTTGGTTTTTGAACGCGTATTATTTTCACCTCTTTTCTTTCCTTGTTGTTGTTGTTGTTGTTGTTTTTAAGAACGGCCCAAAGTACGAACAGGAGCGCGAAAAACGAAAACAGAAGTATGTCCTTCTCCGTTTGCAACTTTGCGATGACCGTGGACTGTGACTGTTGCTTCTCGCCCATTGTCCAGAAGAAAGAGCGCGTGTTGACACGAGGAACAGCCGGCGTTGTGTATCTTTTTTATAATTTTGTGCGTTTTTTTTGCAAAGTGCGCAGATTTTTTCGCTTTTTCTCTTACAAAAGAGAGACTGCTTTAAAACACACATCGTCACAACTACTGCTCTACTACTTTAACAATAATGACTCCAGAAGTACTTCTCGAAGTTTTTCGGATTTCCTGGGCGAAAGAAACGGCGAAAAAGAAACGGGAGAAGCGATTACTCGAAGGAGGAATACCCGCAGAGAAAATACGAGGAGACGACGACGACGACGAAGAAGAAGAAGAAGAAAATGGAGATTCAGATTCAGAAGAAATGAACATCACGGACGAAGCGTTGATCGCGTCGAACGCGGTGATGAATTCGTTTTTGAGAGAAGTCGTGCACAGAGCTGCCGCAGCTGCGGAGGAGGACGGGGATAGCTCGGTGACTGGAGTTCATTTGGAACGAATATTACCTCAGTTGCTTTTAGATTTCACTTCGTGAGCGATGAGAAGCTTTTGAGGCATGGAAGTAGGACATAGAAGTAGTTGTAGGTAGAAAGCAAAATAGTAATGCAAAGATTGGATATTTATAAACATATGAAAGCAATGATGAATGCGTGTGTGTGTGTATTTCTCTTTCTTTTTCTCTCTCTATTGTACAACGTGTGGGTTGGTGAAATGTTTTCTCGTAAAATCCAACTTTTTAAATCCAATCGCCTTCTTGTAACTTCAACGGCAAATAGACCTCGGATAAATACTGAAACCCGTAACTACTCAGCGCCTGAATTTCCGCCTTGGTTTTCGTTTTCAACATAATTTCAACCTCTTTCACCCAGTCCGGGTTCTGTTGGATGAAATCTTCTTTCAGCATGTGATTGCCCGTTTCGATATCCTTCGCGGTCATTTCCAATCGACACTGCTCGGGGATTTTAAACTTATCTAAATCGCTCGGACGAACGCCCAACCACTTAATATCCGGAGTGGTTAAATTCGCAGAGTCAAACGCCATGTTCTTAGAACCTTGCATGTATACAGAAATGATTTTCAATCCGTACGGATCCGCGTCCACCAACGCCAACACCGGCAACTTCAATTCTCTCTTCACTTTGGAAAGAAACAAACGCGTTGCCACGTCCGGTTGACCTTTCGCCGTAATTATAATGCACGGATACTTGTTGTAAAACCTATCCTCGGCCAATCGCATGAACGCGGCATCTTTCTCCACCAACAAAACAAACTTCGCGTCCGTTCGTAACTCCGTCACTTTATCGACGTTGGACGGAATCGCTTTACCGCCGACGCCCATTTTCGTGCAATCAATATCGTCGCCGTCCTCTTTATACCTCAATCTCCCAACTACCACGCCTTTCTCCGACGCCACCACGTGCAAAGAATTTCTCGTGCACCCTAACAAACACGAAATGTCGTCTAAGACCGCATCCGAATCTTTCTGGTCTTTGAACAACTTCACGTCCGTATAAAACAAGTCTCTCTTCGTCACGTGGATGCCTTTACTCAACACTCCGTGGACTAACTGCATAACTCGCGTCAAAATTGTCACCTTCCTGACTGAACTCATGTTCGTAAATGCCGCGGATGTGCTCTTATTCTTCAAAACGATTCTATTCAACTGGTCGATGTATACCTGGTCGTTTTGGCCTCTCGAAGGGAGTTGATAGGCGAACCCGTTCCCATCCATAATCGATTTCGCCACCGCTAACATCAATTGCTCAATCGCGGCCGCAATTTCCGTCTCTGGCCTATCCAAAACTTCTCTGTATAAATCCTCCATGTTCAAATCTTTCAGAGTCTTCCTCCGACTCGGCCGCGACTTGACAATCGCTTCCAACTTTTGTACTTTTTTCAAAACATTTTCCACGGAACCGTCTCGGCCTTTCTGTCCATCTTTCAGTTTCTTCAGAGCAAAGTTTACGCCTTCGTCCGAGAGGACTTTCTGTTTCTTGCTTTTATTGCTCATCATGGATGATTGATTCTATCGCTCCTCTTCGTATTCCTTCTTCTTCTTCTTCTTATTTTTAAAGGAACAGCAGCAACAAGGGAGGAGGAGGAGGACGAAGAGGAGACACTGAATGTGTATTCTAAATTATGTGGTGATTTTGAAATTTCCCTTCTCATTGATGAACCACAGAAGAGTATGGTCTCATAATCATATCTTCTTCACTTCCCAACACTCATCTCTTCCTCTTTTCTTTCACGCAAAGAAGAACACAAACGACGACGACAACAACAACAACAACAAACATGCTCTCCTCGTCATCGTCCTTAAACTCATCTTCTCTTTCTCGCGTTGGTGCTTTAACCTCCAGCAGCAGTCTCGCTCATGGTTGTCGTCAGATGATGATGATGACGAGCAGAAATACTTGTACGCCGACAAGAAAACAAAAAACTCGTTTCGCGATTAAAGCGCAATGGCCGGACGCTGTGTACATATCCAATGTCATCGAACAGTTCCCCGAGAAAGGAATAGCCTCTGTTGAGGAGGGCAGATGTTTGTGGGACGATGGGTACGACGTGTTAGACGTGAGAGATTTGGATGAAATCGATGCGAACGAAAAGTGTCCTAATCCACTGGGAGTCGATATCGCCGCGCAGCCGAACAAAGGGAACAGATTGAAAGTGATTCCACTCGTCAACGCGAAAAGAAAATACGATTTCGAGTTGAATGAAAAAGTATACGTACAAACTGGATTAAATCCTAACTTTTCCAGCGAAGTGCAAAAGGCGTACCCGGACAAGAACAAGAAGTTGATGGTGGTGTGCTCCGATGGACGAACGAGGGCGATTAAAGCGTTGGAAACTTTGGACGAGTTAGGCTACCTCAACATCGTCGGAATCAAGGGCGGAGCAAATTTATGGAACCGAGAATGGGACGCTAAAATGAGACGTCGAAATCTTCCCGGTCAGTTCAAGCAAAACTTCTCGCACGCCGGCGACAGTCCTCAGTTGCACGGCACCGGTGGCCAGTTTCAGAAAGCGGACTCGCAGTCGTACAGCGACCCGCGAGATCCGGTGGAATGGATTTGCGAATAATTCCAAAACTGATCTGTGTTTTATGTTTTATGTTTATTTAATGTGTATGTTGCTCGTGTTGTAATGTGTATTAAAGTCTAAGCGTTGCTTGTTTGTGCAAAAGCTCCTTCTATGAGACTTCTCTCTCTCTTGAAGAAAACTCCAATCTTCATGGACAAAATTTTCTTCATTATCTCAGAATACTGACGACAACAAAATGTTACGCTTTTTAAGCACTTCACCGAAAACGACCACGCGCATTGGGAGAACGTCGTCGTCAAAATCTGCGTTCATAGGAAGAGCGATTATTTCTTCATCTTCTAGCAACGCTTCGTTGCGCGCTTCTTCTTCTTCTTCTTCTCGATTTTGTTTAGGGAAATGCTACACGTCGTTTTCGACTTCTAAAGCTGCGACAGTCGCCGCGACCACCAGGCGCTCCTTACTATCGAGCGCTTCTCCTTTCAGCGCCACTTCTTCGTTTGCATCGTTTCCTCGCTCGAACGCGGGTGAAACCGTGCACAGTAGCAACGAGAGCGGAAGAAGGAGGAAAAGGTACTCTATCCAAGCGAATGCAGGAACACCGAGAGAAGAGTGTATGGTCACCACCCCTATCTATTACGTCAACGACAAACCACACATAGGTCACGTGTACACCTCCACGGTGGCGGATATATACGCGAGATACAAACGATTACAAAACATGGACGTGTTTTTTCTCACAGGGACAGACGAGCACGGGTTAAAAGTGGAACAATCGGCCGAGAAGAGACAGATCCCGCCGCAAGCGTTGGCGGACGAGAACAGTCTGGTGTTTCAAGAGGTTATGAAAGCGAACGAGATTTCGTTCGATGATTTTATCAGAACGACGGACGAGAGACACACGACGCAAGTGCAAGCGTTTGTTGAAAAGCTGCTAAAGTCGGGAGACGTGTATTTAGGGAAATTCGAAGGATGGTACGATGAAGGACAAGAGGAGTATTACACCGAGACAAAAGCGAAGGAGTGTAATTACGAGTCGCCTATTTCCGGGAAACCGATGGTGCGAATGGAAGAGGAGAATTATTACTTCAAATTATCGAAATACGAAAGCAAGGTGAAAGAGTTATTAGCAACGAGCGATTCGTTTTTGACGCCAAAAGAAAGAAAGAATGAGTTGTTACAACGCGTGAACGACGGATTAAACGACGTGCCAATTTCGCGAACGAATTTTACGTGGGGTATACCCATGCCAGGAGACGAACAGCACGTCATTTACGTGTGGATCGATGCGTTGATGAATTACATCACGGCTATCGGTATGGCTAAAGATGGTGAAGCCAAACAAAAGTATTGGCCGGCGTCCATGCACGTCATGGCGAAGGAGATTTCGTGGTTTCACGCCGTCATTTGGCCGGCGGTTTTGATGGCGTTGGATTTGCCTCTTCCAATGAGAGTGCACGCGCATGGATTTTGGATTCGCGAAGGACGGAAAATGTCGAAATCGTTGGGTAACTTTGTCGATTTGACCGTTTTGAACAAGTTCTCAACCCACTACGGTTTAGATGGGTTTCGATACTACTTGGCGACGGAAGGTCCCATTGGAGCGCAAGACGCAAACTTTGCGTCTTCGAGAGTGCAAGAAGTATACGGTACGGATTTAGTCAACACGTTCGGTAACTCGACGTCCCGAACAACAGCGATGTGTGTGAAATACTTCGATGGAGTTTTGCCGGAAAAATCGGACGACACCTCGAAAATCTTCAAAGGGTACGATTGGAAATCGATATGCGAGAAAGAAGCCGCCGAGGCTGTTCGCGCGTACGAAAACTTGGAACTCAACAAAGCAACGCAAGCCGCGATGCGAATAATTACCAAAGTTGACTTGTTCATCACCGAAACCGAACCGTTTAGAATGGCGAAGGATCCAAACGAACAAGAAAATTTAGGCGCAGTGTTGTATCAATGTTTGGAAGCCTTACGCATCTCGGCGTGTATTTTAGAACCGATTTTACCAAATAAGATAAAGGAAATGCACGCTGGTTTGCCTTTGTATGCCAACGTAAGCGATTCTATGGGAAAGCGATTAGTATGGGGTGGATTGAAACCGGGAACGACCGTTTCCAAGCTCGCGCTTTTCCCTAGACTGGATCCTTTAGATGAAAACGGGGAAATTATGAAAGAAGAAGCGCAAGCTCCAGCGACGTCCAATAAGCCGGCCAAAAAGTCTAAAACCAAAGTTGAGAAGGTATACAGTCCCGAAACTCAAGCGAAGATAGATGCGCAAGGTGCCCTCATTCGATCCATGAAAGAATCGGGAAAGACGAACGACGATGCAGAAGTTGCAGAAGCGGTTAAAATTTTGAAGGAGTTGAAAGCATAGGAATAAAAGATAACAACGCACGCGGAGCAAGAAACGATTAGAACGATTATTTAGCTTTATAGTACTCTTTATCAATGACATCAATCAATCCGTCGTATAGTAATTAGTGTTGGTTTATATGATCCTATACCCCATCGTTCGCTTATAGTTCAATTCTTCGTCGATGCGTAATCTATCGTGTTGCCAGTTTCCGGAGGAACCTCTTCTCGCTTCGTTGCTCGCTGGTTTACCAAACACTTGCGACAAAGAACACGTCGCGGGAGGATTCGGGAATATCATATCTGGATCCATTCGCGCTTGCGCTTTGAGCATGGGAATCAAGGACTCTTTGTGTGCCCACGGCGGAATCGGCTTCCCTCTTCGCTGGTCCTCAGAATCGCTATCGTCCGAATCATCTCTCATAGGGGACATTTCGTACGAACTCGGAAACTTCGAGTGCGATCTAGGAATGGATCGATCGTGGTAGTTGGTGTTATTTGCTAGACTCGACGGTGTTCCCCTCGGCGTTACATTGAAAGATTTGATTTTCGAAGGTGTCATCATTTGCTGCTGGTGTCTTCTCGAAGGTGTGATGTTACTCGCCGCTGCACCGCCCGCCAAGGCGTTTCTCGCGTTCTCCAAAAGCCTTTTACTCTTTTCCGTTACAGCGCGATCAGCGGTAGTTTCAACGACGTGCTGTTTTTGATGTTGCGAGCGTTGTTGTTGGTAACTATTATTCTTAACGAGCGAGGAGGACGGATGCATGTTGTGCGCAGGCTTTGTCGTCGTTCGCTGTTGTTGTTGCTGCTGCTTCTCGCGAAGACGCTCTCGCTCTTGCGCTTCTAAAATTGCACGCGCTCTTAAATTTTCTTCGTGCTGCGCGCTCAGTGCCATTTCTCTCTCTCTCTTAGCCAGCTCCATCTTCTCCATACGGAGACGATTTTGCTCTCGTTCTTGGAGTTCGATTTCCTCACGCTGCTCTCGTTTCTTCTTCTCCGCTAACTCTCTTCTCTTTTGCTCTTCTAACTTTTGCCCCTCTCGCTCTCGTTGCATTTGCTTCTCTTTTTCTTCCATCCGCAATCTCTCGTTGTATTCCTCCGCGCGCTTCATTCGATCAGCTAATGCCCTTTGGTTTTCTTCGATCGCTGCTGCCGCGTGCTGCGTTGACGGCGCCGGTTGCACCGGCGCCAAGGAAGAGGGGATTTTACCAGACGCGACCTCCATTGCTTTCGCGAGCGCTTGCATCTTCTCCACCGTTGTCTTATTTTGTTGTTGTTGCTGCGGATGCTTCACTTGCGGTGCCGGTGCGTTGAGCCGCGCCGCGGCGGCGCTCTTCGTTTTCATGCTCGGTTTTGAAGAGGTACCGACTTTAAGAAACGCCATGCCTCTCGCTCTCGCCTTTTCGCGCTTCGCTTTTTCCTCCTCCTCGGTCGTCGGTCTATGCTGCTGCGGTTGTAGTGACGACGGTGGCAGCGGAGCAACGACTCTGTGCTGCAACTGTTGTTGATGCTGCTGTTGCACCGGTCGCTTATTCTCCATGTTATTCTTTGTTGTGCTAAACGAAACATTATTTTTCATCGCCAATTTCTCCGGCGCGACCAAATCAGTCCCCTTTTTTGGTTCTTGTTCCCGTGCCGCTTGCGCATCCTCTTTTTGTCCCCCTGAAACCGGTACCGTCTTCTTCTCACCAACTACTCTGGACACTTCCGTGGAGCTCTTCATCGCTACTGTTGCCGTGACCGCCGTTTGACTGCTCCCTGCTTTGTCTCCTGCGGCAACGTCATTCTCGACATCTGTCTTTTTCTTCTTCGCGGAAAGGTGTTGTTCCCCCACGCCGGTCGCGCCGCTCACGAGACTCGCTTCCATCTTTTTCTTCTTCTTCTTCGACGAAGAAACAGGAGGGCCTGCTTTTCTCGACGCATCTGCGTCTTCTATATTCTTCTGTATTTCCGCCGCCGCAGCAGCTGGAGCAGTAGGAATAGAAGCTTTCTTCGTTTCTTCGTTCGACGCTTGTTGACTGCTCTCGTTGTTTTTTGGAAAAACCACAACGGTTGGTTGAGAAGATTTCCGTTTCTTCTTACTCAAAGTCGTCGCGCTGGCTGGCGGCTTCGCGTCTTCATCATCGATGACGATAACCTCGATGTTTTCTTTCTGTTTCTTTTTCTCCGGCGAGGTGGACAACGACGACGTAAACGACGATGATTTCCCTCTCTTCTTTGTCGTTGTTTCAACTAATCTCTTTTTCTTTTCCTCTCCTTCTTCTTGTTCGATGATGTTGTTGTTCACATTAGTAGTCGTATTGGTCTTCTCCGTCAACAACATCCTCTCTCGAATCTCCTCCTTCCTTTCTAACAACCACGAGGAAACCAAGTTCGCTTTCTTTTGAATCGCTTGCGTTTCCTTCTCTTTCGTTCTCTCCAAGGCTTTCATGCCCGCTAAGAACGTTGCCGCCATTCTGTTGAAAGAAACAAGAGATTTTCACCACGAGCGAGGGGGGTACAACTCAAAGTAGAAGAAGAGCGTCAAAGTCTTTCTCTCTCTCTCTCTTTTTATTCTCTCTATTTATAATATCACCTTAAAACTCTCTCTCTCCTCTCTTCTCAGAGCTGTCTCTTTCTTCTCTGCGCTCTTTCTCTCTCTCTCTCTCTCTCTCTCTTAATCGCGCGCGCGCGTTTGTGATGAGAATGAGACCAACCAAAGAGTAGAATAATGAAGAAGAGAGACTCAACGACTCAAAAGGAAAACAAACAAACAAAATTTTGCTTTTGCTGTTTTTTTTTGCTTCTTTTTCTGTCTGCTTTTTTTCATTTTCAGAGTATTCATCAGCATTTCATCAGCACAACGAAGACAAGCCTCATCAAGGGGTTTTTAGAATAAGATTCTCGCACCACCACCACCACTAATATATAATAAACGACGACGATGTTATCGAGACGCGCGTTATCGTCCTCTTTAGCGAGCACGAGTTGTTGTTTACGCGGATGGATGAGCGTTGGGGGGTGTTTGAGTGCGAGTAGTAGTTTTTATCATAGGAACAACAATAGTATTTATTATAGCGTGGGGGATGCGCATCATCATCATCATCAACATCAACAACAAAACCAACACTTCTTCTCCTCGTCCGCTTCGCGTAATCGTCACGGCTTGGACGATTTCGTGGACAGTCCCCCCAAAAAAGGCGAGGACGGGAAACCGGATCCTGTCGAACCCATCGGTCGAGCGTGGGAGGCGAAGGAGTTGAGAATAAAATCGAACGAAGATTTGCACAAACTCTGGTACGTGTTGTTGAAAGAGAGGAACATGTTGAACACGGAGTCGCATTTATCGCGAGCGAGAAACGAGTTGTTTCGACATCCGACTCGGATTACGAAAGTGAAGAAAACGATGAGTCGAATTAAATTTGTGCTGACAGAACGAGCGATGAAAGAGTACGAGGTGGCGATGGAGCGAGCGATGCAAGCAGAGGAAGAGGAGACGCGGGCGCAGTTACAAGTCGAGGCGGAAACGAAGCTGAGAGAACGGAAAAGACAGATTAATACAGAGTAATACAGTTTGTGCTACAACACCTTCACGCCGTTGCATTCGACGCGAGCGACTAATATGCCTTCTTTTTTGTTATCCAAACCGCCTTTAACGATGAGTTTACCTCCTCTTTCGATTTGGAAAACGACGCTGGAACCGACGAAATGAATTTCGCGCTCAACGCCTACTCTGTTGGCGAAAACAAAAGCCCTTTTTCGAGGTCGTAGTATTCCTTCTTCTCCTTCTTTTTCCTGGTCTACGAACAGAGGAAGTAATCGATTAAACCAGTAATTCCACGTTTCCGTTCGGTCTGGAACGATTGCTTTCGTTTCCGCATCGTCGTCTGGATGCGCGTTTGTCCACGCGGAGGCGAACAAGATTAAAGAAGAACTCGCTTTCTCGATCGTCTTGGCAAACTCAAACGCACCCCACGGCGCTTCAAACTTGTACGGGTTAATATCCATGCATATACCAACCGTCGTTTTAATTCTGTATTCTTCTACTTTACTACTACTGCTCCTACTACTATTAGTATTACCAATACCTCTCGCTTTTAACACGAGTTCTAGGGACGTGAACCCACTCTCGATATCTTCGTCCGCCCACGTCTCGTCGATGCAATACAAGTGGTGCTTATTCGCTCTCAGAATCACGCGTCCTGCTTCATCGATAACTTGCACCGCGTTATAATACAATTTTCTTCCTGCATCGCGAATGCCTCTCACGTACCCAGCACTCGCGAGACAGTCAAACCTTTTCGCGACGGAGGATAAAAACTGCCTGGTCACAGCTTCCTCCTCCTCTTCATCATCCCATTCGACGAAAGGTTCAATTTCCTCTCGAGAGTCAAACGTGTACCCGGTAAAACACATCTCCGGAAACTGGATGATGGACAAAGGCGCGACGACTGACGACGACGAGGACGATAATAACACATGTTCGTGCGCATCGAGCATTCTCAAGCACTTCTCGAAAGACTTTGTTCGGTCACCTAAATCAGTTACATCGAAAACAAAAGTTAGTTGAGAAATTTTTAAAGCGATGATAAAAGGTAAACGCACCGTGAGCGGGTTCAAACTGCACGCACGCGACTCTGAACTCGCACATTGAAACATCTTTATCATCATCATCATCATCTTTATCGTCATCATCATCCACGGCGTTGTTGTTTGTCTCTTTCCTCGTCTCCTCCGTCGGAGGACAACCACCACTCATTTTAATAATAGAGTATCTTCTCAAAGACAACGAAGAAAGAGAAGCAAAATGTTGTTTTTGTGGAAAAAAGGTCTCGTGGTTTTGGTTCGTGTGAGATTTTAGAGAAAAAAAAAGTTTTCTTCGGCGGCGCCGTTTCTTCACTTATTCTCACAGACGAACAAGAAAGAGAAAAAGAGCTCTTTTTAACTGATTAAACAACAGAAGAAGATTCGCATTTCATTCAAATTCTGTGGTAGTATTAGTCGTCGTAATCATCATCATCATCGCATAAAACATGATATCGGCTTTAGCGTGGGTCCCTCCCGGAGCGTCCTCGCAGACGCCGAAATTTACCGACATTCCCGAAAGCGCATTGAAAGAAACTCGAGAACGGATGAAACGAAGGACGGACGTGGAGGACGACAGCGACGACGACGACGACGACAAAAGCGAAGAGAAGGACGAGGAGAAAGAAGAAGAAGAAGACGACGATGACGATGAAGAAGGTATGGCGGACGAGCAAGAGATGAAAGACGCGTTGAATGATGATGATGACTCAGAAGAATCCGAATCAGACTCAGACGTGAAAGAGAAAAAAAATGAAAAGAAAAAAGCGATACGGAAAGCGCAAGCGGTCGCGAACGCCGCGAGAGGTATCACGGACGATTTAGCCGAGCTGGACATGGATAACTACGACAACGATGATTCATACGACGAAGATATTCAAGAGAGACAATTATTTGGAAAAATGAACTCGGAGTTTGAATCAAACCAAGACGACCCGTACGTGACGATTAAGGACTCGGACGACGACGAAGAGGAGGAAAATCCGGACGATTTCGGGATTTTAAAGAACGATTTAGTAGTGTTAGCGGCGAGAGCAGAGGAAGATGCGAGCCACTTAGAGGTTTGGGTGTATCAAGAGGCGATAACAAACGAGGAGACGCACGAGACCGAGGCGAATTTGTATGTGCATCACGACGTGATGTTACCGGCGTTTCCGTTGTGTTTAGCGTGGATGGATTGCTGCAAAGATACAGGCGCGAATAATCGAGGCTCGTATTGTGCTGTTGGGACGATGTATCCAGGGATTGAGATTTGGGATTTAGATTGCATCGACGCGGTGGAGCCGGCAGCGACTTTGGGCGGGTACGATACCGCGGATGTGAAGAAGAGTTCGAGCGGAGGAAAGAGTAAGCCTAAAGTAAAGAAAGAAGGGCACCAGGATGCAGTTTTAGGCATGTCATGGAATTCGCAGTTTCGAAACGTGTTAGCGTCGGCGAGTGCAGATAAAACGGTAAAGATATGGGACGTTTCGACGGAAACATGCACGGAAACCTTGACGAAACACACCTCCAAAGTGCAATGTTTGGAGTGGAATCCGGAGGAGAGAACGGTTCTCGTTTCGGGTGGTTTTGATAAGCATGCCAGAGTGTGCGACGTTCGAGCGCCGAAAGAGGCGAGCTTAGATTTCAACGTCGGCGCCGATTGCGAATCGGTGTGCTGGAGCGCGAGAAATCCACTCGAGTTTTTCGTTTCCAACGAGGATGGCGAAGTCGCCTGTTTTGATACGCGAATGGCGTCTTCAAATATTAATAGCGGTGGAAAGAAAAAGAGCAAAAAGTCGTCGTCGGGAACGTCTTCAGCCGAAAGATGGCGCATTAAAGCGCACGAAGAAGCAACAACGTCTGTTTCGTGTTGTCACGGCTCTCCAGGTGCGTTTTTAACGTCCAGTACGGACGGAACGCTGAAGTTGTGGGACGAAAACGTCGGATCGACGCCGAAGTTGCTCGCCGCGAATACGGCTGGTGTGGGTGCTGTGTTTTGCGCGGGTTTTTCTCCGCACTTGCCATATTTAGCTGCCGCTGCCGGGAGTGCCGGTGCGGTTTCTGTATGGGACGTTTTGAGCGAAGATGCGGTGAGACAGTCGCGCCACGGACCGCTGTTAGAGCGATATGAGGCACAATTCAATTAGATTTTTAAAGAATGATAAATCTTGCTATTTTAAAATCACTTATACTGCTGATACATTTTTTTTCTATTCTCACTACTATATTATATCACTTCTTCACTGCGGCGGCGTACTTTTCTTGGAGTACCTTCTCTTTCTCTCTTGCGGCTTCCGCGAGCTCCATCGCCTTCTCAACTCTTATCGGCGCCCCGAGACTTTCTTTTGCCTCGAGCAGTTCAAACGCGCGCAAGGTGTTCTTTTTACCCACTAACTCATCGTGTAAAGTCTTCAACTTTTTCGATAAAGCAACACTACGCGTGCGATAACCTTCGTGCAAAAGAGCAACTTTGCGCTCTAATTTCGCCGCCTTCTTAGATTCAGTACCCATGAGAGCATACAACGCTTGGTACTCTGCCTTTTTGGTACCGACATCTTTACCTCGCGCGGACTCGCGTATTTGTTCGCGGGTTTTGTGGAACAGTTCCGCAAAAGAATCCGGCATGTCGCCCGCTTCTGCAGCGAGCATTGCTTTCGCCTGTGCGAGTTGTTCGCTCGATAAACAATAAAAACTCGGATCGTCTTCCGGACGAATACCGTTCAGATCTCTTTTAATCAGTTCAATCATCTCGTCGTCGATTAGTTTCTGAGTCTCGTCTAAGTTTTTTCTCGTTTCCGCAACGACTGCGGAATACCCCTTTGAAACGTTCGGTTTGGGCAACTCGTTTCGACGTTGGTAAACTTGCGATCTTCGCTTCTCCATTTCATGTCTGACCATTTCTTCACGCTCAAGAAGGCGTTCTCTGCGCTCAGCTTCGTCTTCTTCGATTTCAACAGGCGCGCGACGATGACCGCTCGCGTCGAATTCCATCGCATCGTCGTCCTCTAACTCGTCTAATTCATCGATGTTTGGAATTTGAACTTTGAACTCGTTCTTCGGTTTCGGCAAGGACGCGAAGCGCGACTTGATACCACTCGTAAGCGGGCGCCTATGATCCAATTGCTGGTTCGAACCCGCAGAATCACTCGGGCGCATAAACTCCGCCACGGCGTCGGGATCGTTAATTTGTAAATCGTCGCGCAAAGGCGTTTGACCAACGACACCGGTACCTGGGCGCTGCAAAGCGGGCGTACCGTGCACGACGTTCGTGTGGCCTCGCTGGTTCGTTCGTTGACCTCCTTGCAACGACGGCGTCGCGCCAGAGAAATCTTTACCGGCACCATCTGCAAATCCGCTCGGGGTTTCGCCGCCGTATAAAGTTGACCTTGTCGCCGTCATGGCGGCTAAATACCTCGCCTCTTCTAAAACCATTTCATCTCTCGATTTGCGTTGAATCATCGGCGTTTCTTGTCCGGGCAACTGGTTTGATGTCGTTATCCCCGTCGTATCGGGCGCGAAACCCATTTTACGTAACTTTGCGATGCGCTCCAACTCGGATTCCGACACCGACGGTTTCGGCAAGTTCAACTTCCCTCGAATCCTCCCGGCGGAGAAATTATCCAACTGCTTGTTCGATTCTTTCACCGCTTTCGGCACGTTTTTCTTCTTTGCAATCTCGTCCAACTTATCCATCGTCCGCATCTCTTCCTCTCTTTCTTTAATCATCTTCCCATCCAACTCGTGAATGGTTTTCGACTTGAACTTAGCATCTTGTATCATTTTTCTCTCCAATTGTTTCTCCTCCGAGACGTCGTACGGCCCTTTGGGCGCCAACTTCTCGAACGCAATTTCCGCGTTGTAATCGATACCAACGATGCGTTTGGTGTTTCTACCCCCCATGCCAGCCGCTTTCATTTCTCTATTCTTTTGTATGCTCGCCAATCGCCTGGCTTCGTCCAATCGTTTCTCCCTCGCTTTCCTCTTTGCTTTTTTCCCTTTCGTATTCGCCAACCTCGCGCGCGCTTCCGACAACATCTCTTTTTCGTCTTCGTCCATATCAATCGCATCTGGTCTCGCCGGTTTCGCTTCTGGATTTGGATCAATCTCCCCCGGCCTTAATCGTCTCGGATCGTCCATCGGATCGTACTCCTCGTCCTTCGACACCGCCGCGTCGAGCAACCTCTCGTACCGCTCCAAACACTGACTCGGTGTCCTCCCGACGATGGGCGCAATCGTGCGCCATTGCGTCGGCATTAACTTTGCCAAGTGCAAAAGTTTCTCGTCTTCTTCTCTCGTCCATTCTGTTTTCTTAATGGATGGATCGAGCCATTCGAACCATCTCGCTTTGCACTGTTTCGCCGACTTTCGGACGAGTAAAGAGGAAATTCTTGCCCATTGATTCTTCCCGTATTTCATCACCGCCGCTTTGAGGATCTCATCCTCGGTGTTTTTCCACACCCCGCCTTTAATCATGATCCTCATTTTGGATTATTGTTGTTGTTGTTGTTGTTGTCTTCTCTTCTTCTCGTTACGTGGCAGCAGCACTATTCGTAGTAGTAGTATTAGTTTTTCAGTTTATGCTCTTCTTCTTCTTCTTCTTCTCACGCAATCAAAGATGTGTTGCTCTGTGTTGTTGTTTTTCTTTTGGCGGCTTCCTTCTTTTTCTTCTTCTTTTTCTTCTTTTTCACACACTCCAAATTTATTAACGGCAAAAACGCTCGCTTTTTTTTTCTCACCCCCCTATCATCCTCATCCTCATCCTCATCCTCATCCTCATCCTCATCATTGAATGGTCGCGAACGCTTTATTTCAACCGACGACGTTACTGAGATTGGTGCTCTTGTACTTGCTACAGCGCGACGACGACGATGATT
>Ga0181597_10001937_pt1 | contig 22857 bp, 20 predicted proteins | sample 041ome_5_FD_148647 | JGI IMG/M metagenome (GOLD analysis project Ga0181597, IMG submission 148647) | Coastal salt marsh microbial communities from the Groves Creek Marsh, Skidaway Island, Georgia - 041403US metaG (spades assembly) | ecosystem: Environmental > Aquatic > Marine > Intertidal zone...
TATGAAAGCCTAAAACAAAACAATTCAAATTATAACCGCTTAAATTCTGCCCAAATGTTTAGCCCCATCCATCAACAGTAAAAATATGGACTGATTCGAGATTTGGCGTAGAAAAACAGAAAGATTTTCAGATCGTATTTGTGCACGTAATCTGGCGATTCTCAACGGTTTCTAACAGCAGAATTCCACTGTGCTTTGCGTGAGGTAGATATAGACACGAACGGGAGGTTTAGCAGCAAACAAAGCTGCATCGACGCCTCTACTTCACAGCGTTAATCTCAATCCCGGAACCCAATCTCCAAAGGATAATTGATCCATGCCGAGTCCCCTACCTCGCGCCATCACTGCCGAAGAAATTGAGACCTATCAGCGGGACGGCATCGTGTGCCTGAGAGGGCTGTTTGATGCGGAGTGGATCACGTTGCTGCGTGATTCTATTGAGGCCGATAAGGCCAATCCGTCCGGCCTCGTCAAAAGCATCAACGAAGATGGGGCGACGGGCAATTTCTTCAGCGACACGTTTATTTGGCATCATATTGATGGCTTCAAACGCGCCGTGTTCGATTCACCCGGTGCGGAGATTGCGGGAACGCTAATGGGTGCGAACAAGATCAATGTGATCTTTGATCAGATACTGGTCAAAGAGCCAGGCACGTCGACGCGCACGCTCTGGCATCACGATGGAACCTACTGGCCCGTCGCAGGCGACCAAATTTCCACACTTTGGGTAGCACTCGATCCGGTCACACCTGAAACAGGGGCGGTTGAATACATCAAAGGCTCACACCGCTGGGGCAAACGCTTCCTTGCCGTCTCCTTCGATCCCAATCAAAAATACACTGAGGACTTACCCGAAGTGCCAGATATTGATGCCGAACGGGACAAGCATGATATCGCCCAATTCACCATGGAACCCGGCGATTGCACCCTCCATCACGCGTTAACGCTGCATGGCGCACCTGGCAATGCCAGCAATGATCAGCGTCGGCGCGCCTACGTCCAACGCTGGGCTGGCGATGACGTGACGTATAATCCGCGCCCAAACCTTCAGCGTATGCTGCGCGACCCCGGCATTCCAAGCGGCGCGCCTTTGGATAGCGACCTGTTTCCAGTCGTCTGGCGCGCCAACTGAGATTGCTTGCGTCACAGCCAAACCGCCACATAATCAAGCATGTCAGCAGGGACGCGATGCCGCGCTTAAAATCACCACGCAATCACCTTACATATGAAGGTGACGGACGCATTTCAGACCCACTCAACAGGGACAGGACATATCATGATCAACAAAACTGACTTCTACATCGACGGCAAATGGGTCGCCCCGCAACAAGGCACAGCGCTGGAGGTCATCGACCCTTCAACCGAGGACGCATTTGCGACCATCTCGCTTGGTGGCGAAGCTGACACCAATGCAGCGGTCGCTGCCGCCAAACGCGCCTTCCCGGCTTGGTCTAAGACCCCGCCTGCTGAACGCCTCGCGCTGGTGAAGAAAATCCGCGAAATCTACAAAAGCCGCATGGATGATATGGCCGCCGCGATCAGCCAAGAAATGGGCGCGCCCATCGACATGGCCAAACAACAACAAGCGCCGGCTGGCCTTGGCCACATCACCAATTTCATCAAAGCCGCTGAGAATTTTGAGTTTGTGCGCCCGCTTGGTGATCACGCTCCGAATGACCGCATCGTCATGGATCCGGCGGGCGTCATTGCCATGATCACCCCGTGGAACTGGCCGATGAACCAAATCACGCTGAAGGTCATCCCTGCCCTGCTGACCGGTTGCACAATGGTGCTGAAGCCATCTGAAATCGCGCCGATGAATGCATTGATCTTCGCTGAAATTCTGGATGAGGCTGGCGTTCCTGCTGGCGTCTTCAACCTCGTGAACGGCGATGGACCGGGTGTCGGTACGCAGCTATCTGGCCACCCGGACATCGACATGGTGTCCTTCACTGGCTCAACCCGTGCTGGCCGTTTGATCTCTAAGAATGCAGCTGAAACACTGAAGCGAGTTCACCTGGAGCTTGGCGGCAAAGGTGCCAATATCGTGTTTGCCGATGCCGATGAAAAAGCCGTTCGCCGTGGTGCCATGCACTGCTTCAACAACACCGGACAATCCTGCAACGCCCCGACACGGATGCTGGTACAGCGCGAAATCTATGACCAGTCCGTAGAAGCAGCAGCAGCCGCTGCGCAGGCCCTGGAAGTTGGCCCTGCCGGGTCCAACGGTCGCCACATGGGACCAGCCGTCAGCGGTGCCCAGTTCGAAAAAATCCAGAACCTGATCCAAGTTGGGATTGATGAAGGCGCGCGGTTGATTGCTGGCGGTGTCGGGCGTCCAGACGGCCTGAACCGTGGCTTCTTCTGCCGTCCGACAGTGTTCGCAGATGTGAACAATGACATGACCATCGCCCGGGAAGAAATCTTCGGCCCGGTTCTATCCATCATTCCATTCGATACGGAAGAGGAAGCGATCGCCATTGCTAATGACACACCTTATGGCCTGACCAGCTATGTCCAAAGCGGTGACGATGCACGTCGCAGCCGCGTGGCTATGGAACTGCGTTCAGGCATGGTCGAAATGAACGGCCAGCCACGCGGCGCTGGCGCGCCATTCGGCGGCGTCAAAGCATCCGGCAACGGGCGCGAAGGCGGCATGTGGGGCCTGGAAGACTTCTGTGAAGTTAAAGCCGTGAGCGGCTGGGGCGCATAACGCCCCTCTGACCCACAATGTCTTGCTAGCTTGTGCAACGGCGGAATCCTGAACGGGGCTCCGCCGTTGTTGGTTTGAATGCAGGCTTTGCTTTCTGTGCGCCAGCTTGGCCAATCGTGAAGCGCCAGATACCCTTGTCCAACATTTTCCGTACTCGCTTTGGCGAGGCAGGCTTTCAGGACAGGATTGCAGATGATCACCGGCAAACTACTGGTCGCAAACCGTGGCGAGATCGCAGTGCGCATCTGCCGAGCTGCTGCGGAGCTGAATCTAAAAACCGTCGCAGTATATCCAGCCAACGACGCCTCAAGCCTCCACACGCAGAAGGCTGATGAGGCGCGCATCCTGCCGGGTCGCGGTGTTGCTGCATATTTGGATGGTGACGCCATCATCGCCGCTGCGCTTGATGCAGGCGCTAAAGCGATCCATCCAGGCTATGGCTTCCTCTCGGAAAACGCGGCCTTCGCAGAGGCTTGCGCGAAAGCGGGCTTAACTTTCATCGGCCCACGCCCGGAAACGCTGGCGCTTTTTGGTGACAAGCATGCCGCGCGCAAGCGAGCAGCAGAGGTAGGAATTCCGACCCTCCCCGGCACATCTGCGCCAACAACGCTGGAGGAGGCAACCGCTTTCCTTTCTGATCTAGGCCCCAAAGGTGCTGTGATGGTCAAAGCCGTTGCGGGCGGCGGTGGGCGTGGTATGCGGCCTGCCTTCAGCGCTGATGAACTTGCCGAGGCATTCGAGCGCTGTCGTTCTGAAGCCCAGTCAGCCCTCGGCAATGGCGACCTTTATGTTGAGCAACTGGTGCAACGGGCGCGCCATATCGAAGTGCAATTGATCGGTGATGGCAATACAGTCTCCCATCTCTGGGAACGGGATTGCTCGCTGCAACGACGACGCCAGAAGATTGTCGAGCTAGCCCCAGCGCCCGGCTTGGATCCGGATGTACGGGATAAGTTGATCGCGGCCTCCCTTAAGCTTGGCCAGGCAGCACGTTACCTCAATCTCGGTACGATTGAGTTTCTGGTTGACGCTGACACAGGTGCCTTTTTCTTCATTGAGGCCAATCCCCGCTTACAGGTTGAACATACCGTCACCGAAGAAGTCACCGGCCTGAACCTTGTCGAACTCCAACTCCAGCTTGCGGGTGGACAGAGCCTCGAAGCGCTTGGCCTAACGCCTGATAAAGTCCCTAGCCCACGCGGTATCGCGATGCAGCTTCGGATCAACACTGAGACCATGGGCACAGATGGCGAGGCTAAGCCAGGTGGCGGGCTGATAACCGCCTTCGATCCGCCGTCGGGCCAAGGCATTCGCGTCGACAGCTATGGATATGCCGGATACAGCACCAATCCAGCCTATGACTCGCTATTGGCGAAATTGATCGTCCATACGCGCTCCAACACACTTGGCGATGCTATGAACAAAGGCTACCGGGCACTCTGTGAATTCAATATCACGGGCGCGCCGACGAACATCGCCTTTCTGCAGAACCTCATTCGCGATCCCAGCGTCCAAGCGGGCGATGTTCATACCCGCTTCGTCGAAGACCGTGCTGCTGATTTTGCGACATCCGTTGGCCCAGCCCATCCCAACCTTTATTTCACGCCCGAATCCGCGAGCGATGGATCATCCGCTGGCCGTGCGGGTGCTAAAGTGGATGGCGCAGACCCCCTTGCCGTTCTTGCCTATGGCCAGGCAGACCATGCAAGCAGCATGGCTGCAGCAGGCCCAGGCGCGCATGTGACAGTAGCCGACGGAATGACGGCGGTATCGGCCCCCCTACAAGGCACGATCATTTCTCTCTCGGTAGCCATCGGCGCGACAGTCCGGCGCGGAGATCAGTTGGCGATCATGGAAGCTATGAAGATGGAGCATGTCGTGGCGGCAGACTCGTCTGGCATCGTACGCGCGCTTCATGTTGAACCGGGCGATACGCTATGGGATGGACAGGCGCTAATGACGGTTGAGCCCATCGATGATGACGGTGCGGATGAGATTATGGCCGATGCGGTTGATCTCGATGAAATCCGGCCTGATCTTGCTGAAGTCCTGGCGCGGCAAAACCTGAACTTGGATGAAAACCGCCCCAATGCCGTCGCCCGACGGCGGAAGACAGGCCAGCGCACCGTTCGGGAAAACGTCGAAGATTTGATCGATACCGACAGCTTCGTTGAATACGGGCCGCTCGTCGTCGCGGCGCAACGCCAACGCCGCGGCCTTGATGATCTTCTGACCCGCAGCCCCGCTGACGGCCTCGTCACAGGCGTCGGCAAAATCAATGGCGATCTTTTTGACGATCCAGACGCCCGCGCTGCTGTGATGGCTTATGACTACACGGTCTTCGCCGGGACACAGGGCGTCCATAATCATTGGAAAACTGACAGGCTGCTCGATGTCGCTGAACAAGGCCGGATGCCTTTCGTGCTGTTCGCAGAAGGCGGTGGCGGGCGCCCCGGTGATGTGGATTACGGCGGATTTGTCGGGCAAACGACCTTCAGCCATTTCGGCAAATTGTCTGGCCTGGCACCTATGGTCGGCATCGTTTCTGGTCGCTGCTTTGCTGGCAATGCCGCACTGCTGGGCGCTTGCGACGTCATCATCGCGACAGAGAATGCGAATCTTGGAATGGGTGGGCCTGCCATGGTGGAAGGTGGCGGGCTTGGAGTTTTCACGCCGGAAGAAATTGGCCCAATGTCCGTGCAGGCCCCGAATGGCGTCATCGATATCCTGGTTGCCGATGAGGCGGAGGCCGTTCAAGTCACGAAGAAATACCTTTCTTACTTCCAAGGCCGCCTGAAAACCTGGACCGAGCCAGACCAGCGGCAGATGCGCCGGATCGTGCCAGAGAACCGATTGCGCGTTTATGACGTCCGCCAGGTTATTGAGACCATGTCAGATGAAGGCCAGGTGTTGGAGCTCCGGCCCAGCTTTGGGTGCACCATGATAACGGCGTTGATGCGCGTAGAAGGCCGCGCTGTCGGGGTTATCGCTAACAATCCGGCAATGTTGGGCGGTGCGATTGATAGCGACGGGGCCGATAAAGCTGCGCGGTTTATGCAAGTCTGTGATGCTTTCGATGTGCCGATCCTGCATCTCTGCGATACGCCCGGCATCATGGTCGGGCCGGAAGTTGAAAAGACAGCGCTGGTCCGCCATGCAGCACGGATGTTTGTTGTCGCGTGTAATCTGACTGTTCCCTATTTCACGCTCATCACCCGGAAGGCCTATGGCCTGGGTGCGATCGCTATGGCGGGCGGTAACTTCAGAAGCCCGATGTCAACCGTCGCGTGGCCTACGGGGGAGTTTGGGCCGATGGGACTGGAAGGTCAGGTCAAGCTAGGGTACCGGGCAGAGCTTGCCGCCATCGAAGACCCCGAAGCCCGTCGCATTTACTACGAGAAGATGGTCGCCGAAGCCTACGAGGATGGCAAGGCCTTGGAGCGGGCCACACGCTTTGGCATCGATGACGTGATCGACCCGGCGCAATCCCGCCCCTGGCTCGCGAACCTTCTCGCCTCCAACCGTCCGCCTCCACTGCGCACTGGTAAAAAGCGGCCAATGATCGACGCTTGGTAGAAATGCTTTCCTAAATGCTCGCCACAGCGGCATCGATATATGAGGATGAGCATGTGCGCGCACGCTAAACAGGATCAATTGACCTGCACAGCCCAAACCCACACCATAATCTGCGCGGATGGATGTCCACCGTGATGAAGCCAGTCCATCTGATAAGGGACCTGAAACGTGACCGATATTTTTGAAACCGCCGCGGTGAAAGCGAGCGGAATTCAGATGGATGGCCCATTGGCAGACGCCCTATCGGGCCGAAGCGACATCCTGACGATGACGCAGCAAGCCCACGACGCCGCACTGAAGCCTGATGAACCTGGCGGCCTGTCCCACAAGATGCGCGCCGCGTTATCCTGTCGAATAGCGCGATTGAGCCAGGAAGAACCTTTGGCCGCGCACTTTGCGACGCTGATGGATAGTGCCAGCGGACCAACGGAAATTGGCCAGATCGCTGATCCCGCCTTCGATGGCGGCAGTGATGCCTGGCTTCGCGCAATTCTGCGCCACACCGATTTGGTCACAACGGACACAAAGGCCGTCGTCGCGGGCGACATCCCCGCGCTGACCGATGCCGGTGTGTCAGAGGATGACATCGTGCGCTTGTCGGAAGTCGTTGCGTTCTTGAGCTACCAGATACGCCTGACCATCGGCCTTAGGCTCATCGGAGACGCATCATGAGTGACCCCATCCACGACTTCACGGCAGTCGTTCCCCATTGGCGCCCGCGCGTCACACCAATCAAGCTGGAAGATGCGACGCCAGATCAATTGGATGCGTTGAAAGTGACACCATCCAATACAAAAGTATCCGAATACGTCCTCGTCCTCGCCCGCGATAGTGAGACGCTGCGCGAGCGGACGCCCTTGTTCAATGCCATCATGTACAATCGCGGTGGGTTATCCCGTGCAGAGCGGGAACTGGGGGCCGTCGGTGCGTCTATCGTCAACCGCTGTGTCTACTGTGCCGCCGTTCATGCCAGTCGCTACAATCAACTTGCCAAAGATGTCAGCGTGATCGAACGCATCTTTGCAGACGGCGAATCCGCTGAATTGAGCCCGCGCCAGACTGCGATCTTCAGCTTCGCCGTCAAGCTATCCAAAAGCCCGCCTGAAGTATCAAAGGATGATATGGCCGCCCTCACCGCCGCCGGACTTGGCCCGGACGAAGTCCTGGATCTAGTCCTATCAGCAGCCCTGTTCGGATGGGCAAACAGGCTGATGCACACCCTGGGAGACCCGATTGAAATTGCGGAGCAGGCCTAAGTTAAGCCCCTATGGACCTGCCGGACTATGGATTCATAGGCAAATTCTAAGGTTTCAATAGCGACCCTATCGGCTGATCCACTAAAGCTCTCAATCGACCATTTCACCGGCCATGCGCGGCGGACTTCCCACGTTAAAACGCTGGTCGCTTTCTCATCCAAGAGGCTGACACTGATGTTTTGCGGCTGAATTGCTTGAGCCAAACCGCCCTCAAATGTCTGCCTGCACCATGCAAACAAACGGGACGTGGTGGCCAATTGACCGCGTTTCAAAACCAAATTGGAGTGCTTTATTGAGCCAGGAAATGCATGGACGAAACGGTTTTCGCCTCCTTCTTCAAGATCATGAACCTGCCGTTCGTTGTCTAAACCACTCACTTCCTGGAACGCTCCATCAATAGCCTCAGCGCCATCGTCCCTGAAACTGATAGCGAAGCTGAACGCCGCTGGTGAATAATCACTGGTCATGAAGCAACACTCAAAGTTTTGATCTGTTTGATGTTTCCAAAATTAGGAAGTCTGCATCTTCTGTTGGAACGTGAGGACAATGAACTCAGCGGGCCGCGTAATTGCAACCTTAACCGTGATTTTCATATAACCGTCGAGAACATCTTGGCCTGTCATCGTACTGCCCAACCCTACAGCCACGTCAAAAGCATTTTCAGGCGTTGCCCCAGCCAGGGCGCCCGCTTTCCATTGATTGTTCAGGAAATTCTCGATCATTGCTTTCACAGTTTGCCAGGTCGAAGCCACATTCGGTTCAAAGACATAGGCTTGCGCAGCGTACTTTATTGATTGCTCAAGCATAATCATCGTGCGGCGTACATTTATGTATCGCCAATCTTGGCTATTCCCGTCTAAAGTCCGGGCACCCCAGACCAATAGCCCCTGACCCGTAAAATTACGAATTGCGTTAATCGCCTTGCCGTCTAACGGCATATTGAGGTCTTCTTGCTCTGACGCTGAAATATCGACAGCGGGCCGCGCTACAGAGGCTATATTCGTATTCGCTGGCGCTTTGAACACGCCGACAGATTGATCTGTCCGGGCAAATACGCCCGCCATACCAGCGCTCGGCGGCATTCGGTTGAACATCGCCAAAACCTGGCTCATCATTTCCGTATAGCCTGAACTGATAGTGATAGCGGCTTGGTGCGTTTCCACGCGCTTGGCAGGGTCAGCCGCTTCAACGGCTGCGGCCAGTGCTTCGATGCTCTTGTTCCGGGCCGCAGTAGGACTGCCGGGCTTAGCGTCTGCTTCTATCTCTCCCGCAATAATCTCTGAGAGTTTCTTACGCAAATTGGGCCCAATCGCAGCCAACCCTATCTCCGATGCATGAAGAACATTGGTATCGACCCAGGGATAATACGCCATGCCATAGGAGGTTGATGGGCTGGTAATCTTAGGACGAAAGCCATTTTCTGTGCCCGAAATAACATCAGTCTTCGCGTCCGAGTTCCGCTTCGCGCTGCCTCCCAGTACATCCAGGATTACAACCCGGCTCATCAATTTTCCGCAATGATCCAAATAGGCATTTGCGACCTTTGCCCATTCATCGATGCCCAAGAGTGCAGCGTCGGGTGCCACAATGATTGCGGGCTCTGGCTCATGTTCCAGAGCAGTCAAAGGATGGTCGATCAAGGCGGACGCGGAGATAGGGCCGTCGCCATATCCACCGACTGAAACAATCCAGCATGGGCCGCCACCATTATTGAAAAATAGCTGCAAGCCGCAATACATCAAAAACCGACTGCCTGAGACGAACCCAAGTGCACCCGTATCCGTATCTGATTCAACAATCGTGTTCGGACCTGCGCCGAACATTTCACGGTATTCTGCCATTGATGAAATGCGCGTGGGCACATTCTGCAAATGTTGAGCTCCGCGCATTGCTTTTTCTGTATAGCCGACAAACGCCGGTATTCCGGTTGGCACCTCAACCACTGAGTTTGGAAAAGCGCTTCTTTCAACAATGTATACGCCTGGTGTCTTCATTCGCGGTCCAGACATAAGAAGCCCCCAATCCAAGTCCGTATATCAAGCGAGCGGCAGTTGACGCCTTGGCCGCCCGAACACCGCTGCATAAAGACGCTGGCTAAGCCACATCCAACCCTTTGGATTGCGCCCCTGTCGAAGCACAGTAGAGTCTGTTTCCGGGTAGGCAGTCAAACATTGGAGATTCGATCATGATTAAAGTTTGGGGACGGCATGACGGGTCGAATGTCATTAAAGCGATGTGGTGCATTGGTGAACTGGGCATTGAATATGACCGCGTTGACTGGGGCGGTAAATTTGGCGGAAATGATGACCCAGCCTACCGGGCCATGAACCCCAACGGTCGCTTGCCGACGATTGAGGAAGAAGACGGATGGACGGTATGGGAATCAGGGGCTGTCATCCGCTATCTCTCCGCCAAGCACGACATGGGCGGTCTCTATCCATCTGACCCACGCGACCGCGCTGATGCTGACCGCTGGATGGACTGGAGTTCCCTTAATCTCGCACCATTCAACCCTGTCTACCTCGACTATTTCTTCCGCCTGCCAGCAGCAGAACGCGATATCTCGAAGGTCGAAGCGGCAGTGAAAGCAACCACGCCTTGGTACGATATCCTCGATAAACACCTCGCAGGTCGCGACTACGTTTGCGGCGATCAATTGACCATGGGTGATATTCCAGCTGGCGTCCTAACCCACCGCTGGATGACCTGGACCCCCGGCGACCGGCCATCGCACCCCAATGTTGAAGCTTGGTACGCCCGCCTTTGCGAACGCCCAGCCTATCAGGACCATGTCTTGGACAAGACCAATAAGCCAAATTTCTAAGCAGCGAAATCAAACTTTATGAATCAAACTGCCGCCAACGCAGCCAAACCCACATCGATGTGGGCATTGCTGAGAGACCCTCGGTATTTGGCATTTTGGATGGCTGGAGCTTTGATTGGTATCGTCCGCTGGTTTCAGTTGCTCGCACTCGGCGTTTTCGCGTTTGAGCTGACGGGCTCTCCGCTATTGGTTTCAATCGTGCCGCTTCTATCCATGGCGCCTATGGCCATGTTTGGACCAATTATCGGCGCTGTGGCGGACCGGGTTGATCGTAAGCTGCTGTTCGCTGTCTCGATTGCGGGAATTTGCATGACATCCGCCGTGATGGGAGCAATCGCGCTGGCCGGAACACTGCATTTCGGCCATGTCGCATTCATCGCATTCATAAACGGGATATTCTGGGCGACCGATATGCCCATCCGGCGACGATTACTGGGCGACCTGTCTGGTAACGCCCTGCCAACCGCCATGAGCCTCGATGCAGCTACAGGCAATGGCACACGCATGCTTGGTCCCTTACTCGGCGGTGCTGTGCTGCAATTCGTAGGTGTCCAGGGGATATTCCTATTCAGTGCTGCCGTTTACGGGCTTTGCATTGTGCTTGTCCTGTTTGTGCGCGTTCAAGGAAGCGCTAAGGCTGCGATCCCAACATCTTTGATCCATGATCTGCGTGCTGGCATTCACTATGTCCGAGGGGACATGCATCTCCGCCGGATCCTTGGCATCACAGTGATCTTCAATGTCTTCGGCTTCCCGTTCACGTCTATGATCCCGGTTATCGGCAAGGTGCATCTGGCGCAGGATTCTTTTTGGACCGGCGTCGTGTCCAGCCTTGAAGGCTTAGGCGCCCTTCTCGGCGCGATTTTGATCGCCATGATAGCGCGCCCCGGAAACTACTATCCAATCTATCTGCGTGGTACGATTGGCTACATTTTAGCAATCTATGTCCTTGCCATATCGTTGTTTTTCATCAACGGCATGCCTGAAGCGTTTGGCCTGGTTGCGACTGTCCTGGTAATCGCCGGGATGTGCGGGGCGAGTTTTGCTGCGATGCAAAGCACGCTGACTTATTTGGGCGCCGCCCCTGAATATCGCAGCCGCGTGCTGGGCGTGCTGACGCTGTGCATTGGTGCCGCCCCGTTTGGTTTTCTGAATGTGGGGTGGATGGCCAGTATGTGGGGGGCACCATTAGCGCTCTTCATCATGGCGTCCGAGGGGCTGATCATGCTGCTGCTCTTACGGCTAACGACACCCATCGGAAAACCTGACCCAGGGCATTATTCTGCAAGCCAGGACCAGCTGGCCGCCAAACCATAACGTGGCAGACCTCACCACCATGCTGGTTTACTATCAGCACTTCATAATAGGGATATTGAACCATGAGCAATGACCGGTTTGGGATGCGCTGGGGCTACGCCGGCGGCACAACACTGGCGTCCATTGAAGAAGCCCGGGCTGCCGGACAATTCGCAGCTGCAGCCGGCTTCGATAGCTTCTGGATATCCCATGCCAAGGGCGTTGATCCCATGATGGCCTTGGCTTGTATTGCGGATGACGTTGCAGACCTGCAAGAAGTCGGGACGTCTGTAACGCCACTCTATGGGCGGCACCCAATTGGCCTGTCGCAGCTCGTGCGGACGGCGCAGAATGCTCTCGACGGGCGATTTACGCTAGGCGTTGGCGCGTCGGCCAAGGGCCATGCGGAGGGAACGCTCGGCCTTTCGTGGGACAAGCCATTCTCCTACACCCGCGAATTCTTTGATGCCATGGAGCCCCTTCTAGCTGGACAGCCGGCAGACGTAACCGGTGACCAAGTGAGCGCTCATGGGGAACTCAATATCGCATCAAAGCCCACGCCGATTTTGCTGGCAGCCTTGGGACCGCGAATGCTGAAATTCGCTGGTGCACGGGCGGCAGGCACGACCTTGGGGCAATGCGGCCCGAAAACCATCGCTTCATATGTAAAGCCACTGTTGGAAGCCGGCGCTGAAGCCGCAGGGCGCAGCGCGCCGCGCATCATGGCATTGGTACGGATATGCGTCACGGAAGATCGGGAGGCTGCAAAAGCCGTTGCACGCGAAATTTCCAGCTTCTACCAGGAGATACCGTCATATTCCGCCGTAATCGCGAAGGAAGGCTTGGCTGAGCCAGCGGATCTGCATCTGATCGGCAGCTGGCAGGAAATCCTGGACAACCTCGCTGCATATGCAGAAGCAGGTGCTACCGATTTCCGTATTCAAGCAGCCGCCCACGACGCCAAGTCCCAGGATGCCACCAATCAAGCGCTCGCAGATTATTTGAGCTAAACGGCAGCTCTGACCAGTTTAAGCGAACTGAGCCGACACCTTACCGACACCTTCGATCGTCCCGAGAATCGCATCACCCGGCTTGCCATAGAACAGGCCTTCCAAGGATCCCGTAATCAGTGCGTCGCCAACCTTCAGGCCGCCGCAATGATTGCCAATGACACGGGCGAATGCGACGACAGTATCGAAAGCATCACCGCCCGGTACCGCAGACAAGCCTTCAGCCGCAACCATGCCGCCAATCTCCAATCGCATGGTTGGCGTAACGCGGGGGCAATCTTGCCAATCCTTTATCTCTGGCCCGATCACCAATCCACCATTCGCCAAGCAATCCGCCAGCTTCAGGAACTGTGGTGCACCCACGTGATCATCCAGGCGGCTTTCAACGATTTCCAGCATAGGTGCCATAACAAGGCAGGCCCGCAATTTGGCCTCAAAAGCCGGGTCATCTGGCGCTGGTGGGTCCGCCTTCAGAACAAACCCGATCTCAAGCTCAACGCCGCAGAGGCGCGATAGCTCTTTCGGTACCGTGTAGCCATTCCGCCAGATCCAATCTTTGCGGATCGGCGCATATGTCGGGATCGCCGGTGGTCCTGGCCGACCGACTTTGAACCCGCCAGCTGCGCCCGTCGCTTTCACCACAGCGGCTTGCACCCGGTAGACCTGTTCAAGCGTTTCTGGCGGTGGCATCTCTGCCGTCTTGATCAAGTTGCCGGTACGCCGCGCCTCGATCAGTGCAGTCGCTAGTCGATCCGTCATGGCACAGCCTTTCCGGCAATGGTTATCGTAAAATTCAATGCTGGGTTCAGGACCCTGTGTCAGGCCTGCTCGCCATCCCATGTGTTCCAATGCAGCACATCATCCAGCGGTGGACGTTTGGCGGGCTTAAAATCGTCGCCGATGGTATAGGCCACTGGTAACAGACCGACTTGCATGATCCCTTCTGGAATGCCCAGTAGCTCAGCCGCCTTCTCGCCGTTTGATAGATGCAATGTCGTCAACGTGGATCCAAGGCCGCGAGAGCGCAATGCAAGCTGGAAGCTCCATACAGCAGGCATGATGGACCCCATCAACCCGGCCCAAACGCGCTGTGGCGGGTTTGGTGGCAAGTGATCAACACGGATGCAAGGGATTACATGAACCGGCGCATGCTGAAGATTGTCTGCCAAATATTGAGCGGAGCTATAGACGCGGCCATCCTGCGCTTTCCCAGCGGCTTCCGCCTTCTTTTGGGACTCAGTCAGGTATGTGCCCGCACCTTCGCGGTAAATATCCGCCAGTGCCGCGCGCTTGGCAGCATCGGCAACGACGATCCAGCGCCAACCTTGCTTGTTGCTGCCTGTGGGCGCTTGCAGGGTCAGCTCTAAGCAATCGCGGATAATTTGATCAGGCACTGGCCGACTAAGATCAAGCCGTTTGCGGACAGCGCGCGTTGTTGTCAGCAATTTGTCAGTTACGCTTAAGTCAAATCCAGCCACGTCCGTCACCCCTTGTTTTCAGACCCCCGTTATAGGCCGTGCCGCCCGCGACGACCAACAGCGACCTGTTTCGTCTATCAGACACTTTGGCAACTGAACTGAAATCATGCGAACATGGCGGTCAAATTCAGCACACTCCCATAAAGGCAATTCAGATGAATCTGGTTAGAGACCCGCGCGCATTAAACCACCCAGACCTCCTGACTGGAGACCTCAACAAGTCGGCAATCGCCTGGGTCGGGGACCAACACTATCGCGCTGTGTTCCAACCGAAAGGCAATCAGGAAACGCCCTTGCTCGGGATATATCCGATGGGTTCGCCTTGCGATCATAGTCTGGGCGGTATGTTCGACCTTGCCAGTGTCCTGCTTGCTGAAGATGGCGGACCGGCTATGTATCAGGTGCCATTTTCCGGCTTTACAGATCATCGTGGCATGGAAGCGTCCGGCCAGGGGTTCTCCAACGCCTACAAATTCACAACCGCATGGACGGTTCAGGGCACCATTGGCCTAATGACACCATTCGGAATTGTCGCCGGCGGCGGGTGCGACAAGACCTTTCCAATGCTGATCCACACCATGGGGATTGAGCCTTATCGCTATATCCCATGGGCGCTTTTGCACGCAGGTCATCGCTCTGTCGGCGTGATGCCGGATGGACGCGAAGTCACACTTGGTGACCTCGCCATGACCCGCATTCGCCACCTGAATGGCGAGGCCGATGATGCTGAACTTGAGCTCATCCGCCAGAATACCGTGACGGATGTTGGGGTTTGCGAAAACTTGGCCTCTGCCATGTCCAACTATGTCGCCCTCTGCTGTGGTGGGTTCATCTTGGCCGGTGAAGATTTGCATGCGGCCAACACAGAAACCCGTGCTGCTCTCACCCGTAAAACCATGGCCTTTTACCGGAATGCCTTGGATAAGGGCATCGTACCCGCCGATGTAATTGGGCCGGAGAATTTCCAGAACTTCATCCGGTCAATCGCTCTGTTCGGCCTATCCACCAATCTACCGTTGCATCTGCCGTGGATGGCACGGCCTTGGGGCATCACCCATACGCCGTCTAGCATCTGGCAGGAAATGGAGCGCATGCCGTGGATCAGCAATTTGCAGCCTGTCGGCAAACACCCGGTCAATCACATCGGTGCGATGCTGCCAAGCGTCATCAAGTATCTGGTGGCCGAAGGGTTGCTGAACGATGTGACCTCTATTTTCGGGCCAAAACTGTCTGAAATTTACGGCGATGCGCCTGACCTCGATTTTGCCGCGCAGGACGTGTTCCATCCAGTCGAGCGGCCTATGGCACCGCAGCCACAGATCGTTCTGTATCGGGGCAATCTGTGCCCTGGCGGAGCGTGGGTCAAAGAGTCTGACGCTATGCGCCACACCAGCACCTACAATATCCAAGTATGCGCCACCCAAGCTGATTTCTTTAAAGATACCGCCAACGCCACAAACCTGACTGACAAGACCTGCTACGCCATCACAGGCGACCACTCAACGATCGAACTCCTCTCCGCCAATTTCGCCATCATGGGTGCCATGGACGCCAATCCAGACTTAGATGTCGCGCTTTTGACGGATCAACGAACGTCTGGCTTTGTTGGGGCGCGTGCGAAGGCGGCCTATCACCTGCCCCGCAATCGGCTTCGGCAACTCAAGGGTGGCGATACCGTTTGCTTTGAACCGGCCACCCGAAAAATCGATCTGGTCGATGCGTCTGGCGCAGCCATGGATGCTGAAATGGATGCGCGGGCAGCCGCATATGTGGAGCCTGACTGGCCAAAAACCGGCACCATCAAAGACCTAGTCAATGCCCATCTCAGCGATGCAGAGAATGGCAGTGCAGTCTACTAAGCTTGAATGCTGCTAGCGCGCAGTGAACCCGCCATCCACGACAAGCTCAGTCCCGGTTATGTAGCTGGCGTCGTCGGATGCGAGGAATAGGATCGGCTTGGCGATCTCCTCTGGTTGGCCGATGCGGCGCATAGGAATGGCCTTCGCACGCGCTTGCACATGTCGCTCTTCAACCGGGCCATGATGCACCTGTGCCAAGATCGGCGTTTCGATGGAGCCTGGATGGATAGAATTGCAGCGAATGTTGTAACCCTTCTTGGTGCAATGCATCGCAACTGTCTTGCTCAAATTTCGAACCCCGCCTTTCGCTGCAGAATATGACGACAAGTTTGGAACGCCCAACATGCCAGCCACACTTGAAATGTTGATGATGGCACCGCCGCCAGACCTGTCGATTAGCGGCACGCCATGTTTGCAGCCTAAAAACACGCCATCCAGGCAGATCGCCTGAATCTTGTGCCAATGTTCTAGCGACGCATCTTCGATGGTATCCCCCGGTGAAATACCAGCCGCGTTTACGAGAATATTCACGCCGCCAAAAACCGTCTCCGCCTGCGCAAAAGCGTTCTGCCAGCTGGCTTCATTCGTGACATCTAAGGCGACAAAGGCGGCTTCATCACCAATGTCCGACACCACGTTTACACCATCAGCCTCATTGATATCGGCCACCACGACCTTGGCACCCTGCGCGGCAAACAGCTGTGCTGTAACTTTACCGATGCCAGATGCAGCCCCGGTCACAAACGCTACTTTCCCTGAAAAACGCGCCATCTTCTGCCATCCCCCTGATGAAACCTTGTTTCACCAAAGCATATATCAACCCGGACAGTGAGCCAGTGCGGGTGTTCTGATCTCGCACCTGCGCTATATCATAGGCAACGCTTCTTCGAATCCGGGTGCCCTCATGCTGACAGTAATCTCTCCCGCCAAACGGCTCGACCTGACACCGGTTGATATGTCTTCCGCGACGGACCCTGCGTTTCAAAAAGATGCGCATACCCTGGCAAAGACCGCGCGCAAGCTATCCCCTGCCAAGCTACAAAAGCTGATGAGCATCAGTGAGCCACTCGCGGAACTGAATGCTCAGCGGTTCAAAGCGTTTTCAGGAGCCCCATCCGAAGACGTGGTGAAGCCTGCTGCACTGACATTTGACGGCGACACATACCAAGGGCTTGAAGCCAGTACGCTCACTGAAGCCGATATGTCCTATGCCCAGCGGCGGCTGCGCATCCTGTCCGGCCTGTATGGCCTCTTGCGCCCGATGGATCGGATCCAGCCATATCGTTTGGAAATGGGTAGCCGCCTTCAGACACGGCGCGGAAAAACGCTTTACGAATTCTGGGGCAAGAAGATCGCTAAGGCGCTTAATGAAGATGCTGAGACGGAAGGAACGGAACTGCTGCTCAACTGCGCCAGCCAGGAGTATTTCACTTCCGTTGATCGCAAGGCCTTGAAGCTAAACGTGATTGAGCCGGTGTTCCTGGAACGCAAGGAAGGCCGCGAAAAGATCGTGAGCTTCTATGCCAAGAAGGCGCGCGGGGCGATGGCCCGGTTCGCAATCGAAAACCAGGCTGGGACAACCGACGACCTAAAAGGCTTCACAACCGGCGGATATGAATATCAGTTCGAGAAGTCAGACGCGCACCGTATGGTTTTCGTGCGGGATTACCCCCAATAGAAAGCCTGTTTATCAGTCAGTTGCCGTCAACCAGCCTGATCATCAGGGCTTCTTTGCCCGGAATTGCTTATGGCAAGCGCCGCAGCTTTTCTCGACTGCCTCGAAACCGGCCTCAATCGCCTTCCAATCACCCGCGACCGCGCCTTTTGATAGCGTATCTGACGATTGCTTTAGATTAGCGGCAGCCTGGGAAAAGTCATTCCATTGTGACCAAATCAAAGGCGCTGCCCTGGTTTTGACACCTCCTGAGTTACCCGCATGAACCTCTGCCCTAAAGGCATCTGGGATGCTTGAGGCTTTGGCTGAAATGCCATTCGCTGCCTTAGCAACCAGGGCTGTGTCGTCATTTTTGCCTTGGATATAAGCCACAACGACTTTGAGATCAGTCAAGATGCTCTGCATCAAAGCCTTTCGCGCATCGACGGTAGCCTGTGGATTTTCCGCGCTGGTCTTTGCAGAATCAGAAGTACAGGCAGTCAATAACCCCACAGTCACCAACACAATCGCAGACTTATAAAATCGCATAGCCCCCATCCTCCGCAGGTGATTGTTCTGAGATATCGGTACGTTTCTTAATAAACGCTAGGTGATTGGCGGGCGAATGGCAACGAATCAAACCCACCCATAGAAGGAAACGATTAGAGGGAGAGCGCGTTTTATTGGTTCATTCTTCTCTTATCTTCCCTCTAACCTTCTTGAGATTGCTTTGATGACGCTTGCTGTCGAGGCGGCGTCTTTTGGCTGCTTTCGATGGTTTTGTGGGCCTTCGATGTATGGGCGCTTTGGCGGCTGCCTTGATCAACGTGACCAACCGTTCCAGCGCATCACGGCGATTTAGCTCCTGTGTTCGAAACTGATTGGCTGTGATAACGACGACGCCGTCTTTTGTCATGCGCCTGCCCGCAAGCGTCCTAAGCCTTAGGAATACGGCGTTTGTAAGGGCTGGACTTACCCGCGCATTGAACCGTAACTGAACCGCACTTTCTGTCTTATTGACCTTCTGCCCACCGGCCCCCGGTGAGCGGATAAACTGCTCTTCGAGTTCGTGCTCGCCGATACTGATAGATGAGGTGACTTCGATCATATTGGCGAAATACTGCGCCGCTTGGGCGGGCCGGTGTCTGGCCGCCGCGCTGGCAGGCGCGCAAATGCCTGGATGAGGATCTGGCGCGTTTCCTGCGGGTCAATCACATCATCAATGCCAAATCCTGCTGCGGCCTGGGCAGGGCCAATCCGGCTTCTGGTTTCGGCGATGAGTTCAGCGCGCCGGGCCGCCGGATCATCTGCGGATTCAACATCTCGCTTGAAGGCGACATCAATGGCACCCTCAATCGACATGGCGCAGATTTCTGCGGTCGGCCAGGCGAAGGAATAATCGAAGCCAAAGCTCCGGCCTCCACCCATGGCGATATAACCGGCCCCATAGCCTTTGCGCAGCGTGATCGAAATTCTGGGCACAGTCGCGTGCGCCATTTCATAGAGCAACCGCCCGCTGCGCTTCCCAAGGCCAGACGCTTCAGCCTGGGAGCCGATAGCGAAACCAGGGACGTCGATCAACGTGATGAGCGGCACGCCAAAGGCGTCTGCAAGGGCAACGAACCGGGCCGCCTTCTCCGAAGCGCGGGCGTCGAGCATGCCAGCGCGACGCTTGGGTTGGTTGGCAATGAGGGCGATGGGCCGACCATCCAGGCGCGCGAACGCGGTCACGATGTTCGCGGCATAATTTGGCTTCAATTCAAACCGGCTACCGCCGTCTACCAATCCGTCAATGATATCGCGGACATCATAGGCTTTTCTGGGATTGGCCGGCACGGTTTGCGATAGCGCGCCTGCCGAGACTGATGGAGAGACAGCATTCGCGAACGGCAAAGGTGCATTCGCGTTCGACGGCAGGTAGGAGAGGAAGCGCTGCATCGCTTCAATGGCTTCGGCTTCATCTTCTACGGCCAAATCCGCCAAGCCGTTCTTGTCCGCCTGTACGGCTGCCCCGCCAAGCGCTTCCTTGTCCAAGTCCTCGCCCATACCAGCTTTCACAAGCGCTGGTCCGGCCATGCCCATCTGCGACTGGCCACGCACCATCACCACGAAGTCCGCCATGCTGGCGTAATTGGTCGGCCCGGCGAAACCGGGACCCAAGATCGCCATTGCCATGGGTGTCCAACCCGAATTCTGGCCAAGCAACTGAAAGACGCGGGTTCCAGCGGCAAAGTGGCGGGAGTTCTGGCCATCCTGAATACGATGCCCGCCGCCCTCCAGCATCATAACCAACGGCATGCCGCCTTGCGTGGCGCGTTCAATCGCTGCGTTGTTTTTTAGGCTGCCAGCAATGCCAGTCGAGCCGCCATGGACCGTGAAATCATGGGCGACGATGCTTACGGGCCGATCATCCACGAGCCCAGTGCCAACAATAACACCATCCGCTGGCGCTTCGAGACCTGCGTTCCAAGGGTTGTCGTGATGCGGCTTCGCAAGGCCGCCAGTTTCCAGAAAACTGCCCGTGTCCGTCAGCGTCGCTATCCGCGCCCTTGCCGACATTTTGCCATCGCGCACACGCTTTGCCATGGCAGCCGGGCGCGCATCATCCTGCAAAGCCAGCTTCAGCGCATGGATTTCCGCGGCGGCGTCTTGATCTTCAGTCATGATGGCACCCTATCGACTAGGTTGCCCTGTGCCTGGCTTTGAAGCCCTGACAGCCGCCTTCACAACCGGCGTATCTTCCCGAGACGGCGCGTGCATCATGGGCTTCCGGGCCAGTGCGGCCTCTATGTAGGGTGCTAATTCCTTCGCCTTTGCCGCCTCTCTCTCTGCAACGACGGCTTTGAATTGCGGCATGACCTTGTCAGCGAACAGTTTCATGGAATCCGTGATGTTCTCGTGGCTGTTGCGGCCCGCCTGCTGCATCAGAATCACCTGATCAACACCAGAAGCCTGGAGGCTTGTAAGATGCCGGATCATATCGTCAGGCGTCCCGATCCCCTGGCTATCGTATTCACCGCGCGCCTGGGCTGCCTCGATCAACCGATCTGATGCATCGCCCCTCGCCTTGATAAAATCACCCCACATATCGGAATGGCCGGGTACGAAATCTTCGGCAACCAGCTTTTGCTGGGAATAGCGGAAGAACTCGAAATTGTCCTTGCCCCTTCGGATCGCTTCGGCCCGGTCCTCATGCATGGAGAATGCTGAGACCATAGCGATGTTGGCGTTGACGGATCGACCAAGCGGCACACAGGCATCCGACTTGATAATGCCATAGTAGATATCCGCCCAGGCTTTCGCCTCATCTGGATCGATAAATGAGAATGCTAGCGCGCCGATGCCATTTTCCGCGGCAACTTTGATTGTGTCCCGGTTCGTGCAGGCCATCCAGAGCGGCGGATGCGGTGTTTGCAATGGCTTCGGCAGAACGTTTCTGGCAGGCATGGAGAAGCCCTCGCCTTCAAAGCCTGGATACGGCTCCAACGTCATCATGTTGCAAATCTGCTCTGCCGCCTCCAGTGCATGGGCGCGTTTGGTGCGGGCGGAAATGCCGAACGCGCCTAGCTCCAGCCGCGTCGCCCCTTCGCCAATGCCAAAGTCCACGCGTCCATCCGATAGCAGGTCAAGCGTTGCAATCGTCTCTGCCGAGCGGGCTGGGTGATTGTAGTTCGGGATCACCTGCTTGATGCCATGGCCAAGGCGGATGGTCTTCGTTTGCCCGGCAGCTGCGGCCAGCAGAACTTCCGGTGCGGAGGAGTGGGAGTATTCGTCCAGGAAGTGATGCTCCACCTCCCAGGCATAATCGAAGCCAAGCTCGTCCGCCAAAACGATCTGCCGCACAGCATCCTTGAATAGGCGATGCTCATCACCGTCATTCCAAGGGCGAGGCAATTGCAGTTCATAAAACACGCCAAATCGCATGGGGCCGTCTCCTTGAGCTAAGTTTGATTGGTATTCTTGGCCAAGTCTGCGACGGCGTCACCCCCTTGTCGTTTACACTGCGCTGCATGCATGCCGCTATCAAAGCGAGAGCCGCACCCGTATACCCCCTATGAAGAACAGCAGACGCCCGCCTGTAGGACCGAGCCAAATGCCTGACATTTCTGAAATCGCCTTGCTTATATCCGTTTGGGCGCTGCCGATTCTGTTGGCCGTAACACTGCACGAAGCAGCCCACGCCTATGCAGCCCGCTGGCTCGGTGACAACACGGCTCATATGCTTGGGCGCACCTCCCTCAATCCGCTGAAACATATTGACCCTGTTGGCACGATCTTGCTGCCAGGGTTTCTCGTCGTCACAGGGTCCGGCTTTATTATTGGTTATGCCAAGCCAGTGCCGGTCAATTTTGCGCGGCTGAAGCCATACAGATTGGGCGTTGCGCTGGTGGCGCTAGCGGGACCTGCAGCCAATATTCTGATTTGCTTGGCGGCTGCACTTGCGCTCTATCTGTTACCGCTGTTCCCGCAGGAAACAGGGCGCTGGTTTGCGCAAAATATGGAGAATGCATTGATCATGAACGCCCTTCTGGCGGCGTTTAACATGCTTCCCCTGCCCCCACTTGATGGCGGACGGGTACTTATGGCGGCGCTGCCCCCAGCCTCTGCACGGATGCTCGCCCCCTTGGAGCGTCACGGCCTATTCATAGTGTTGGGCTTAGCCCTGATCCTACCTGCGCTGACGGAAGCATTAGGCGTGCGCTTCAACCCCGTTGGGGATTGGACGCGAGCCGGTATGGATATCATCGTCAATGTCGTACTGACGATAACTGGCTTCATCTGACGGCACTCCGGCACCGGCGATCAGCATTGCTTTTCCGAATTTTGAAAGAACGCATTCAATGACTAAACTTCACTACTTCAAGGGCCGTGGGCGCGCTGAGACAACAAGATGGATGCTCGCCGCCAACAAAATAGACTTCCAGAATATTGCGATTGAAAAACCTGAAGCGCTTGCTACCCTGCGCGCTACTGGGAAGTTGCCATTCGATCAGATGCCGCTTCTTGAATTGGACGCTCAGAACCTAAGCCAGTCCAGTGCGATGATCAGGTACCTGGCCCGTCGTGGCGATCTCTATGGTGATAACGATACTGATGCGCTCTGGTGTGACATGATCGCGGGTGCGGTTGCTGATTTCGCAGAGACCGCAATTCAAGCTGCTTTTCAGCCGAAACCAGAGGTCGCCATCGC
>Ga0181597_10001950_pt1 | contig 22759 bp, 21 predicted proteins | sample 041ome_5_FD_148647 | JGI IMG/M metagenome (GOLD analysis project Ga0181597, IMG submission 148647) | Coastal salt marsh microbial communities from the Groves Creek Marsh, Skidaway Island, Georgia - 041403US metaG (spades assembly) | ecosystem: Environmental > Aquatic > Marine > Intertidal zone...
ATAATAATACTAGCAAAAACGCTGTAATTTCAAAGATGAATACTATGGAATGGTATCACAAAATTGACCTAGGAAATGGAATTATTACTCCCGGTCGTGACTACGACAAGATGTGGAAATCAACATCTTGCGTAATGAACGAGATCAATTATAAAGGAAAGCGTGTACTCGACCTTGGATCTTTTGATGGATACTGGGCGTTCGAAGCAGAAAAAAGAGGTGCCTCCACAATTGTTGCAACTGACGCGCGTTTCGAGGGATATGAGAATCTGCTTTTTGCAAGGTCTGTATTAAATTCCAATGTGATACCTCTTTGCAATGTCCCGGTACAAGATCTCGAGAACAGACTAAACATAGTCGGGTTTGATCAGAAATTCGACATTGTTCAACATTTCGGTCTTCTTTATCATCTACGAGATCCAATGTTATCACTGTCCCAGTCAAGAAAGGTTTTATCTGATGACGGCATACTAATTCTAGAAACAGCTTTCATTGAAGACGACGAGAATTCCTTTATGGCTTTTTCTGGTCTTGATGGTAACTTTCATTTCTATGGGATCAGTGATACTTGGGCACCAAGTAAACTTTGTCTTCGAGAAATGTTAATCAGATCTTGCCTAGAACCCATTCAAGAAGATGATTGGTCAGTAACAAATCAGGGTACAATAAGTTTTTGTGGAAATAATTTGAATCTTTCAAGAATTACTATGATTGCCAAGGCACTTCCAGTAGAAAAACTTCATATGATTGACCATCGGAAAATCTTTGGAACTCAATGATTTATTTTGCTTAAAATAATGTAAAATAAAAATTCGTATTCTGTGAAAATAGGAATAATACCTGGTTATGGATGGGCTCATATTTCAATGCCAATTTTTACCACAATTACTCATTTAAGAAATTCTGGTTATGAATTATATGTTTTCTATGAAAGATCAGAATATTGTTCTTCGATAGGTCTCAATAATCGATTTTTTGATTATAGTGATGTAAATATAATCGAATACTCCCCAAAAGATTTTGAACAAAGCCAAAGTCTATCTGCAAATGAAGTCGCAGAAGATTTAGATATATTTTGTGCAAACTTCATCATGAGCTTTTCAATAAGTTTTGATGTAATCATTGGCTATGAGCCTAGAGGGTTGATCAGAGGTGCACTCATTAAATCTCAGTTGAACTGTAAATTAGTATACTTCTCTCTAGAAATTTTGGATTCAGATTGTTCACTTAAAAAAGCCGAGATTCATTACTCCAAAGATGCAGACATCATTATAACTCAAGATAAATATAGAGCAGAAATCATTTCCAAACTTAACGACTACGATAGACACAAAATACATCCTGTTTTCAATACAACTATTGGAGCACCAATTAACCAAAAGTCTTTATTTTTAAGAGAAACATTCAAAATCCCTGAAGATAAGATAATACTTTTATCTCCAGGTTCGATGTTAAGATCACATGGACTTTACGAACTACTAAACATAGTTCCGGAATTCAAAAATCAAATTGCCTTAGTCTTTCATGGATGGATCCCCTATTCAAAAGACGAAGTTTTTTTTGAAAAAACCAAAAATAAATTCCCTAATACTATATATCACTCACAAAAACTCTTCACTCATGAAGAGAAATTCAAGGTTCACGCTTCTGCAGATGTGGGTTTCATTTTCTATGAACCAAGAGATCTAAATTATGAGTATGCGGCGTGGTCTTCAGGGAAATTCTTCGACTTTATGCGCTGTGGGATTCCTGTTCTATGTAAATCGATATTAAACGCAGAGTCACTTGTTACTGAAAATAAGGTTGGGTCGCTTTATTCAGATCCTAAGGAAATCATTCCTAAGGCTTTAGAATTAGGAATTAACAAAAAAGATTTTATTAAATCTTGCCACAATACTTTCAGCAAATATTCCTTCAATGATTCATTCTCTAAGGCATTTAAGAATGTTATTTAAGTGTAGATCGATAAACAAACCAATTCAGGTATTCTTGAATTCGCAATTTTTTATCTGTAAGAAGAAATATTTTGAAAATTTTATATCTTAGTTACCAAGATGATGATGGTGGTGCGTTTATTGGCGCTAAGAGGTTACATTACGCTTTGCAAAAAGAGAATATTCAATCTTCTTTGTTAGTTAGAAGAAAATTATCTGACGACCCATCCGTAATCCAATATAAAGTTCAAGCTACTAAGTCTCAGGAAAGATTTAATGAATGGATCGTCAAAAAGCAGGCTGAATTTAAAAAACAATTTGATGGGCCCACCTCATTTAACCTTCGCCATACAGGTGTACACAGAATAATAAATCATTCAGATACCGATTGCGTTATTATTCATTGGGTTGGAAATGATACCATTAGCATCAAAGAAATTGCTAAAATTAAAAAACCTATCATTTGGCGACTTGCCGACATGTGGGCTTTCTCTGGTTGCCAACATTACTGTGAAGAATCCTTAAGTGGATTAGAAATGCAATCCGGAAAGACAGCAAATAATATTGATCAACTCGTCTGGAAAAGGAAAAAGAAATACTGGGAACCTAAACGATTTAATGTTGTTTGTGGGAGTGATTGGCTTTCAAGAAAAGCAAAGGCAAGCTCTCTTTTTCGTGATGCAAAAGTAACTACTATTCCCAGTTCATTAGACACGAATATTTTCAAACCCAGGAACACTGAAAAACAAAGATCGAAACCAACAGGGACATGCAAAATACTGTTTGGAGCACAAAATTCTTTTTCTGATAAAAGGAAGGGTTTTGACCTTTTAATTGATTCGCTTTTACATCTCCGCAAGGTAAATCCTGATCTTAATATTAGATTAAAAGTCTTCGGGAATCCATCCCAAGAAATAAAGTATTTCAGGAGTATTAAAACCGAATCATTGGGAGTAATTGAAGCAGAATCTGAAATGGCGAAATTATACAACTGGGCGGACCTTTTTGCGATCCCATCAAGAGCTGACAACCTACCTTTCACTGCTATGGAGAGTTTATCCTGCGGTACGCCCGTTGTAGGGTTTGCGGTAGGGGGTATTCCCGAAATAATTGATCATAAAAAAAGTGGTTTTTTAGCAAAAGCCTTTGATTGCACCGATTTTGCAGATGGTATTAATTGGATCTATAATCTAGACTCAGTTGCCAGAAAAAATATCTGCCAAAATGCCAGAAAAAAAGCTTTTGACCAGTACTCGCTCAAAGCACAGGCCACAAGTTACATCAAACTTATAAAATCACTCATTTAATAGAGAAATAATGAGAATCCTAATTACTGGAGGTGCAGGCTTCATAGGATCAAACCTTCTAATTCAACTTGACCAGACCGAACATACAGTTCGGATTTTGGACAATTTTTCAAATGGAGATTCAGGTTTTGATCACAGCAAAACTAGTAATGTTATTATTGGAGATATAAGGGATTATAACTTTTGTGAAGAAGCAACTCGGGACATTGATGCAGTCATCCACCTTGCCGCGAAAGGTAATGTGGCTGACTCGATTAAAAATCCTGATGAAAATTTCCAAAATAATGTAAAAGGCACATTTAATATTTTAAAAGCTTGTGAAAAAAACGGAGTAAATAAATTTATATTGGCATCTACTGGAGGTGCATTGATGGGAAATTGTGAACTTCCGGTCAATGAAAGCTCTGTTCCCAAACCGATATCCCCATACGGAGCAAGCAAACTTGCCTGCGAAGGTTATTGCCAAGCATTCTCACATATCCATGACATTAATATCAATATCTTACGGTTTGCTAATGTTTATGGTCCTTACTCGCTCAATAAAGTTGGTTTGGTAAATACGGTGATGAGAAACATATCTAACAAAGAATCGATTGCAGTTTATGGAGATGGGTCCTCCACTCGGGATTTCATCTATGTTGATGATCTTTGCCGAGGTATTATTCAAGCCTTACATCACAACAACAAAGGATGTGATGTTTTTCACCTCGGAACGGGAATTGAGACCTCCATAATAGAACTTATAAATACAATCATTAGGACTTCGAAAAAAGAGGGTATCTTGATAAAATATTTAGATAAAAGACTGGGAGAGGTTTTAAACAATTTTTCTTCACCCAATAAAGCAAAAGATAAATTGAACTTTTTACCTTCAACCAATTTAGAACTCGGAGTTCAGAAAACTTGGGAATGGCATTTACGAACTTTTTCAACTAAAGAAAATATATGAATATTATTCTTTTTGGAGGAGATGGCTTCTGCGGTTGGCCAACTGCACTACACTTATCTGAGCTTGGCCATTCAATTGTTATAGTAGACAACCTTTCACGCAGGAAAATAGACATTGAACTCCAAGTTGAATCCCTAACTCCTATTGCTCCAATTGATAGAAGAATTGAAACATGGAAGGAGGTTTCTGGAAAAGATATAAAGTTTCTTCATTTTGATATAGCCCAAGATTACGAAATTCTTCTTAGAACAATTAAAGAAGAAAAACCAGATGCAGTTGTTCATTTTGCCGAACAGCGTGCTGCTCCTTATTCAATGAAATCGAGCAGGCACAAGATTTATACTGTTAACAACAATCTTAATGCTACAAATAACTTATGTTGTTCAATAGTGGAGTCTGGTTTCGATATTCATCTGGTACATTTAGGAACAATGGGGGTTTACGGATATGGAACCTCCGGAATGAAGATTCCAGAAGGTTATTTAAATGTTGAACTGAAAGAAGGTAATAAAAGTGCTGAAATGGAGATACTTTACCCAGCGCATCCTGGCAGTATTTACCACATGACAAAAACTCAGGATCAACTGTTTTTTTACTTTTACAATAAGAATGACAAACTCAGGATTACTGATTTGCATCAAGGGATAGTATGGGGCACACAAACTGATCAAACCAAAAGACATGATAATCTTATAAACCGCTTTGATTATGACGGTGATTACGGTACCGTTTTGAATCGTTTCCTCATGCAATCGGCAATGGGATACCCTCTTACTGTTCATGGTACTGGCGGACAAACAAGAGCATTCATCCACATTAAAGACACCGCAAAATGTATACAGATAGCATTAGAAAATCCTCCTCAAGCGAATGAAAGGGTAAAGATATACAACCAAATGGTAGAAACGCATCGCGTCAAAGATCTTGCAAATAAAGTTTCACAACTAACAAATGCAGAAATTACTTATCTTAAAAATCCTAGAAATGAAGCGGCAGAAAACGATCTTCATGTTAAAAATGATTGTTTCTTAAGTGATGGATTACTTCCAACCACACTGGACGAAGGTCTCCTTGAGGAAGTAATTGAAATAGCAGAGAAATTTAAATCTAGAGCAGACACTACAAAGATTTTGTGTAAATCAAATTGGTCGAATGCTTAAGATAGACCCCCAAAAAAAGGATTACAGTTTATAAAACCTTTGTTTAGTATAGTAACTGTAGTAAAAAATAATGCTGAGGGTTTAAAAGAAACGATCGAAAGCGTTATCAATCAAGTTTATAAAGATTATGAATACATATTAATTTGTGGTGAAAGTGAAGACAAAACATATGATGTTATAGATAAATATAAGAAACATTTTACAAAGTATATTATCGAGAAAGATGAAGGCATCTATTTTGCTATGAACAAAGGATTACTCCATTGCAAAGGTCACTACATCAACTTTCTAAACGCTGGTGACACATTTTACTCTGAAAAAACACTTCAATTCATCAATGAAATGATTGAGGATTCAACTGATATATTTTCAGGAAGTATTAATTCAATTTCCACAACAGGAGTAAAAAAGCTAAAGTCTTGGAAAGAACAATATCATCCAGAACAATACATGTTTTGTTTTCACCAAACTATGTTTGCAAGAAAAGATATATTCAAAAGTATTAAGTTTAATACAATCTACGATGTTTGTGCAGATTATGATTGGACACTCCAATGCTACTTTAATAACTACAAGTTTCAATATGTCGATGAACCTCTAGTGAACTTTCAAGAAGGTGGATTTTCAGAAAAAAATAGAGTTAAAGCAAGAATTGAAGAGTTATTCATTCAATCTAAATATTTTAAATGTAATGAAGGTTCTCTCGACAAAAATGCATTATCTAAACTTCTATTATACAGGAAGAGTAACAATTTCATGCTTCCCAAGATGTTAGATAAGGCAAACAAACAAATTAATTTTTTAAAAAATAAAAATAAAGTTTATAGTCTATACGGATATGGATCCTTTTGTAAATATATAATTGATAATAACTTTCTTAAATTCGAAAATATATTTGATATAAATTATAAAAACATCAATAAATCAGATCATAAATTATTAATAAAAAACCCTAGCATGCTTTCTAATAATACAAAAGCTAATATCGTAATCACAGCATTAGGGCATGAATCTGAAATCGAGAAATTTTTACTATCAAAGGGCATAAATTCTAGAAATATTTATAAGTTCGAACTTTGAAAATAGATTCATGCAATAAACTTTCATCAATATTTGATTACAGTTCTATTTGCTTACTCTCATTGGATATTTTCGACACTCTTATATTCAGAACCATTAATGAACAAAAAGGTATATTTAGAGAGATTTTTAAAAAAGCGCTTACTGAAGGCCTGCTAATTCATTCAATTACAAATGAAGAATTTGCTCTATTAAGGGTTAATGCTGAGCAAGATGCAAGAAAAGAGCAGTTTCAAAGAAATGGGCATAAGGAAGTAACGCTTGGGCAAATTTATGAATTCATGCCTAAATTCATTGATGATCGGGCTAAACTCCAAACATTAGAAGTATATACAGAGTGTGAATTTTGTTATTTAAACCCTGAAATGACAGAACTCATTGAAAATACAAATCGTCAAGGTATTCCCGTTGTTCTGACTTCAGACATGTACCTGAGTAAAACCCAACTTCAGCAAATACTCAGAGCTAATGAATTTGATCTCAACTTGATTGACGAGATTTATGTTAGTTGTGAACATGGAGGAAATAAGTGCTCGGGTGTCTTGTTAGAAAAATTACTAATTGATTTTCCACATATTTCTCCCGAAGAGATTTTACATATTGGAGACAAGTTAGTTGCAGATTTTGAATCTCCGAAAGCTCTTGGAATGAAATCTATTTATTACCCTGTTATTCCCGATGTCATGTTAGAGATCTGTAATTATGAAAGCATTTGTAATGCTAGCCCAAAAAACTTAGATTCGATTCGTAAGTTGTCGGTGCATAAATCAGGTAATGCTAATTCAATCGATAACCAAATCGGAGCGGGGATTCTTGGTCCTGTTTCTACAATTTTTTGTGACTGGGTTTTAGATGTTTGCCAAGAAGAAGGTCTTAAGTGCGTATTTCCTTTGATGCGGGAGGCTGAACTCTTCGCACCCCTGCTCAAAAATGCTAGTAGTAGAAGAAAACTCGAAATCAAGATCACACCCCTTGCTGTCTCACGTGAATCAACTTGGTTTGCTTCATTAAAGGAATGGAACCAAGAAGCGTGCGAAGATCTGTGTAACAGGCATGGAATCCTTGTTTTAGATATTTTCAATGCGATCGGAGCAAGTTTGATAAATAAGTTTGTACCTCTACAAAACTTCCACTTCAAAGAACTTACCGTTGAACAACAAAGAGAAATCTTTAACTTTTTAACCTCAGATAGAATCACTCAGATATGTAATAATAAAATTCAGAAAAGCTATGAAAACCTTGCGTCTTATTTAGATTATACATTCGACGGGAATACTCATTTTATAACCGTTGATTTAGGTTTTAATGGCACAATCAGTAGAAATTTAGAAGCGGTCTTTTCCAAATCACTTCATAATTACACAGTGACTCATCTGATGGCTTTCGGAAGCGACAAGTTAGTCGACCTAAAGAAAAAGAATATTGATATCCGCTCTTTTTTTACATCACCTGGAACAAACCAAGATCTCCTAAGTCCAATACAAAGGTCACCTTTCCCAATCGAGCAGTTATTTATGACTGGAGAAATCGGTAGCGTTGTAGATTATAAATTATCCTCTTGTCAAATAAACCCCATCACCCAAAAAGTTGAATCATCTGAGGAGGATGTAATAAGAAAAAGAAACATCCACGAATCGATCCTGAATTTTCAAAATCTTTGGTACGATCTTTATGCTCAGAAGAAAGCCATCTTAAGAAAGCCCATTGAATGTCAGATAGAAAGGAGAAAAATTTGTAGTTCTCTTACAAGAATGATCGAGATCCCCACCCCACGGGAAGCTGAGTTCCTTGGAAATCTACGCCATGATTTTAATTATGGCTCAACCACATCTAGGTTAATTTGTAGTAAGAAAGATTCACAAACTTTAGAAGAAATCGGTTCTGAATTACAATTTTTAAAATCAAGCAGAATTCGCGGTGTGCACTGGCCCGAAGGTGTAATTACAAGGTCAAATCCATTCTTTTTACTAAAACAAAAACTCCAGCACAGCACATCAGATTCTTACCTTCAAACCATGAACGATGTTATCGAATCTGCTAAAATCGATAAATTATCTAAAATTATCGTCTATGGAGCTGGGGAAGTGGGTAAAGCGGCTGTCAAAGCAGCGAAAATCAATAGTTTAACTATAGAGTGTTTAGTGGATAGAAAAAAATCACTTTGGGGCACTTACATTGAAGAAATTCAGGTTTGTTCTCTTGAGAAAGCTTTGGATAAATACCCCAAGGTTCCAATATTAATTGGGTCTTTTGAATTCCTAGACCAAATAGAATCTACAATCAAAAATATGTTAACTAAAAAACATCTTACTAACCGAATCTTTTCCACCAAAGATCTTTGCCTCTAATCATTCGAATCTTTATAAATTAGTAGAGTCATTACATATGGAACTTTTGACCTATTTCACATAGGTCATTTGCGTTTACTGCACAGAGTTAGAGAACTTGGGGGTCATTTGACTGTCGCGATTTCTACAGATGAATTCAATGCCATTAAAGGTAAAAAGACACTCATCCCATACGATCAAAGGAGAGAGATTGTTGAAAACATTAAGTCTGTAGACCGGGTGATCCCTGAAACCTGTTGGGAACAAAAGGTAAATGACATTAAAGACTATGACATCGATATCTTTGCCATGGGGAACGACTGGGAGGGGAAATTCGATTTTTTAAAAGATTATTGTGAAGTAATCTATCTCCCGAGGACAAAAGATATTTCATCCACTGAGATAAAGAAACAAATGGATACTTTTCTAAAAGAGCATTCGATCGAACTCTGAAACGTATTCCTGATTTTAATGGCAAAAAAGTGTGGATTGCTCCTCACACGCCTCGTTCGACCATGTTTGCGAAAACATTCAATGACACTTTTCCTTCTGCCACTATTTTGGGTTTCATTGATAAGGTAAAAACTGGAGAAAATATAGTGAAACTAAATCATGTAGTCCCTACTTCGTTTGACTTCGTGTTTATCGTCTCTCCGAACTATTTTCCCTCCATACACGCAGAACAAAAAAACATGCTGCCATCCCGAAAGATCGTAAAGGTAGATGTGGTAAATAATTGTTATGAATTTCTTGGGAGAACTGAGATTTTGGCTCAAAAGCTAAAAAATATTCCTCAACGGGTCCTACTCTCTTACCTTAAATTTTGTGTCGATCTACTTAAGATTTTTTCAATTAAACCAACATACATTGCCTTTGTATCTAAGTCATTTGTGGGGAATAATTTAAAAGCTTTACTCGTCGAATCATCATCCCAAAAAGACAATACCATTCTTTTGACTGATAATGAAAATCAAAGAGAAGAATTTGCAAAAATTGGTGTAGAAACGAAAAAACTCCATTCCCTCTCAGGTTTCTGGACACTAGCCCGTGCCCAAAAAATTGTTCAAGACCAGGGAGACTTTACCCACCCCCTGAATCTTTTGCTTTCAACGCAGGAAAAAATTCAAATGTGGCATGGCGTCCCTCTTAAGAGATTAAACAGGTTATTTGGCATAACTTACGACTGGATGATCAGCACATCAGATTATGTAAATGCTTCCTCCCTTAAGAGTGTAATTGATGCAAAGAATTACATTGATCTAGGGTATCCTAGAAATGACCTTTTACTTAAGGATCACAGCGAGAGAGATTTGGTGCTTTGCGACAGAAAACTTTATGACCGTGCAAAGGATGCTTTCGTTGATAATAAACGAAAAGTAATCGTTTATATGCCGACTCATCGGGAATCGGCAACTTCTATCGGAAAGGCACCCTCGCCTCTGATGCCTTTAGACTTTGAATCGTTAAACACGTTTTGTTCTGAGAATAATTTTTGGATGGTGGTCAAACTGCATCCTTTTGTGATGCAGTTCCAATCAGATTTTTCACCGCCCGAAGGCTATTCGAACCTTTCTTTTCACTCTGCCCAAGGTGATATTTATCCTCTACTCAAATACACGGATGTTTTAATTACGGACTACTCCTCGATCTACTTTGATTTTCTTTTGCTAGATAGACCTATTGTTTTTTTCGACTATGACTACGAGGAATATAGCTCAAATATGGGAGGATTTTACTATGACTACGAAAAAAATGCTCCGGGCATTAAAGTTAAAACTCAATCTGCAATGCAAGATGCAGTTCTTTACTCTACCCGATTACCTATGGAGCATTCACCAAAAAGATTAAAAACAAGAGAGAAGTTTTTTGCTTTCACTGACGAGCATGCATCTGAAAGAATATTGCGTAAAATCTTAGTTTAGGCTTTCTATGCAGTCATTCCATTAGTATGAAAGTTGTTAAATATGGCAGATACTAAAAGCAAAGCATCATCTTTGAGGTGGGCGATTGATGAATTGTCAAAGCAACAAGCTGACTTGGATGCCAAACTAAAGGTAGCCAAAAAGAGGGATGAAACCAGTTCGTTGATCGACGAAGTATTTGCCCAAAAAGATGCTCTCGAAAAACGCATCTCCGCACTACAGGATGGTTTGCGTGTCTCCACTGATTTGGTCGATACCTCTTCCTCCGATCTCCAATCCGAGTTGGAAAAAGTAAATGACAAACTTTCAATCGCTCAGGAAAGGCTCGAAAGCATAGAGCAGGAGGAGTATCTCGAAGAACTTGGTAAAAAACTGAACCGTTCCCATGATGCATCTGAGTCTTCGCTGGTTGTTGATCCTTTGGAACCTCTTAATGAATTTGACGAAGTCCCTGCCCTCCCCGCTGGAGAACTTCCATCCTTTGACGAGGGTAGCATTACCTCTCCCACAGATCCCCTCAGTTCGACCGCCCAATCCGCCCAACCTTTGCCGATTATGACTGCTGCCAAGACCAACCGACTCCCAGAGATTACAGAGGAGGAAAAACCTGCCGAGACCAACCAACTACAACACACCAAGCAGTTGTTTCCTTCCTCCACCCCCATCTCCCTGGAGGAGACCGCGGCGAACCTTGGCATTGAGTCAGAATTTTTAGCCGAAAAGGGACTTCAGGCAATTCTCCGTATGATTGCCCGCAACCACGGAAAGCTGAGCTTCCCCCTCGAAGTCGATCAAATCGACTAATCCCCTTTCGAGTACCTTTTGAAAAGCCTCCGATGCGGAGGCTTTTTTTGTGCCATCATGTAGCAATTCTCAGTGGTTGCGGATAGAAAATTCCTCAAAGTGGGCATCACCAGACCTTTCATCCATGGTCTTATCCTGCCAATATCCATCCATCTTACATTCAATGCATTCAATTAAATCGAGCAGGTCTTTTTTTCTGCCCTCCATTACGACTTCAACCGAACCATCTCTTAGGTTTTTCACATAGCCAGTGCAAGGAGTGGATTGGGCGAGGTGGTTTACCTGCCATCGAAATCCCACTCCCTGGACCAGACCTGTGTAGTTAACGGTGATACGAAAATTTTGGCTCATAGTAAAATCTTTTGAATAATTTAGTAAAAACCATTTGACCTTGAAAGCATTCCTACTGGATAATGGTCGTAGCTTAAATATTTTGCCTTTCTCACACAATTTTTATCTCTATGAGCCAATACGATTTTGATGGTAGCCAAGAAGGCGATTGGGATGAAAATGAGAATGTCGCTTGGAATGAAAGCGATTGGCAAGAATATGTCAGAAAATCTGACAAGGAAATCTCCCGTTTTATTTCAGCCTACAACAAATCTCGAAATGAACCCGACCGCCTCGACGCAACCTCCAAGTTAATGGATTGGGGAAAGGACGAGTGGTCGTGCATCGATGAATTTGATTTGGATGAGGAACACCTCCGCGATATCCGCCCCGTCCCCTTGGAGGATTTGCAAAAAATGGACCCCTACACCGTCCACAAGCACCCCCTTTACATTGCTTCATCTGGGCTCTTTTCCTTCTTACGCTCATCCTGGGAGCACATGATGAGGCATAACCGCAAGCAACCGAAACCAGAGCTTTCCTGGAGTTATTGTGCCAGCCTGGCAGATTCGGAAAGGCATTTCATACTTTCCGCCAATTGCCTTGACCTTGGTGATTATCTCTTGACCATCTGCCACCTCAAACGGGCTCATGCTGCCCTCAATGAGTCGATGAGGCTTAATCGGCTGTTTTCCCATCACAGCGAGAAAATTTTTACGGAATATTTAGTCGAGTCTGATGTGCGGATGCATGACCTTCGTGAAATTTGCCTTCGCGTCCTGCACGACTGCCGCCGTTAAGGCAGGCATTCTTTAACAAGACAGTAAAGTACCTTGCCTCAGGGAAGAGTGATCAGTTCACTGCGGCCTGCATCCCCCAACCCGAGTTCCCTGCCAAAACGAAAAAGGGTAAGCTGGACTTTTTTCCTCTCCGAAAATCCGTACTTATCTCTCTGTACAGCCAAATAAGGCAAGGCATGGTAGTCCACTGCCAAAGGATTTTCCCCCACGAGCACCTTCCCTACCCTGCAAGTAAACTCGGCATCAAATGCAGAACCACCGGCGAACTGAATGGTATTCATATCCAGGATGCTGAAAAGCCGCTTTTCCCAAAATTCTGGAATGGCCAAAATTTCGGTTACTGCTGCATTGGTCATAGTTGAGTCTTTTAGAAAACGGGCGGTATTGCCGCAGGCGCCAAGGGTAATATTTTCAGTGGCACCATTGATACCCAACGCAGGGTCATCCATTGCCACCGCTAGGTTGATCCAATGTGTATCATCCATAAACAAAAACGCGGGTAAATAACTCTTTCTTTCCAAATCCCTCCGTATTTCCGGTTGTTGAGGATATTGTAGGAAAATTTTCGCCCGGTCATGATCAGAAGAAGGCAAAGGGCTGTCATACCACCATTCCGTGTGAAAATATCCGACATCCCCTGAGGAAACCCTTTGAACCCCCCGGTAACTCGCTGCGGAATGGCTCGTATGGCTCCCAATAAATCCATCCCTAAAACTGGCCAAGGTGACCGTACTGCTATCGTAACCCCGTTCAAACAGAGCAGCCAGCAGGGCATCCAATAAATTTGGCGAGGGTGCCAGGCCGGGAGCACAGTGATAATCCAGGAAAATACAAATCTTGGGAACAAGTGCCGGATGGATCCTTTTATTCCGTGAGTGCTCTAGAAGGGGCAAAATGCGGTCTAGGCAGTGGGCGTATGAAGACAAACTCCCATCCACATCCACCTGATAAACCCGGGGTGGATCCATTTCCTTTTCTTTTGCCAACACCTGCGGTTCCTCCATCCATTCACTCGCCAAAAGAACCGATGAAAACAGCCATACCAGAAGGATGGATTGCATAAATAAACAGACCATGGCTTGACGTTTCTTAATCCTATGAAAAAAAGTAAGCATGAATAAACCATTACCATGGTTAACAATGCTGCTCACTGGGTCAATCTTGCTCAGTGCTTTTAGCTGTTCGCAAGAAAAGGAGCCCGCCCCCTCCCTAACCCCGCCCCCTACTCCCGAACCCAGGGTGCTTGACCTAAGCGAGGTGCTTGAATTGAGAATTGCTGGTAAAACGACCGAGGCGATCGAATTGCTCCGCTCCCTGGTAACGGAATTCCCCGATTCCGCAGAGGTCCTAGTCCAGCTTGGCCGCTCCCTGGCAGAAGCCAATGAATTTGCGCTCGCTGCCTTTCGCTTCGAACAGGCGGTTTCCCAGGGAGCATCCCGTGATGTGATGCGGGAGTCCGCCGAAGCCCACTTCCAGGCAGGAGACATCGATTCATCGATTGCCAACTACACGGCCTACCTTTCTGAACCGGTGGAAGATCCCCAGGCCCACCTCTCCTTCGCTCGCCTCCTCGCCCAAAAGGGCAGAGACACGGATGCCCTCAATGCCTTTTCCCAGGCCCCCGATGAAGCACTTGCCCAGGACTGCCTGCTAATGGGTGCTCTCTTTACCAAGAAAAAACTCTACTCGCAGGCAAAGCATTGGTTTCGCGAATCCTCCCGACGGTCGGCACCCGGGGTTCAACCCGCCCCCTTACTTGGCCTGTTGCAGGTCGCCTATCTCGAAAAAAATGATGCGGAAGCGGAGACCTTGATTCTCGCTCTGGAAAAATCCAACCCCGGCTCGGTAGAGCAAAGTGTCTTTGCCCAAGCATCAGCCGACCTCCTTCGAAAAAGGAGACTGGCGGACTTTATTGCCCGTGGAGTGGACGCCCGTGACAAATCCGCCTCTGAGCTCGCCTCAGCCCTTTTTGTAGGTGCCGTCTCCTCCTCACCGTCCAGCAGCACTGTGGTCTCTTCCGGGCCCAAACTTCCTCCCAACCGCAACCCTTCGCCTAGCCTGCCCGAGGATGAGCCCGACGAAGAGAAAAGCCGCCCCCCTCCAGCACTTTCCGTTAAGGAAAAGCCACGCAGCTTCAGCCTCGCCGAGGCCTTTGCCTCCCCCCTGGGCGAAATTGGCTCCCCCGCGGGTGCCACCGACTCCAAAATCAATGAGAGCAGGGATGAATACCTCAACGGAAATTATACCAGTGCTCTCCTCCTCGCCCGTGACGCCCTCAAGGAAGACGCAACCAGTGCCGAAGCCTGGCAGTTATGTTCACAGGCACACTTTCAGCTCGGAGAGATCGATGAGGCAGAGATGACGATTTTGGAAGCCATCCGTCATGCCCCGCTCAACCTTGAGATGAGAATGGACTACCTCAGAATCGCCCGTGAAACCCTCACGGGCAAGCGCTACCTTTTTGAACTGGAAAAAGCCCGGGAGTTTTTCCCCGAATCCACCGAAATTCTCTGGGAACTTGCCCGACGCTATGAAATTGTGGAGAAAATGCCCGTGACCGCGGCGGTCCTTTACCGCAAGATCATCGATATTTCTCCTCCACAGAGTGCCCTGGCCCACCAGGCAAAAATGGAACTGGAAAAGTTCCAAACCCCCTAATTTCCTTAGCCACCCGCCAAGGACCCGCATTTTCCCATGCCCAAAATAGCCGATGGATTTGTCAATGAACTGAAGTCCAGGGTGGACATTTTTGATGTGGTCAGCCCCTATGTGCAGCTCAAGAAAAGCGGTTCAAGCTGGGTCGGGCTAAGCCCATTCACCCAGGAAAAAACTCCCTCCTTTTATGTCCATCCCGATAAAGGATTTTTTAAATGCTTCAGCTCCGGGGAAGGCGGTGACATAATCAGCTTTATTCAAAAAGTGGAGCACCTCGAATTTCAGGAGGCTCTGGAATTCCTTGCCGATCGGTTCAACTTCCCAATCCGCTACTCCGACTCCCCCAGCTCCCCAGAGCAAAAGGTGTCCAAATCGCTCCGGAGTGAACTCTTCGAAATTCACCAACTTGCCCAAAAGTGGTTTGAGGAAAAACTGCGGGAAAAAAATACCGAAGCTAGAGCGGCCCTCAAGTACTGGACGGACGAACGGGGCTTTTCTTTGGAAACTGCGGAGGAATTTGGGATCGGTTATGCTCCGACCGACCGGTTCTCCCTTGGCAACTACCTAGAAAAAAAGAAATTTTCCATTTCCACCCTCCAAAAGTCCGGATTATTTCGCGAGGGGAAGAATGGCAAGCTGGGCGGAGCCACCTTTAATGGCAGGCTGATGGTTCCAATCTGCGATAAGATTGGACGGACCTGTGCCTTCACCGCAAGGAAACTTGCCCATACCCCGGAGTGGGGAGACCGAAAATCCCCCAAATATGTAAACTCTCCGGAAACCCCCATCTTCGAAAAAGGAAAACTCCTCTTTAACCTCCACCTCGCCAACAAAGAGATTGATGAAAACAGCGAATTCATTCTGGTCGAGGGGCAACTCGACGCGATCCGTTGCTGGAAGGAGGGCTTCCGTACCGTGGTTGCACCACAGGGAACTGCCTTCAAGGAGGAACAGTCCCTCCTACTCAGCCGATCTCGCCCCAAAGGGGTGGTTTGCCTGCTCGACGGGGACGAAGCGGGCAAGAAAGCGGCCCTCTCCTATGTCTCCACCTTTTTAAAAACCGGACTTGAGGCCAGGTTTGCCCAGCTTCCCACCGGTTCTGACCCAGACCAAATTCTCGTCCAAAAGGGAGCCCCGGCTCTTCAGGCGTTGCTCGATCAGGCACTGCCGATGATTGAATTTGTCATCCGTCAAAAAATCCCCTCCGGCCAAGTACCCACTCCCAAGCAAAAGCAATCGATCTGCGACTGGATTTTTGAGCCCCTAACGGAAGTGGAGTCCCTTATCGTACGGGAGGGCTATATGGAACAGATTTCCCGTCTGCTCACCGTGCCCATAGATGCCCTAAAAACTGACTTTTCCCGTTTCCGCAGGAATCGTAAACCTGCCTATCTCGGTGCCCCTGCCAAAGAAAAGTCCTCCACCCCGACTTCTGATCGATTGACAATCGTCGAAGATGATCTATTGTTAATCCTTTTGCATGATGACCGACTCGCCAGTCCTCTTGCCCAAGTGCTTGACTTATCGTGGGTTGACCTGTGCTCAGTTTCCGGGCGTATTCTTGCAAAAATTCTGGCCGAAACTCTCGCAGATGGTCCTCTCTCCCATGCACAAATTGGGGATTTACTGGAGGACGACGAGGAACGCGATCTATACCATAAACTCATTCTCCAGGAATTTTCCAGCAATGAGCCCGAAATTTCTCTCCGCCTTACCCGGCAGTGTCTTCAGGTTATGTTCCTTCGGCACACCAAAAAAGAGGAGGACCGCGTCCTTTCCCTCATTCAAAAGTCAGCCGATCAAAACCCGGATCATTTATCATCTCTCAGCACTCAACTTCGCCAACTAAGAGCTCTCCGTCGTAATATTCCCACTATCGAATTTTCACCCCTTTAACTTACCTCACTCTCAAACACGATGCCTTCCAGCAAAACCACCGCCTCCGCCAAGAGAAAAGCCACGCCCGCCTCGAAAAAAGCACCTGCCCAAAGTAAGGCAAAATCTACTTCCAAGAAGACCACTGTCTCGAAAAAGGCAGCTCCTAAGGCCAAGAAAGCTCCTGCTGCCAAGGCTGTGAAAAAAACCACCCCCGCAAAAAAGGCCGCCGCTCCCAAGACTGTAAAAAAATCGGCTCCTGCTAAAAAAGCAGCTACTCCGGCCGTAAAAAAAGCCTCCAAAACAACGGCTACGAAAGCGAAACCCGCTTCCAAAGCAAAGACTGCGTCTAAGCCAGCTTCGAAAGCAAAGGTACCCTCAAAATCTCCGAACAAAACTACGAAAGCACCCAAGCAAGAAACCTCCTCGACGAAGGCCGCGGCCGCAAAGATGGAAAAGCCCATCGAGCCGCATGCGATGAACAAGGATGTTACCGAGAAAGTACGCACACTCATCCACCTCTCCAGGGAACAAGGCTTTTTGACCTACAAGGATGTGGACAAGGCACTGCCGGAAATTTCCAACGATCCGGATGAGCTGCAAAATGTTATTTCTATATTCAACAACCTCGAGATTAAGCTGATGGACAGCTCAGAGGTTGAGAAGTTTAAGAAGAAAAAAGAGGAAAAAGAAGAAGAAAGTGCCCGCAGCAACAACACCGACCTGCTCGACGACCCCGTCCGTATGTACCTCAAGCAGATGGGGCAGGTTCCCTTGCTTAGCAGGGAGCAGGAAGTGGAAATTTCCAAGCGTATTGAGACAGCGGAGGTCGCCGCCCTCAAAATGATTTACTCGGTATCACTGACCTCCCGCTTTCACCTCGAGATTTGTCAGAAACTACTCGACCGCGAAGAAAGGTTCGACCGGGTGGTACTTGATAAAAAAATCGACAGCCGGGAGTCCTACTTCAAATTGCTCGCCAAGCAGGTCGATCTCCTCGGCGACCTCCTCAAAAAGATCGATAATGCATGGAATGCGATGCATTCTGCTACCGATGCCACCCAGATAAAGCGTGCCCAGGGCCGCTTTAAGAAATATGAAGGTGAACTGGAACCGATTTTCAAGAAGTGTTGCCTGAAGCTAAAAGTATTCGAAGACTTCCTCCAGCAACTCGGGCCTGAGCTCAAATCAATCACCCGCAATCTCCACAACAAGGAACTAGGGGAACGCGACTCCGTAAAGCTCAAGCGCAAGGGCATCAAGATGGAAAACATTAAGAAAGAACTCGCAGAAGCGAGGGAAAAGTTCCACATGGACCCCGTCGAGCTCATTGCCATGGTCAAGGAAGTGCGCCACCTGATGAGGCAGGCACACCGGGCAAAGACAGAAATGGTCGAAGCCAACCTTCGCCTGGTTATTTCGATTGCCAAAAAATACACCAACCGCGGCCTTTCCTTCCTCGATTTAATCCAGGAAGGAAACATGGGCCTGATGAAAGCGGTGGAAAAATTTGAATACCGCAGGGGATATAAGTTCTCCACTTATGCCACCTGGTGGATTCGTCAGGCAATCACCCGTTCCATAGCCGATCAGGCACGGACTATCCGTATTCCGGTGCACATGATTGAAACCCTCAATAAGGTGATGCAGGTGCAAAAACAACTCCTGCAGGAACTCGGACACGAACCCACCCCGGAGGAAGTCGCTAATGAGATGGGCCTTGCCCTCGACAAAGTGCAGGGAATTATGAAAATGGCCCAGCAACCCATCTCCCTGCAAAGCCCAGTGGGTGATGGAGACGACACCAATTTCGGAGATTTCATCGAGGACAAAGGGGCGGAAAACCCCTACGACATGACCGCCTATTCTCTTCTTCGGGAGAAGATCATTGATGTTTTGGACTCGCTCACCGAGCGTGAGCGCAATGTGCTCTCCCTGCGCTTCGGACTCAAAGACGGGTACAGTCGCACCCTAGAAGAGGTGGGTCGCCAGTTCAAGGTCACCCGCGAGCGGATTCGTCAGATCGAGGCCAAAGCCCTGCGTAAGATGCGCCACCCCACCCGTATCCGCCAGCTCCATGGTTTCTTTGAAGCTGATCAAAGTTCGGTCAATAAACCCAAACCTGAAGCCCTTCGCCAGCTTGGTCTCTAAGCTGAAGGAAGTTCGCACCTACCCGACAAAACAGTTGCCCTTCCCCACTACCCAACCTACCTTGTTGTTATGAGCACTACATTTTCACCCACCCTTGCCTTCATTGGAAACTTTGGCGGTGGCGAAATCATTCTTATCTTCCTGATTGTGCTTCTTCTCTTTGGAGCGAAGAAAGTACCCGAATTGTTCCGCTCCCTCGGCAAAGGAGTCAACGAGTTCCGCAAAGCCAAAAATGAATGGGAGCAGGACATTCAGGATGTAATGAACCAGGAGCCCCTCGAAGACCACGATTTTAAGGACAAGAAAAACCAGGCTCCTGCTGGCTCAGTCTCCACCGAAGAGGAAAAACAAACCGCAGGCTAACCCTTTCTCCCCTCTATTCCCGCCACTCGGGAACTTAGATATTTAAAAAGCAGGATTTCTCCGGAAGTCCTGCTTTTTTCTTTGGCTAGATCTAGCCGCCGGCAAGCACCGGACGAAACCCCATCACTTTCATCCACGCCATTACTTCGGCCCGCCTGTCTCCCTGCAACTCCATATCCTGCCCGGCCCAGGTACCTCCCGTGCCCAGGCTATTTTTCAAACGCTTGAGCATTTGATCCTTCTTTGCCTGTCCAAGACCTGGAGGAATCCCGCGTACGGTGGTCACCGTCTTTCCTCCCCTGCCCGTCTTTTCCCGGCGCACTTCCAAACGCTCACCCGAGCCAAGCAACTTGGTCTTCTGATCAACAGATACCTTGATTTCGTGCTTTTGTTCAGGTAACGCCTCTGGCAATCCATGGCCATCAAGCGAAGCAAATGGATTGCTGCCAAAATCGCTTCCCGCAGCAGTGGAAACCTTGCCCGACTCTCTTTCCCTCCGGCTCATCCGCCACAGGTTCCTTTTTCAGGGGTTCCACCCTCCAACCAAGTCACTGCTTTTTGATAACTTCGGTTTTCAAGAAAGTGACGAAGCCGAGGGTGAAGATCGTGCTTTTGCTCCTTCACAATTACATCCAGCCGAGCCAAAGATTGCTTAAATTCTCCAGGCTTGGCATCCTTGGGGTTTGTAATTACCCGCAAACAACTTTTGATTTCATCCATGAAGGCACCCATCTTTGCGTTCTTTAAAGGAGCGACAAGTCTATTCCCTCCCACCAACTCGATCTAATGGAGAAGACCTGCATCATTGGGGGCGGGCTGACCGGACTGGTTCATGCCTGGCACTCTTACAAAAGAGGAAAAAAAATTACCCTACTGGAAGCCTCTCCCCAGACGGGTGGAGTCCTGCAATCGAGAAGAATTGATGGCTATCTGCTCGATTACGGAGCCAACACCCTCAGCCTTCGTAGCTGTAAGGTCTCCGAATTCCTTGATAACCTGGCCATTCTTAGCGAGGCTGTGGATGCCAACCCGCAAGCCAACCTCCGCTTCATCGTCCGGGGCGGGAAATTGGTCGCTTTACCCCAAAGTCCAGGTTCATTTTTGAGCAGTGCTTTTCTCTCACCCCTGGGAAAACTGCGCCTTCTCCTCGAGCCCTTCATTCCAAAGGGAAAAAACAAAGATGAAAGCGTGGCCGATTTTATTTCCCGCAGGCTGGGCAAAGAAGCCCTCACCTATGCCGCCAACCCCTTCCTTTCCGGAGTGTATGCAGCCAAACCGGAAAGTCTTTCCCTCAAACACGCCTTTCCTGCCCTGATGGAAATGGAACAGACCCATGGCTCCTTGTCTAAGGGCATGCTGAAATCGAAAAAAGACCCCAACCGCCTACCAAAGTCCCGACTCCTTTCCTTCCCCAATGGGATGCAGGAGTTGCCCAATCAAATCACCCGCTTGTTGCCCGAGGAATCCATCTGTCTCAACACCAAGGTCGTCCGGATCAAGTCCCTTGGGAACCAGTGGCACCTTACTGCAAAAGATAATTCAGGCACCATTCAGCAAAATATCTTCGACCAGGTGATCTGTGCGATTCCCTCTCATCAACTCCAAAAGATTGAATGGCTCGGACTGCATGGCACTGAATGGATGACAGGTTTAGCCAACTCCAGCCATTTCCCCCTCGCCCTTGTTTATCATGGCTATGAGAAACCCAAGGTCACGCACCCGCTCGATGGGTTTGGGTTTTTGGTACCGGAGGTAGAAAAAAGAAAAATTCTGGGCACTCTTTTTTCGAGCACCCTATTCCCCGATCGTGCACCCGCGGACCACGCATTACTTACCACCTTTGTGGGGGGTGAACGCCAACCAGAACTTGCCAAACTGGAAGACAGGGAACTTCATTCCCTTGTCTGCCAGGAACACCAGGCTCTTTTGGGCACGAAAGGAGCACCCAGCTTTCAAAAAATTGTCCGTTGGCCCCAAGCCATCCCCTTGCCCGACTCTAAAATGACCGACCGAAAAACAGCCGCACAACAACTGGAAACGCTCAATCCCGGTCTGCAATTTGTCGGTTCCCACCTTTGCGGCGTCTCTCTACCCAACTGCCTGGATTCTGGAAATCCTTAATTTTTTCTCCTTCATTCCATTTGGAAAGATTGCTTCTATTCAGGTACGCTGATAAAAAGAGAACCGTATTTAGATTGAAATAATCCCTATGAATTCGAACACATCAGAGAATCCTCTCAAAACTCTTGTCATCCTGCTCAATATGGGTGGCCCGCAAAATAAGGACGAAATCCACCCCTATCTCAAGGAGCTCTTTCAGGATCGCGAACTCTTAAAGTTACCCTTTCAGAAAATCCTTGGCCGTTTCATTGCCTGGCGCAGAACTCCAAAAATCCAGGAACGCTATGAAGAAATCGGGCAGTATTCCCCGACCAAAGCGATTATGGAAGACCAGTGCGAAGCCATCGCCCAGAAGCTCGACCAACTCAACCCCGAGTCCGCTCCTCATGTTTGTGTGTCCGGTTTCCGTTATTGCTCACCCCGCCCCGGGGAGATGATCAAGAAATACAAGGAGGCTGAAAAAATCATTCTTTTCTCCCAGTATCCCCAGCACAGTTGCTGCACCAGTGGTTCCTCGTTTTGTGATGCCTACCGGTGGCTGGACAAACAAAACAACTCCGGATATCAGGACAAAATATCCGCCATCGATCAATGGTGGGACCGTGCGGACTACACCGAACTTTGGGCCATGCTCATCCAAAGAAAATTTGAGGAGATGAAAAAAGAGCATGGTTTAAAGGACGAAGATATTCGTATCATCTATTCTGCCCACAGCCTTCCTGAATCCTACTGCCTGGAAAAAGGGGATAAATACAACGAGGAGATTCAGGGCTCAGTCAACCGCATCGAAAAAGTTTTACAGGAAAGAGGTTTGGGACACGAAGGTGCCCTCGCCTGGCAGAGCAAGGTGGGGCCGCAACGAACCAAATGGCTCTCCCCATCCACTCCCGATGTGATTGCTGAAACCAAGCAAAAAGCGATCCTTATGGTGCCGATCGCCTTCACTACGGACCACATCGAGACCCTCGATGAAATAGATAT
>Ga0181597_10001951_pt1 | contig 22756 bp, 28 predicted proteins | sample 041ome_5_FD_148647 | JGI IMG/M metagenome (GOLD analysis project Ga0181597, IMG submission 148647) | Coastal salt marsh microbial communities from the Groves Creek Marsh, Skidaway Island, Georgia - 041403US metaG (spades assembly) | ecosystem: Environmental > Aquatic > Marine > Intertidal zone...
AGTATTGATTTGTGTGGGCCACTCCAGAATGGGCGATAAAGGCGCCGTGAGCCGAGGCAATGTTAGTGAGTGGGTTTACAACCAATATGTGGCTGAAAAGCTGCGAGAGAAGCTTACAGAGCGTTCTATATCATCTAGGGTAATCAGCGAGACTCCATTTAAAAGTTACTATAAATCTTGTTCGTATTTAGCTGAGCAGTCTTGGGGTTACGATTGCGTTATTGAGCTGCATTTTAATTCTCACACTCCAAACGCTAATGGATTTGAGTATCTGTATTGCGCCGGTAGCGAAAAAGGCAAAAAGCTCGCGGAGTCATTTCGCAAAATACACTCGGAGGTTGTGCCAGGTCAAAAAGACAGAGGCATTAAGGCAATCAGCCGAGGAGGAAGAGGCTATAGGTTTTTATCCAAAACTAAGCCGCCGGCAGTAATATTAGAGCCATTTTTTGGCAGTAACGCCAAGGAGTGGGTGTTGTTTGACGGCATGGAGTCAGAGCTAGCTCAGATCTACTGCGATGCTCTAGTCGATTATTTGGCGTAAGACAGGCGGAGTGTTTCTTGCATAAACACCCCAGAGCGGCGCAGTTGTTGCATAACTACGCCAACATTCGGTCTGAAAATCAAAGGCTTAGCGCCTAAATAAAAAAAATTAACAAATTTATTTGACGGGTTTAATTCTCTGGATAAGTTCACCTCATCAGCATGAAGCTGACTAGAAAAATGAAACTAATCCAATTAAGCGAAGAGACACACCGCGCACTTAAGGTGCTAGCCGTGATGAATGGCGAAAGTATGAAAGACCTAGTCGAGCGGCTTTTGAAGTTAGCAATGAAGGGAGCTGCAAAATGAAAGAAACAGTTTTCACCTTCGCTGTTTTCTTCTGTGTCGCAACGCTTGTGATGTGGGTTTTCGCTTCATCCCGCGCTGTTGAGAAGGCTAGAGTGGAAGAAATGGCTAATAGGTTTTTTGGTAAGCCGAGGTTTGAGCTACTTGAACTTAAAGAGTTGCTAATCAAGGGTCATTACGATCTAAACCAATATGAGGTCGCTGAAAGAATTGAGGCGATCAACATTGCTTTAAACGCGAAAGAAAGGACATACTAATGAACATAGTTGAAGAGAGTAAGAAGGCCGCGCTTATTAAAGACGAGGAACGCCAAGCCAGATACGCTCCTAGTGAGCGCTGGGACGCCATACAAGCTGGAGTGGCCCTAATCAGGGCTAATGAGACAGAAGAATACAAAGCGGCGCGAGAGCGCGATTACGCTCAAGCTAGGAAGAACTTGGGTTTGTCTTAACATGAAAGCCTCAACTCAAAAGAAGAAGATATTAGCTCACCTTGAAAAAGGTAAGACTATAACAAGCCTTATGGCATTTAAACAATTTGGATGCACCAGATTAGCTGCAAGAGTTTTAGACCTGCGCCGTGATGGGCATCCAGTAAAATCAGAGAGAATCAGCGTGAACGGAAAACACGTTTCAAAATATTCCATTTAACGACATGAAAAACGAAATAACCAAACAAAAGGGCAATGCTTTACAAGAGCTTGCGGAGAGACTTGGCAGCAACTCAAAGAGGACCGCTGAAATATTAAAAGCTACGGCTTTCAAAAGCTGCAAGAACGATGAGCAGTTCGCAAGCCTTGTGATCGTAGCTAATACCTACGGATTAAACCCTTTACTGAAAGAGCTTTATGCCTTTCCAGGTAAGGGCGGGGAGATTGTTCCCATTGTCAGTATTGACGGCTGGCTCAGAATCATAAATGACCATCCTAAGATGAACGGGATGAGCGAGGAATGGGCCGAGGATGGTAGCTGGTGTGAAATCAAAATCTACCGGAAAGACCGAGAACATCCCACCACACACCGCGAGTATTTGGAAGAAGTAAAGCGAAACACCGAGCCTTGGAAACAACATCCTCGCCGGATGCTTAAATGGAAATCAATCATCCAATGCGGGCGGGTAGCCTTTGGGTTTGGCGGTATCCATGATGAAGACGAGGGCCGTGACATCGCCGGCTTCCGTGACGTAACTCCGGTCAAGCCGGTTACAAGAGTTCGCGAAATCGCCGTTGATCCTTTTGAAGATGTCATAGAGACCGAAGTAGAGCCAGACGTTGAGGATCTTTTTAGTCAGGAGGCATCCAAATGATCGTCCATGACGACATTAAACAAGGCTCCGAGGCTTGGGAGCAGATCAGGCTAGGGAGGGCTACGGCTTCTCAAGCTAGTAATATCCTTACCCCTACCGGCAAGCTATCAACGAGCCGGATCAAATACGCTCGTAAGTTAGCACGAGAATGCCGCGTGAGCGACCCCATGGTGTTTTCTGGAAACAAGTTTACAGATTGGGGACATGAACACGAGGATGAGGCTAGGAAGCTGTTTGAGTCAATGATGGGATACGAGGTCACAGAGGTCGGGTTTGTTACACGAGACGACAAAATTATCGGATGCTCGCCTGATGGCTTAATCATGGACAAAGACGGTAGGTATGACATGGGCTTGGAGATCAAATGCCCTCAAGTCGATAAGCATACTGAGTATCTCATGGATGGAGTCCTGCCAAAGGAATACAAGCTTCAAGTCCATTGGAGCATGGCCGTTACCGGTATTAAAACATGGTGGTTTATGAGCTATTTCCCTGAGACCAATCCTCTCATTATCAAGGTCCACGCTGACGAGTTTACCGAGCTTGTCTCACGCGCTCAGGATGATTTCATCCCAGAATACCGTGAGGTGGCTGAACAGGTTAAGGAGGCTCTGTTCGGGAAGGTGGTCGTCCGATGACCATCGCCATGCGAAACCTTGTTGAAAGCGAGAAATGGCGGAAAGCAGGAGTCACGACTTTTTATCGTAAGACGCTTGTTCTCGCTACAGTTGTTGAGCCTGGAATATCAATTGGGGATTTGGCAAAAGTATTAGGGACAAAGCGCAACTGTATCCACACGGCGGTTTGTCAACTAATTGACCTCAATCTGCTGCGTAAGGAGGTGATAAATCCTGCGACATGGGGCGATCTGAAGCGGACTAAAGTCTACCCTACTCCTTACGCGAAAGATTTAGCCAATACGATAGAAACAGTATGACACGTTACGCTAAAAGGGTAGACGCCAATCACTCAGAGGTGGTTGCGGAGTTTAAGGAGCTTCTACCCGAAGCTAGCGTATTTGATTTATCGGGCGCGGGAAGAGGCATTCCTGACATCCTTGTAGGTCTTAATGGGTTTAACTACCTGTTTGAGATCAAGGACGGCTCCAAGCCTCCGAGCGCCCGTAAATTAACCAAAGCTCAACAGGAGCTGCACTCGACTTGGAAAGGTCAAATATGCGTGATTCATAACGCCGGCCAGATGCTGGCAGAGATCGCGAAAACACAAAACACGAAATGATTAAGATTAATAAATGGTCTCAGCTATTTGAGAATGCTGACACACGGAAGCGACAGAGGCTTGGGTGGTTTTTATCCCCATCAGGCTGCGACTCTCGCGGATACAGACGATTGATGAGGAAAGGCAAAGACGGCATCCTCGCTTTTGGGGTATTCCAAGCATTATGTCAGGTGATGGCGACCTACTCAAAAGAGACAAGAGCGAGCGGCGAATTTCGCAACTCAGACGGCACTAGCATGGAAGTGGCAGACATCTGGGAGATAACCCGCATGGAAGTGGCAGATGACTGGCAGGTTATTGAGAGCCTAAAAGAAGTGGGCTGGATTTCATTGATAACTCAACAATCTGCCACCTCCGTGCCACCTCCGTGCCACCCTCCTGCCACCTCCGTGCCGGATAATTCTGGAATTGTTAAAGGAGAAGGAGAAGGAGAAGGAGAAGGAGAAGGAGAAGTTTTTTGTCCACAAGTGGACGACAAACAAATTTTATCTCAATTGTGGGGACAAGCTCCAAAACTTTCCAGACAACGATCATCAAAAAAACAGGTTTGGGATGAATGGCAGAAAATCAAGAAACCAGATCGGCCTACGCTAGACGAGCTGCTGGCCGCGATTGAAGCTTGGAAGCAGTGTGATCACTGGACCAAAGAAAATGGAGAATATCAGCAGGGTCTTCACCTTTGGATCAAAAGAATGAGGTGGCAGGACTTGCCAGAAAAAAACACGGCGGGAGACGGAATCTATGTCGCTGAATTGTAATCAAATCAAAAGTTGGTTAGCGAAGTGGGGCTTTCCCGCTCGGCACATTGCAAATTTAATGCAGATGCACGGCGATGGGTTAAACAAGGCGCTGGAGCTAGAGGAGCGAGTAATAGGCGGTGACTGCCTGCTCATCCTTTGCGGTGACAGAGGACCAGGTAAAACCCAAATTGCTACAAAGTGGGCGGAAATGGCTGCTAAGCGTGACCAAGGAAGCCGATATTTTAAGTCGCACGACCTTTTAAGCATTATCAAACAACAGTTTGAAGATGACAGGCAGTTAAAAGGTAAGGCGCGTGAGACACTCCAGCAGGCCAAGAAGGTTTCGCTGCTAATTCTGGACGAATGGTCAGAGCTAGCTGGCACTGATTGGGAGCAGAGGACGCTTACTAACCTAATCGACCATCGCTACGACAACTTACTCGCAACCGTGATCATAACCAATCACAAGCCAGCCGAGGCAGCGGCAGCGGTCGGTAGATCGATCTGGTCAAGAGCCGAGGAGACCGGCGGAGTGGTAAATTGCAATTGGAAATCTTATCGAAACAAATGAGCGAAAAAGAGAACATCGATACCGCGACAGCCATCATTCATTGTATCTGCGATAAATACAGCTTGACTAGTAAAGAAATCTTAAGCAATACGCGAACTGACAGGATCGCACACCCCAGAATGATCGCGATGGCGTTGATCAGGAGACACACAACATTCTCAACGACTAAGATAGCAGAAATTTTCCGAAAGAAAGACCACGGCACTGTCCTTCATGCCATTAAAAGGTTTGGACACATCAACATTAATCAATTGACCCATGCCTAGACCTAGGATGACCGAAGACGAGATGCAGGTGCTGAAGCGCCTCAGATCTGGCGGTGCGATGACAGCGCTGCTGGAAGAATGCGATGAGGCCGGTATATCGCCAAGCTCGGTCAAACATTTCTGGTATAAATCCAAGCGCATCAGCCTCTTTTCCAAAGCTGAAAACCTTAGCCTAGATGAGCTGTTTGAGCCGGTGTTGGCCGATCTCAAGAAATACTCGCCAAAGTTTACGGCGTACAAACGCAAGAAAATCAAAGATCCCCACTGCCTCATACTTGATCCGTCCGATATTCATGTAGGGAAGTTAGCTGTTGAGGAGGAGACTGGTAGCAACTATAACGTAAAGGAGGCCGTAGCCTGCGTTGATCGCGGGATCGATGACCTGCTACGGATGTCGCAAGGATGGGAGATCGACCAGGTTTACATGGTTATCGGTAACGATTGCCTGCATATCGACAGCCAGCGTCCAGTCACTACAGCCGGAACGCCTCAAGACATGGATGGTTTATGGTGGCAATCTTTTATCCAATGCAAAGATCTCATGGTCAGGGCGATTGAGAGGCTGCTGCCTTACGCGAACGTCACGGTTATCCATTGTCCCAGTAACCACGATTACGTTGCCGGATGGATGTTAGCCCAAACACTCAAAGCTTATTTTAGAAAAAGCAAAAACGTCACTTTTGATATTTCGGTGAATCATCGTAAATACGTACGCTATGGATTAAATATGCTTGCATTTAGCCACGGGGACGGAGCCAAACTAGCAGATACGCCATTACTTATGGCTCAGGAAGAGCCTGAGATGTGGGCCGCAAGCAAGCACCGCACTATTTATTTACATCACCTTCACCATCGAAATGTCACGAAATGGCAGAGCGCGAAAGACTACATCGGATGCTCGGCTGAGCATATCAGGTCGCCATCCGGCACTGATAGCTGGCATCATAAGAAAGGATATGTCGGAGTCCCAAGGTGCGTGGAAGCCTTCATTCATCATAATAATGATGGACAAGTCGCTAGGTTGACTCATCATATAAAACATGGATAGAGAGACTAGGGAGGCTTATGCCTTGCTAAAACCCTGCGTTAAATGCGAAGGATTTCCAAGCTTCAGATATGACCCAGGCGTGACTTATTCTTATTGCGTTACGAATACTTTAGACTGCCCATGCTTGGCGGCAGCGCCGGATTATGATCCAGCAGAACTAGCTAGGCGAATTAACAAAAACAATAAAAAATGAGCGAAAGCATGAAATTAACAGGGAGCCTCCACGTTCTGGGGGATACGCAGACATTTAACTCTGGATTCACCAAGCGTGAGTTTGTGGTAAAAGTGGACGACGGTAAATTTGACCAATTCATCAAACTTGAGCTAGTCAAGGACCGGATCAAGGAGCTTGATCAGGCTAAGGTCGGAGACGAGATCACGGTGCATTTCAACATTAGAGGGCGAGAGCATGATGGGAGGTTCTTCAACAATCTTGTTGCGTGGCGAATCGAAAGCGCTTTGCCAGCTACAAACGATCCTGGAGAGGCTTACAGGGCTAAGGCAGCCGCGCTAGACGCCAGCACTGTTAATGTTGACGAGATTCCGTTTTAAATCCTAATCAGAAGAGAGACATGAGAACTTATATTATTGATTGGGGAAAAGATGCAATTGGAGCTAGGTATGCTTTAGTTCAAGCTACATCACTAAGGAAAGCATGGTTAGATATTGATTGCGCGATTGGAGAGCCTGAAAATATTAAACCTCTTCGTATCCCGAAGTCTTTGATGGATATTCGATATTTAGAAATCGAAAGTCCCGAAGAACCTATTGAGGGAGGTCTTATAAAAGAACTTAACTTTTAAGCGTTATAAAAGTTGAACTGAACCCTGACGAGATCGCAATCTGTCAAATTTTAGGCAGAATGCGGTCTCTGATTGCTAGGAACTCAGGCGTTAAAGATGCCAAGGTTGGGACACAGGACGGCGCTAGCGCAGACGTTTTGGGTGTGATGGCAGAATACGCATTCGCGAAACGCTACAACACCTTCCCAGACTTTGGTTTAACACCTAGAAGTGGCAGCGCTGACGGCATCCTTAATGGTAAACGGTATGATATTAAATCAACTACTTACAGAACTGGCAGGCTGCTATCTACGCTGAAAGTTAACCCTGACGTTGATATTTATATTTTAGGAATAGTTGGAGACCTAGATGTTGACTTCATCGGATGGGCAACAAAGGAGCAGCTAGTCCGTGAAGAAAACATCATTGATCTAGGCCATGGCCAAGGATACGCGCTCACTCAAGACAAGTTAACTTGGTTTTAATGAATGAGCTGGCATTATTTGCAGGGGCCGGAGGGGGAATCCTTGGAGGTATGTTGCGAGGGTGGAGAACCGTTGCCGCCGTTGAAATCGAAGACTACCCAAGAAGGGTTCTTTTGCAACGGCAGGCTGACGGCCTCTTACCTAGATTCCCTATCTGGGACGATGTGCGAACCTTTGACGGGACAGAATGGAAAGGAAAAGTGGACATCATTACCGGAGGATTCCCCTGTCAAGATATTTCATGCGCCGGAAAAGGAGCGGGAATTGACGGAGAGCGATCAGGTATGTGGGGACACATGGCGCGAATCATTCGTGAAGTTCGACCTAGACACGTTTTCGTGGAAAACTCACCAATGCTTGTGGGAAGAGGTCTTGCCAGAGTTATCGGTGACCTTGCCAAAATGGGGTATGATTCAAAATGGGGTATTGTGGGAGCGCACCACGTTGCCGCCCCTCACAAGCGGGACAGAATCTGGATCATGGCCAACACCTTCAGCAAGAGATTGGAAAGATTCTCCAGGGATGGCAAAAAGTTCAATAAATCAGGACGGGACAAAACGAAACCGGTTAGATCAACTGCCTCGACAGATTTATCATCAAGACCAAACTGGTGGTCTTCTGAACCCGAATTGGGTAGAGTGGCTAATGGGGTGGCCTGTAGGGTGGACAGGCTTAAAGCCATTGGAAACGGACAAGTTCCAGCAGTGGCAGCGCTTGCATGGGATATTTTAAGCAAAGACAATCACGCCTCAGAATAAAAAACTAAAAAAGTTTAAACTAGGTGTTGACTTGGGTCTCGGAAGGTGTCAGTATCCCCCTGACATGACATTAATTATTGAAGAAAGCCAAGAGGCCCAAGACCTTAAAGAGATAACTCAAGACATCATTGACCGCAAAGGGGCAATTAACCTTGCAATGGTTAAGCCTCACTTGCCCAGCTATTATAGCTTTAAAGCAATTAAAAAGGCTTTGGATTATGACGAAATTCGCGTAGTGATAGAGTCAGTTCTTTACGGATCTGAAGAGGATTACGAATACATCGTTTCTTATTCTGACGAATACATCGGGTGTGTTGAAGAAAGCCACAAATGTTTTGAGGACGCTAAGCGAGAGTTGGACGCATTGCCTGAAATGAGGGAAGAGGGTCTTACTATACTTCGCGCAAAAGTTGGCGGCGATTATACTCATGCGCTAGATAACAATCAATGGATTAAAGTTTGCTAAAACACCAAGCCGTAGAAATCATTTGCAATGAAAGTTTTAAGCAATAAAAAGATGGAGATAACCGTTAAAGTTACTCCATCCCCACCATTTAAAGGCATTATTACCTATAGAGCGATTGCGTGGGTCGGTGATCAATATCTAACTACGATTTACGCACAACGTGAAAGTTTTTGCCAAGAGTGGTGCGCTAAAGAAGCGGCTAAAGATGTTACCGTTTTGCTATCAAGGCAGTATCCTAAAGCTGTTTTTAAGACTAAGCTCACCAAAAAGGTCGAGACTAAGTTTTCATCAATGTTTAAATAAGAAATATGAACATCCAAGAGATCATCCAGTCAGCTATTTTCGTAGCCATTCTAATCCTCATGGCTTGGGCTGGAGGACAGCCATAAAACACCTTGACGATGTGTGAGAATTAGATACAACCTTTGCAGCAGCTTGCTGCTTTGTGTTTCATATTAGTGTGTATCAGCCGGTCTGAGTATTTAGTTGCTCAGGCCGGTTTTTTGTGCTTATTCTAAGAGCATGGCAGGAGGTAGGCCGACAAAATACAAACCAGAGTTCTGCGAGATTGCGATAGAATGCGGCAAGCAAGGCATGGGCAAGGCTGAGATCGCGTCTAAGCTTGGCGTAGTAAGGGAGACGCTATGGGATTGGGGTAACAAGAAGCCTGAGTTTTCTAACGCCCTAAAAAGAGCCTACGAGGAGGGGTTGTCTTGGTGGGAGCGTAAGGGTCGTGAGGCCACGTTTGGAGGGGTTGAAGGATTTAACTCTACGAGTTACATTTTCCAAATGAAGAACCGCTTTAAAGAGGACTGGAGAGACAAACACGATCACTCCGTTGAGGTTTCCGGCGAGATTGAGATCGTAATCGGAGGAGAGGATGAGTGAGGTGACATTTGAAGAGGTTGAAAAGCTTGGGCAGGTTCAGAGCTACCTAGAGGCGGAAGGCTTCCACAACATCACTTCGTTTGCCGAAATGACCGAAGGAGACAGGGTGATTGTCATGCTTGCGTCAGATTCACCCCAAGATTTGAATGTTTTCGGCATTTGCTGGAGCGCAGATCATTTTCAGAAACTTTGTGTTAGCGATGTTCGCAACGATTTCATGACGGCTTATGGCGACGAAAAGAACGAAACTGACAATTAAGCCTCGGAGCTGGGTTAGGCCATACTTGCAACGGACAGAAGACAGAGCCTGCTTGGTGGTGCATCGAAGGGGCGGGAAGAGTTTTGGGTGTTTGCAGGATCTCATCCTTAAATGCCACACTCACACGAGAAAGGGCTTAAAGTCATCGCCTTTGCGCTACGGATACTTTGCTCCTACACAAGCCCAAGCTAAAAAGATCGCTTGGAGCTACCTCAAGACCTTCACTCATCAGATACCTGGTGTGATCAAGAATGAGTCAGAGCTATGGATTCGCTTCCAGAACGGGGCAGAGATCGGGCTGTATTCCGGCGAGAACTACGAGCGAGCAAGGGGACTTTACTTTGATGGCGTTGTTTTAGACGAATACGCCGATATTCCACCAGACGCTTGGGAGTCAGTCATCGAGCCGTGTCTTCTAGACTACAAGGGTTGGGCCACGTTTGTTGGGACGCCGAAGGGGAAGAATGCCTTTTGGAGAGTCTACCAGCATTCTTTAAAAGATCCTGAGTGGTTTTCTTTATGCCTTAAAGCATCTGAAAGCGGTCTGATCCCGCCTGACCAGCTAGCTAGGATGAAGGCTACAAGAGAGAGCAACGTGTTTGAGCGGGAGTTTGAATGCTCGTTTTCATCTGATATACCTGGCACAATCTACGCCAAGGAGGTAGAAGACGCACTGAGGCTAGGTCATGTGTGTGACTTTGAGCCGAATCGTGGGCCGGTATGGACGACTTGGGACATCGGATCGCCACAAAACACTGCCGTCATTTATTGGCAGATCGACGGCATGAGGAGAACGGTCATTGACTGCGACATATCAGCCGGCATGACGTTAGAGGATCGTGTGGGGCATATGCAGGCTAAAGGATTCAACTATGGTGGCCATTTACTACCACATGACTCGGCAGCTAGGCAGCCCAATGGACTCACATTCACAGAGGAGCTACGGAAGGCTGGACTGTCAAACGTGCAGACAATCCCAAGGACACATGACAAGGAGCTGCGGATTAACGCGACAAAGAAGGCATTCCCGAACATTTGGTTCAGAGACAAGACAACTACGCATCTTAGGGACGCTCTAAGCCAGTTTCACTACAAAGAAGCTACCGATGGAACGGGATGGATCACAAATAAGATCTCTCACGGCTGGGAGTCTCATCCATCTGACGCATTCTCAATGCTGGCCGAGGCAGAGCTGCACGGCATGCTGAGCGATCAGCAATCGCACTCTAGACGCCGCAGAAAGCCAAGAATCAATGCTGGCGCTGGATATGGCGGCTAACCACGCTAAAAACTCTAAAACCAAGCCTAAACTTAGTGATGTTGATATTTAAAGATAGTTGACATAGTTACGCAAAAAGCGTAATAAGCGCACATGGGTTTCTTAACACCTCCAAAACCACCCCCTCCGCCCCCACCGCCTGCGTCTGCTGATGTTAGTCGCGTAGAGTCCAAGAAGATTGCGAAGCGGAAACGTGCAAGGGGAATGCAAACATCTAGTTATGCCAGTTCAATGAGAGCAGGCGCGGTCAATCCTAACTATTCAACCGGCTCCAAGACGGCTCAGGGTCAATGATCCAGGAAGATGTAGACACCATCCTGCGTAAGGCCGACTCGTTGGAAAGCGAGTTGAGTCTTTTTAAATCTCATTGGGAGACTACTTCTAAATATTTCAAGCCGCAACTTGATCTGTATACCCAGCATCCACAGACTCCTGATGTTACCGGATACTCGGGCCTGTATGATACGACAGGGATTGATAGTCTTGACACTTACTCTAACGGCATGATCGCCGAGGTGTTCCCTTCCAACGAGAAATGGATGATCTACACGCCACAGGATGACCATGAGGTAGATGACGCTGGTCGCAAGTGGTACAACAAATGTTCCGAAATAGCGCTTACCGCACTTGGTCGCAGTAATTTCTACCAATCCATCAAGCCTGTTGTAACTGATATGGGCTGCGGCGGCACTGGGTCGCTGTATATTGAGCGCGGAAACAAGAAGCTGCTCAAGTTTTGTTACGACCGTCTAGGCACATTCGCCATTGAAAAGGATGGCGAGGGCGACATCAGGACGGAATTCCGATGGCTCACCATGACCGCATCGGAAATGGCTGACAAATTTGGCGAGGACAACTTGGGCAAAAAGGCCAAGGCATCGCTGAACGACCTTAGAAAGGGCGGCGAGAAGACACAGTTTACTGTCATTCACGCTTGTTTCCCGCGAAATAAAAACGGAATTGAGGCTGAGAATAAGCCGTTTGCTAGCATTTACGTATGCAAAGAAGACCGGTCAATTTTAGAAAAGAGTGGATACGATTATTATCCATTTGCCTCTCCAAGAGCTGAGATCTGGAATGATTACAATTACGGGCTATCGCCGGCAACGAAAGCTCTTCCTGCTATGCGTGAGCTTAATAAGCTGCGGCGGGATGTTCACGAAGGCGTTGCCCTGCAAGTAAAACCGCCCTGGCTGGTTCCTTCAGACTCTGTTGATGAGATCTCAACGCGCCCTAATGGCGTGACCGTTTTTGATGAGCGCAATGGCATGAAGCCAGAGCAAATGCGGGTGTATAACGACATCAACGCGGGAATGATTCTGATGGAAAACGTGGCCGAGCAAGTGCGCGGGTTTTTTCATGCGGCGTTGTTTGAGGCTGTCGCACAAAAGGACAAGCAAATGACAGCGCGGGAAGTGGCGAGCATTGAAAACGCTGCCCTTCGTCGATTCCTTCCAAATTTCAATCAGATTACAACTGAGCTAACGCCAATCTTCCAGAACGTGTTCTTGCTCATGTTTAACGAGCAGATGTTCCCAGATCCCCCAGAAAGCGTGAAGCTTTACCCCAATGGGCCGATGAATTCAGGGATTGTTCCGCTTCCAAAGGTTGAATTTACTTCGCGCATTGCTCTAGCGATAAGGATGATCGAAAACAACGCTATTGACCGCACTATTGAGCGGATTATGCCCATGATTCAGATCGCTCCAGAGCTTGCCGACAACTTTGACCTTGATCAGATGCTTAGAGACAGCGCCAGAAATGACGGCATTTCCGAGGATGTTATTAAGAATCTTCAGCAGGTGATTGATCAGCGCGAGGCTAGGGCCGCAGAAATGGCTCAGCAACAGCAGATGATGATGGCTCAGCAGGCTGCTAGCGCCGCTAGGGATGCCAGCCAAGTCGATCCTGAGAAGCTTCAGGGCATGATGTAATAATGGACAGACATACACATAACGGGAAGGTCGTTAAGACCCTCCTGTCAACCAAAGAAGGGGATGCTTTATTGGAATGGATGAAAGTAAAATTTCAGTTCGACCAGCCAGTATTCAAAGCAGAAGACGACTACAACGAGACCGCCGCAAAATTGCGAGAGGGTGGCCGTCATGTAATCATAGAACTAGAGAACCTAAAACCAAGAAACCCAGATGATTGATCCAAGACTATTTAAGTTGGTTGGAGACAAATTCATTCGTCAAACCGACATGAAAGAAATCGCTACTCTCGTTGATGGAGAGGTAGTGGGACTGCATCACAAGCAGGAAAAGTTTAGAGAAACCTTGGAGAGCCTTATTGATGGCAATCCTGCACCTCCTGCACCTCCTGAGCCTTCTGTTGAGCAAAATCAGACCCCTGATGCTCCGGCTGAATATTTCACTGCAAGAATGGGGGCTAAAGCGCCTGAAGTGGTTGAGTGGAGGCGGAAGAATTGGACAGCTGAGCAATTTGAAGCTGCATACGGCGATTTATTTAAAGAAGAGAATCTATGAGACAATACGAATTAATTAGAAATGAAGAAGGAGGGGAGTCTGCTGGCAGTGGCGCAGTGGCCGAACCTGTAGCAGATATGGCGTCAGATCCATCAATCCCGCCAAGCTTTGATGCTTCGGGAATGTTTGATGAAGACGGCAGGTTTCTGGAAATTGGTGACCGGTTTAAAAATGACAGCGTAGACGCTGACTACATCAACCGGAACTTTAAGGGGAAAAGCCCAGCGGAACTAGCCAAAATGCTGAAAGATAATCAGACAGCGGCTAGGGCTAAATCTATTTCTTATCCTTCAGCAGACGCAACTGACGAGGACTGGAGCAGATACCGCGAAATGGCCGGAGTGCCGGAAAGCGTTGAGCAAGTAATGCCGGAAGACTTTGACAGCTTCCAAAACGCAACCGGATGGTCAGAAGAAGTGGCGACTCCTGTTATCCAAACCTTAATTAATGCCGGAACACCAGGTCCCGCTATTTCGGCGGCGCTAGCTGCGGTTCAAGAGGCAGCAGCTTCCCAAGCAGAGCAATGGCAGACAGAGGCCCAGCAACGGCAAGAAGAGGGGAAGCAGCAACTTTTGCAAGCATTTGGGACAGAAACTGAGTCCCGAATCAATGGAGCTACCGTGGCGGCTGAAAAACTTGGTATTCAAGCCGGTCTAACTCAGGATCAAATTGAAAACGTAAAAGCTGTAGTATCTGAAATCCAGAGTCCTGAGCTTACTAGAATGTTTGCTCACCTTGGTGACGCAATCTCGGAAGCCGCATACAGGGGTCCAGGGCAGAGTGCAAAGGTAGATGACTTTAGAGGCCCAGCCGAAACAGCGCAGGCAATTATGGAAGACGATACTCATCCAATGCACGCAAAGTTTATGTCTGGAGACGATGCCGTCCATAAGCATGTAGACAATTTGCTAGCTAAGGCTAGGGACACGATCCAATAAGTTTCTGGGTGGTTTCTCTCTTCCCACCTAGCACCGAGCCTCCTCCTCTTAGTCATGTCAGAGGGGGAGGCTTTTTGTTTGACTAAATTGATATTTTATATTAGAAGGCTATGCATGACAGCTTACCTAGCTTGCTAGACCTGTCTAAAAAACAAATCCGGTCGCCCTTACACGCCCCTCGCATGGCCTACCAGCGTTAGCTGCCCCAATTTTAGAGGTTTCCGTTCACAGACAGCGGCCTTCGTGAACTATAAACAAATCAAACCTTAAAATATTATGCCAGTTAGCCCAACACTCGCGCTGATCGATCAGTATCAGCCAAAATTTGAAAGCCAGTGGCGTCGTCTTGCACAGCAGGTCGATAGCCGACTCAGTGGCGCCGTAAGCGTCACTACAGGTTGCACCGGTGAAGTAAACTACCGCGACCAGATTAAGCCAATTGAAGTCTCTTCTCTTGGAACTCCAAGCCAAAACCGCATTGCAGCAACTGCAATTTCGGAAATCGAAACTCAAAAACGCGCCAACTACCCTGAGAAATTTCAGGCAGTTAAGCACTTTGATGAGTTTGACGAAGTCTGGCTTGCCGAGCAGTCAAAGCCCACCTCGCAAACCTTCCTTGAGTTTAAGGCAGGATTTAACCGCAAAATGGACGATTTGATTATCGCTGCCGCTACCGGAACCTCCAAGACCGGAAACAATGGCGCTGTTGATACCGATCTTCCAACAAGTCAGGTTGTTTCTGTTGATACTGGAGGAAGCGGTTCTGGAATGAATCTTGATAAAATCCTCAATGCTAAGCAGCTTATGGAGGAGAACGAAGTGTTTGGTCAGGACATTGATGGCGACGAAGCCTATCTTGTCCTCAACGCCAAAGCTCTTCGCGCTCTTTATGACGAGGCAAAGATTACCTCCAGCGACTATGCCGGTGAACTTCAAGCCCTTTACAACGGAGAAATTGACCAGTTCCTTGGTTTCAACTTTATCCGCACTGAGCGTCTTGCTGTTGCAACTAACATTCGCACTTGTTTTGCCTTTGTGAAATCAGGTATTGCACTTGATATTTGGCAGAATCCTAAGTTTAAGCTTAGCGAGCGTAATGACTTCAACGATGCCGCACAGCTTCGTGGAACCGCCGCAGCAGGAGCTACTCGCCTTGAGGAAGTCAAGGTTGTTGAGATCCCTTGTGACGAATCCTAGCACTAAACAACAATAACTAATGGCCCGTCTGTCTTTTTGGGCGGGCGGGCCTTTCTATTTTATGAGCAAGATTATTACTGACATTGACATTGCCAACCAAGCACTTGGCTATCTGGGAGAGCAGACGATTGCATCAATGTCTGAAAGCACCAAGGAAGCTAGGCAAGTCTCGCTCCACTTTGACCAAACGCTTCGCGAAATTATGGAGAAGCACAGGTGGTCTGTAGGAAGAAAACGCAAAAGAATGACTAGGTCAGCTATTGTTCCTAGCTTTGGGTGGACCTACGCTCATGTTATCCCTCAAGATTGCATTAGAATTTTGGACATTTTTGAGATTTCCGAACAAGACCCAACTCTAAGTCCAGTTCCTATTAGGAAGTTTGAAAAAGAACCTGGGCTAATTTTAAGCAATGTAAAACATTGTGGATTGGTCTATATTAAACAGGTTATCTCTTCAGACCTTTCTCCTTTGATGATTAAAGCTTTGGCGATTAAACTTGCCTCTAAAATAGCTATCCCGCTCGGAGAATCTCGGCTTTTTGGTGAGCTTTATAATTTGGCTGATAACGCCATCAAGGACGCATGGCTAAGCGATGCAAGACAGTCACGATCAGGAGAAAACTCTGATTTCCTCCAAAGATCTGAAGAAAACCACGCCGAAAGCGGAAGATACAATGCCTGAGTTTTTGCAGTCTAACTTTAATGGTGAGTGGTCTCCGCTCATGCTTGGCCGTGTAGAGCTGTCACGATACGCTACATCGCTAAGAACGATGGAGAACTTTGCTCCGACCATACCTGGCGGCGCGAGAAAGCGACCTGGAACTGAATACATTGGCGAGGTCCAAGACTCATCAAAGAAAACTCGGCTTGAGAGCTTTACGTTTTCTAACGAAGAGTCCTACCTTCTTGAGTTTGGCCATAATGTTTTAAGGTTCTGGAGAAATGGGTCATTGATAACAGATACTGGGAGTAATCCTTACTTTAAAACAACTCCCTACACTGAGGATGATGTGTTTAGCCTGAGAATGACATCGACAAACGACATCGTCTATATCGCCTCACCTAATCATGCTCCTTATAAGCTAACCAGAACATCTGACACCACGTTTGATTTTGCGCTGCTTGAGTTTGAGAACCAGCCGTTTGAAGATCAGAATTTAACAACGACAACAATTACACCCTCTGGGACAACTAGCTCGGTAACGCTTACTTCATCTGCTCCTTTATTTGTGTCTGAAATGGTGGGAAGCTCTTTTGAGATAACTCATTTAAAAGCGAGAGAAGTTTATGAAACTACTGCTGACAGAACTAATGGTAGCCCTGTTGGTTGGGATTCAACAAGTTCATACTCTCAAGGAACAATTATTTTAGACCAAACTGGAGGCGCTTTAGATTACTATTTGTGTATTTCTGCTTACAACGGGCAAAATAATCCAAGCAATGATCCTATTGGAAATTATCCTTCTAACTTTGAAGCTGGGATTATTGCAAAAGACAAAAACAATAACTCTATTAACTATTATGTAAGAGGAGCTTGGAGTCTGAGAACTGAAGGTAATTGGAACAATGAGTGGGTTTTACAAGAGTCTTATGACAATCAAACTACTTGGACGACAAGGCATTCATTGGTTTCTGATAATGGGTCTGACAATTACACAAGAGAAGGAGATGAAACAGAAAATCCTGTTTGGTTAAGGCTTGTTCTTTTTAGTGGGAACAGCGAAAGAGACCCTGTTACCTTTACTATTGCAGAGACAGAAATATCTGGGGAAGTGTTGATTAACTCTGTTAATACAGGAAACAATGCCGCAACTGCTACTGTTGTTGCCACAAAACCTTTGTTCAGCACTGATGCTACAAGTCTTTGGGCTGAGAATGAATGGAATCCTAGAAAAAAGTATCCTAAGCAGGTGTTCTTTAAAAACAACCGGCTTTGTTTTGCTTCTACTAAGGCGGACAACCAAGCTATCTGGGGAAGCGAAGTAGATAAATGGGATAACTTTAAGCGCGGCATACAAGAAGACTCGCAGCCATTTAAAGACGTTCTAAGGACCGGCAACCAAGATCCGATACAATGGGTGTCTGAGCAGTCAAAGACGCTTCTAGGGCTATCCTCGCAGATAAGAAACTTAACCGGTGAAGACGGCTCGTCTATTCTAGCGCCAGGTAAGAACAGCTCGGCAAGACAAGCCGGTCGCGGCGCTGCTGACCTAGAGCCGGTGGAGGTTGATGACTTTACGTTTTACGTCCAGCTAGGAGGCAGGATCATCAGGGGTCTAACAAACGATTATGAGCGTGGCGTTTACGCTGCTGCTGATATGACCAGAGAGGCTGAACACGTAACTAGAGGTGGCGTCAAGCAGATGGCGTTTCAGTTAAACCGTGTTTCTACGCTCTACGCCGTCACAGGAGACGGTATTGCCGCGTGTTTAGTGTTTGATCCAGAAGTGGAGAAAATGGGCTGGTATCGCCTTAAAACGCAAGGAGGGGCAATTGAGTCTATTGCTATTTTGCCAGCTACTGGAGAGGAGGACGAAGTTTATTTTGTTGTTAAAAGAACAATTGAAGGAGACACTAAGCGATACATTGAAAGATTAAAGAACGACCAAATTAGAATCCAAGATGATGGCATACAAGACGATATGTTCTATGTCGATTGCGGAACTACAATCACCGGCACTAATATTACAACGGTTACAGGATTAAATCATCTTTCAGGGAAGACGATACAAGTTTTAGGAGACGGGGATTACCTAGGTGAATTTGAGGTGGTTGAGAACTCAATTACAATCCCAGCTAGCAACAAGGTAACCTATGGATTGCCAATTGAGGCTAAACTGTGGCAGATGCCGTTAGAGGGCATTACAGCGTCAGGAACAACATCTGGAGACAAAAAGCGAGTTAAAGAGATCACAATTGACGTTGTGAACTCACTTGGGTTGCAGACAAAAGACTCGCCGGATGACACTAAGGAGCCAAATGAGTTGACTCCTAGACAAGCAGATGCGCCACTTGGGTCTTCTCCTGAGCTTTATAGCGGGAAATTAGAAATAAGAAACACCCTGCCAAGATCGTTTGACGGAAATGTTTTTTACCAGGCAAACATTCCTTTTGGAGTATTTATCCGTAACATTATTACTAAATGGGAGAAGACCAGCTAACATTAAGGCCCTATGCCTTGGACGACTATTCCTTGCTTTGCCAATGGTGGGACTCACACAATGCCCTAAAGGCTCCGCAGTCCGATCTGGAATCTGGCATTGGGTTGGTGGCAGAAAGCGATTCTAGGCCCGTTGGAGCGTGTTTCTTGTATGTTACAGGGGTGCTTGGGTTTATTGAGGCTATGGTTATTAGTCCTGATTCGACTGTAGCAAAGTCAAGAAAGATTGCTGACACTCTATTTAAAGAGCTTAAAAAAATAGCAAAAGCAGAAGGAGTCAACAAGCTGATCGCATTTGTTGAGTCCAAGGGGATGGTCAGGGAGTGTTCTCGCTCTGGTTTCACTCAAGTCGGGCCTCCTATGGCGCAAATGATTCAAACAATATAAGATTATGGGATTAGATCCAATATCAATGGCTCTTATGGCCACAAGCACTGCAATGAAAGCCGGCGCATCGTACCAGCAAGGGCAGATGGCAATGCAGTCTGCTAGGTATAATGCAAGGGTTATTAAGCAGCAAGCAAGGCAGGAGTCAGAAACTGCGCTTGAGAGCATGGCTCGGAAAAGGACTGAGAATGATCGGGCTTTGTCAGCAATCAGACTTAGGATGCAGGAGTCTGGCATTGATACCACGCAGGGATCTAGTGCAGATTATTTTGAAGAGGCTACGTCTAGGCTTGAAATGCAAATTTTAGACGAGGCAAGGCAATCCGAACTGAGAGACAGAGCTAGAAGAAACGAAGCTCAAATGCAGATTTACCAGGGCAAAGTAGCAAAAGCTAACGCAAACCTAACCTCAATGGCTCAACTTGTTCAAGGGGCTGCTAGCATTGCGGGAAGAGCATACGATTTGCAAAACAAAACACCACAGCAAGGAAATTAAGATATGCCACAGTTACCAAATTTAACGGGGCCAGCAGTGCCTCCAGAGCAAGCGGCAGGCATTAGAATTGGAGTGCCTTCTACTTCTGGCTTGCAAGCAATAGCACAAGCTGTTGGAACAATTGGGGAAGAGGTTTTAAATGCCAAAATTAAAATACTAGATAGGCAAAACAAACTTGATATTCTTAATAATGAAAGTGCTTACGGAAGGCACATGGCTAGCCATCACCAAAAGTTAGATGTTAATAATCCGGCAAGTTGGATTGATCAAACAAAAGAAGCTTCTGATAATTTCATTCAGGGCCTTTCTGAAAAAAACTTAGCGCCAGAAGCCCTAGACGCAATAAGAATGAGAATTGCAAATTATGAATCTAAAATGCTACAGGGAGTAGCTAGAGACGCACAGCTTGCTCAAGTGCAAATTTTATCTGGTGAATTTCAGAATAGGCAAACTACATTATTGCAAAATAGAGATTTTGAGGGTGCGGCAAAAAATCTTGAAGAGTCTGCATTAGATCTAGGATTAAGAAACGATGAAGTTGAAGCTGGTCTTTTGAAAATTCAAGAACAAGAAAGAATAGCTGAATACGAAGATCAAGTAGTCTCTGGTAATTCAGACTATTTTGAAAATGATTTACCTTTGTTATCTAAATCTGACAGAATTTCTTACAAAAGAAAAGCAGAAACACGCAAAGCAGAATTAGAATCTAATGATATTGATAGAATATCAGGAGCTATAGCTATTGGAGTGATTAAAACTAAAAACGATTTAGTTAAAAACTTAGAAGCTGCTCCAAATGTTTCCAGTCGAATGGCAAAAAAGGTTTTGGCAAATTGGGAAAACTCTAAGCCAGTTAGCTATGAAGAAAAAAGAAAAATAACTGACACCTTAAATGATTTGCATGATCAGTATTCAAAAGGAAAAATATCTCGCGACGAATACGGGAAAAAGCATCATAATATAGCTGCTGAAGTTTATGCTATGGGCAAAAGAGAAGGAGTAGGAGGATTAAGGTCTAGGATATATGCTCTTGATCCTACTAAATGGAGTGATGGTAATTTAAAACTTTCAAAAGCTGAAGATATTGATCAGAAAATTGAAAAAATGGTTTCAGCTTGGGATGCAGCAGGAGGGTTTGGTAAACCGAGAAGAAACGAAGATCAACTTAGCCCCCAAAAAGCTTTAGAAGTGCAAGCTGCTAGAGAGCTTACTGAAATGTCAATGAAGGAATGGGCAAAGACAGACGAAGGTAGAAATGCTACACCAGATCAAATAAGAAAAGAGTTTATGAATCAAGCTATTGATGCCATGACGCAAGATATTATAGAGGAAGAATTGGATTACAGCAAAAGGTTGGATTCAATTTTAGAGGGAGCAGGAAACACACTTTTACCAAAATGATTATTGATTTGCCAACTTCGCCTAAAGAGGCTGATAGTTTCTTCAAAAATAAAGACATTGACCCTGTTTTGGCCGATAGGTCAGCCATGGGCTGGGTTGAGCAGTTTAAGCTATTAGATAATCCAAAAGCTCCATTTAATCAGGCTGTTGAGGATAAAAAAATAGAGCTTAGAGACGCTTTAGGTCTTTATAAAACTTGGAATGAATCAAGAGGTGTTCAGCCGTTTGCGTCTCAAAAATATGCAAGCACTGAACGAAGGGAATTAAATTTTGCTAAAAACATTCCTAAATGGAATAGGCTTTTTTCTGATGATGGTTTTGAGTCAGAGCTAGAACAAAGAGGACTTAAAAGCAAATATGACGAAGTATTAAAGCTAACTGGCGAAGGTGGCCAAGAGGCAGTAAGGAATAACTTTAGAAGAAAATTATTTGTTAGTGAGATTTCTGGAGAACCTAATGATGTAAATCAAGCTAGGATAGCAAAGGGCCTATTAGGAATAGATGATCCAGATAATGACGTTTTTGTATCGTCTGCAAAACAATGGGTGGCAAGCACAATTAATACTCAAAAAGTTGCCACCGATTCTTATGCAATGGGAATTAATTCTTTCATTGCAAATGATGTTGAGGCTTTCAACAAAAAACTAAAAGAAAGAAGAAGCGTTAGCGCTCTTGCTGAAGAATCATTTGTTAAAGGCTACAATAGCTTGATGGACGGCGATGGCAAAGCAATGCTATTCCAAGCCAGTAAAATTGTTGCAAAAGCTAAAGCGGAAGGAGAAAGAGGCCTATTTGAACAAAAGAAAGATTTGCCAAGCGAATCAATTGGATTGATTGCTGAGTTTTACGCAAAACCAGGAGGTCGAGAAAAGTTTTTAATGATCCTAAATAACAAAATTGAACAGGAATCAGCAAAAGCTGATGTCGGTTTTGTTGCAAAATTCACAAAGCAAATTTCTAGATTTTACGAGTCTGAACTTGGAGCGTTAGGTAGAGCTAATTTAAGAAGAAATATTGAAGAAAGTGATCGGTCTTTATTTTTTCCAGACGATCCTGATTCTAAAAATTTTGAAACAGTAAATGGCAGAAAAATTGCCAAAAAACTTTCAGAGCAGGAAAAAGCTTATTTTAGAAATGTTCAGCAAGTTTCGTCTGACATTGCTAATGTAAAGCAAGCTGTTTCTCAGATTGATGGGGAAAACTGGTTTTCATCTATGATCTTAGACCAATCTGGCACATTGGCACAAATGCCTCTTATTATGAATCCTGTTGGGTTTTATACTAGGTATGATTCTCAACGGCAACTTGATACTGAGGAAATATTAGCACAAGACCCTGATCTTTCTTATGATGAAGCTAGGGGAATGGCTAGGGTTTCTGCTGGTATGAATGTCTTTTCAGAAAGATTAGCTACAGGCTTTTTTCTGAAAAAGTTTCCAACAATTAAAAATGCTGCTTCAAAAATAAAAGGCGCTAGCCCTGTTTCTATAGCGCAAGCTTTGAGAAGGGCCGGAGTAGCAGCAGCAAGCATAACTGGAGCAGAATATTTACAGGAATCTTTTCAGGAGGCTACCCTTCCTTTAACATTAGATTTATTTAGCTCTCTTAACGAGGAAATGCCTGAAGGGGATTGGGATCAGTTTAAAATGTGGGATCAGCGCAGATTTTTAGCCGTGTTGCCCCTAGCTATTCTTGGAGGTGGAGGACAAGCCGCTCGTGATAGGATCTCGACGGCAGAGCTAGGGAAAGTGCTGCT
>Ga0181597_10001957_pt1 | contig 22724 bp, 18 predicted proteins | sample 041ome_5_FD_148647 | JGI IMG/M metagenome (GOLD analysis project Ga0181597, IMG submission 148647) | Coastal salt marsh microbial communities from the Groves Creek Marsh, Skidaway Island, Georgia - 041403US metaG (spades assembly) | ecosystem: Environmental > Aquatic > Marine > Intertidal zone...
GTCTTATTTATACGCCGTATAAAAAGTTTTAACCCTCTGCCGACCTTAGTTCTTTATTTGTGTAAAGAACTACGATCGGTTTTTATGTCTCGTATTGAATAATTATTCTCCCCCCCCGCGTTAATCTCAAAACATATTTATGGCATAATAGAATTACCATCTGTACCTGAGGCCAAGCACATTGTCTGTCATGAAAACTAAAGTATTTACCTTTGGAGAGCTGGAAATCCGTTTTAACTGGGCGGTGTCATTCTTCATCCTGCTAGTTCTATTTGGCTTGATAAGACTCGGTATATGGCAACTTGACCGGGCCCAGGAGAAAATGTCACTTCAAGACACCTACCTGGAAATGGGAACTGATCAGCCGGTACCTGTCGACGATGTGCCCATGTCTGGCCTGGAAAATGATGCGCTAAACATTCAGAACCTTCACGTCTCTGCCAGTGGCGAGTACATGAACGACAAAACTATTTTTCTTATTTATCAGACCCATGAAGACAATATCGGTTATGAAGTAATCACACCATTCAAGCTGGATGAAGCGGATAAAATTGTTTTTGTCAGTCGTGGCTGGATACTGGCTAATACCTATGAAGAAACAAAAGACAAAGTGCAGCCAATTTTGGGCAAGCAAACAATTCAAGGACAGGTTTTTGTGCCTACACTAAAGCAGGCTGACCGCACCAACGATATCGATTTAAGCGATGTTCAATGGCCGCTTGAACTGCGTTACCTCAATATGCTGGAAATCTCTCACCTGTTTGAAGAAACCTACTTTCCCTATGAAGTCAGACTGGATGAAGGCCAGGCCGGGGTGTTAATCAGGCACTGGCCCACGGTAATGGTAGATACCAGTCGAAATTTTTCTTATTCATTGCAGTGGTTTGCCATGTCTATTGCTCTGCTCATTGTCACTTTTATCCTCAGCAGCAATATTCTGCAGTTAATTCAAAAGCGCTCAAAGCCCATTTAGCGCCAATATATCCATTTTTAATACGCACTCGTAACAAGTCTATTAGCTGCCTGTATTTTCAGGCAATTAACTCGCTGTTATCATTGCTAGAGCTCATAGCCAGTAATTCTTTTAAGGAATATCCAATGCGATTTACATTTGCCTTAATTTTGCTTTCTTCCCTTTGCGGCAGTATTTTTGCTCAGCAAGAATCCTCTATTCAGCAACAGGTCAGCATGGCCATGGCCAGTGAAATCAGGACGGATGGAGAAAGAGCACGGGATATATACCGGAAACCTGCCCAGGTACTTGATTTTTTTGGCCTCGAAAATGATATGCGGGTAATTGAAATACTCCCTTTTGGGGGTTGGTACAGTAAAATTCTCGGCCCTGTGTTGCGTGATAATGGCCAGTTCTATACGACACAACCTGAACTTGGTTCTTATAGCGACCCACTGGATACCACCCTGGTTCTGCCAAGAATGGATAAAGTCATTAAACTGGATTACCAGCCACGGGAAAAGAACTCCCCCAGAGATCTGTTCATAGGCACCGGTGGTGACTGGGATGTTGAGCCAGTAGACATGGTTCTGACTTTCCAAAATTATCATAACCTGGGTTTTGACGACCGCATGGCCCTTAACAAAACCGTCTACAATGCTTTAAAACCTGGTGGAGCCTACGGCATCGTAGATCACACACGTCGTCATAACGAAGCTAATAGTAGTGTTAATGGCAGACGCGTTGATCCTTTACTGGTAGTGAAAGAAGTACAGCAATCCGGTTTTATGCTGGAGGACTATAGTGACCTGCTGGCCATGCCCGATGATGAGCTGGTACTGGAAGTTGGCCACCCACAGGTAAGTGGTAAATCAGATCGCTTTATCCTGCTGTTTCGCAAACCTGAATAAGCACTCAAAAGGAAAAAATGCCCATAAAAAAAGCCCGCTTCATTGAAGCGGGCTTTTTGCATATGGCGCACCCGGCACGATTCGAACGTGCGACCCCCTAGTTCGTAGCCAGGTACTCTATCCAGCTGAGCTACGGGTGCGAAACTTTTCAAACTCTCATTTCGGATGCGGTCTGCGACCTTATCCGACCTACGCCAGAATTCTTTTTTGCTGCGTAATGTTTCAAAAATGCTGTGTTTTTTGAAGGGTGTGAATTGTCGATTATTTGGCCTCTCAAGTCAATTTCATTGATGTAATTACCCGCAAATTCAAACACTTTCCCTTTCCTCTGGGTATAATGACTAGCTTCTCATTACAGCGGGGTTGAGCCTGCCCTCAATTCATCTGATATGCACCTAAATAACATCCATACTGAACAACTCTCAATCAAAGACTGGCACATCCAGCCTGGTCAATGCTGGGCTGTAATTGGCCGTAACGGCTCTGGCAAGCAATTGTTGGCTAACCTGATCGCCGGAAAAACCGAACTGCAACAAGGTAATTTAAGCCATGATTTCACCAATATAGAAATCCTGTCTTTTGAAGCACAACAAAGCCTGTATGAAAATGAGCTCAAACTGGATGACACGGACTTTATGGACTGCCTGGATCAGGGCACAAGCGTGCATGAACTACTCGATCTAAAAGCCGGGATACCGGAGAACTTGGCTTTTCTCGGCCTGGATAGAATACTTGAGCGCGGCTACAGGCTGTTAAGCAGTGGTGAAGGGCGCAAAACATTATTGGCACATGCAGTCCTTCAACAGCCTGACTTTCTTATTCTTGATGAGCCTTATGACAGCTTGGACCTTCAGTCCCGCGATGAAATGCAGGCATTTTTCCAGCACCTGTCTGCAGAAAATCAGACCCAACTGCTATTCCTGCTTAATAATCTTGATGAAATCAGCGACTGGCATACTCATGTAGCCATTATGGAGAAGGGAGAGCTTATTTCTCAGGGCACACGTGAAGCTGTACTGGCCGATTCAGCAATTCACGCTCTCCTCTCTTTTGATCCTGATTGCCTACCAGAGTGGCCAGAAGACCTTCCCCGCACCCCCCCTGATAACCCTCTGATAAAACTGACTGAAGGCAAAGTGCAATATGGTGACACGCTTATCTTTGACGCGATTGATTTGACGGTAACACGTGGCGCTCATACCCTCTTAACCGGCCCCAATGGCTCAGGTAAATCCACTCTGCTCAGCCTGATTACCGGCGACCATCCTCAATGCTATGGCAACGACCTGCATATACTTGGCTTCAGGCGTGGCACCGGGGAAAGTATCTGGGAAGTAAAAAAGCAAATAGGCATTGTTACTCCCGACCTGCACCGTAATCATCGGGTAACTGGCGCCGCGCTGCATATCACCCTGAGCGGTTTTTTCGACACCATAGGCTTATATGATAATCCCGATAGCACTCAGTTAGCCCATGCCAGGCAATGGCTGGCATTGGTGGGCCTGGAACAGCATTCATCAACCCCATACAAGCAACTCAGCTATGGCGAACAACGCCTGGTTCTTATTGCCCGCGCGCTAGTAAAACAGCCAGCCCTGCTGATTCTGGACGAGCCCACCCAGGGACTTGATGAAGTCAATCGGCACCGGGTAATGTTTTTTCTGGAACACCTGAGCAGCCAACACAGAACAACTATTATTATGGCCAGTCATCGCCTGGATGAACGTCTGCCATTTTTCAGCCAACACCTGGCGCTCTGAACCAGGCTATTCTTTTTCTTCTTCTATATTGTCGGGCACCTGATTATTGGAAGCATGTAACAAATCAGACTAAAAAATGATCCCGTGATGGGGTTCTCCAATCTCGGCAAGCGCATAAATATAGGCAAAGATTTCATCGGCCTTTTCTTCTGGCACTACCACTGACAGCATTTCCTTTTCTGCCTGCTCATCAATGCCTCTTCTTGCCATGGGGTTATACATCCCTGCCGCTCTCGCGCCGTTTATATTTTCCATATTAACGCCTAGATACTTGCGTAAACCCAGAAGCACCTTGCGCCCTACACTCTTTGGCATAACGCTGATAATCAGTTTCTGGTGGTTATATTTCATTACAAGATCTGCTGCTTTAACAATGCCTTTATCTCACCGCCAACATGACCATGATAAGTTTTTCGCGTTATTTTATTTTTTATTTATTGAAGTCTGTGTATAACGAAAGAAAGCCTATATTGCCGCATAGGCTGAATTTTTAGAGGCAATAATCCATGAAAAAACCATGACTTTGCCATCCTCACTAGATAAAGAACTCAAATCCAGCGCCTGCTTGTGTGCCACGCGCATGCCAAAATCAGGGGCAAGCGTTTCAAGCACAAACAGGGCATCTTGCCCGGTAACCCCTGCAAGGGTCATAGGTGCACGCTTCCACTGACGAGAATAGTTATTAGCCCAAAGGTCGGTAAGATCTCCGCTAATCTCTACCACCGGCACTCCCTGATTACCCAGTTTGGAGGCAACAACCATTGATTCAGCATAACGTCTGTCCGCTACGAAATTATCCACTGAGATATCAGGACCTTCAGGAGAGGCCACCGCCATTTTCATGACGGCTAATTCGGCGAGCTGTAAAGTGGAAAAGACAAGGCCGCACTGCATAAATTGTCTGCGATTTGTCAATTGTTACCTCTTATCAGTAAATCTTGATGAAAATATAGTAACACCTTGAATAATTCTGTTCACCTGTACTTCAATGACAATCTTTCTGAGTTTTCTTACTCAAAAATAACCGGCTACCTGAGGTAGCCGGCTTTATGAGTCATCTCATTTTTGAGCGAAATATTTCATTACTTCAGATTCCTTTGATCTGAGTATTCGAATTAGAATGAATAATTGAAATCAACACCAATCATTCGAGGCGCACCAATATTTACCAGCGTAATCCCTGGAGGAATGCATTGGCAATTTGGCTGATCCAAACTTAAAACTTAAATACCTTTAGGCGAGATAAATTATTAGCCATCTAAATTACCAAAGTAATTTGTTCAAAGAGATATCCCTGCGAGGCGTGCTATAAAACATGCGTCTGCGCTGCTGTCGCAGCTTATGAAAAAGAGTCCTCATCAAGCCCCCCTCTTCCAGAATGCAAAAAGCCCGGTCTATGACCGGGCTTTTTGTTTTCTGGCGGAGAGGGAGGGATTCGAACCCTCGATGAGTGTTAACCCATACGCCCTTAGCAGGGGCGCGCCTTCAGCCACTCGGCCACCTCTCCAAATATTTGTATTCGCTTCAAAAGCGCATGCCTGCTGGAAACAGCTCTGGCATCACCCCGTCAGCAAGCGCGCAATCATATCATAAGCATATGGGATTGGTGGAGCCTGAAACAGGTAAATTTTAGGAAATTGTTGCCTTTAAAATACCTGTCTTCTTTTAAGAAAATAAAGATTTGAGCGTTTAATTCGAAAGCTTTACTGCTAACTGATTAAATTCAGCTGTTACCGATACTGTCATCGTCGCTTTCAGCGTCAGTCGCCCCGCTATCCCCTTCTTTCTTGATTCTGTCGTAGATCTCTTCCCTGTGAACCGCAACGTCCTTAGGTGCATTCACACCTATACGTACCTGATTTCCCTTCACACCCAGGACAGTTACTGTGACTTCGTCACCAACCATAAGTGTCTCGCCTACGCGGCGGGTTAAAATCAACATTACTAGTTCCTCTAAGTTTCCTAGTCCGCTCATACTTTATAAAAGCTGGCGCTACATGGTGTCTTGCAAGCTAATCTACTGAAGTCTTTTTACGCTGACCAACTAAAAATGGACTACGTATACTTATTCAACCTCATTCATGGCTTGGCGATTATTGCTTTTACAGACTACGCTGGCGCTGTTTCCAGACCAAATGCATTATGCAAAGCCCTTACTGCCGTCTCCAGATATTTCTCCTCAATGACCACGGAAATCTTGATTTCCGATGTAGTGATTAGCTGAATATTGATCGCTTCCTTTGACAATGCTTCAAACATACGACTGGCAATACCGGCATGAGAGCGCATTCCAACGCCTACCAGTGATACTTTTGCCACCTTATCATCAACTTTAACACCCCTGGCACCCATCTCTGTCGCAGTTTTCTCCAGAATTCGGGTTGCTGCTTCAGCATCCTTCTTCTGCACTGTGAAAGTAATGTCATTCGTTAAATCGGCACCAATATTCTGGACAATAACATCCACTTCTATATTTGCATCGCTGATCGGACCAAACACTTTAAAGGCCATACCTGGAACATCCGGTATCCCTACAACACTTAGCTTGGCCTCGTCCCTCGTGAACGCAATGCCAGAAATTAAAGGCATTTCCATCATTAAATCTTCCTCTGAGACTATTAATGTACCCGGACCATCCTCAAAAGAAGATAAAACCCGTAACGGCACATTGTATTTTCCGGCAAATTCCACAGAACGAATCTGTAGTACTTTTGCGCCGAGACTGGCCATTTCCAACATTTCTTCAAATGTGATTTTGTCCAGTCGTCTGGCATTTTCAACTACGCGGGGATCGGTTGTGTAGACACCATCAACATCGGTGTAGATCTGACATTCATCAGCTTTTAGAGCTGCTGCAAGCGCTACTGCCGTGGTATCCGAACCACCTCTTCCCAGAGTAGTTATATTTCCCTCTTCATCAACTCCCTGAAATCCAGCAACAACGACCACTTTGCCCTGATCCAGATCATGACGGATTTTATCGCTGTCAATTTCCCGGATCCTTGCCTTTGTGTGTGCGTTGTCAGTGAGTATTCTTACCTGCCCTCCGGTATAAGAGCGAGCCGGACAACCTATTGCTTGAAGAGCCATGCTCAACAGGGCAATCGTTGTTTGCTCACCGGTGGAGAGCAACATGTCCATCTCACGTGGAGATGGCTGCTTTTGCAGTTCATAGGCCATGGCAGTCAGGTTATTGGTGACGCCGCTCATGGCGGAAACCACAACAATCACCTGGTTACCCTGATCCTTGCAGGCCGCAGCTTTTTCAGCCACCGCCCTTATTCTCTCGACGGAACCCACTGAAGTTCCACCATATTTTTGAACTATCAACATAATATTGACACTAACCTTAGTGTGTTTGCAAATAGAGCTACTTTTTAACTGTAATTTTATTTTTGCAATGGCTATTGCGAAAATGAAACGTCATAAAAGAGAGGTAACATATTGTTTTACTTGTGAAATTGCTTCTGGCAGCTGATCCGGAGAGTTTCCCCCGGCCATCGCCATATCTGGCCTGCCACCGCCTTTTCCACCGACTTTCCGGGCAACTTCGTTTACCAGGTCCCCGGCTTTTACCCGATCGGTTACATCGCTGGTCACCCCGGCGACAAGGCTCACCTTATCGCCACTGACTGCAGCCAGCACTACTACGGCACTACCGAGTTTATTCTTCAACTGATCTGTCGTTTCGCGCAGCGCTTTGCTATCCAGGCCCTCAACGATGGCAGCCAGTACCATAACGCCCTTGATTTCTTCAGCCTGTGAAGCAAGATCTGAACCCTGTGAACTGGCAAGTTTTGCCTTTAACTGGTCCAGTTCTTTTTCCAGCTGCCGATTAGCCGCGCTGAGCTGTTCTACACGCTCCACGACGACATCTGTTCCTGACTTCAAGACGCCGGCAATCTGTTTCAATCTGTCTTCATTATCCTGAATCAAGGCCACTGCAGCACTGCCTGTCACCGCCTCAATACGGCGGACTCCGGCGGCAATACCAGATTCCTGGAGTATCTTGAACAAGCCAATATCACCGGTACGATTCACATGGGTACCGCCGCATAATTCTATGGAAAACTCTGTGCCTTCGGCTGTCCTGGCTCCCATGCTGACGACCCTGACCTCATCACCATATTTCTCGCCAAACAGGGCCATTGCCCCTTTCTCCTTGGCATCATCCATGGACATCACCTGTTTTCCGACTTCCGCATTGGCCAGAATTTGCTGATTGACCATGGTTTCTATCTGGCGCAATTCGCTTTCGCTAAGCGGTTGATTATGGGAGAAGTCAAAACGCAGATATCTGGGGCTGACCAGAGAGCCTTTCTGCTGCACATGGGTACCAAGGATATTCCTTAAGGCTGCATGCATAAGATGGGTGGCTGAGTGATTCAACGCGATAGGCTGACGCAGGCTGTTATCCACGCTGCAGCCCAGGGCCTCGCCAACAACCAGCTCACCCTGTTCAAGTATTCCCATATGCAGGAAATACTCGCCCTGCTTGCGGGTGTCCTTGACGGTAAAATTCAGCTTCGCGTTTTTAAGCGTTCCGCAATCCCCTACCTGACCACCGGATTCTGCGTAAAGAGGCGTCGTATCAAGGATCACAATACCTGTTTGACCTTCGATGAGCTTTTCCACGGGCTGGTTTTCATGAAACAACGCAAGAACAGTGGCATCAGCTTCCAGGGCGTTGTAACCGACAAAATTGGTGCCCTTTTCGAGCTGGATATCGAGCGCCTCGGTGGTTTCAAATTGACTGGCAGAGCGGGCCTGGGCTTTCTGCTGCGCCATTTCCGCTTCAAAGCCATCCATGTCGAGAGATAGACCACGTTCCCGCGCAATATCTCCAGTCAGATCAACCGGAAAACCATAGGTATCGTAGAGGCGAAACACGGTTTCACCGGGAATAACCTTGTCCTGAAGTTCGCTTATGGCTTTCTCCAGAATTGACATGCCATTATCCAGCGTGCGTGAAAACTGCCTTTCTTCAGCCAGCAGGGTTTCTTCAACACGGCTTTTGTTGCTAACCAGCTCAGGATAGGCCTCACCCATTTCTTCGCTTAGCGGGGCCACCAGTTTATGGAAGAAAGGCTCATTGATGCCCAGTTTATGTCCGTGACGAATAGCCCGTCGAATAATGCGGCGCAACACATAACCACGGCCTTCATTAGCCGGAATAACCCCATCAACCACCAGAAATGCGCAGGAGCGGATGTGATCGGCAATAACATTCAGTGAGCTGTTCTTCAGGTCTTCGGTTCCGCTGATACGTGCTACTTCGCGAATAATGTGCTGAAACAGATCAATCTCGTAATTACTGTGAACGTTTTGCATTACTGCCGCTATACGCTCCAGCCCCATACCAGTGTCTACCGACGGTTTTGGCAGCGGTTTCATTGTTCCGTCAGCGGAACGGTTGAACTGCATGAAGACCAGATTCCAGATTTCGATATAACGGTCACCATCCTCATCAGGACTTCCAGGCGGTCCACCGGGAACAGATTCACCGTGATCATAGAAGATTTCACTGCAGGGGCCGCAGGGACCGGTATCACCCATAGCCCAGAAATTATCTTTTTCGCCCATGCGAGAAAAACGTTCTGCTGATACCCCCATTTCCTTCAGCCAGATATCAGCCGCTTCGTCATCATCTTCAAACACTGTCACCCAGAGCTTTTCCTCAGGCAAGCCTAATTCCTTTGTGAGGAAATCCCAGGCAAATCGAATAGCTTCACGTTTGAAATAATCGCCAAAACTGAAATTACCCAACATTTCAAAGAAGGTATGGTGACGGGCTGTATAACCAACATTTTCAAGATCGTTGTGTTTACCACCAGCCCGAACGCAGCGCTGGGAAGAAGTTGCGCGATTATTGGCTCTTTTTTCCTGCCCCAGAAATACATCCTTGAACTGCACCATCCCGGCATTGGTAAACAGCAGAGTTGGATCATTGCCAGGCACGAGAGAGCTGCTGGCGACAATATCGTGTCCCTGCTCTGCAAAATAATTAAGAAATGCCTGGCGGATCTTAGCGCTTTTCATAACCGTGTTGTTCCACTAATCTCTGTACAAGTTTCTGTAACAATTTTCGTTAAAAAACAGTTACCCGGGGAGAAAAAAAACGCCCCATTGGAGGGCAACAAAAAGGCGCTGATTATATACTCTCCATGGGAAAATGCTATTATTTATCCTGCTATTTCAATCATCTAGAAGAATTTCCCTGGCACGGGAAAATCTCGAAAGGATATTCCTGACTGGTATGATAGCCTGCGCCAAGAAACTTTCATTGACCCCTAACAAAGACAGGCTAGAAGCGGGATGACCATGACCTTAAAAAAACCCTTGCGACTCATTATCCTGATCGGCGTCTTTGTATTTGTAATAGTCAACGTCGTAGCCTTCCTCCAGGCTCGCAGCCTGGTCAACAATCCCCTGCAGGAGCGCTCTGTAATGGACAAAACTCCTGAAGATTTTGGCCTGACTTATGAAAATGTCCAGGTCACCACCAGTGACAATCTGGTGCTTAATGGCTGGTATATGGCAGGGCAAAATTCTGCCCTGATCATCATGCAGCATGGTTATAAGTGGAACCGCATTGGCCATCTGGAAGAGGCACGGATGTTTGTCAATGCCGGCTACGGGGTGTTAATTACCTCAGTACGTTCACATGACATTAATCCCGGGGAAAAAATCACCTTTGGTGTTGATGAGATGAGGGATCTTGATGCCTGGACCAACTATGCCCGGGCATTACCGGGCATTGATCCGGAAAAAATCGGTATGTTGGGAGATTCACTGGGGGCCTCCATGGTCATTCAGTATGCACAAGATCATGAAACCATCAGTGCCATAGTTGCCCATAGTGCCTTTTCCTCCATGCAGGACACCATTGAAACCAGTGTCACGCATTATACGGGCCTGCCTCCATTCCCATTCGCACCACTGATTAAGTTCTGGGCCGAACTTGATCTGGGAATCAGTATTGACACGATTGATGCCAAGAAATGGATTCCAAACATCAGTCCCAGGCCGGTATTACTGATTCACAGCCTCGATGATGAAGTGATCTCCGGGGTAAGTGGCGAGCTTCTTTTCAATGCGGCCCGTGAGCCAAAGCAGTTGTGGCTTGAATCAGGAGTCGGGCATGCGGATTTTGATGTTGCCATGCCGGAAGAATACGAAAAAAGAGTCGTTGGTTTTTTTAATCAGTATTTTTTTGACGACTAGCGCTGCCTTGGAAAACAGGAAAATCCAGAAAAATAATAAAAAAAGCCCCGCAATCAATGCAGGGCTTTTATATTTCATCTGCCAGATTATGGCTAAAAGATTTTTCTTAAGGTTAAACCATAAGTGCTTGGTTCACGTGGATAAGCGCTTAACTTTCCATCCTGCAGTGGGGTATCAAACACCGTGCCGAACCAGGGTTCGTCATTAATATTTCTGCCCCAAAGCATCGCTTCAAAGCCTGAAGCCATGCGAAATACGGCGCGTAGATTCAGAAAATCCCTGTCCCCCTGCTCTGAAAAAGGATCGTTATTGTTATTCATCAACATATCCGTATAGCTGACATATTCTGCGCCAAGCAACAATTCATTACCGTCGCCAAACTGAAAGGTCTTGCTGGCATTGAGGGTGAAATAATTATCTGCTACCCCGCCAACCCGGTCTCCGCTGCGATCACAAAATCCTTGAGTAAGTAATTGAGAGGCTTCCTGTGGATCACCGGTATGAAAAATATTTGAAATCTGACAGTTACCTTTTTCAAAATCTTCAAAATTGGCATCGGTATAGGCATAGGTCAGGAATAAACTAATCGACTCTGTGGGATTCCACCAGACTTCCGCCTCTACCCCTTGCACATCGACGCGGCCGGCATTTTGCAAATTAAATGCTGTTCCGGTAAAGGTATTGGTCTGCAAATCTTCAACTTGCATGTCATACAAAGCCAGATTGATGCGCAGGTTTTGGTCAATAAAGTCCTTTTTGATTCCTATCTCAAAATTTTCAGTATCTTCGGAACCAAATACGGTATCAAAACCCAGCCCTATCCTGTCAGTATTGGTGCCACCAGATTTGTAGCCGGTACCATAGGATGCATAGATCAAGCTGGTGTCATCTGGACGCCAGGACAGCCCGAGATTTCCGGTAACCCGACTATCATCCAGTTCAGCATTGATATCCGGACGCGGACAAAAACGTTCTGTCACACTGCAGTTGGCCCAACCTGGTGTAAAAAGTACGTTAAGTGCCGGTAAAAAAGGTGTTGGATTCAGTGCCGCCAATGCCGAGTTGAAGGTGCCACCGGTACCATCACCCGGAGGAGCCCCTGCCGCCGCCTTGGCCTGTTCACCAGTAATGCCAAGTGCTGCCGAAATAGCATCAACATTGACATCGCCTGGACCCGGTGTGGGCACAGATTCCGAGAAACGGCTTGTCATATCCTTCTTTTCATCGGTATAGCGCAGGCCCACATTGAATTCAAGATTATCGGTGATGTCGTAGTCAATGCGCCCAAAAATGGCATTGGCACGATGATCCTGTTCACTGTAGTCCTGAATGGCATTCCTTGCCACGATCGGAGAGGCAAAGGACGTTCCAAAATTTTGCCCGTAAGCCAGATTGATAAAGCCCAGCAGTTGCGGAGGCGTTCCCATCAATGCACCCAGCACATCAGGCGAGGCTGCTACGGCATAGCTGGGTAATGCGTCACCCAGAAATAGAAAATCACTGCTTTCCAGCTCCTGCTTATAAAAGTAGACCCCGGTCATATAACGCAGTCGATCCTCCTGATCACTGGAAATTCTGAACTCCTGCGACCACATGCTCTGCTCAGCATCCTGAAGTCTGTTGGCAAGATCCACATTGGAAAAATCTGCATCGATGGCATCTCGGATATCAAAACTTCGATAGGCGGTAATAGAGACAAAATCGAAATTGTCAAAACGACGGTTTATCTCAAGAGACACCCCACTGTCTTCATTTTCCGAGGTAGGCAGTGCATTCAGAGACATCCGGCCATCGTCAAAACTTCCTGTGGGGTAGACCCTGCCACCAAGTGCTGACAAGATGGCATCGCTGCCAAAAACCGGCGCCCCGTTATCCGTGCGCCCGGAGGCAACCAGACTATCCTTCAGGGTAAGTGCAGCACAACACACTTCATCTATTTCCGAGTAATCTATAATAACCCGGGCTGACAGATCATCAGAGGGCTCGTATAAAAACTGTTGCCTGAAGCCACGTCTGGATCTGTCGTTCACGGCGCCAGCAAGATTGTCTACTTCGACATAGCCATCACGTTCACTGGAAAATAATGTGGTTCTTGATGCCAGCGTATCGTTGAGGCTGAGATTAAAAGCACCATTAAAATTAACCATGGAATAATTGCCGGCGGTTATTTCGGCAAATGCATTTTGATCATGGGAGGGAGCAACCGTTCTGAGCAATAAGGCGCCCGAGGCAGAGTTTTTACCAAACAGGGTACCCTGCGGCCCGCGCAATATTTCCACCGCTTCCAGATCGACCAATTGATTAAACAGTGAGGCCTGTCTGGCCCGGTAGACACCATCTATATAAAGCCCAACGGAGGATTCCAGACCGAAATTCTGTGCACCGGTACCAACCCCTCGGATAGAGAAATTCCCTGTACCGGAACTTTGATTGGTACCAACCGTCAGACTGGGAACACTCCACATCAGTTCCTGCACATCCTTGATGGAATTATCCTCTAGATAGGCTCCGCTGAGAGCAGAAACAGCTATCGGTACATCCTGGATATTTTCTTCGCGCAACTGCGCGGTAACAACGATTTCTTCGAGTGCCTGACTGTATCCGACCTGACTCAAAAAAAATGTAGCGGTTGCCAGCAAGGCTGTACGTATTTTTCTGCTTTTCAGCCGAAATGGATTGGTATTCATGAACGCCCCCAAATTGTTAATCCTACTTTTTTTAATTTTGATCTTTTCAGTTTATAAAACTGTAAAAAACAAAATTTTTTAAGTTCCAATAAGCCCCTACTCCAGGGAACCTGTATAATTTTACGTCTCTTTATCACTATCTATCCCTATCTATCCCTGCTATCCCTGCTATCCCTGCTATCCCTGCTATCCCTGCTATCCCTGCTATCCCTGCTGCCTGACCTTACTTGTCTGACTTCATTTTAATGCTCTTGGCAATTGCCGCCTGAACAAAACTCGACAAACGCCACCCTTTCTTACGCTATTCTAATACTGATTGGATTGAATTGCATTTAACGAGGAATTTACCGGCTAAGGGCAAGCTTGTGATTTTATAAAGCACCGACTACTCCTCCATCAGATCCTTAATCTGACCATCTCTGGATAACAGAATGGCAATAGAGCGGGTCTGTGGCACATGGGAAAAAACAATCGCGGAAATAACCAGAAACGGAACACAGAGAAACATCCCCGGTATTCCCCAAATAAGCCCCCACAATGACAAGTTCAGCAAAATGACCAATGGACTCAGGTTAAGTGAATTACCCATTAATCTGGGCTCAAGAATATTACCAACACAAACCTGGATTGCCGTGACGCCACCAAGAACGACAAAAAACGGGGTATAGCTTTCAAATTGAACCAGGGTAATGAGTGATGGAAATATTGTTGCTACGATTGAGCCGATGGTGGGAATAAAATTCAACAGGAAAATAAGAACTGCCCAGAACTCGGCAAAATCCACCCCAACCACTTTCATAAAAATATAACTGAGCACCCCTGTTGAAGTACTGGTCAGCATTTTGATGCTGATATATTTTTTCACGTCCTTGTTGATTTTCCTGATCAGCAGCCTGACGCTTCTTTCCTTTTCTTTACTATTTGCCAGCGCAGCAACCTTGTCCCCGAAATTGCCCTGTTCCAGTAAAAGAAAAATCACATAAATAAGAATAATACCCATATTGGCTGCCACATTGGTTAGTGATGCAGCCAGCCCGGTTATGAACTGCCCCAGGTCTACAACCTCGGTCAACTGCGCCAACGTCGGCTCCTGTTCAATATGGAGAAGTTCAAGAATACTTTCCCAGCGCGCTTCAAGATTTGCCTGATAGACTGGAGCCACTCTTACGACACCGCCGATATTAATAGCAATAAGCTCAACCAGGCCCCAGATGATGGCAAAAAAAGCCAGAAAGGAAAGAACATAGCGACTCAGCTTATTGAGAGCTTTCTCGCCAAGTTTAATTTTCCCAAAACCTTCAGATAACAGTGTAATCAGATACCAGAAGACTATGGCTATCACCAGGGGTAGCAAAATAGTCTGACCTACCACCAGTAAATAAAATATGATCACAACTAAAATTGCAGAGAGCACAAAATTTTGTAGTTTCAGTTTATTATTTTCCAATGATCCATTTCCTGTTTTGCGGCTTTCATCAAGCAAAATGCTCAACCTGTGAAGGTCCTACTGCAATTGACCCAGCAATAAATAACTCATGGAGCTGACTATTAACGCCCCGACGATATTCAGTACAAAGCCGGTTTTGGCCATCTGGCCGATAGTAATTTGTCTGCTGGCAAACACAATGGCATTTGGCGGTGTTGCCACCGGTAGCATAAATGCCATCGATGCAGCCAATGCAGCTGGTACCATCAAGGTGAAAGGATGCATATCCATGGTGATGGCCAGTGCACCCATGACTGGAATGAAGAGGGTGGCTGTGGCTGCATTGGATGTCATTTCAGTCAGGAATGTGACAAATAAAACCACCACAATAATCAGCACAAAGAAATGCACGCCCTGAAGTATGGTTAATTGACTCGCCAACCACTGGGTTAATCCTGATTCACTAAAGCCCGAGGCCAGTGCGAACCCTCCGCCCATCAGAATAATAATATCCCAGGGAATCGTTGCGGCCGTTTTCCAGTCCAGCAAAAAGCCGCCCTGCTCCCTGCTCGCAGGAAGAATGAAAAGCATGAAGGCTCCACTCATGGCAATGGCAGGGTCAGTTACGAAACTTAATACGTCCGGAGAAAACAGTCCGTTGAAAATCCAGCATACGGCCACCAGAAAAAATACCAGGGCGACTTTCTTTTCCTCGCTGGTCATTACTCCCAATGCTGCCAGTTCATTTCTGATATGACTATCAGCACTATCACTTTGGGTATTGGCGCCTGTCATTTTGAACATGATTTTAGTCAGGAAAATCCAGGTAAGCGCCAGCATGGTAACTGACACTGGTACGCCGAGTTTCATCCAGTCGAAGAAAGCAATTTCATAGCCATAAACAGTATCGATAATACCGATCAGAATCGCATTGGGTGGTGTTCCCACTAGCGTAGCAACACCACCGATGGAGGCTGAATAGGCAATTCCCAGCATTAATGCCGTACCAAAACTGAAATCATCTGTTTGCGCCTCATTTGCCCGATCGAGTCGAGACTGCTCAATCACGGCAATGGCAACGGGGGTCATCATCATGGCGGTGGCTGTATTACTGATCCACATAGACAACAATGCTGTCGCCAACATAAAGCCAAGGACCAGGCGATTAGGGCTACTACCGACCTTGAGTATTACATTTAGTGCTATGCGGCGATGCAGTTTCCATTTCTGCATGGCCACTGCAATAAGAAATCCTCCCATAAAAAGAAAAAGTATCTGGTTGCCATAGGCCTGAGTGACCTGAGAAGTTGGCATAATGCCCAGGACAGGAAACATAAATATTGGCAGCATGGCCGTGGCCGGGATGGGTACAGTCTCTGCCATCCAGAAACAGGCCATTAGCAGGGCGACTGCCGCAACCCGGGAGGCTTGAGGCGTCATACCCTCCGGCAGGGGCAAAAACAGCACGAGAGAGAACAGCAAGGGACCTGCGATAAGCCCCGTTAACTGCCGAATTGAAAAAGAGTTAAGCATGGGCGTTGATTCTATTACTTCTCAGCACGAAAAGGCTATTGTCTAATTCCTGAAAGCATATGGCGCAAAACGCGAAAAAAACCGCAAGAAACGGATTTTCTTTTTAGCCTAAACCGACTACGTTAGTGTTTATGGCAACTGAACCCGAAAAAATTCCCGGCAAAAATGCGACTTATGACAAAATCCAGAGCGCTCTGTACATCCTTGCACAAAACCAGCATAGCCCGCCATCCCTGGCACAACTTGCCAATGACTGTGGATTAAGCGAATTTCATTTTCAAAAAATGTTTAAACGCTGGGTGGGGATTAGTCCAAAACGCTTCAGCCAGTATCTGAGCAAGGAGTATATAAAAACTCTGCTGGATGAAGGTATCAAGCCTCTGGATGCCAGTTATCAAGCCGGACTTTCAGGGCCCGCTCGCTTGCATGACCTGTTTATTCAAACTGAAGCCGTCTCCCCGGCCCAATACAGGGCCAAAGGTCAGGGACTGCGCATCCATTATGGGTTTCATGAATCCCCTTTTGGCGATTATCTGCTGGCAGTAACTGACAAGGGAATTTGTCACCTGGAATTCACCACTACCAGTAGACAGCAAAGCTTATCCGAACTACGGGAACAATGGCCCTTTTCGGACCCCATTAGAGATGAAGCCAAGACAGAATCTGTACACCGGCGTTTGTTTGGCAATATGTCTGAAAAAACCGGGCAAATCTCCCTTTTGCTGAAAGGTACCAATTTCCAGATCCAGGTCTGGCAAGCCCTGTTAAGAATTCCCTATGGGCAACTTTGCAGCTATGAAACACTGGCAGAAATGACCGGGAAGCCTGCCGCCACCAGGGCCTGCGCTTCCGCCATTGCACGCAATTCCATTGCATGGCTAATCCCTTGCCACCGTGTAATCAAGAAAACAGGGGAAAGTGGTCAGTACCGCTGGGGAGCTGAACGTAAAAAAATCATACTGGGTTTTGAAGCGGCAATCCTCGGTAAAAATAATATGACTTTCGACGCCTGACCCTTTCCACCGTTCACTCATAGAATATATCTATCATGACGATAGGGTTAATATATTTTACCTATCCACCAGCACTCCCTATAGTATTGCCATTATTCAAAAACAAGCAGCTATCTACAGGAGAAAATTATGACAACTACCGTACCTGAAGTAACATTTAAAACCCGTGTGCGCGATGAAAGCATCGGTGGTGATAACCCTTTCCGCTGGCAGGATGTAACCAGTGATGAAATATTCAAAGGCAAGCGTGTTGTCCTTTTTGCCTTACCCGGTGCCTTTACACCGACCTGCAGCAGCACCCATCTGCCTGGCTATGAAAAGCATTATGAAGACCTGAAAGCCCAGGGCATTGACGAAGTACATTGTCTGAGCGTGAATGATGCCTTTTCCATGTACCAATGGGGCAAACAGCTAGGTGCTAAAAACGTGAAATTATTACCTGATGGTAATGGTGATTTTACTCGCGGCATGGACATGCTGGTAAAAAAGGAAAATCTCGGCTTTGGTGATCGTTCATGGCGTTATTCCATCGTTGTTAACGATGGTGTTGTTGAAAAAATGTTTAGCGAACCAGGCAAGGTTGATAACTGCCCGGATGATCCTTTCACCTGTTCTGACGTCGAAACCATGCTGGATTATTTGAAAAACGAAGCCAGCTAAGCGGTGTTCCAAATCCCCTTAATACCCCCTTTGGGCCAGCACCTTGAGACTGGCCCTTTTTTTTCCTGAAATTCCTGCTCTGGATAAGCTCAAAAATTGCCTGTTTGGGCTTGCTGAGGTACACGAGCTTATTTAAAGTGTATCCCCAGAAAAAATAAAGGATAAGCACCATGTCTTCTATAGTTCAGATCAACTTTCCCTATACCGAATCCCAGGCGGACATAGAAAATCATTCGGAAGAAGCCGCAGGCAGATTTACCGGCGTAGATGGCCTGGTATGGAAAATCTGGCTGGTGGATGAAGCCACCAAAACAGCTGGGGGGATATACCTGTTTAGCACCAGAGACCAGGCGGTAGACTATGCCGCCGGTGAATTGGTGAAGCATCTAAAAAATGTAAGAGACAATGTGACTGTCAGTGTTTTTGACACCATCGATGGCGCCGGACTGGTCACCAATGCCCCGGTAGAACTGCTTCACTAGAAATATTTTCCCTCAAAAACCTGACTGGCACCTGTGTCTCAAGGTTCCTGCAGCGACAGCTGGCGGGTAAATTCCACCAGGGCCTGCAAATCTTCCGGTGAAAGGAAATAGCGCACCATCAGGTTTTCAAAACCCTGAACTTGTCTGGCGTCAGGGCGAACTATGGATTCAATAATGTACTCCTCATCCACTACAACCGTTGAACCATCCGTGAGAGTTTCTGTTTTGCCATACATACCAAGCCATGTCGGCCCAATACCAATTCCGCCATCGAGGCTGTGGCAGGCGATACAGCCATTGCTCTGCGCCAGTTCCAGCCCTCTTTCAGCAAGCGCGTTATCCAGATCCGGTATCTGCATATCACTGTTTACCATGATAATTATCCAGGTTAAACCCACGACGAGCATGCTGATTAATACAGTACCGACCAGAAAGTGCATTTTATTTTTCATTATTCGAATATCCGACTGCCAAACTGCAAATATGATCTGATTATACAGGTTGCCAGAAAATTGCCTCAGTTAACTTAACAATTTATACCTGTATGAATTTACACAGGGAATCATAATGACCCTGACCAGTGGGGATGATAATATTGCCGCCTTTAAAAAATCGACAATTACGGACAGGACTGATTTAACTATGGTGACTGTAGGCGAAATTCTCTGGGAACCTTCCCCGGAGTGGGTTGAACAAACCAATCTCAATGCCTTTCGGCAGTGGCTGAAAGAGAACCGAAATGTTGAGTTTGATGATTTGCACCAGATGAGACGCTGGTCATTGGATCATCTCGACGATTTCTGGCAAGCTGCCTGGGACTATTTTGACATAGACGCATCATCACCTCCAACTGCAGTACTCGGCAAACGCACTATGCCGGGAGCACAATGGTTTCCCGGCTCAACTCTAAATTACGCCCAGCATATTCTACGTAACGAAAAACCGGGCACCACCGCCCTGCTTTTTGCTAACGAAGATCAGACCCTGAATGAACTGGATTGGTCGGTACTTGGCAACAGTGTTCGTATTCTCGCCACAGAATTGAGAAAAATGGGCATCAAACCCGGCGACAGGGTTGCTTCCTATATGACCAATATACCGGAAGCGGCCATTGCGCTTCTTGCCTGCAGCAGTATTGGTGCAATCTGGTCATCCTGCTCACCGGATTTCGGCACCCACAGTGTACTTGATCGTCTTTCACAGATAGAACCGAAGGTTCTTTTCTGCGTGGACGGTTATGAATACAAGGGAAAAGCATTTAACCGTAAGGCTGAAGTCAAAAATATTATTGAAACCTTGCCCAGCATTGAAAAGGTTATCTATCTACCCTATCTGGACGAGAGCGATACTGAATTACCGGTACATAATGCCATTCTCTGGCAGGACTTACTGGATAAGGAACCTGTGGCGGCAGTTGATTTTGAATTTGAACAGGTGCCTTTCGACCATCCTTTGTGGATTCTTTTTTCTTCCGGTACTACAGGCTTGCCAAAAGCCATAGTCCACGGCCATGGCGGTATTATCCTGCAACATTATGTACTCGGCGTCTTGCATTACAACCTCAAGCCTCAGGATCGACTGTTCTTCTTTACTACCACTGGCTGGATGATGTGGAACTTTGTGATCAGTTCACTGCTTTACGATGCCTGTCCGATTCTTTATGACGGCAATCCCACTTATCCGGAACCCGATGCGCTGTGGAAAATGTGTGATGATGCCGGCGCTGTCCTGTTTGGTGCCAGCCCTACCTTGCAGCAGATGCAACAGAATATGGGACTGGTCCCCAAGGACAAGTTTGCCTTTGAAAAGCTTGAATCAATCATGCTGGCCGGCTCTGTGGTTTCGGCAGAATGTACGAAGTGGTTTTACGACAATGTAAAAAGTGATTTATATGTCGCTCCGGGCAGCGGTGGCACTGATATATGCAATGGTTTCTGTGGGCCAATGCCAGGTCTGCCAGTCAAAGCAGGCGTTATTCAGATGCCTCATCTGGGGGTGGATCTTCAGGCCTTTGATGAAAACGGCAATTCCCTGATAAACGAGGTTGGCGAATTCGTGGTAACCCAACCGATGCCCTCCATGCCGCTTTATTTCTGGAATGACGAAGGCAATGTACGATATCAGGAAACCTATTTTGAGGAGTATCCCGGCATCTGGCGCCAGGGCGATTACTTCATGATTAATGAAGAAGATGGCTGCTTTGTTTTAGGACGCTCCGATGCCACCCTGAATCGTTACGGCATTCGTATCGGCACTGCAGAAATTTACCGCGCTGTAGATGGCCTGGACGACGTGGAAGACTCAATCATCGTCAACCTGGATCTCCCTGGTGAACAGTTCTTCATGCCACTGTTCGTCAAATTACCCGAAGGGAAAATCCTCAGCGACGAGCTAAAACAAACAATTTGTCAGAAACTACGCAACGACTATTCGCCGCGGCATATTCCTGACGAGATTTACCAGGTAGAGGAAATTCCCTACACCCTTACCGGCAAGAAAATGGAAGTGCCTGTGAGAAAAATTCTGATGGGTAAAGATGCAGCCAAAGCCGCCAACCGCGATGCCATGAGTAATCCGGGATCACTGGATTACTTTATTCAATTCCGGGAACAGCACAAGGATAAACTGGGCTAGGGAAAGTCGGGCACTTGCAGTAATCAAACAGTAACGACCACACCGGGTCGTTACTGTTTTCAAAAAAGTACTGAGTGTATTAATCAGTCTCTTTTAAACAAATTCCCCACACTCTCAAGTGCCTCACTGGCCTGATTGGTGACATCATCAATTTGATCTCTGGCGTCCTGAACCTGCTCATTGATAGCTTCAGCATTTTCCAGCAGTTCTGTAATGGATTGGGCAAGAGCCTGGGCTGCGGCAGTACCAATCTGACTGATCACCGGGGCCATTATTTGCTGTGCCAGCTCTTCCGGGTCACCTTCGAGATTATTTAAACGCACATCACCTAGACTTACCTCTACCGCAGAAGGTAAACGGTCAGACATCAAGGTGCCCTGAATATTTTCTATCAGCACACTGTCAATCACGATATTGATATTCGCAGAGTCAGCGCCCTGGGGTTCCGCTGCCGAGCTACCATCATCAAAGCGCTCGCTGACCTTGTCCAGATTGGCAACACCGCCACTGGTTTCATATAACACATGTGGCGAGCGTGCCACGATACTGGTCACATGAACATTCTGGCTATTCGTATTTTGCAAATCGATAGCCACGCTAAGCTCATCAAAACTGATCATCTCGGCATTGCTGTAACCAGTCGGATTGGCAACACTGAAATTATAAATGGAGGCAGCACCTGAGGTGAGATCTATAGCGACACTACCCACCTCTACGCGGGAACCAAGGGCACTGCTGCCAGCAGTTTCAATGCCTGTTTCTACTATTTTGTCCAGGTTACTAAAAAGCAGAAACACTCCGCCTCCAATCAGGATTAAAACTATTACCAAACCTATCAGTACTTTTTTTATGGTGTTTGAACCTCAGTTCGCAAAAAAACTCGCTATATTTTATGGCCTTGGATTTTATCTGGTAATTGCTCGCCTGAATCAATACAGCCTACTCAACGCAGGCTGCTTCAGGGAGACCCTTTTGATGTATTTAGCTTGATTGAAAACAAAACATCAACAGCGACAATAATACAAATTCCACACTCTCTTGTGTATGATTTATGACATACTTAAAAAAATCAGTAATAAGGAAATAAGGACAGCTCATGCGATTCTACCCCCCGGAATATTTTGACGACAAGATAAATGGCTATACCGCCATCAGGACCTTACCACTGGCCAGCGCCATGGGGGCAGAAATTCTGGATGTAGATATTGCCAATATTTCCGATGAGCAGTTCGAACAGGTCAAGGATGCCCTGTTTCGCTACAAGATGATCTATTTCCGTGGTCAGACCAATATGACTATTGAGGACCAGGAAGCTTTAACCCTCAAGTTTGGTGACTTTGGCACGGACGCCTATACCAATGGTATTGAGGGGCATCCGAATGTGCAGCGCCTGATTAAAGAGGCCAGTACCGTGGTGGACTGGATTTTTGGTGATGGCTGGC
>Ga0181597_10001967_pt1 | contig 22668 bp, 20 predicted proteins | sample 041ome_5_FD_148647 | JGI IMG/M metagenome (GOLD analysis project Ga0181597, IMG submission 148647) | Coastal salt marsh microbial communities from the Groves Creek Marsh, Skidaway Island, Georgia - 041403US metaG (spades assembly) | ecosystem: Environmental > Aquatic > Marine > Intertidal zone...
GTCATGACCTGCATGTCGAAGCGCCATGGTCGGACGGGTATCTGACTGCCAGCTTCATAAACAAAGACAACTCACTCGGTGCAGCCGCCAGCCCCAGAGGGCAGCAAGCCTACGCTGTCGGCCGCTGATCCATTCGACCACGGATGTAAGCGGCGGAGCAATACTCGGCCAGGCATTGTCAGATTAAACCGCCTTGCCCGACATCGTGCTGAATATTAGCTAATCAGCCATGCCCAAACTAGTATCCTTCCGTTATTTCAAAACCAGTCCTGAGATCATTCAACTTGCAGTTATGCTCTATGTGAGGTTTCCACTCTCACTGAGGAATGTAGGAGACCTCTTGCATGAAGTTGTCGCCTCTCTTACGGAGTGGGGCTCTCTTATCGCTTCATGAATTGCGCGCTCTGTGGGCGTCTGATGCTTGAGCTGATTTGTCTGAGAGCACGATTAAATCAAAAAAATTCGAATCCCCACTGCCGCCACACCCACCGATGCGCTTCCGCGTCTTCTCGAATGCCACGCTGCTGCTTGAGGGTTCGCTCGGCCCAGTCAAACTTTGATTGCCCCATGTTCTCTGCCGCAAGGTGTTCGCAATTCGCCATGCGCGATATTTCTACTGCAACTTCACAGGGCGTCGGCCAAGGAACATAATCAATGTACTTTGTGTACTTTCTGTAGGTTCTGGGAAAATTATTGAAACTTTCACTTCTTTCCCCGTCCTTATTGTAATTTTCGGAGGAACCTTCACAAAGTACATTAAGTGCATGTTTCTGGATCAGAGGCCAATCATGCACTAATATTTAATATGGACCAGTCAGATGAGGCTGCTCAAAAGTCAGTGTTGTTTTGAGAGCATCTTTTAATTTTCTTACTTCATCTGCGCTCGTGATACGTGGAGATTTTCGAGTGAATAAGTTTGATGAGAGTACTTTTAGCTCAATGCTGCAAGATGCATGAAATTCGCTTGTTTTCGTAATCTGGGAAATTGTGACTACATTTCTTGGATTGATCCCACCACCTGGCATGATGATTATTTCTTCATCTGCATGTTGTACCATTTTTGCAATCTCGGCGGCGCCATTAATGGCGTCGTGTGCACCACCAGAGGTCAAGATCCGTTTGAAGCCAAGCTCAATTGCCTGATCAATCGCATGTAATCGATCTGAAATCACATCAACCACACGGTGAAGGGTCGTATCCAGGCCCTTGGCTTGATCCATTAAATAAGCAATGGATTTTGTATCTAAGTTGCCGGATCCATCTTCTACTCCGAAGACAACACCATTAAGGTTATAAAAGTGTGCATTTGAAATATCGTGGGACATGATTTCGATTTCATGACGACAATATTTAAAATCACCTGTGCGCGGCCGGATCATCACGTTACAGGGGATTCCAGTCTGAGCCGCTGCTTTCATCAAACCGGCTGAAGGCGTCAGGCCTCCTTCACTTAGAGAAGAACATAATTCAATCCGGTCCGCGCCTCCTTCTACAGCAGCAATTAATCCGGCAAAGGTGTCAACGCATACTTCTAGTTTAGGAGACAGTTTAATCATTTTTTTCAATTCGCTGAAAAAAATCCGCTAGTGATCTTTGAAAATCCAATCCATTGGTTAAGCAAATAATGTCTTCTATGCTGCGCCTGTGTAATTGATCCAACTCTAAGCCAATCGCTTGGCCTGGAACGGTTATCGCCATTTTTAAGGCATCTTCTTTGGAAATCCCGATGCAATCTACCAAGCGTTTTACACCTTCACTTTGTGTTATGTGGGCACCTGCTAAACCGCCTTCATTGTTAACTAAACGGTTGTTGATAAGCTTCACTTTTGATCCGTATAGACTGAATTCAGCTGGCCCTCCGACGGTGGGCATAGCATCTGAGACGAGGTACATTCGATCTGATACGGGCCGTGCACGAAGTGCCATTGCTACCATTTCATCTGCAACATGTATCCCATCACAAATAATGCCAGCGAAAGCATCGGAGTTAATCGCTGCGCCAACTACGCCAGGTTCTCTGCCCGCTAAGGGGGGCATGGCGTTGAAGAGATGTGTAAAGCAACTCGCGCCTGCTTTCAGCGCACGGCGCACAACGCTCGCCGAGGCATTCGAGTGGCCGATCGAGACCACTGCGCCCAAGTCCACTAAACGGCTGATGTTTCGTGGCGAAACTACTTCTGGAGCCAGAGTAAGCATTGTTGGCACATCCGCAGACCTAAGTTTTTTGACAAGCTGAAAGGTATCTTCGTCAAAGGGCCTTACAAACCGCGCGCTATGCGTACCACGCCTCTCCACCGATATATGTGGGCCTTCTATATGGATTCCCAATACACCATGTTGGCCTATAGCATCCATTACTGCATCAACGGCCAGCTTTAAGACATATAATGAATCAGTAATGACAGTCGGAAAAATACCTGTCGTCCCAAATTTTGCATGAGCTTTTGCTATCATCCAAATTGCCTCTTTAGTCGGTGTCTCATTCAAAAGGATGCCGCCGCCACCATTTACTTGAAGATCGACAAAACCGGGAGATAGTATCCCTTCAAAATCGTGTATCTGAGCATCTTCTTTGACCCGAAGATCGTCAGTGACTATCTCCACCCTTCCGTTCGAAATCCCGAGCACTGCTCCAGTATGAAGCCTTCCTTTGTTGAATATACTCGATGGCCGGATCCACTTTTCAATTTGAGGAGCTTCAGCCATTACGCTCTCCTAAGAAGTAGGGCAATAGTGCGCCTTGAACAGCGCTCCTAACGATTGAGCGTCCTTGTGATTCTGCCAGCCCATGCGAGCGCTCCATGACCTCTAACGAAAAAGTCCCTTCCAAAATGTGATCGGGGACATTCAACGTATCAAAAGTCAAAATTAAATTATCAACGGCCTCTTGAACCGAGGGCAATGGCCAATAGTAACGGATGCGGTCCGCATAACTGAAGTGCCATTTTGAATAGTCGTTCTCTGAATAGTGCGATTTCCAGTGTTCAGGGTTCTTGCGCATTGCAGCCTCCATAACTTGTGGAAGCGAAACCGCTGACGGATTGAGCGTTTGGACAATCTGATCTAGAGCGTAGAGCGCTCTTCGCAATGCGAAAGTCAGTGCCGGACCTACTTTTTGGAAAGCAAAGCCCATGTTCGCAAGCCTCGCGAACATCTCTGGCGGTTGAAAATCTGTTGAATGTGCTTCAAGGCAAATACCAGAATACTCCGAAATAACGCCTCGAAAATCACAATTTGAATTCTTTGACATTGTAAAGATTTCGTCTGGTCCAAATTCAATGCCTGGCTGAACCACAAGACCAGCAACTTGTGACCATGAATCTGCTATACCCTTTTTGGAAAAAGCGGTGCGATGTTCCTCAAGAGTTTTAACTGCAGATTCGGGTGATGTCGGAATAATCTGACCATCGTCACCAAGTCGTGCACCACCAGGAGGCGGCACCTCAGTACCGATCACGAATAATAGTTCCTCTGGTGCCGATGCGGCATCTAAACAGCTGACTGCCAGATCTGCAGCTCTTTCAGCGGCGGTTTCACTGTCGACAAGAGATGGTTCGTTGGCGCAACCCTCTGAACAATCCAGGTGTATTTTTTTGATGCCTGCGCGAACATACTCCGAAACAAGATCATTTGCTTTGGACATAGCAACATCTGCAGCGTCTGATTTCCATACCTGTGGACCCAAATGGTCACCGCCAAGTTCTATAATATTCGATCCAACGCGATGTTTGGATTTAAGGTCATCGATGAATGACACAAATTTGTGTGCATTCATGCCTGTATAACCCCCAAATTGATTAACCTGATTTGATGTTGCTTCAATCACCATCGGTAGGTTTAGATTAGAGGCAAGTTGCATTGAAGCGCTTAAAACTTCAGGGTGAGCGGAGCAAACTGATGGGATTGCTATACATTCGCCTGCCTGATTGCGAGTGATGATATTACGCAGTGTATCAGACATTGTAAGCCGCATATGCTGCGCCAAGAGCTGCAGCCGTTTCGCCGCGGCTTCCAAGACGAATGGAAGGAAGTGTGAAGTCTCTCCACGCGCTTCGCTCCAAAGCAGTTTTCAGATCTTCAATGATGCCCGTAATTTTTGATAAGCCACCACCCAAAACGATTATTCTTGGATCGATTGTGGCTACTATAGTCGAGATAAGGTCTGCGTTTATGTCACACCAAATTTTCCAGACACGGGAAATTTCTGGATCGGAGCGGCTGAGTGCAATCTCACGTGAGGTCAAATTGCTACCTAATAAATGCTTAGCTAAACGTTCCATTCCGGGACCAGAGCCATAAGTTTCGTAACATCCAATTCGACCACAACCGCATTTAAGTATCGGAAGACTGTGCTCTGCGAGAATTGTGCCAGGAGCCGGCATATGACCGAATTCGCCTGATTGGCCATAGCCTTTGTTAATTAAGGCTCCGTCTATGGAAACGCCGCCCGCAATACCTGTACCTAAGACGAGGCCGACCATTGTCCCTTTTGATTGTCCTGATCCAAAAATCACTTCCGCCAATGTGAAAGCCCGACAGTCATTAAGCCATGTTTGCTGTCCACCGGTAGCCTTAGCGACATCCTGAACAAACGGCATTCCATTGGCTGGTAAATTTGCAGAGACCCAATTTCCATTCGTTGGATTTTCGAGGCCCGCAGCAGCGATCCCCACAGGTAGGTTGGGGTTGCCCTCCTGCAGCCAAAGTATTTGATCGACCATTGCTGCTATCAGTTCGTGATAGGTGGTGGGTGTATCAATTCGGCGCTTATCCGCTACGTTCCAATTTGCATCGAACTTTTGCGCCTCAATCTTGGTTCCACCAAGGTCTATGCCACCAGTTCTGATCATTCTGCTGGCTCAATGGGGTGTAATTGAACACTTGATACCACGCGGGTCAGCGTAGATTGACCCACAAATGGATCATCGATATTGAGGCCGAGTTTACCTGACCAAATCACTGATGCAAGCTGCGCAGGTATCACGGAAAGAACGCTGTCCCACACCGCAGAGCCAACTGAATTGATGGATAAATCTTGTTCTGCACCAATTGTTATTATCTCAGCCTCAGGGAACTGGACACGAAGCTCTTCAACCAAATCGGCTTCATATTCGTTTGCGGGATACTCTTTACTTCGCAGGACGTAAATTGCGGTTTGTTTGACCACAAAACTCTTGGGGCCATGGCGAAACCCGAGAGTGCTTTCCCAAAGCGCGGGGACATTTCCAGCAGATAGCTCCATCACTTTCAAAGCGGACTCTCTGGCGGCGAAGGCCTTCGGACCGGAACCCACGAAGACGACACGTGAAGGTACCTGAGATCCGAGGAAATGATCGGCAAGTGTCGTCAATGCTGCTTCCGCGTGCTCAGCCAGTTTGTTTACATTTTTGCAGGCATCGGAGCGTATATCAAAAATCGATAGCGCTGTTAATAGCATGGTAGAGAAGCTAGATGTCATGGCAAAGCCAGAGTCGTGGCAGGTATCTGGCAGCAAAATAGCGCGACCTCTTGTGTTTTTGGCCAAAGCACTGGCTGAGTTACAGGTAATGTTCAGTGTTGGTATAGAAGGTGCCAAAACTTCAAGTGCGCTTAAAGTGCCAAGTGTTTCGCTGGAATTTCCAGATCTGCCAAAATTGACAATGAGGAGATCTTTTGGCGGATTTTTTAGGTAATAATTGGCACGGGCCACAAGGTCGGTTGATGGGACCGAGCGGAAGCTTATCTCCCCTGTATTTGGAAGGCCAGTGGCAATGATGTCACCAATATAGGCCGATGTGCCGGCCCCACAAAACCAGACTTCGTTTACGCCCAATTGTTCAATCCAAGCTCTGTATTTCTCCACAGCAAAATTTTTCGACCACGCCCGCCAAATATTTGGCTGCGCATGGATTTCCTGCCAAGTATTGGACGTCTGGATTTGGTCGGTAATGTAATTCATGAGGTTCTTGTTACCTTGGAAAGCGTGGATGGCCTATCGGGGTCAAGACCCAAGTCAAGAGCAATGCTAAGTAGAACGGGATAAAGCATAAGGATTAGCATCGCCGCGGCTGCGGCTGAACAAGATGTTGCTTTATTTTGTGGAGCTAACCTTAAAACATCAGCGCCAGCCGACCTAAACATGAGTTCGGCTTTATCTAGGCTAGCTTGACTTTCAAGTTCGCCGGTATCGAGGATAAGGACAAACAATTCGTTCGTCGCCAATTGCAGTGGGCCATGCAATGCCTCGGCGGCCGAATAAGCCTCAGCGTGTAGCGCTATTGTTTCTTTGAGCTTTAGTGCCACCTCTTGAGCTGCGCCAAATCCTGCTCCGCGACCCAGGACATACACATGATTAGCGCGTTGCAATGCAGATCTTAATTCCTCATGTTCTATGAAATCCGTGTGAGCCAACTGGCGCATTGCAAAGGAAGCATTTTCTGCGATTTTTCGATAAGTGGGGTCTAAAGCTGTCAAAAGTGACATACCCGCGGCGATTGATCCAATTACGGACTTCGTCGCTGGGATAGCGCGCTCAACTCCAGCACTTACCGGAATCGTAAGATTAGCAGCATCTTCAACGGGAGATCCAGGGTGGTTGGTTAGCGCTATTACCTTTCCACTTGCCTTTCTTATGCCTTTTGCACAGGAAACTAGATCGTCGGATGTTCCAGACTGAGATATTACTAATCCGACTGCATTACCTATATGGATGTCCTTATAAATTGAGAAAATTGAAGGAGGTAACGATGTGGCCGGTTTGCATAATCTGGACATGAATAAATAAGACAGAATGGTGGCTACTGCATCTGACGAGCCGCGTGCGATAGTGTAAAAGGCCTGAGTTTTAGACAAATCCATAGTAGAGACGGCGAGGCTGTGGTCGGCGATTGCATTGCAGGAGAAGACTTCAGGAGCCTCTAAAATCTCAGATGCCATGAATTGGCCGGGTTTTTTTTGCGATGAAATCATTTATTTCGCAATCCAAAGTTATCAAATTCTGCCCAGAATTGGCTCAGGTCGATGACTTGGCCATTTTCGCGCGCTTCATCAAGTGCCAGGGCTGTAATCCCTGCCTCCAATGCATCCACAATTCCAACTGGTAGCTGATCAAGTTCGCCGCGTAGAAACGCGACTATATCCTCTACCATCATGTGGTCTGCGCCATAATGAGCGCTGGCTCTAGCTCTGTCTTGATTGGTATAGTCTGCTTCGAACGCCACCGAGCCATCGCGTTTAGTAACTTTCAAGTATCCACGAACAAAATCGCCTTCCGCCATCCCATATGTACCAATGACACAAAATCGGCGGTGTTCATCCGGGACGTTGAGGTTGGTGTGAAACGCCAACGAAGGACCGTTTTCATAATCAAGAATTGCAGTTTGAAAATCGATGATATCGCCGTTTGATTGAAATGGGTCATCGACACTGTTCCAAACGGACTTCTTGACGTGAAAAATTTCGGCTTCTGTGTTCGATGTCGGGGCATTTTGGGGGAGAAACGAGCGCCGTCCCCCAAAGCTTGCAACCCTTTTGGGGCGTGAACCCGCTATCATATTATAGATGTCCAGATCGTGGCAGCATTTTTCTAACATGAAACCGCCTGAATGACCAATCATGCGACGCCAATCGCGCATAAAGAATGCCCCATGATAAGGACCTATATGTTCATTGCCCTCTATCGAGACAATTTCGCCCAGATGCCCGTCCTCGATTGCTCGGCGCAGGTCGACCATGTGTTGTGAATGTCGAAGAACCAAACCAACCATTACGCGATCGGTACCGAATTCCGCCAATAATTTTGCAAGCTTAAGCGTGTCGTCCTTATTTGTAACAACTGGTTTTTCTGTGAAAACCCGAACGCCCGCTCGCAGACCTGCTTCGATCTGTTCCAGATGAAAAGCGTTAGGCGAACAAACAAAAAATAGGTCGGGTTTGGCCTCCGAAAGCATCTGCTCAATGGACTCATACCGTGGAGTATCGCTTCCGATCATGTCCAAATAGCTTGGCTGGGGGTCAAAGTATCCTACAACTTGTGCCTCCTGCATCGTCTCTTTGAATATCGATAAAACGTGTCCAGCGCGCAGACCGACTCCTGATGTCACAATACGCATTGATACCCCCTAGTCGGCAAGATCGGGCGCCATAAGACGGCGCATAACTGTTCCGAAAGCGTCGAATACGTGGCAGTCTTTGGGGTCGAATGCCAGTTCAACTGTTTCACCTTCGCGCACATTTGCAACGCCGTCCAACGCAGCACATAAGCGAATACCAGCGTCGGTTGCACCATAAGTGATAGATGTGCCTCCAAGGCGCTCCACGACCGAGACATTAAGGTTCAGTCCCTCAGAACCCTGGGTTATATTTTCCGGCCGAATGCCAATGTCCACATTTTGTCCGATTGATGCAGATCCTGTTTCAACCGGTAATTGCAGTTGAAGACCGTCCTTTGTCTGGACGGACAAACCATCAGAGTCTGCACCTGTTATCTTGGCCGACAAAAAGTTCATGTTGGGTTGTCCAATGAACGAAGCTACAAACTTAGTCGCTGGATGGTGATAAAGTTCCATTGGGGTCCCAAATTGTTCGACACGACCATTATTCAGAACCACAATACGATCAGCCATCGTCATTGCCTCAATTTGGTCGTGCGTTACATAAACCATCGTTGCCTGTAGGTCACGGTGAAGCTGTGACAGTTCCACACGCATATCGCCTCGTAGCGCTGCGTCAAGATTTGAAAGAGGTTCATCGAAAAGGAATATTTTAGGCTCGCGAACAATGGAACGTCCAATAGCCACTCGCTGTCTTTGGCCACCAGACAATTGACCAGGCTTGAGCTTAAGTTTGTCATTTAGCTGAAGAATATCGGACGCCCTTGCAACACGATCTCTCAACTCAGCCTCTGGCATCTTCGCAACCCGAAGTGGGAATGCAATGTTCTCAAACACCGAAAGGTGTGGATACAGAGCATAGGATTGAAAGACCATTGAAATGCCGCGATCAACTGGATGAGCCGAGCTGACATCTTTGCCATCTATGATAACGGAACCATTAGTCGCCTCTTCCAACCCCGCGATGATGCGTAATAAGGTAGATTTACCACAGCCAGACGGTCCTACAAAGACAACGAATTCTTTGTCCTTGATGGATAGTCTGATGTCATGCAGCACCTTGGTTTTGTCAAATGACTTGCTGATATTGTTCAGATCCAGCGTTGCCATGTGGATTCTTTCCGTTTTAGAATTTTAGAGTGGGGGCGATAACTCGCCCCCGAAAGTTTCGTTTGAGTGAAAACTAAAGAGCTTCGTCCAATTCTTCGGCTGCAATTTCAACCAGTTCGTCGACCGAGCCTTCACCGAGGATAATACCCTGGATCATATTGGTGAACGCAGATTGTAGTCCTTTGAACTCTTCGACAAGTGGTTCTGGACCACCAACGCCGATACCACGCACAAAGACTTGCCAGTAGTCGTCGCCTTCGTAGTATGGGCTTTCAAAGCCCAACTTAGCGTAGTCAAAGATTGGTGTCAGACCCCATTCGGTATCAAGTGCATACTGAGACTCGCCTGTTGTCAGCATGCCAGCAAGTTTATGAGCCAATTCTTCATGGCCAGAGCCTTTGAAAACAGCAATTGAGTCGGTGATCAGAAGTGTGCCGTTGCCTCCTTGAGGGCCGGCAGGGACCGGAACAGTTATTTCCTTAATGTTTGCGTTATGCTGGCCACGACCCCAAGGCCCGTCGATATACATGCCGATTTTACCGTCGTTATATAGATCTTTTAGCTGCGAACGTTCCCAAGCCGTTGGGCCTTCCTGTGCGACGCTTATGAGCTTTTCGTAAAAAGCCAAAGTTTCGCGAGTGTTCGAAGAGTTTAGCTTATTTTCGCCCGTTGCAGGATCGATTACTACACCGCCATTTGAGTATAGATAATTTAAGAATTGGTGCATGGTATTGTCAAAGTCTTTACCAGCGATACCAACACCTGCTGCGTCAGTATTGTCGTTAATGGCTTTTGCCATATTGTACATACCTTCCCACGTACGCGGTGCGACACACTGCAGGCCTGCCTGTTCTACCAAACCGCAATTGATGAAAAGGGCCTTGGTCGAAAATGCGCGTGGATAACCCCATTCTGTTCCCTCAACAGTAACTGTATTAAGGATGCCTGGCTGATAAGCACCTCGTGTATCATCTGAAATTTTAGCTGGAACAATCAGGTCGTTATTTGCCAACTGGCGTAGCGTCCGTGAGCCCATGTAGGCAATAGATGGCGGATCACCAGCAGATGCCAACGTAAGGGATTTATCCTGGCATGTGCCCCATGGTACTGCCTCTATGTTGACCGAAACGCCGGGATTTGCAGCTTTGAACGCATCTACCACGGTTTGATCTGCGTCACGGATTTCTCCGCCACACATAATAAAGTGAAGCTCTTGAGCCTGGATCGACAGTGTCGAACCTGCCACCATCGCAGCCCCTAAAGCTAGTGTTTTCAGATATCTCATTTGATTACTCCCTTGTTTATTGAGATTGTTGATTTACTTTTCTACTCTTTCACCGCTCCTGCGGTCAGACCGGCTACTAGATATTTTTGAAGAAACAAGAAGATGATCATTACAGGCAACACGCCGGTAAGTGCTGCGGCCATCATCTCATTCCAAGTCACCGACTGGTAGCCGATGAATTCGAACAGACCTGCGGGAAGGGGTTGGTATTCCCGCGTCTGATTGAATGTAATTGCAAATAGGAACTGCTGGGCGTAAGCGCCGATGAAAACGGCTATACTCACAACTAAGAGTCCCGGGCGTGCAAGCGGTAGGACAACGCGGCGTAAAGTATAAATACGTGACGCACCATCCATAAATGCGGCTTCTTCCAGTTCAATCGGAATCTTTTCAAGATACGATCGTAACAGCCAGATCCCCGTCGGTATCAAAAATGCTACTCCCGGAACGATCATCGCCCAATAGGTGTTAAGGATCCCCATGGCCGCCATAACTCGGTAAAGTGGGATCAGCAGTACTGCACCTGTAAACATATTTACGCCTAGGAAAATTGAAAGACTGATATTTTTAAAAGGAAAATCTAGACGCGCATAGGCATACGAAGCAGGCACTACAAAAATCAATGTGATTAAGGTTACCACCGTTGCTATAAACACGGAATTAAAGATGTATCGACCCAATAATGGTACAGTTTCCCACATATCAAAATACGCTTTGAAAGAGAAATCATCAGACCAAAATTGATAAGGGCTCCGAAAAAGGTGTTCGAGTGGGCGCAAAGACGCCATGAACATTTCGAAAAACGGAAGCAGGAGGAAGATTAGGAACAAAACCAATGCGGCGTAGATGCCAACGACTTGCCAAATTGAATATCGATCCATCATTTATTTGCTCCCGTAATATCTGGAAACTTTACTCAGTAGCCACATGTAAACCACTGAAAATAGTCCAAGCAGACACACAATCACGATCGTGCGGGCGGCGCCTTCCCCGAACTTACGACTAGAAAAAGCGGTCTTATAGCTATCTATTATCATTGTGGTAGTGGCGGAACGCGGTCCACCTTCGGTCAATATCCATATGATTTCAAAACTGTTGAAGGTAAATATTGCTGAAAGAAGCGACATGGACACAATTACAGGCATAATCTGCGGGATAGTTATTCGACGAAACCGGTACCAGCGAGATGCGCCATCAACCCATGCTGCTTCGTAAAGATCACGGCTTACTCCTTGCATGGCAGCGAGGAAAAATAACGTCACCATCGGTACACCAACCCATACGTCAGCAACTACAGCGGAATAAAACGCAGACTGTTTATAAGCCAAGAATTCGTAGGATTTGTCCACAATCCCAATGTACTGCATGACTCCAGAGAGAAGTCCGAAGGCCCCATTATATAACCAAAGCCACCCGATCATTCCTATTGCAATTGGGATTACCCATGGTGGTAAAACAAGGATTCTGAAAAGCGCTTTTCCTGGGATGGCTGCGTTGAGAAGTGTTGCTCCGATTAAGCCCAGGATGAGCTTCAAACTGACTGATAGGAACATCCAATAGAAAGTACGAGAGATTGTTTGCTTAAATTTCCGGCTGTCAGCTAGATCTTGGTAGTTTTCAAACCCTACATAAGAGTAATTTGGGCCTATCCTTGTATCAGTAAAAGAAAGGCGTAAGGTTTCTGCTAAGGGCCAAGCAACTATTATGGCAATGAACAGCATTGCAGGCGCGATTAGAAGCCACGCAAAAGTACTTTGCGATACTCTCTTTGATCGTGTTTGTATCGAATTAGAAGGCGGTTTCACGGCCTATTCCCCCCCAGTTCGATCTTTGTCGCACTGATTCTTTGAATCTATGTTACCCAATTTTTGAATAGTACTACCAATTAAATACCAAATTTTGCTTGTATGTATAATTTAGTTGTTTTTATGAGTAAAATATGGTGAATCGATTCACTGTAATGTTAAAAATGGATAATTGGTATTTAAAAAATAATACCAATTTCAACAGAAAATGACTGCACTTCGAAATAAAATTTATGCAGCAAACAATTGGTTTGTACCCGGGAAAGGGCCGAGATATCAGCAGTTTTTGCGTTATTTGAGCGCTTCAATACGGTCTGGTGAATTAGCTTCAGAGACCCAGCTTCCACCCGAACGTATATTAGCCGAGTTGGCTGGCATTAGTCGTGTAACAGTTCGCCGAGCGATTTCTGCTCTTGCGGATGACGGGCTGGTTGAACAACGACGCGGTGCAGGCTCATTTGTCCGTCCTCAGATTGAAAAATTACAGCAATCGTTATCTTCTTTGGTCTCGTTTTCTGAGAACATTAGAATGAGAGGGCAAACACCGTCATCACGTATTTTAGAACGAGGCCTTTACATGCCTAGCAAAGACGAATTTGTGGTGCTCGGGCTTACCAAGTCTTCGCGCGTGGCGCGAATTAAGCGTATCCGTTTTGCCGACGATATGCCACTTGCTATCGAAACTTCCACGGTACCGGCTGATGTTATTCCAAATCCAGAGGTAGTGGAAACATCACTTTACGAAGCTCTACGCGCCCGTGATCGCGCGCCAGTCCGTGCAGTGCAACGAGTTACAGCTTGTAACCTTTCGTTGAAGGATGCTGAGTTGTTAGGCTTAAAGACTGGGGATGCGGCATTATCAATTCAGCGCACTGCTTTTCTGCCCCATGGTCGAATTGTGGAGCTGACGGTCGGTTGCTACCGATCTGACATGTATGATTTCGTGACCGAATTACACTTGGAGTCTGACGGATGAATATGCCCAAATTTTCGGCCGAAATCATTGGTAACCAAATTCACTGTTCAGTTACATCAGCAACACTCTTAATTGACCCCATATTTTGCTTTTCGCTAATGGCACCACCGGCTGTTGAGTCTGGTGGGATCCTGATACGCGAAGATGGTGGTTATGGTGAAGTTAAATTGCCTGATTTAAAGGCTGGATTGCCGCATGAATTCATTTTGTGTTATGCCGACCCAACCTACAAACCTAGAAATAGGGCTTGGTTGCCACTTGGGGCCTACTTGAGATGTGGCGAAGATATTATTGAACTCCCCAAGCTCCCTGCAGGAGTTGAAACGCGCGCGCCAGTGCCATTTGCACAAGTAAATGATCTCTGTTTAGTGCCGAAACCACATTCTTGGGCACCGAGTGGCGGGTTTCTCGCTATTCGATCAGTGAAGCAAAAATCTCCACTTTGGACGTCCGTTGATGCGCTGGCGCTAAGGTGCAACTTGTCACCTCTGCAAGCAGAATGTGGTGTTTCCACAATTTTGAAAATGGATGACACGCTCCCAGCCGACGGGTATCGCATTGCAATCTCCGAGCAGGGGCTTGAAATAAGGTATGGAGGACATCAAGGTGCCCACTACGCCGGCGTGACTTTATTGGTCTTACGCGAAACAAATAATGGCAACATTCCATGTGGAGTTATCGAAGATCATCCAAGTTTTGACTGGCGCGGTCAGCATTTGGATTGTGCACGGCATTTCTACAAAGTTGAATCGATAATCAAGCTTATGGATGTTATGGCATTGCTAAAGATGAATCGATTCCACTGGCACTTTTCAGATGACGAAGCGTTTCGCTTGGAACTACAATCTGTTCCTGACTTAGCGACTAAAACAAGCCTACGTGGAGAAAATCAGTTGGTGCCTGGTGTTTTTGGTGGTGGTCCAAAATCTGGAGGGACATATTGTAAAGAAGATGCCAAAGCCATTGTTGAACACGGAAAGAGCATATTCATAGAAGTATTGCCTGAGATTGAATTTCCAGCTCATGCCTTAGCAATTACGAGGGCGTTCCCTGAAACCCGTGACGAGAACGACACTGGAACAGAAACTAGCGTTCAAGGATACAGTGAAAATGTATTGAACCCTGCAATTCCGGAGACGTGGGAGATTATTGAAGCCATGGCTGAAGAGGTGTGCACTTTGTTCCCTTTCGGAATGCTGCACTTGGGTGCTGATGAACTACCAGAAGGTACCTGGATGGGTTCGCCTGCAGTGCATCAATTAAAGTCAGATGAAGCGTTGGAAAGCGCGGATGATGTCTTGGGCTGGTCATTACATAGATTGGCAGAAAAACTTGCGATCAAGGGGATCAGATGTGCGGCCTGGGAGGAAGCAGCGCGCGGCAAAAATGGTGGAATTGGGAACAATGCCTTACTTTACAGCTGGAGCGGTCAGCAGGCAGGTATTGAGGCTGCGAAGTCTGGGTATGACATTATAATGTGTCCCGCGCAAAACGTATATTTGGATATGGCACACACCGGCAACGTTGATGACTGGGGAGCAGCGTGGGCTGCATTCGTGGGCTTAACGGATACTATCGATTGGGCAGTTATTCCCGATGATGAAATTGCTGATCGGGTTCTCGGCGTTGAAGGTACTTTCTGGTCGGAGTTCACGACGCAAGATCAGGAGATGCAGGCTATGATTGCTCCGCGTATAATCGGTGTGGCGTCTAAAGGCTGGGTTGATGAACCACTTGCTCAGGAGGAGTTTTTAATTAATGCGCGCCGTTTTTGTGAAATTTTTACAAAAATGGAATGGAGCTGGAACACTGCTTGCTTTTCCAAATAGGTGGTCGCTATGTCAACACTTTCAGCAAAAAGCGCCGTTGTTTTTTGCATGGCATTATTTATGGTCCAGCCAATACAATTTGGGGTTTGGCTTTCCCGAATAGCTGAAGTTCAAACAGAACTTGGATTGTCCAAGTCTGCATTGGCTTTCGCCTTGCTGGGTATGCCTGTTGGTTTACTACCCATGCTATATTTTGCGGGGGCCATAATTGACCGTATCGGTGTTCGGTTAGCTTTTTTCGGGGCATTTCCAATAATGCTTATGACTGGCGTGTTTCCAGCATTGGCTAGTAGTGTATCTGACCTTTTTGTAGGACTGATCTTACTGGGGATGAGTTTCGCTTTCGCAGAAGTTGGTTTAAATGTAATGGCTGCTCAACTAGAAAAATCCTACCAGATTTCGATCATGAATCGCGCTCACGGATTCTGGAGTTTAGGCATAATGTTCGGCAGCCTAGGTGGTGTAAAAATGGCCACTCTAAACATTTCTGTTTTGCATGCGCTTGCAATTACTGGTGTCACGCTTTTTCCCATTCTGTTGATAATTTCATGGTATTTGCCAAAGCAAATGATCCCAAAACAAACGCCTGCGAAGAAATATGAACCATGGCGCATGCCGATTGGTCTCTTTCCGATAATTGTGTTTGTATTTGGGGCTACACTCGCTGAGGGTGCAATGCATGATTGGGCCACGGTTTATATGAGGGAAGCTCCCTGGGGGGGGTCATATTATGACGGCCTAGCTGTGAGCGTTTATGCTGGCATGATCACATTCGGACGATTTGTTGGTGATACTCTTAACCTGAGACTTGGTCCCGTTGCGCTTGCTAGGATTTGCATATCATTCGCTATCTTGGGTGTTTTAAGTTTGGTCCTATCTGGCTCAATTTGGATGTCTTTAATTGGATTTGGCCTTGTAGGTTTAGGCGTGTCAGTGGTTTTTCCGCTAGGCGTCAGCGCGACAGCACATTTGAGTGAGCGTCACCAAGCGCGAAATGTTTCTGTTATGACATTCGGGGCACTCACTGGATTCCTAATAGGACCGCCGTTAATTGGGCTTATAGCAGAATTAATGAGTCTAAGGATAGGTATTAGCATATTGATACCTGGTCTCATAATAAGTTTGTTTATGTCGAAGCGCCTGCTTCGTTGGTGATATTTTTAAGAGAAATTCCGCTAAATATAGAGCAACTGATTTGTAATCAGTGGGTCGGGAGTTCGAGTCTCTCTGGGGGCACCATTTCATCTAGATAACCTATTGATGTTCCTTCGACTTTAACCATCGGAGGCCTTTATCTTGTCACACATCCCGTACACAATCTGCCGAGCTGGCACTTATTATTATAACCGCCGTGTGCCATCTCACGCAGTCGAAACATATGGTTCATTCATCAGGCAAGCATTGTCTAAGCGCCCAGATGAAGCAGCTAAATATGCGAAACGTCTGGATTATGTACTTGAGGCATCATGGAGCAATACGACAAGGATACAACCTGTCGACGTTGCTACTATCATTGAAAGTTTCAAACCTAAGTTTGTCTTGTTATCTGAGATGGCAGAAGAGTACTTGGCCCTTCGAGAAATAGATCAGGTTCCACCTCGTACCGCATTAGCAACATTCATCTCTTTGGCTGGTGATAGAGATGTTGGAACTTACACACGAGAAGATGCCAAGTTGTTCGTTCATCACTTACAACTGAAGGGGAATAAGACAGCTACGATTAGACGAAGGATCAACAGTTTGAGTGCAATTCTCAATTATGCCTATGCTGAGTTGGATTTGGATAAACGTAATCCATTCACTCGATTGATCATTCGAAATGAGGGGCAAGATGTCTCCAAGAGAGGTACTTTCACCAACGAGCAGCTTAAACAAGGATACGACACGGCAATAGCGTCAGGCAGTCAAGTAAAACTCCTGATGCCACTTTTGGGTGAAACTGGATGCAGACTAGCTGAGATTGTTGGATTGGAACTTCAAGACATCGATATGGAGAACGAGCTCATCTACATTCGACCTAACTCAATCAGACGACTTAAGACCCCTAACAGTAAACGGACATTGCCCTTGGTGGGGTATGCCAAAGTGGCGATGAAGCTTGCAATCAAACAAGCTGACGACAGGTATCTTTACCCACGATATCTGAAAGACGAAACCTGTCGTGCGACACACGCATCAGCAGCCCTAGGTAAGTGGTTAAAGAAAGACTTTGGGATGACCGCACATAGCTTGCGACACACGTTCAGGGATCGTCTGAGAGCCTCTGGTTGCCCATTGGAACTGATAGATCAAATTGGTGGTTGGTCGTCCATTGAAACCATAGGATCAAAGTACGGGCAGGGGTATGACTTGGATGCAGTTAGGGAGCAGTTAGATGCTGTTAAAATTTCCTGAAATAGCCGCACAAAAGGCTTTTGGTACCATTGTATGTAGCTTCGAGACCGTATCGTGGTGTCCAGATAGTACAAATTTTGAGGAGACCCTATTCCTTGATTCCTCTTCTCTCATTCACAGTCATCACCGTATTGTTGGACGACATCATAGAAATAAAGCGATCGATATTAGGCCTATTTTTAAGCATTCGGGATCTGTCAGGTGTCCAACGTGTCATCATGTAGAAATAAAAATCTACGGCCATCGGTGAAGAACCTGACAAGTAAGGGTTAAGTTGGTTTTCAAGATAGTCCAACCACCTTTTTTCTTCGTGAGGGATATAGTCAATTATACTCTGATGGATTTCTTCAGGACCTATGAACTGCGTATTATGAAACCGAAACCATGTTGCAAACAATGCTGTCGCTAATACACCAAGTTGTTGCCACATAGCGTTTCTTTCTGCGGTATCAACCTGAGGCGCTAGAGTTGGAAAAGTCTCTATGAGGTGTGCAAATATTGCTACACTTTCGATTATTATTTGACCGCTGGGTGCAATTAAAACTGGTGTCCTCGAAAGAGGATTGATTGATTTAAATTCAATCTCCTTAGTTTGATCAAAGCTATAAGTTTCAAATTCATAATCGATACTTGCTTCTGTCAGGAGACACTCAACAAAGTATGACCCTGATTTACCTCTACCCAAAACCTTATATTTTGGCATTGCGCTTTACCTTTCATTGGTCGTTGTGTTTTGTATCCCTAGGTTTGAACGTGAAACGAGGAGTGAATTATGTCAAACAAAGTTTGGTCTGTCGTAAAGTTTAAAATAAAATCTGGCTGCGAAGAAGAGTTTTTGGCAGCGCATAATTTTTCTGAAGATCACATGGCTCACTTCTTGTCATTTCGTGCAGTCCAAATCGATGAGAATCTTATTGCCCACATAGCTGAATATGAAAGTTTGGACAAAGCCTTCGATGCTCAAGATCAAGGGCTAGATTGGTTATATTCTGTCGAGCATCTTCTTGAGTACTACGAAGATCAGCGTACCGAAGCCTTTTCAGGCTTAGAAATATATTCGCACTCAAAGTAGTCAGCATTTGAGGCATCAGCGATGCTTTGATTAGTAGTATGGTTCGAGGCACTATTAGTGGCAAAGATCAATTATTAGGCATTCATGCTTTAGTGATCTTTTGGAAAATATGCCAAGTTAGGAATAGTAATACATACGCATTAAACACTTTCGGTAAGTGGCTAAAGAAAGACTTTGGGATGACGGCCCACAGCTTACGACACACGTTCAGGGACCGTCTTAGAGCCTCTGGTTGCCCATTAGAGATGATCGACCAAATAGGTGGATGGAAGTCTGTCAGTTCCATAGGGAATAGCTATGGAAAGGGGTACTGTCTCAGGGAACTCAAAAAAATACCTTGAAAAGATCTGCTTTTTCACCAGCCCAGCTCATCCATCAAGTTGGTAATTTTCGTTGCTTGAGGTTTCCAGATAAAGTGGAAGGGATTATCAAAACCCATCCAGTCGTCACGTGAATACTTATTCCGTACTGTTCTAAATGCATTTAGATATTCTTGCATCTTTGCCTCATCGTTTCTGTTATGAGCGACATAAATCAAAAAAAGATAGGCAAAGGCTGCATTTCCACAAAAAGGCTTATAGCAATTATCCACTTCTCTGGCTTCATTTTCAGAAATTATTCTATTGGCTAAGCTTTCAACCATTGCCAAATCATTGTTCAAGTAGCTTGACTGCATATAGAACGATATAAATGTGTCTCCGGGATTAGCGTCAGCTGCAAATAATTTAGAAAATGCATCGGTTCCTTTTTCGAAGTCGTTTGACAAGGTGAATGCCTCACCCGCTAGACCGAATTGATAGGGGTCATCAGTTATTGCTAAGTACCCTTTTTCAGCAAAATCTCGAGCGCTTTTTAAGCCTCCCCACTCCATCTTCCGATCTGTACCACTGTTGATAAGATAAAGGGCTGATAGGTAATAACTCTTTGCAAGATAAGCATCTGCCTTTGATGGATTAATTTCGATTGCTCGTTCAGCAAATTTTACAGCTTCTATCATACATTTTGTTCTTGCATCAGCTGGATCCGTCCCATCTACACAAAGTCCCAACCGCATTTTATAGTGATACTTCCAACCCTGACTCACATTATGTGTGTAGCCATCAGGATTCAGTGAATAAAGTTTCTCCACAGCTTGCTCATATTGTGGATAGGAATCTCTTGACCATTTTTCACGTTCCTTCGCCGCAAAATGCAGTAGCCGTAATTCATCTAAAGTTTCAACTCCTTCGTTGGATACTCTCACTTTGTCCTCATCAAGCTTGAGCTGTTCTAGTACTGAAATTACAAGGTCATCTTGCAGTTGGAAAAGGTCTTTTGTTTGTGTGTTTTTCAGATCAGAATACAACACTTTATCATCTTTTATACTTCGCAGCTCGAAGCTAGTTCTCATATCAGTCCCATACACAGTTATCGAACCGCTTAAGACAAGGTTTGCTCCGTATTGCTTAGCAAGATCTCCATCACTTAAATTTTGTTCTTTAACTAATTTAGATGTGTTTTTTGAAAGAATTTTTAAGTCTGAATATCCTGACAAACCTGTAACTAAAACATTTAGCATACTATCCGCTATAAACTTTTTACTATCGTCGTCTGTTAGATAATCGAACGGTTTGACTAGCAGAACTCTTTTGTCGTTCTGAGCGATTGGTTCTGCTCTGGGACCCTGTAGAAAATACCCTATTAAGACCGCACCAAGCAACAACACTACCGCTGAAATCAAAGGTATTTTAGATTTTTCAGATTTGATTTTTCTTTTTTGCGATGGATTTAATAGAATATCGTAAGCATGGAATGAGTTTTGTTTAACCTTCTGCACACCAAGATCGTTGAACGTCATTTTTGTCTTGGGAACAACTAAGTCATAAATGCTTTTTGATATACATACACCATTGGGTTGGGAAAGCGCCTCCAAGCGGGCGGCAATATTGACTCCATCTCCGAGCAAGTTACCCTCTCTGGATACGACATCTCCCATGTTAATACCGATCCTGAACTCTAGCGCTGCAGGAATATTTTCTGATTTATTGCGCTCCATAATTTTATTTTGGAACTCGACAGCAAACTCAACTGCGTTAACGGCACTTGTAAATTCAGCTAAAACAGAGTCACCAGCAGTATTAAAAATTGAGCCATTACGCTTTTCCAAAAGATCTTTGAGAAGATTTTCACACTCAGCGTATGCCTCTAATGTAGCTTTCTCGTCTTGTTCCATGTGCTTGCTGTAGCCAACAACATCCGCAACGAGTATCACGGCAATCTTCCGGCTAGCGTCTACATCTGACATTACAAACCTCTTTGGTAACTCATCCAAAGGATTACATTTCAAAAGCTAGTAGTCCAGAAGAAGGTCAGTGCAACGGTTCATAAGTTTGTCAAAATGCCATTTGTGCCTAATAAACCATGGTCCAATCTGGCACCCACGTCTCTCTGTCTGGCTTATTCTTGTAGATCTTGAAGCTTTCGTAGTCCTTCAAATGCCTCTTGCTTGGCGTCCAATCAGGATAGTCAGTCATTGAGTTGGCAAGCCGTGGATCTGGCTCATTCTCCAAAACATCATAATACTCAGTCGTGTGCTCCACCACTGGCTGCGACACACCTGTGACTGCCGCAAACGCAGCCTGCATTTCTCGATGCAAAATTCGGTCCCATCCAAAGGGAACGATATAGCTGTCATGGATAGTTAGTATTGGGCATTGGAAGTGACGAGTGAACCTCTCAATGAGCCGTTCCGTGATCTGACTGTCCACATACATCAGCTCAATTCCAGCTCCTGATGCGAGCTTGTGCGCAATTGGCTCATGTTTCCGTTTTAATTGGTTAAGCATGGAATTCAGCTGCTCGTTAGTTAGCCGTTTTTCAGGCGATCCCGACTCAGCTTGCTGTCTGAATGCACCGAAAGCCTTTCCTGGGGTTTTAGCATTAAGGGCAGTGAGCAATAAAAGCTTAGCTGCAGCTCTCAAATCAATGTTTGGATCAATGTCGTTGATCCCATGAATGGAATAGGGGTCTTCGTTTGCTTCTGCCCAGTAATTGATGCCTTCTTGGGCATAAAGAATGACAATATGGATCCCTGAAAAATCAATCTCAGCAGTCCCAACTCCATCAAATACAATTTTCTCTCTGTAGGTCTTTGGACATCTCTGCCACCAGCCACCGTAAAACCTGCCACCTTCATCCCATCTTGAGTTGTTGAAGATACGTCTGACAAACTTATCCTGTTGGTTGATTGCCAACCTCATTGCCTTCGAACCTGAGCCGATCTCAATGACTGGCTTTTCCAAATCAAAGATATCGATATGCGTGTTGGCTAAGAGTACATTGTAATCAGAGAGAAGAGATCTTGAGAAATTGGTAATTACGTTGTCTTGGTAATCCTCGACGGCTTCTTTGTTTTTATCACGTAGCACGATACTTTCTCGCCCTTCATGATTACAGAATTGGAATTGGTGAAATCTGGCTGACTTGAATTTTTCTCTGAGGGAAGAGCTAGCCCATAAACGTGATTGGAATCCAATTCCACGTATATGGTCATTGAATCCACGTTTCTCTTCAATGATGCCTTCAGTCACTAGGTTATCTACAACTCCGATGACTTTCTTTCCGATGTGGATTTCGTTGTATCGTGACTTGGCCTTGTAGGCATTATTGTCCCTGCTAAACATGATCATTAATTCAGGGTCGGTACACCAAGCTACGTAAAGGTCCAGTAAGACCACCTTCAGCAATTTCTTGTTGATCCGTTCATTGCCTTGGATTGATGAGAGTTGGGAATAAATATCATTAACGAAGACGTTCACTTCTGGATGATCAGACCAAGTATGTACATCTAGTGGTCTTGCGTTAAGGTATCTTTCAAAGTCTGATAAGTTCTTATTTTCCACTCTCTAACCCTCCTTATTTATGTTTATTATCAATGAGATAGTAGAGATAGAGTCCACTGTGAGTATAACATACAGTGACCTGAAATAGAAGTAATAATACATTACTCAGACGTTTTTATTTGTGATCTCTTAGATAATGGGTGTGAATGTGGTTCACAGACCTGTGAAACTGCTCTCTGGCATTGGCCGATTATATATATCGGAGAGGGTGGGGGTGGCCCATGCG